>CDYU01052152.1_pt1 | contig 37117 bp, 29 predicted proteins | sample 480701 | NCBI WGS metagenome assembly CDYU01 (sample SAMEA3182105, study PRJEB8094) | gut metagenome | biome: human; feature: gut; material: Stool; isolation source: human stools | place: Canada | collected 2013-02-26 | reverse complement strand
ATCTCAAGTACATCGCGACGCGGGAGCGGGTGGAGATCATTCCGGATGACCGTCCGCCCACCAACAAGCAGGAGCAACTCATCGCAAAGCTGGTGAAGGATTTCCCTGACGCAAAAGAGCTGATGGAGTACGAGGACTACCTCTCACACCCAACAAAAGCAACGGCGTCCGCGCTCATCACGCTGGCGCTGGAATCGAATTGGGACAGGCTCTCCTCGATGGATGGCTACGCCAAGTACATCGCCCTGCGGCCCAGAGCGGAGCGGCTGGGGGAACACGGTCTCTTTGGTGATGATGATGCCGTTGACCTCGCCGCTGTCGCGGACGAATTGGATCACTACACCGGCAACGTGTGGACGCACATCATCTCCCTCCACCGGGAGGACGCGGAGCGGCTGGGGTATGACCACGCGGACACATGGCGCACATTACTGCGTACCCACCGCAATGACATTGCGGCGGCGATGAAGATACCGCCGGAGGATTTCCGCTGGTACGCGGCCTTCCACGATGAGGGCAACCATCCTCACGTCCACATGATGGCGTGGTCGGTGAAGCCGAATCAGGCATACCTGTCCAAAGATGGGATACGGCAGATCAAGTCCACGCTGACCAATCAGATCTTCCGACAGGAGTTGCTGCACATCTACGAGCAGAAAAGCAAATCTCGTAATGAGTTGGTGGCGGAAGCGCGGAAAGCCATGCTGAAATTGGCGAAGGCGATGCGGGAGATGACCTGCATCCACCCGGAGGCGGAGCAGATGATCTGGAATCTGTCGCGGCAGCTCGGTCAGGTCGGCGGCAAGAAAACCTACGGCTATCTGCCGAAGCCCATGAAAAAGCTGGCGGACGAGATCGTCGACCAAATGGCGCGGTTGCCTACCGTGGATGCGTGCTACCAAACATGGTGGGAGTTGCAATGTCAGGTGGAGGATTACTATTCCGAGGGGAAGAAACGGCTGCGTCCGCCGCTGTCTCAGCAAAAGGAATTTCGCCAAATCAAGAACGCCGTCATCCGTGAGGCGGAGCATATTCGCGTGAACAGATTTTCCTTTGAGGATGAGGAAATGCAGGATGACGGCGAACAGATCAGTACCTACGCCATGAGCTACGAGTGTCAGGATCTGCAAAGCGTGGCCAACGATGAGAGCTTTCCCTTGGTGGAACGGGATGAAGCGGCGGAGCAGTTGGAGCAGCTTGCGGAGGGCGGTGACGCCTACGCCCGGTACATCATCGGCACGGCGTACCGTGACGGTGGGCTGCTGATACCGGACACAGTCAAAGCGCAAAAGCTGATGGAACGCGCCGCCGAACAGGACTTGGACGCGGCGCAGTACGCCCTCGGAAAGCTGTATCTCTCCGATGATGCCGACGTCCACGATTCTGCCAAGGGGATCTATTGGCTGAAACGCTCGGCGGACAACGGAAACGATTTCGCCGCCTACCGGCTGGGCAAGGAATATCTCAGCGGCAAAAATACGGTAAAAGATGCCGAAACAGCAGTGTCATATTTGCGGCAGGCCGCGGATAACGGCGGCACCTACGCCCAATACCTGTTGGGCAAGCTGACCCTCATGGGTGAGGGCGTTCCGAAGGACATGGACGCCGCCTACGAATGGTTCGCGGCGGCGCGGGATAACGGCCACGCCTACGCGGAATTTTTCTTGAAACGCATGGAGCGCGGCGAACAGGAGCCGCCCTCTGTCCTGCTGGCCTCCACCCGGCTGCTCTACCACATGGGAAATATCTTCCGGGACAACGCCCCGGCTCCCGCTGCCAACGGCATCCAAATCGACCGCAAGCGGCTGGCGCGGCTGCGGCAAAAGCGCATCGTCCTCGGCCACAAGCCGGACGATCATGAGGTGGAACAGCAGGGATATACGATGCAGTTCCGTTGATTCAGCAGACGTCCCTGTCACCCCGCACCATACCGCTTGCGGTATTGAAGCGGTGAGGCGCCATAGCACAGGCGAAACCGCTCGATAAAGTGGCTGAGCTGATTGTAGCCCGTTTCCGCGCAGATCTCGGTGATCGGCCGGTCCGTGCCGACGATCATGCTCTTGGCCATGTAGAGCCGGTATTCATTCCGGTACCGCGTCGGCGTCATGCCGGTGTACTTTTTGAACAATACACTAAGCATGGTGCGGTTGACCGCCGCAGCGGAAGCAAGCTGTCCGGCAGACAGCGGCTCGCTGTAATGCTCGTGCAGGTAGCGGAGCGCGGTTTGAAAAAGCCGCGCGTCCTCGCCGTCTTTCTCCGTCCCGCCGCGGAAGCTGCGTGTCAGCTCGCGCAGCACCTGCACGAGCAGTTCATATACAGCGAAGCAGTCCGGCTCGCCCTCCCGCGCACAGCAGCCGCGCAGGATCTCCGACCACTCTGCGCGCAGCGGCAGAACGGCGTGGGAAAAGGCTGCATCCTCCAGCAGCGGACAGATATAGCGCCGAAGCAGCGCGGGCGGGAAAAGCTGCTCCGACGCGAAATTGATACACAGCGTTCGCGTGTCGCCCTGCACCGTTCGGGAGCCGTGCAGGTGCCCCGCGTTGACAAGCAGGAGGTCGTCTGGTGTCAGCGCCAGACTCCCGCCCTCAACGGTGTAGTCAAGCGCGCCCTCATAGACCCATGTGAGCTGCACGTCGCTGTGCCAATGGAGCGGGATATGCTCTCTTGCGGCATGGCGGTAGCTCTGGGTATACACCGAGAGCGGAAGGTCGTCCGAAAGCGGCGCGACATGCTCGTGCAGCTTATCGTCCACCGTCAGATAGAATTCGCCCTGTATGCCCTCGCATTTCGGAAACGGTACAGCCATTCTCTCGCCCCCTTTTTCTCTATCCTACCACATCCCCTCGCAGCGGAAAAGCAAAAAGTGACAGTTTTTGTTTGATATCTGATAGAATTCGCTTTTTCGATCCCGTATACTGGTACCATCACAGAGCAAAACCGATAGTTTGAAGCAGAATGGAGCAGACTATGCTGATCATCAACGAAGAACGTCTTTTGAAGCGTATCCACACGCTTGGCGCGGTCGGTCTTGACGCCGACGGCCGCCGTACCCGCCTTGCCGCCTCCGATGAGGATAAGGCGGGGCGCGATCTCGTGTCCCGCTGGATGAGCGAGGCCGGTCTCACGGTCGTGACCGACTACATCGGAAATCTCTTTGGTATTTGGGTGCCAGAGGGCTGCGCCGACGCCGCGCCGCTCATGCTTGGCTCACACATTGATACCGTCATCAATGCCGGACAATTTGACGGCTGCTACGGCGTTCTTGCGGCGCTCGAGGTCGTTGAAACGCTCAAGGCGTCGGGCTTTGTGCCCGCGCGTCCCATCGCCATCGGCGCGTTCACCAACGAAGAGGGTGTACGCTACGCGCCCGACATGATGGGTTCTCTCGTCTACGCGGGTGGCTACCCGCTCGAAAAGGCGCTTGCCTCTGTCGGCACGGACGGTACGGTGCTCGGCGAGGAGCTCCGACGCATCGGGTACGCGGGTACGGTCGAGCCGGGCTTTCTCAAGCCCTGCGCCTTCGTGGAGCTGCACATTGAGCAGGGACCTATTCTTGACGCCGAGGGCATTTCCATCGGCGCGGTCGAAAACCTGCAAGGCATTTCCTGGCAGCGCGTCACCATCGAAGGAGAGCAGAACCATGCCGGCACCACGCCGACCGCCTACCGCGTGGACGCGGGCCTCGCCGCCGCGAAGGTCATCACCTTCCTGCGCCGCCGCTGTGAGCTGCCGGACAGCCGCACCGTCGCCACCACCGGCTGCATCACGTTCGAGCCAAACGCCATCAACGTCATTCCGTCCAGGGCTGTGTTCACCGTGGACGTCCGCAACCCCGACGCGCAGCAGCTCTGCGCCGAGGAGCAGGCGCTTGCTGACTATCTTGCGGAGCTGGAAAGAACCGACCGCGTCAAGATCACAGCCGAGCGGCTCAGCCGTTTTGATCCGGTACTCTTCGACGAGAGGATCGTGCGGCTCATCGAAGGCTCCGCCGCCGCGCGGGGGCTTTCCTGCCGCCGCATGACCTCCGGCGCAGGGCAGGATGCGCAGATGCTTGCTCGCATCTGTCCCACGGCGATGATCTTCGTTCCAAGCGTCCGCGGCGTCAGCCACAATCCGCTGGAGCTGACACGCGACGCTGACCTTGCCGCCGGCGCCAATGTGTTTCTTGATGTTGTGGCACAGCTTGCCGCGAAAGAATAACAGTAAGCCGTTTTCCAGGGACGCCGCTCACCGCGGCGTCCTTTCTATACTCTCTCGTGCAGAGCGCACATATTTTGCGCTGCTGAAAACAATAGGACCTCTCCAAAAACGCACCGCTGTAACCAAAGAAGATGCTCGAAAAAGTAATAGCTTTCTTCGCGGAGTTGTGGTATGTGTTGTGGCTACCAAAGGAGGTAGCACGATGAACGATTACATGAAGTCCCTGCAAAAGCACTTTGACCGGCAGGAGCATAATGAACTGGATGAGCGGATCAGATGTGTGCGGGAAGAACTGCGTCAGGATTTGGGAACAGAGAGTCGGCGCAGACTGCTCCATCTGCTCGACGCACAGAACACCTTGCTGGTGGACTCCACGCTGATGAGCTTCACCGCAGGCTTCAAGCTTGCATGGGGCATCGCAACGGAGCTGGAGGCAGATGGTCTCTACTGCTTCGAAAAAGAAGACGAAGAACCTATAAGCGAGGTGAACACGCATGGCTAAGAAACGCGCCAACGGCGAGGGCAGCATTCGCAAGAGGTCCGATGGTCGCTGGGAGGGCCGCTATACCGCAGGCTACCATTCCGAGACAGGCAAGCGGATCATCAAAAATGTACTCGGCAAGACGCAGGCAGAATGCAAGGCAAAACTGAGTGCCGCTTTGGAATCGGTCAAGGGTATTGACGTCAGCCGTGCCGATGAGTATACCGTCGCCACATGGCTACGAAGCTGGTACGACATTTACGCCAAGCCAAACATAAGAGTTGCCACGGCAGACCGCTACCATCTGATGGTCGAGCAATACACGATTCCCCGCATCGGCAATATCAAGCTCACCAAGCTGACCGCACACGATCTGCAAAAGCTCTACAAGGAGCTGCTGGAAAACGGTCGCATCGACCGCAAGAGCGGTCACGGCAACCCTGGACTCAGCAGCACGACCGTCCGTAGCTTACATCTGATGCTACACAATGCCTTCGAGCGGGCGGTCAAGGAGCGCCTGATCCTGCGCAATCCGACTGAGGACTGTATCGCTCCCAAAATTCAGAAGTTCGAGATACAAATCCTCCAACCGGAACATATCAAAGAATACCTCAATGCAGCAAATGCCCGCGGACTCCTTCCCATGTTTTATCTGGAGTTGGTCAGCGGATTACGCAAAGGCGAACTAACCGCCCTCCTCTGGTCTGACCTCGACATCCAGAACCGAACCATATCCGTCAGCAAGCAGTACATCAAAAATCCTAACGGAGAACTGACCTTGTCCCGTCCTAAGACGGAAACATCAGTCAGAAAAGTATCTATTCCGCAGGAGGCCATCGACCTACTAATAGCTGAGCACGATAAGCATCCCGACAATCCGTATATGTTCCCCTCACCAATTACGGGCGAGATGTACTATCCCGATTCCATCGTAAACCTGCATAAGAAGATACTAAAAGATGCGGGACTGCCACACATTCGCTTCCATGATCTCAGACACACATTCGCAACGCTGGCACTACAGAATGGCGTGGATGTGAAAACGGTCAGCAGTATGTTGGGTCACTATGATGCAGGCTTCACGCTGCGTACCTACACCCACGCCACAAGGCAGAAGCAGGACGAAGCCGCACAAACGATGGGCAGCTTCATGGCGCAAGTGATGTAAGCAGAAAAAGGATGCGAAATACCGGAGAGGGGACAAAGCCTCCTCTCCGGTACTCTTTGAACCTATCCGCACATTTCGTTGTGTGGGTCACGGTGTGGGTCAGCAATTGACCCGCATTTTGACACACACCGTTTTCGGCGTTTTTGCAACGAAAAAGCACCGAAAACCGAAGTTTTCGATGCTTTTTGGAGCTGCTGGGCAGATTCGAACTGCCGACCTCATCCTTACCAATTCTTCTCCGGTTGTTTTGTCTTATCCTCTCTTGTTTTGTCTTAAAGCCTGAAACCCTTGCGGCACAAGGGTTTCAGGCTTTTCTCTTTTGTGTACTTGTCTCTCTTATTTTATTCTTGCGTATGGGCTTTTTTGATGCCCGTATGGGTTTTGTATGGGTTTTATCATCCATGGTATTTCTAACGCATTCAACGTATTTATTCTAACGCATGCTAATGCGTTAGAATTGCATTATGCTCTTTCGCTTGTCTTATACCGGGCATAACATCACCCATTTTATCGACTACAACGTCCTTCTTTCTACCAGCAATTTCGGCAGAGCATAGTAGCATAATTCAAATTTTCGGCTGCTCTGCACTTATATGTGCAATTCTGCGGCATATACTATTATTGCTGAGATGGTATTGCTTGTTCTATTTGCGATTGTTGTTGACAAATCGCAAATTTTCGGCTATACTCATTTTAGTGATTAGGTCGCAGAAGCTTGTGGGGCCTGTGATCGGGGGAGTTCCTGCGGGGACTCCCCTTTTTATTTTTGAGGTGTTAGTATGCCGAAACCATTTCTGACGTATGCACAGCAGATCCAAAAGCTCAAAGATAAAAACCTCGTTATCCCCGATGAACCGAATGCGGCGGCAATTTTGCACCGCTATGGTTATTTCGCGCTCATTACAGGCTATAAGGATCTGCTGAAAAATCGAACGACAAAGTGCTATCTGGACGGGACGACATTTGATGATATTGTCGCCATTTACCATTTCGACGAGCAACTCCGAGAGCTTACGTTCCGCTATCTTCTTCATATCGAGCGTCATATCCGTTCTTCTCTTTCTTATAGCTTTTGTGATCTTTATGGCGAAAATCAAAGCGCATATCTGGACAAACACCAATATGATATTTCGTCCACCTCCAAAGAACGCGAAGTGGACAAGCTGATTGGCAAATTCCTCTCTCCCTTGATCAACCGTCCCACAAAGTACCCTTACATAGAGCATCACAAAACCAGCCACCACAATGTTCCTCTTTGGGTGCTGGTAGGCGCATTGACATTTGGCACGTTGTCAAAGATGTACGAATATTCCAAGCCACAGGTGAAGTCCGCCGTCAGCATCGAATTTGAGGGAATAAACGAGCAGCAGCTAAAACAATTATTAGAGGTTCTGACAGATTTTAGAAATGTATGCGCCCACAACGAAAGGCTTTTCACCCATCGCTGCGCTAAGCATGACATTCCAGACCTGCCGCTTCATCAAAAGCTCTCTATTCCTAAAAACGGGCAGGAGTACATTTACGGAAAGCGTGACTACTTTTCTGTGGTTCTCGCTTTTCGGTATCTGCTCCCCCATGAGGATTTTTTGGCATTTAAGCGACAGCTTTCCAAGCTGCTCGATCATGCCGCCGAACAGAACAGCAAAATCCCAATGACCAATCTCTTCCACATGATGGGTATGCCCACAAACTGGAAAAAGATCACCGCTTACCAAAAAGTATGACTGGCTCTCAGTCAGCAGCAGAGCAAAAAAGTACGCCAGGAGAAATCTCTCAGCGTGCTTTTTGCTTGATGAAAGATGAAATGTGAGATGATATGCTGCACTTTTGCGCGTCAACCAAATACTTTCTTTAGCTGTGGGAGCAGCACGTCGTGCTGCACGCAACGAACGAAGCGACGGCGGTAGACTGAAAAACAGCCGTTGCAGGCGGTACATTTGCTCTCATTCGCCGCGCCGCTTTTTAGCTTGGCGGCAAAGTCTGGTTCACAAATCAGCGCTCGGCTGAGCGAGACCAGCGGAAAACCCTGCTGAAGCAATTCTTCGGCAGTCTGTCGGGAAAATACCCCGCCGACCGGAAATACAGGAATCGAAACGCAACCGCGCGCCTGAAGAAGAGTTTGCGCATAAAAGGGCGTTTTCTGTCCCACACGATGATTGAAGTCAATGCCGCTAACTTCGACCCCGTCTGCGCCGAATGCTTCATATAAACGCAGTAGCGCTGGAAAATCGCCACAGTCATTGCAGTTCGCCTTAACGATTACTGCGAAGGATTTCCCGCATGCCGTCTTTACTGCCGATAAAATGTGCGCAATCAAGCGGAAACGGTTTGCCAAACTCCCGCCATATTCATCGGTGCGGAGGTTTTCCGCGGGATTCAGAAAGTTGGAGAGGAGATAACCGTGTGCGGTGTGAATCTGCACGCCGTCCGCACCGCAGTCCTGACAGCGCCGCGCGGCGGACGCAAAGCGTTCCACAAGCCGATCCAGCTCCTGCGATGTAAAATCTTCCGGATGCTTGGGCGGGATGCCATTTAAGGCTTCCATTGCTTTAATGCCGCTGTGGCTGAGCTGTATCAGGACCTTACTGCCATACTGGTGTACACCGTCCGCCGCGTAGCGGAGAATCTCCCGATCTGTTTTTTCATCCACTACCGGCTGGCCCTCATCGGCCCGTTGCGAGGCATCCACGCAGAAATGACCGCTGATGACCAGTCCAACCTCATGTGCAGCAAGTTCGATGAGCGCGTCCGCCCACGCGCGCGTGACCTGCCCATCCGTCTCGGAGAGATGCTCGTTGGTTGCGGAACGGACGATGCGGTTTTTCAGCGTAAGCATGCCAATCGACGTTGATTGAAAAAGTTGATCCATTTCTTTATCCCCGTACCATTATCGGAAGTTCTCCTTTGCGTACTTGAGCAGCTCCTCGCGGAAATCAGGGTGCGCGATGGCAGCCATCGCCTCCGCACGCTCGCGCAGGCTCTTGCCAGAGAGCTCAGCGATGCCGTACTCGGTCGCAACGTACTGGATCATCGTGCGCGGCGCGGAGATCGCGCTGCCGGATGGAATCGCGGCGACGATGTTGCTCTTGCGCTCGCCATCCTTGGTCACGCGGGAGGCGTTGATGCAGATGAAGCCCTTGCCGCCCTTCGAGCGGTAGGCCCCCTCGAGGAAATCCATCTGCCCGCCGATGCCGGAGAGCTGGCGGGTGCCGGCGCTCTCCGCGTTTTCCTGCCCCATCAGGTCAAGCTGCACGCCGCCGTTGATGCTGATGACATTGCTCAGGCGCGAAATGCGCTCGACCGAGTGAATGTAGTCCAAGTCGCCGGGATGGAAAATATCCGGCTCGGCGTCGAGCCAGTCGTAGAGCGCCTGCGAGCCCATGGCGAGGTTCCACGCCGAGCGGCTAGTGTCCAGCTCCTTGCGGGCATTCGTCAGCTTGCCGGCCTTGTAGAGCTCAAGGAACGCATCGCTGATCGTACCGGTGTGGCAGCCGAGGTCCTTCTTATCGGACTCGGCGAGCATCTTTGCCACGGTGTAGGGCACGCCGCCCACGCCGAGGGAAAGCACCGCGCCGTCGGGGATCTGATCGACGACTAGCTTGGCGATGGCGATATCCGTCTCGCTTGGTTCGTGGTAGCTGCGAAGCGGCAGCGGCTCATGTGTACCCTCAACAACATAATCCGCCTCAGAAAGATGTACGCGGTGCGAGCCGTCCACGCCCTGCAAGCGGGGGTAATGCTCATTGATCTCAAAAATGACCGTGCGGGCGCTCTCAAAGATGGTGCGCCACGCGTAGTTAGAGATGCCGAGTCCGCAGTAGCCCTCCGCGTCCGGCTTAGAAACGGGGACGAAGGCCACATCGCAGCGGATGTGCTTGTCGCGGTAAAGGCAGGGCAGCGAGCGCAGCATGACCGGCAGGAATTTCACCAGCCCGCGCGTCTGGAGCTTGCGCTCATAGTCGCCGATGTGCCAGCTGTAGTAGGTGAAGCTCTCCTGCTCGGGGTCGCTTTCGACGATCTCGATGCGCGGGCGGATCACAAGCCCGCCGCGGACCTTGACGTCCTTGACTTCTCCCTTGCGCGCCGCGAGCGCCTTGTCCAGCAGCTCAGGGAAGCCCGCGCCGAAGCCGTAGTCCACCCAGTCGCCGGAGCGCACTGCCTTGATGGCTTCCTCTGGAGTGGTAAACTTGGTTGCTTTCATTTCCAAAGTCCTTCCGTTATCATACGTGGTCTTTCATTTTCACTCATTAAGACAGCATTCCTAGTATACTAGGGAGCCACTCAACCACCGCAGGAATATAGGTAATGATGAGGAGTGCAGTGAACATGATAATAATAAACGGTACAATTGACTTACACAAATCCGTAAATTTAGTATTGGTCATACCGGAAGCAATGAACAGATTGCAACCAACCGGCGGTGTAATGAACCCAATTGCCATATTGACAACCATGATTAGGCCAAAGTGAACATCCCCGACGCCATAGGCGCGAACGATTGGATAGAGGATTGGAGAAAGAATCAGAATAGCGGGAGTCGTATCCATGATGCAGCCGACCACCAAAAGCATTAGGTTGATGAGCAACAGAATAGTGATTTTGCTGTCAGTCATAGACGTCATGCTGGCCATCAGTTGGTCTGGAAGCCTTTGTAGCGCGAGTACGCGACCGAGGACAGTGCCTGTACCGACCATAATCATCGTGCTGCCCAGCGTAACAGATGTGTTCATCAAGGCATCGATCAGTTTCTTGAAATTTAGCTCCCGGTAGATGACAAAACCTGCAAAGGCACCGTAGACGCAGGCGATGACCGCCGCTTCTGTTGGGGTAAAGTAGCCGCCGTAAATACCACCCAGAATGATTACTGGGACCAACAGAGCCCAGAAGGAATCGAGAAATGTTTTCCCGACATTGCGCAGAGAAAACTTTACGCCGCTGCCCTTAAAGCCGCGCTTGCGGGAAACGAGCACAGCGTAAGTGATGAGTAATCCGCCGATGACCAGCGCCGGACCGAAGCCTCCCATAAAGAGTGCACCGACGGACGTGCTTGTGGAAACGCCGTAGAGGACCATCGGAATGCTGGGCGGAACAATAACACCTAAACAGCCGGATACAGTCATCAGGGCAACCGAGAACGACTTGTCATAACCGTGCTCAATCATTGCTGGGATCATGATGGAGCCAATCGCAGCAACGGTTGCCGGACTGGAGCCGGAGATCGCGCCGAAAAACATGCTGACGAGAACGGTGACAACAGCAAAGCCTCCCGTTACATGCCCAACGCAGGCCGTGCCAAAGTTCACCAGACGACGGCTCAGACCGCCGCCTTCCATTAGTGCGCCAGCCAGGATAAAAAAGGGAATCGCCATCAGCGGAAAGGAGTCCAGCGCTGTCCACATATTGGAAGCAAGATAGGTAAGCGGCTGCATCCCCGTATAGCTCAGAAATGCAACAACCGCCATGCCGAGCGATACGCCGATCGGCACGCGAAGAAACAACAGAATTGCAAAGGTGCCAAAAAGAATCAAATTTTCCATCAGTTATCTTCCGCCTCCTTATGGTCCCGAATTAGTCTTATGGTATCCTGAATCAAACGGATCACCATTAAAATGCCACTTACAGAAATCGAAGCATAGGCGAGTCCCATATTCATACGTAGCGAGGCAGATACCTGATGGGAAGCCCGCAGAGTGACGAGCCAGCCATAATATGCTAAAATTACTCCAAATACGAAAAAGACCAGATTGTCAAAAATTCGGATGATAAGCTGAACCCTGGAACCGGTGAACAAATCGATCAGGTCCAGCGAAATATGACGCCGCTCGCGGATGGCCGCAGAAGATCCAATATAGATCAGCCAGATAAACATATATCGTCCCAGCTCTTCCGACCAAGGCAGCGGGGATCCGGCAACGCGGAATACAATTTGCAGGAAAAGAACGATGCACGAAATCCCCAGTAACGCAGAGCACAACACTTTCTCTGCATTTTTATCAAGGAAGTGTAAAATTTTCATTATGAAGATGCCTCCTATAAGTGCGTTGGAAGCAGGCAGCGGCAAACGGCCGCCGCCTGCTTAATCATTTTAGCCGGGGAAACGGGCGTTGGATTCGTTGACCGCGGCCAGAACATCGTCTACGGGAATCACGGGATTGTAATTCGCCTTAAAGAAGTCAAGGCAACCGGCCGTGGAGTCTCTGAATGCCTGACGCTGCTCATCCGTCAGACGGGTGAGCTGGCAACCGCCATCCTCAATGGTCTTGATATAATCGGCTTCCTTATCGATGCAGATCTGACGATCGTATGTGACTGCCTCCGCCGCGCATTCGTCAACGATCTGCTGGAGGTCTTGCGGAAGGCTTTCATAAAACGCATTGGACATGGCAAACGGCGTATAGTCGAAATTGTGGCCCAATTCTGTCATATAGTCCTGAACCTCGTAGAGTCCGTTGACGCAGGTGATCGTATAGGAGTTATCCTGGCCGTCAACCGTTTTCTGCTGCAGAGCAGTATAGAGCTCGGCGAAAGACATCGGCGTGGGAGAAGCGCCCATTTCGGTAAACATCTCAATGTACATTGGGGATTCCATCACGCGGATCTTCAAGCCCTTCATATCGTCGGGGCAAGTGACAGGGTGCTTGCTGTTTGTCAGCTGACGCATGCCGTTTTCAAGATAGCCGAGGATTCGGATGCCGGTCTGATCACAGACCTCCTGACTGATGCGCTGACCCATTTCGCCGTCGATAAAGTCAAACGCCGCTTCACGGTTGTTAAACAGAAACGGGAGGCCGACAAACATATATTCTTCCGTAAAGCTGGCAAAGGGACCCGTCGCGGCGTCTGTCATCTGGACTTCGTTGGCCTGCAGGCCTTCCAACATGGACCGGCTGTCGCCGAGCGTATTGTTAATGTAAACGTCAACCTGAATCCGGCCGTTGGAACGCTCTTCAACCAGCTCTTTGAACTTATAGGCCGTCAGAGTCGAGGGATGGCTTTCTGTACAGGAGCCGCCGTAGATAATCTTATAGGTTTCCTGATCTGTTCCACTCTGCGCATTATCATTTGCGTTGCTATTATCTCCGCATGCGACCAGAGAAAGTGTCATGACCAGCGCCAAAAGTAATGTGACTAAGCGTTTCATTTTATTCCTCCAAATTATTTCATATCAATCTGTTGTAATAATACCCTTGATAAAGCGAAGATTCCGGCTCGCCATCATGTCAAAGCCGGCCTGAATGTCCTCCAGCTTCCACTCGTGTGTGATGAGCTCATTCATCGGCAGAATTCCTTTGCAGTAGGCCTCCACGCCGGTAATTCCGCATGCGCGATAGTCCATCGCGTACCAGGGATGGGTTACATGGATGATCGGCGAACGGTACATCAGATTGTAGCCGGTCTCGGGATCCCAAGTTTCGGGCATGCCGTATAACGAGGGGATCGCTATTTTGCCGCGGCCCTCATAGCTGAACATTTCAGAATAACGGACAATCTGCGACGCTGTTTTCAACCCCTTGAGACTGCCCGTGATTTCGATCACGACGTCGCAGCCATGTCCGCGTGTCAGATGATATACCTCCGCATCAACATCTCCTGTTGCGAGAATGCATTTCGTTGCGCCGTACTTCTTGGCCAGTTCGAGCCGATCTTCAGACATGTCGATTGCAATGATCTCGGCCGCTCCGCAGCCGCGAATCCCGGCGATCGTTAAAACGCCCATCATACCGCAGCCGATGACGGCAACATAATCGCCGAATTGTGGATTGGAGGCCTGAATGATATTGGTGATGCAAGTCAGCGGTTCCGGAAGGCAGTACTTCAAAGGGCCCATCTTTTCAACGGTCTTAGGGATCGGAATACATCTGCGTTCCTCGGTGATGGTATAATCGGCAAAGCCGCCCATAGAACCGCCGACATAATCTCCCGGCTTCAGGTTCTTGATGTTTGTGCCGACTTCCTCCACGATGCCGACAGGCTCGTGGCCGATGTACATGGGATATTTGAGCGGCGAGTTCATGAAGCGACGCCCAAAGCGATCCACGCCGTTCATGCTGCTCTGGCCCAAATACTGCGGAATGTCCGAATGGCACAGGCCAATCGCCACATTATGCACCAGCACGTCATCCGGCCCCAGACGGGGAAGCTCTTCCTCCACGATCTCGAGCTTCTTCGGTGCCGTTTGCACGGCAACTCTGCGTTTCATATGATATCACTCCTTTTCTTTCGTTCCAACTGCAAATTTCGCTTTGTTTACAATATCTTCCGCATTAAGATGATACCGTTTCGACAGGGCGGCAAGATTCCCCACCTCTCCGAATTCATCTTCAATACCAACGCGTTCAATCGGTGCCGGTTGGTTCGCCGCCAATAGTTCGCTCACGGCAGAGTAGAGTCCGCCGATGACATTGTGGTTTTCTGCGGTTACAACACAGCCGGTCTTTTTGACCGAAGCCAGAATCGTTTCCTGATCCAGCGGCTTGATCGTGTGGACATTGATTACTTCTGCACGAATCCCTTCGTTTTCCAGCAGCTCCGCCGCTTCCAGCGCACGGCTGAGCAGCAGCCCTGTCGCCAGAATAGTCACATCCGAACCCTCACGCAGAAGATCGGCTTTGAAAAGGTCAAAATGATATGAAGAATCAAATACTGCAGGCTGTTCTTTGCGGGCCATGCGCAAATAGACCGGTCCGTTATGCCGGATCATTGCAGGGACCGCCTGACGGAGCTGCTCCGGATCTGCGACTTCCACGATCACGATGGTTGGAATACTGCGCAGTACGCCGATGTCTTCGAATGGCATATGCGTTCCGCCGTTTGTCTCGGCATTGATCCCTGGATCGCTGCCAATGATCTTGACATTCTGCTTGGCATAAGCCACCGAAATCATCAACTGGTCACAGTTTCGTCTGGATACAAAGGGGGCAAAGCTGCTGATGACCGGAATCATTCCGCAGGATGCCATGCCCGCCGCAACAGAGGTCATATTCGCCTCAGCGATGCCGACATTGAACGCCCGCTCGGGAAATTGATTAAGCAGAGGTGCGATGCCCATCGCCTTTGACAGATCCGCTGCCAAAAGGCACACACGATCATTTTCTTCCATTGCTTTTTTCAGTTCCTCAAAAAGCACCTTTCGCATTTCCATATCATTCACCCCGCAGTTCTGCCATCGCCCGATTAAACAGCTCATCTGTCAGCGTCATACTGTGATTGGCATACCCCATTGCTTCGATTTCCTTGACGCCTTTTCCCTTGATCGTATCCAAAAGGATCATGGTCGGCCTGTCTACACACAGCCATGCGTTCTGGACGGCCTGCATGATTGCTTTGTGATCATGCCCGTCGATCTCCTCAACATGCCATCCGAATGCCTTCCATTTTTCTTTCAAATTGCCCAAACTCTCCACGTCATCCAAAATACCGTCGAGCTGCATTTTGTTGTAATCCGTGAATACGATGAGATTGTTGAGGTTTTTGTAGGCCGCGAGCATTGCAGCCTCCCATACCTGCCCCTCCTGACTTTCGCCATCGCCGAGGATGCAGTAAATTTTTGCATTGCTTTTTTTGATTTTTTCAGCGATCGCAATGCCAACGGCGCAGGAAATACCCTGTCCCAAAGAACCGGCCGTCATATCAACTCCCGGGGTTTTGTTCATATCACAATGGCTTGGAAGCATGGTTCCAAACCGATTGAGCGTCAGCAATTCTTTGGGATCAAAAAAACCCTTTGATGCCAGCGTGGCATATACCGCCGGTCCTGCATGTCCTTTGGAAACGACCAGACGGTCCCGTCCTTCCATCCGCGGCTGCTGAGGGTCCACCCGCATCAGTCCGCCATAATAAAGGCAGGTCAGTACATCTGCGATTGAAAGGCTTCCACCCACATGTCCGGTGCCAATCGAATGAATGGATTCCAGCGTAAGCGCCCGGATCTTTCTGCTTTGTTCTTCTAAATTGCACACGATGTTTTCCTCCTGCAAAAACTCCTTACTATCTGCTTACTCCGCCCAGATCTCCTCGTCAGTGGGCTGCTTCTTGTTCTTGATGCGGTAGGAGATGCGGGAAACATTCATCAGGTTGTGATAATAGATGTTCTCGCTGATGCTGTTGCCGCCCCAGGTGCCGCAGCCGAGGGTCGTGGTCGGATTCAGTCCGTTGTCCATCGCACCGCCCAGGCCGGTTCCGCCGACCTGATTGACACCGTAACGGGAAACGTTCACACGGGTGGGAACATACTCAATGTGCTCCTTGGTGTTGGAGTGGATCACACAGCTGTGGCCGGCACCCTCCATGTTGAGGTTCGCGCGGGCGATCTCGACCGCGTCCTCCCACTTGTCATAATCAAAGAGGGCCAGAACGGGGCAGAGCTTCTCCTTGGACAGAACGTCCTCATAAGCGACGCCCTTCGTGCGGCAGAGGATCACACGGGCATCCTCGGGCACGGGCAGACCTGCCATCTTGCCGATGGCGGCGGGGGAGGCGCCGACGATGTTCTTGTTCAGCGCGCCGTTGGGGAACATGGTCTCACGCAGGATCTCGGCATCCTTCTCGTCGTCGATGACGTAAGCGCCGGCTTCCTTGGCATACTCGATGGCCTCCGCGCGCTTTTCCTTGGGGACGATCATGTTCTGCTCGCAGGTGCAAAGCACGCCGTTATCGAAAGTGCGGCCGGTGATGACCATTTCGACGACTTCTTTCAGGTCCACGTCACGGTCGATCATAACCTGCACGTTGCCCTGACCGACGCCGATGGCGGGCTTGCCGCTGGAGTAGGCTGCTCGCACCATGCTCGGGCCGCCCGTGCAGATGCACAGATCCACCGCGCTCATCAGTCCGGCGGAAAGGTCCATCGTCGGCTCCGGGATGATCTGGATCAGATTTTCGGGCATACCCAGCTTTTTCAGCTCGGCGTTCATCAGCTCAACGGTCTTCACGCCGACTTTCTTCGCGCGCGGGTGCGGGCAAATGATGATCGCGTTGCCGCACTTCATCGCGCAGGCGGAGTTGTGCATGACCGTAATGACGGGGTTCGTCGTGGGGGTGACGGAGCCGATCACGCCGATGGGCTTGGCAACCTTGGCGATCTGCGTGTCCTCATCCCAGTCGATGATGCCGCGGCTCTTCTTGCCCTTCATGCCGAGCCAAACCGTCTTGGACTTGTTGCGGCACTTGGCGATCTTGCTGTCGTAACGGCCCATGCGGGTCTCGTCGACGGCCATGTGTGCGAGCATATCGGCGTTGTCGTAAACTGCCTTGCAGACAGCGCGGCAGGCCGCGTCGACTTTCTCCTGCGGATAGGTCTCAAATTCCGCCTGCGCCACGCGCGCCTTGGCAACAAGTTCTTCCAGATATTCTTTTGCTTCCATGACATTTTCCTCCGTGATCAGACGCAAAGTCTCATGATATTGCAGTATATGTGAAATTCAGCATCGCTTTTGTTACACACTCCTGTGTTAGAATTACAGTATCATTAAAATTGCAGAAAAGCAATTGTCATTATTTATAAAATTATTGCTGCAAAATTGTAGTATATACGCAATTCAAGCGCATGCTTTATTCGCTACGCTATATAACCGGTTCACTTTTTGAAATAGTGAAATTTTTCACAGAAAGTACTTGCAATCATTCCAAAACTATCATATAGTAACTTGAATGTTAGATTTATCATCCATGGGATATATTAGACTCAATTTGCTCATTTTTCTATTTGGATGATTGCAGTCATATATGAGATTCAAAACGAAGGAGTATCGCAAGTCAATGGAAGAGATCAATGTTGGTTATAAATTTAAGCAGATCCGTGAAAATGCTGGGCTTACGCTAAAGCAGGTCTCCGCCATGTCCGGACTGTCTGTCAGTTTTATCAGTCAAATCGAGCGGGGCGTGGTCGATCCGTCCTGGTCCTCCCTGAAAAAGATTTCTGCCGCGTTGAACATCAAACTCAAGGATTTGTTTGACGAACCACCCCGTCCCTATACGTTGGTGCGCGACGGGCAGGGATACCAGAGTGTGACGCATCATATCCGTCGAGAATTTCTGGCATCGATGGATAATGCGTCAATGGAAATGATTCTGACTGCCTTTCCGCCGCACAGCTCAAGTGGCACGATTCTCCCTCATCCGGGCGAAGAATTTGTGTGGATCCTGGAAGGGACGCTGAATGTGACCGTGGACGGCACAACACATGTAATGTGTGCCGGAGACAGTATATATTTTCAATCGACCTACCCGCATGAATGGGAAAATAAAAGTGGACAGGTATGCAAGGTGCTATGGGTCGATAATCCTCCGGTCCATATGTAAAGAGCGGACGGCTTTTTGATAAGATATGCGCCAAAATAGAAAAAGGTCTGAAAACGGAACTTGCCATTTTCAGACCTTTTATCAATATCGGTTATTCTACAATTTCGACGAAGCCCTCGCCGGCATTGACGAGCATTGTGTCGCCGTCCTTGACGTCTGCGTAAAGCTCCTCCGGCAGGCGGTTGACCATAGGGATCTCCATAATGATTGCGTCGGCGACCAGCACGAGATCGGGGGCCTGCAAGATCAGCGCGGAGGGCATGTTATGGAAACGGTCGAGATGGTACAGACCATCCTGCTGGGCGACGGCGCTACCTTTGCCGCTGGGGAAGAGCAAAACTTTTCTGGCAATGATACAGCCCTCAAGATAGTGGTCCTTTTCCTCTATCATGCCATCCTCAGGCCGAACCCGATAGAACTTGGAGATGATGGTTTCCGCCTGCGCCTTGCCCTCTGAGGCCTTATAGTTCTGCATCACTAAAGCTCAATGATGCGCATCGCAAAACAGCACCATATCCGTACATTCCCACAGCCGCCCGCCGAAGGCAGGGCGGTCGGCTGGCGAGACCGCGCAATAATCCGAAACCTCCACGGGGGCGAAACCATGCTCGCGTCATTTCTGACGCTCGCACGGTTTCGCCCCCTTTCGGCTGTTCTGTTCGGCGCGTCTGCCGGGGGTGACCCGCCTCACAGAACCCCTCCGCAGCGACGCCCCTTGCCGCCTACCTTTCGCTGCATATCGGAGCACAGCACGGTCCAAGAGCGCGGGTTACCGGCTGATCTCCGTCTTGCGCCATGAACTTTTTCAAAGCTCATGATTTTACCTGTTTTTCGTCCAAGACCTGCCGACTCTGATCTGCACTAATCTGTTTATCATCCGAAATGTGGAGGATTGTGACGCCTTTTTCACCCCACCGTCCGACCACCGAAAAAGCCATATGCTCCACATCGTCATCATGGAAAAAGATGCCTTTCAGATTATTGAGGACGACCTGAATTGCTCGGTTGGAGGTATCCCACACCCGCGCATTATTGCTGCCCCTCGGCGTGACGATCTCAATCTCTACGAACGCTTTTTCAAAATACGGCAGCGGTTCCTGCGCCGCCGCGTCAGAGATTGCCGCGTGGATCATAGCCTTCCAATGCTCCTCGGCGGCTTCCGTCAGCTTCTTCATTGAGGGCAGCGGCTCGTCGATCTTTAAGGTCACGACGCCGTTCCTATTTTCCCCGCCACTGTGCTGTTGGGCAAGGGTCCGCTGTTCCTGCGTCACCGGGCTGCCGAAGGCTTCCATATCGTAGATCACAGCCAGTTCCTGACTTTGCAGCCGCAGCGTCAGCTCATACATTCTCTGTAACTGCTTTGGCGTGGGCGCACCTTTTTCCGGCAGGCATCTACTGATCTCCTCAAGCGTCTTTTTTAGATCGATATACATAAACGGTCAGCCCCTTCAGGTCGAGCAGCTCCGGATACATCCCCGCGATGGGAAGATCCTCCGGCCAGATGCAAAGCTCCAATGTGATCTTCGGCCAATATGCCTTTTCCTCGCTCTCTTCTCCCAGATAGGCCTTTGCCGCAGAGAAGAAGCGGACAAACTTCAATAAATCGCAGGCGGGGTTCACGAACAAGCGACGAGGATGCACCTCAATATCTCCAATCCCCTGGCTTCCTAAGAGCGTCCCGCTGTTTTTCACGCATAATGTTTGAAGATACCGTTCCTCCTCCAAGATCCTTTGCAGGCTAACGGGCAGCGCTTCCGGCGTCGTCAGATAGACGTGCTCATACTGTGCCTTGAGCTTGATGGGTGAGCGGGACCACTTGACGGGACGATTCCGCTCCGCGCAGCCCTCCCGAAGAAGCTGACGGCGGTTCCACATCGTCTGCCGGATGATGTTCCGCGCCGCCTTCACTCTTGCGCCCTCCCGACAGACCAGTAGCATCCCCGTCGCCTTCGTCTCGTAGCTGCCATACCGCGTGTAGAACAGGGAGCCCTCCGCACGCACCTGCCATTCCATTGCGCCGTCCCCTATGTCATAGACGGCCAGACGACGCTTTCCAGCTATCAGCATTCCACTAAAGCGTGTGGTGGACAGAATGCCCGGCGCAATTTTCCGCCAGCAGGCTGACGGGATAAAATATGGCACATTCCATTCCTGCCGCGCCGCAGAGACGAGGATACCGCTCCTCTCCATCAGCGCCGCCATGCGGGATACCTCCATGATCCTCTGCCTTGTCTGCTCACCGCCTCCGGCGGAGAGCAGCGGCTCAAGCTCAGGAAACAGCGCCCGCCCCTTTGTCAGAATAGACACGCAGCCGCGCTTATCCTTGGAAACATATCGGTTTTTCGTCAGCGGCCGGAAGGCGTAGGACAGCGCCGTGCGGTCGCTGCCGCCATCGTTGTTGAGCATATCAAGGCAGGACGGATAATCCAGCAGATTGAACCGCGCCAGATGCCGCAGTAGCTTTAATTGATTTTCATTCAGCATATCTTCACTCCTTATAAGAAAGTTCAGGCGGCATGGAAGCAGCTTTTCTCTAAAAGCCGTTTCCGTGCCGCCCGACATGGTTTGTGACAGCCCCTCACAAGACGATCACCCCCCTTGCACTACGTTTTCTAAGTTTTAAGCATCTGTTCCTTCACAGCTCAGGTATCGGATCAACGGCTCCGTGTAGATACAGATGTACCTTTGTCTGGTGCCGATGTTGGCTCCAATGGAAGCGAAGGGCTCGCGTCCCTCCGCCACCAGCCACGAAAGCTGACGCGGTGACACACCGAAGAAAGCCGCGGCAACCTTCAGCGGCACATGGTTGGGATATTCCTGCCGCAGCTTATTTGCTGTTTTCTTGTCCATGCGTAACACCTCCTTTCCCCGTGTGGATTTTTACTCGGAATTGACTTAACTGCTCTTCTTTTTGTCCAGTTCTTCCATCAGAGCCGGAACATTGACGTAATAAACGCCGCCGCTCCTGATGTGCGGAACTGTGCCGTTTTTGCAGCCCTGCCGCAGATAATACTGAGACAAGCCCGTGTTTTTGCACGCTTCCGTAATTTTCTGAAAAGGCACCATAAGGCACATCCTCCTTTCCCCAAATTTCGCATATTCGCTTCCATTTTGCTCGTCGCTTTTATGCGATGTTCTAATCATACAGGATAGTCCTTTCTTTGTCAATATCTTATTTTCATTTTTTAACACAACAGTTTCTTTTTGTTTTGTATGTTGCTTTTTTGCGATATTTGTTGTATAGTAACCCCAAGCACAAAACAAGGAGGATCAACTATGACAACCGGAGAAAAAATTCGCACCCGTCGCAAGCAGCTTGGTATGTCGGTAGATGATTTGGCTGCCAAGCTCGGCAAAAACCGTGCAACCATTTATCGCTACGAAAACGATATGATTGAGATGCCCGCCTCGCTTCTGAAGCCCTTAGCAGAGATATTGGATACAACGCCCGGCGAATTGATGGATTGGGGCGATATTATGGTCTCCGAAATAGAGCATCAGGAAAAGATGTGCGAGCTGCTTCCACAAATTAGAGACGGCCTTTCCATTGAGGGAGAACGGCAGAAATACCTTCTATTCAAAGTCCCCGCAGTCGGCGGCAGACTGGAAATCGACTTCCACTCCCTGCTTCTGACGCTCTACCAGATAAACCAGAGCGGGCAGGCTTCCAAGATGCGCACGGTACGGATCCTCGGAGAATTGGTCTCATCGTTGGATGCAAGATCTCAAGAGCATCTGATATCCTATGCGGAATTCTTAGACACACGCCATCAGAAAAAGTACGGCTTTTCGATCACACATCCATACCAATATGAATAAAGAAAGGGATGTTTCATGGCATCAACCAGAATAAGAACCACTAAAGACGGTCAAACTTTTTATGAGATCCGTGTCAGCCGTGGACGCGCCAGATCCTACCTCACCACCCGTTGGTATCCACCGGCTGGATGGAGTCAAAAGGCCATTGACCGTGCATTAACCAAAGAAGCAGCCGAGTTCGAACGACGCTGCCACGAGGGAGAAGTCACCTCCCGCGCAGAGCAAAAAGAAAACGACCTCCGGCAAAAACAGGAGATCGCTAAGATTCAAACTCTACGGCAATACGGCGAAAAAGTCTTTATGCCTGCCAAGACTGTGACCATGAGTGAAAACGGTCGATGCGCTTATCAGGGCAATCTCGACCACTGGATATACCCCACTCTGGGCGAGTTGAAAATGCCTGATATCACTGCCGCAGACATCAGCGCGCTGCTTTTGTCCATGCAGTCCGCAGGAAAGGCAAACGCCACCTGCGTCAAGGTCTACACGATCCTGCACAGCCTGTTCAAAATGGCTTACATGAGTGATGTGCTCTCTGTAAACCCGATGGACAGGGTAGGGCGACCCAAGCCCCGCAAGAGCGAGCGCAGGGACAAGCCCATAGAAGCCTATACCGCCTCAGAGCTTCAGCGCATCTTCTCCGCCATAGATACCGAGCCGCTCAAATGGCGCGTCCTTATGCGTCTGCTGATCGACACCGGCATACGCAGGGGCGAGTGCTGCGGCCTTCAATGGAAGGACATCGACTTCAGCGCGTGTACCGTAACGATCAGCGGCAACCTGTGCTATACCCCGCAAAAGGGTGTCTACTTGGATACTCCGAAAAGCGGAAAGGTGCGGACGATCGACGTCGACCCGGAGATCATCGGTCTGCTCCGTGAACTCAGGCTGGAGCAGTCTAGGGAGGCGATCAGTCCGTTTGTATTCACGCAGTCGAACAGTCCCGAACCCATGCATCCGCAGTCTCCGGCCCGCTATATGCAGAAGCTCTCCGCGAAGTGCGGCGTACCGGATCTACATCCGCACAAGCTGCGACACACCTTCGCCAGCATCGCCATCACGAATGGGGCCGACGTGGCAAGCGTGTCCGAAAAGCTCGGCCACAGTGACAAGGCCATTACGCTCCGTATGTACACTCACGCAGATCAGGAAAGCATTCGTCGTGCCAGTCAAATTTTCAGAGATGCGCTGAAAAATTTCAATCAGGCATGAGCTGATCTTATCCGTCAAATTTTATCGGTATGGGTTTCTGTATGGGTTTTGCGTAAGCGAATTTTCCTACGGAAAAAAGTAAAAACCCGCTATCCCTTGCGGGACAACGGGTTTCAATGGAGCTGCTGGGCAGATTCGAACTGCCGACCTCATCCTTACCAACGGTGGGAGGCAATTCGCAAAGCAGAAAATCACTAAAATAGGCACTATATTCGAGCCTTACAGTCTGTCAATTCATCCGAATAACATTTACATTGAGGCCATAGAGCCTCTTTTTTATTTTCTGCTCTATGTGCTCTTAAATACTCAAGTCTCTTACTGTGCCCCTTTTCTCAGATTGCAGTCTCGGCAAAGCATTTGACAATTATCCGGGGTCGTATGCCCGCCTTTTGACCATGCCTTAATATGGTCGGCGTGCATATCGTCAAAATCGAAAGTCTCTCCGCAAATGGCGCACTTGTGGCCTTGCCGCTCATAGGCAGCCTGGGCATCCCGGCGGTCAAAGGTCCGAATACTCAATTTGCGCTCGTCCCCAGTCAACAGGTACTCATAGATACCGCTTTTCCTTGTGACGTCTTCGTCCCCCATAAGCCTCTGGATCTCCAGCTCCAGCTTCTTGGGGTCGAGGTCCGTTCTCTGGCCGTGTGTGTTATACAGAAGTCCCCAGGGCAAGCCCTTCATTTCCTTCCGGGTCTTGGGGAAGATTGCCTGCACCCAATCAATGACAGAACGGAAATAGTTCCACAACTGGATGGCGCTGGGGTCAAACTGGTGCTCGGCCATGTAGCCCTTAATAGTCTGCCCCTTTGCATCAGCAGCCCACAGGATGGCTGTTTCCAAATACTCCTGGCGGATAGATGCACCCTTCAGATAGTCCCCGGCCAGTGTTCCCGCCGCACATCCGGTTTTGGAGAAATATCGCTTTGCGTCCGCTGTCCATGGGCCAGCGTATACGGCGTTTCGCATTTCCTGGTCGGTGAGCTGTTCCCCGGCGATATTGATAATGCGGAACCAATCCAGCTTTTCCGAATCAGTACCGTCACAAACATAGATAAAAAGTTCGTAGTCTAAAAATTTGTCCTGGATGTCCTTGGGAAGATTATCAAATCCCTTCTCGTCCACAGAGAAAGAGCCGTCCACGTACTCGCACACGGAGATTGTGCGTTGCTGGCCGTCCAGCACCTCATAGCTGTCCTCTCCGGTCCTGCACCAATACATGACGTTGAGGGGCAGACCTTTCAACACGGTACGAATCACCTCGTCTCGCTGGGCATCCTTGTAGACAAATTCCCTCTGATACTTGGGTCGAATATCCAGGCGTTCATCATAGCCGACAACACCCTCCTCGGCATCGTTAAAATAGCCATCACAGACTTCTCGGATGGTTACTTTGCGCTCCTCAATGTTCACAGTTGCTTCGCCTCCTCTGGGTGTAGATTTCTAATGAGTATACGGGAGTACGGGCACTTACTTACCCCGTCGATTGTATATGCAATATCAGTACGACCTCTGTAGTTTCGCTTTACACCAACCTCTTTTGCAAGCGTCCCCGACCCAATACCAATGATTTGAAACTGCTCTGGATTGTATTGATACAAAAATGTATCTGGCACACCCATAACACCTGCGAAGTCACAAGGAATTTCAACCAAACTACCAACATCAATTCCGTCAAAATTATCGTATGTAGGATAATTTTCTGGCTTGAAACGTTTCGCTAAAATCATTTCCTCATGTCGCTTTTTTATGTCCAAATTTGTAAACCAACACATATTGCCCATAGACCGCCATTTTTGTCCCTGCTCGTCTACCCAAAATCGGGTTGCCCTTGGTTCGTAATATTCTGGCACTGTAAATGCCATGTCACCGTTATTGTAGCCGAGCCACACCTCATTGTCCCGAATGTATGGAAAAATTTCTTTATAATGGATGGCGTTCTGCGGACCGATGATGACGAACTTCTTTTCATGCTCCATGAGAAGCGCTACATAGTCCCGGAACAGAGAAAACGGTGGGTTCGTTACAACAATGTCCGCTTCATCCATCAGTTCCAGGCACTCGGGGCTGCGGAAATCGCCATCGCCATCCAGCAACTCAAGTGAGTTCTTTCCCATGCGGAACAGCTCTGCCACATCCAGCATATCCACCCCACCGTCACCAGTGGTGTCGTAGACCTGCGTGACCTCCACCTTGTAGGGCTTTTTCTCCCGCACGATCTCAACAACCTCTTCTTCATCGCCGACAAAGTTCATTTGTGTGTAGATGATGGGGGACCCAGCATAACAGGTGGAAATCAACTTTTTCAATTTTAATCGGCGGAAGTTCAAGACGAAGTATTTGAAAAAGTTGGATTCAAAGGGGTCATCACAGTTGCACAGAACTGTTTTCCCGGCAAAGTGCTTGCGGTAGTGCCGCAGCTCCTTCTCGATGTCGGACAACTGGGTATAGAATTCATCTTGTTTTGCCGCTGCCGCCGCGTTCAGGCTTTTGTTTCCAGCCATAGCATTTGCCCCCTGGTAAATATGTTGATAATTGTATTTTAACACAGCACGAAGTTAAAAACAATGCGTGTTTCCAGTGGTTTTCCGGTGGGTTTCCGGTAGATTTCCGCACCTTTCTAAAATTTTTCCGCCTCCCCCTCCTTCCAATTGCCAGTAGGTTTGAGTTATACTTGTTGCAACAATAAAAAAGGAGGCTACACAAATGGACTACACAAAAATCAAGGCTCTCCGTGAAAAAGAGCACATGACCCAAGGCGACCTCGCTAAAGCGCTCGACATCCAGGATCGAACCGTTCGCAACTGGGAAAATGGTACTTCCAAACCTATTTCCTTTCTATCGAAAATTTCCGACCTGTTTTTCGGGGGCAACATGGATGCTCTTAATACCTATTTTTCGGATGAGCCGGAAAACTGGGACTTTTCCAGAGAAAATCAGATGCTCAATGGAGCCCTCGAAAGCGGCACCATCGCCCCTATCTATGCCTCCGTCCTGAAACCGCTGTTTGAGTCCGGCAAACAGGACGCTGTTGGTGTGGCGCTCTGCTCATTCCTCGGTTGCTATCGTCACACCCCTCCAGCGTCTAATTATTATTATTTGAGTGAACTGGCTGCCTATGTGCGGAAAGCCACTAGTATTAGGTCCGGTGCAGAGTTTGAAATGCTCACCCACGACTTGATTTCTCAGTTGTCGCATTATCAGTCCTGTAACAATTTGCCGGTGGAAAGCCGTCAGCAGGTCCGCGAAATCATCATAGCAATGCAGAAAGTTCGGCATATTTCCTCCGATACAGAGCTGGTCTATTCCCTCCAACGTTGCTTTTTTTGCCTCTATGATAACTTCGATGCCCTTTCTGCCTTGCCCAACTATTACGACACCCTCAGCGCTATTGTTGCGCCCCTTGAGGGCGTGGCACCATATAGCGAAGCAGAATGTAAACATCTCTTCTACACACTGTTTCAGTGTGCGGTGGATTTGACCGCGAAAAGAGGTGTAGAAAATTGAAAGGCCTTCGTCAATTTATGACCTTCGACTTGACCCGTTTTTTGGCCGACAAAACCCTCATCGTTACAGCTATCGCTGATTTGACCGATTATGATACTGGTGCTGTTGTCGGTAAAAAGGTCGAGTGTGCCATCGTGCGGGACGACACCGCATATACCCCCGGCAAGGACGGCGCCGTGGTCAACAATCTGTATGAAAAAATCGTCATCAAAGTCAAACTCCCTCATACAGTCGATGTTACCATTGGCACCGAGGTTACCCCTATAAACGCTACTGCGGTAGTGTACGGAGACTATCAAAATAAGCTGTCAATCACAGCCGACGGGTTGAAGATTACACGACAGAAGGAGGTCTGAAATGAACAAGCAGTACCATAGCAGTTCCGGCCTCTTGCGTTTCGCCGCCCCCCACATCCAAGCTGGGGTATTGGGTATTGTCCTGTTCGTCCTTGGTCTTCTCTGTAGTTCCTATGCCACCTCCCTCTCTCACTCTATGGGAGAGGGAGACATGGGGACCATTCTCTTTACCACGTTGCAGTCAGCTTGTGATAACCTCGGCTCGATTTTCCTTGCCCTGGCCCTGCTGCTATTCACCATGTCGATACTTCTCTATAAACTTCTCCCCGATACCGCCCACATCGCATTTATGGTGCGGCGTGGGCTTTTTCATCCCTCTCACGGCAACCCACTGCACCTAAAGGACGGCGAACTGCTCCCCCGTATTCGCTGTAAACGTGTGGGGGAGGGCCTCTATGACCTCACTATCAGCGCACAGCAGAGTGTGACGGTGGATGTTATTGCGAAGGCCATACCCTCCATTTCTGCGGCCCTCAACCGCCGTTTTCAGCGATATGCCGTTGTTGCCACCGATACTGATACAGCCTTTAACGCTGTTACCTTTCGCTTAGACGATGTTCAAATTGACCGCTCACTTACCATTACCAATGTGGAGCAACTACGTCCCCAAGTTCCCACACTGCTCAAAGTCGATACCGCTACCAATATCGACTTGACCACCAGCGGTTCAATGCTGGTAGCTGGCAAGACCCGGAGCGGAAAAACAACAGGTGTAATTGCCTTACTTCTTCAAGTCTTGCTCTATGGCCCAGACTGCTATGATAGCAAGGTTGTCATTATTGACCCCAAACAAGCAGAGCTTTCCCGTCTTCCACACACTGTCACACTAGATGAGAATGGCGAGGCCACCCCCATCATAGTTGCCTTACAAGAATTTGTTGCTACCATCAAACGCCGTCAACATATCCTTAATGACCATTCTGAACAGGTTGGAGATGCTGTGAAATGGTGGGACGCTGATATGCACCCCTGTTTTTTGTTCATTGATGAATATGTAGCTCTTCGGGCCATTCTACCCAAAAAAGCAGCAAAGGACAGTGACTATTCTCTGGAAACTTTCGATGGCCTTGTGAAACGTATTGTCACAATGGGAGCCTCCGCCGGAGCCTTCTGTATAATTTCGATTGCAGAGGCCAGTGTCCAGGAAGGCGGTCTTCCGGCCATGCTCCGCTCGGCAATGTCTACCCGGATTCTATTCCGACCAGTGCGGGCCGAAGGACTTCTAATCTGGGACAAGGAAAAAATTGAAAGTCTGCCCGAGCGGAGCTATGGCCCTGGCGACGCCTGGTTTAGTAGCACCGATGGTTTACATGACCTTATTACATCTGTGCATTTCCCATATATGGAGTTTCCCGTTTATCGTGAACTTGGCAACGCCTTAGTTGCTTATTACTCCAACCGCAACAGATAGGCGGCTTTGCCGTAGCGCAGCAGACGGCGAAGCCGCTCCGCCTACATCTAGTAGGCGGGTTATATGTCCAAAAGTACGAGGAGGTGTCCGTGTGCATTACTTCAAAGAAATCGTTACCGCAGACGGACTTACCCTCTCTGTGGACATGATTACAGCAGATTACTATATCAGCAATACTACGACACGCAACGATTTTGAATTACTCCTGCGTTCTCTGCCTTTCAAGTATGAAGCTGATACTGACTTTTGGGAAAGTCATAAAATAGGGCGCTACCGTGGGAACTACACTGTAAAACTGTCCGATAAGAACAGCTTCTATATTGGTATTGCTCTTAACGGTGTAAAGACCGAATGGGGAAAATGCCGAGTAGAGTTCAATCCCAATAAAGTTGCTCATCACCAAGTCTTACTGTATATTCTCGGTTGGCTGAATAGCCATACTCGCCCCATGCACCGCTCTATACGCCGTTTTGACCTAGCTGTCGATATTCCCATATCCCGGTCAGATGTTCGCTTGCTAAAAGATCGTCGCATTTACTCTGAGCGTAGGTACGGAGAAGAATGGACCGAATATCTCGGTGCAAAATCCTCTTCGGTAGGGCGGTGTAAGCTCTACAACAAAACTATAGAATCAAAGTTGAGCTACCCACTCACAAGGCTGGAACTTACGTTAAACCCTGAAATCGGTTATGATAAACAGCCTTGGCCGAGTGTTTACTATATCGACAATCAGCAGGTCCAGTTATATGAACTTAGCCGCCTTAACGATACGCAGCGTTTTATACTAAATGCATTGCTTTCGGGCTTTGGGAGTCTCACTGATCTGGGCCGCAAGCAGAGAGATACCCTCAAGCCTTACATGGATAACTACATCAAATGGGTTTCCATCTCTAGCTACGATTATACCAAAATTCTCCGGCAGCTTGAGCTATACCTAGAGAAACCCTATTCTCTGGTGGATTGCATCAATATCATATCCGATGCCCGTATGCTCCCTCTTCCTTTCTAATAGTTAGGACGGAAGAAATTTTCAAGGAAAGGAGGGTTAGGGTCCTGTGTTACTCCTTGAACATATTCCAGATATGCTTACCATTTCAACCGCCGCTGAAGCTCTGAAAACCACACCAGATGCTATGATGAAGCTCATTTCAAGTGGACTGATTGACCATGTAGAAATTGATGATAATATCATAATCCCCAAAGTGCTTTTGGATGACTTCATTGAAAAAGGCCGTCAGGCGTGCTACAATGGCAGCGTAACAGCAAACGGCCCTTTCCCTCTTGGTACGGCCAACACGCACCTTGACAACTGTATAGGCTCGGATACAGTGCCATCATCGGAAGGAGATACCGAGATGGCAAAGAAATTCAATCAATCTGTTACTATCAATGGCGTTAAACACTGGATAACTGCCAACAGTGTGCAGGAGTTCACAGATAAAGTCATGGCATTACAAGCGGCCCCTAGCGAGAATCAGAAACATCTCTTCGAGGCTTACGCTATGAATTGGTTTGTTACCTACTCCGCCCCCAATATTGAAACAGTCACAGATATTACCTATAAACGGCAGTTGAATAAACATATTCTTCCCGCTTTTTCTGGTCGATATATAGAAGACATCACAACGGATGATGTGCAAAGGTTATTTAATGGCATGGGCGGAGCTAAAGCCACAAAAGATAAAGTCCGTGTCGTTCTCAATCAAATTTTGGATTCTGCTGTAGAAGACAAATTGCTTGCTTCAAACCCTCTCAAATCCAAGAGGTTGAAAATCACCGGAACAGATAGCATCCCCACGCCCCCATACACAGTTGAGCAAATGCGTTATCTTGTTTCCCATATTAGCGATGTGGAACGGCCTCTTGACCGTGCTTGGTTAGCCCTTGCAATTCTTCACCCTCTTCGGCCCGAAGAAACCTTGGGCCTAAAGGGGGATGATGTAGATGTCCCCAGTGCAACAATTACGGTGCGTCGGGCTGTTACCCATCCAGATCGCAACCAACCCGAAGTCAAAGAAACAAAGACCTCTGATAGCGTGCGCCGCTTATCTTTATCCTCCCTGGCCGTGCCCTATCTGCCAGCCGTTTCAGGTGATGAATATATCTTGGGCGGCAAGAAACCTCTCACCTATACACAGGTGAGAAAGATATGCGAACGTATCCAGCGGGATACTGGCTTTAACGAAAAAGTCACTCCCCAGAGATTCCGTACTACCGTCTTGACAGACATCTATGACAAGACAAAGGACATCAAGCTCACCCAAGCCGCTGCTGGACATACTACCCCGGCCATGACATTGAAGCACTATGTCAAAGGAAGAGAAACCTCCGCAAAGGCCACTGCCGCTGTGGAGCAAGCATATTCCGCATGATGCAGAAAGTTGGAATAGAGTTGGTGGAAGCAAAACCCGCAATCCATTGAGGCCCAAAGGATTGCCGCTAGATAAAGTGTGAAAAAGTTGGAGAGAAAGTTGGAAATGTCCCTATTTTCTAGTAACGAGGTCTTTTTCACCATCACTTAAAGCATCAAAAAGTTCATACAAGCAAAAGAAAACACCCGAAATCCGAAGATTTCAGGTGTTTTTCTTGGAGCTGCTGACCAGATTTGAACTGGTGACCTCATCCTTACCAAGGATGCGCTCTACCTACTGAGCTACAGCAGCGAGTGGCGACCACGAAGGGACTCGAACCCTCGACCTCCGGCGTGACAGGCCGGCGTTCTAACCAACTGAACTACATGGCCGTATACGCACGGTGTCGAGTCATCTCGACTCAACAAATTGATTATAGCACTTACAACGTCTGTTGTAAAGAGTTTTTTCTGGCAGGGGCAGAAAGATTCGAACTCTCGACACGCGGTTTTGGAGACCGCTGCTCTACCAGCTGAGCTATACCCCTGTATGGTGGGCCTTCGGGGACTCGAACCCGGGACCGATCGGTTATGAGCCGACTGCTCTGACCAACTGAGCTAAAGGCCCGTTTGGACTCCCTGAGCCAAATTTAAAAGGAAACAGCGCCGCCACCATGTGGCGGCGCTGTTCTGGCTCCCCCTGTTGGGCTCGAACCAACAACCCCGCGGTTAACAGCCGCGTGCTCTACCATTGAGCTAAGGAGGAGTGTTGGCGCTACCTATCTTTCCGGGCCGTTTCCAGCCAAGTATTGTGGGCAGAAGCGAGCTTAACTTCCGTGTTCGGGATGGGAACGGGTGGACCCTCGCCCTAATCAGCACCAACTATTTATGTCATCGGGTCGCCCCGAAAACAACTTGTATTATATCCACAGGCTCATGCCTTGTCAAGACCTTGGTGACCCGTACCGGATTCGAACCGATGTTAAAGGCGTGAGAGGCCTCTGTCTTAACCACTTGACCAACGGGCCGTTTTGGTACACCTTCAGGGACTCGAACCCTGGACACCCTGATTAAGAGTCAGGTGCTCTACCAACTGAGCTAAAGGTGCATATACCAGGGATTTCCTTGTACCCTGAAAACCGAACAAAGAAAAATTACTCATGCCTCTCAAGGCCTTTGCCTGCTTCTTTCGTAGGTCAAGCCCTCGGACTATTAGTACGCGTCAGCTCCATACATTACTGCACTTCCACCTCGCGCCTATCAACCAGATCGTCTCTCTGGGTCCTTACTTCTTTCGAATGAGAGATCTCATCTTAGGGGGAGTTTCACGCTTAGATGCTTTCAGCGTTTATCTCGTCCGTACATAGCTACCCAGCTATGCCCTTGGCAGGACAACTGGTGCACCAGAGGTACGTCCATCCCGGTCCTCTCGTACTAAGGACAGCTCCCTTCAAATCTCTTACGCCCGCAACAGATAGGGACCGAACTGTCTCACGACGTTCTGAACCCAGCTCGCGTGCCGCTTTAATTGGCGAACAGCCAAACCCTTGGGACCGAATTCAGCCCCAGGATGCGACGAGCCGACATCGAGGTGCCAAACCTCCCCGTCGCTGTGGACGCTTGGGGGAGATCAGCCTGTTATCCCCAGGGTAGCTTTTATCCGTTGAGCGATGGCATTTCCACTCACATACCACCGGATCACTAACTCCAACTTTCGTTACTGCTCGACCCGTCGGTCTCGCAGTTAGGCTCGTTTATGCGTTTACACTCAATGCACGATTTCCGTCCGTGCTGAACGAACCTTTGAGCGCCTCCGTTACCTTTTTGGAGGCGACCGCCCCAGTCAAACTGCCCGCCTAACAGTGTCCCCCGACCGGATTCACGGCCGCAGGTTAGAAAACCAGCAATCCAAGAGTGGTATCCCAAGGGCGACTCCACATGACCTGACGACCATGCTTCTCCGTCTCCCACCTATCCTGTACATGAATTACCGATTTCCAGTATTAAGCTGCAGTAAAGCTCCATGGGGTCTTTCCGTCTAGTTGCGGGTAACTGGCATCTTCACCAGTACTACAATTTCGCCGGGTGGGCTGTCGAGACAGTGCCCAGATCATTACGCCATTCGTGCGGGTCAGAACTTACCTGACAAGGAATTTCGCTACCTTAGGACCGTTATAGTTACGGCCGCCGTTTACCGGGGCTTCAATTCGATGCTTCGTTGCCTGACATCTCCTCTTAACCTTCCGGCACCGGGCAGGCGTCAGCCCATATACGTCATCTTTCGATTTAGCATAGACCTGTGTTTTTGGTAAACAGTTGCCTGGGCCTATTCACTGCGGCCTCTTTCGAGGCTCCCCTTCTTCCGAAGTTACGGGGTCAACTTGCCGAGTTCCTTGACAACCCTTCTCCCGTTGGCCTTAGGATTCTCTCCTCATCTACCTGTGTCGGTTTGCGGTACGGGCACCTTAGCATTCCTTAGAGCTTTTCTCGCCTCCGAGCATCGCGGACTTCCCTACTATATTTCAGTCCCTTTCGCCGCGGTCTACCAACGCCGCGGTTCCGCTATCTCGAAGTGTCCCTCTAACTTAAGTTTCGGTGGTTACGGAATTTCTACCGTATGTGCATCGACTACGCCTCTCGGCCTCGCCTTAGCTCCCGACTTACCTTGGGCGGACGAACCTTCCCCAAGAAACCTTAGATTTTCGGCCATTATGATTCCCACATAATTCTCGCTACTCATTCCGGCATTCTCACTCGAATACAGTCCACCGTTCCTTCCGATACGACTTCACCCCGTATTCGACGCTCCCCTACCACTGTCTTTTGACAATCCCAAGCTTCGGTTGTGTGCTTAGCCCCGTTATATTTTCCGCGCAGAGTCACTCGACCAGTGAGCTATTACGCACTCTTTTAATGAGTGGCTGCTTCTAAGCCAACATCCTGGTTGTTTTCGCAACTCCACATCGTTTTCCACTTAGCGCACATTAGGGACCTTAGCTGTGGGTCTGGGCTGTTTCCCTTTTGACAATGAAACTTATCTCACACTGTCTGACTGCTATCCATCATTTATCCGGCATTCAGAGTTTGATAGGGTTCAGTAACCTTATCGGCCCCTAGCCCATTCAGTGCTTTACCTCCGGTAAACTAAGATAACGCTAGCCCTAAAGCTATTTCGGGGAGAACCAGCTATCTCCGAGTTCGATTGGAATTTCTCCGCTATCCACAAGTCATCCGCCACCATTGCAACGGGGGTCGGTTCGGCCCTCCATGGAGTTTTACCTCCACTTCAGCCTGCTCATGGATAGGTCACCCGGTTTCGGGTCTATGGCAACGAACTTTATACGCCCTATTCAGACTCGCTCTCGCTGCGCCTTCGGTACTGAATACCTTAAGCTTGCTCGTTACTATAACTCGCCGGACCGTTCTACAAAAAGTACGTCATCACACCTTAACGTGCTTTGACTGCTTGTAAGCACAAGGTTTCAGGTTCTCTTTCACTCCCCTCCCGGGGTCCTTTTCACCTTTCCCTCACGGTACTGCTCCTCTATCGGTCATCAGGTAGTATTTAGGCTTGGATGGTGGTCCACCCGGTTTCCCACGGGGTTTCACGTGTCCCGCGGTACTCTGGATCCAGACTGTCAGCTCCTGCTTTCGGATACGGGGCTCTCACCCTTTCTAGCCGGCCTTCCCATGCCGTTCTCCTAGCTTCCTCTGATCATGATGTCTGTCCGCAACCCCGGAGAATAAATCCTCCGGTTTGGCCTCCTCCGCGTTCGCTCGCCACTACTTGCGGAATCTCGGTTGATGTCTTTTCCTGGTCCTACTTAGATGTTTCAGTTCAGACCGTTCCCCTCGTACACCTATTTGATTCAATGCACGATGCTTGAGTATTGCTCAAGCGGGTTCCCCCATTCGGAAATCCACGGATATAGCGGATATTTGCTCCTCCCCGTGGCTTATCGCAGCTTGTCACGTCCTTCTTCGGCTCCTGATGCCAAGGCATTCCCCTTGCGCTCTTTATAGCTTGACCTATCGAATCATCGCTGATTCTCAGTTGAATTATGCAGGCAATTTTACAGGATTTTTGAAATTGTAATCGTTACCCATCTATACGATGTTCCACAATTAAAACCTTCATTCTTCCAAACGCTTCCGCTTGAAAGACCTCTCTGTTGCCTTGCTTATCACTTTCATCTTTCTTTGTTCAGTTTTCAAGGTACAAAGCTCTGACTTGAAGTCAGATGGAAATACTCGATCGCTCGAATACTTCTATCCAATTTCAAATTGGTGGAGATAGTCGGGATCGAACCGGCGACCTCCTGCTTGCAAGGCAGGCGCTCTCCCAGCTGAGCTATATCCCCGTGCTATCTTCTTGAGTTTAAGTGGTGGGCCCGAGTGGGCTCGAACCACCGACCTTACGATTATCAGTCGTACGCTCTAGCCAGCTGAGCTACGGGCCCATCTCTTAAGGCCATACCGCGTCTTCATCGCGTGTGCCCTCTAAATTAAACAACGAACAACCTCTTCCGCACCCTGACCTTAGGAACTTACAAGAAAGTGTTTCATTTCTTAAGCTCTCCTTAGAAAGGAGGTGATCCAGCCGCTCGTTCTCGAACGGCTACCTTGTTACGACTTCACCCCAATTATCGAACCCACCTTCGGCCGCGCCCTCCTAAAAGGTTAGGCTACGGACTTCGGGTGTTCCCGACTCTCATGGTGTGACGGGCGGTGTGTACAAGGCCCGGGAACGTATTCACCGCGGCATGCTGATCCGCGATTACTAGCGATTCCGACTTCACGTGGGCGGGTTGCAGCCCACGATCCGAACTGGGACGGCTTTTAGGGGTTCGCTCTGCCTCGCGGCTTTGCATCCCTCTGTTGACCGCCATTGTATTACGTGTGTAGCCCAGGATATAAGGGGCATGATGATTTGACGTCGTCCCCACCTTCCTCCGTTTTGTCAACGGCAGTCTCGCTAGAGTGCTCTTGCGTAGCAACTAACAATAGGGGTTGCGCTCGTTGCGGGACTTAACCCAACATCTCACGACACGAGCTGACGACAACCATGCACCACCTGTCTCTGCTTTCCCCGAAGGGCACCTAATGTATCTCTACTTCGTTAGCAGGATGTCAAACCCTGGTAAGGTTCTTCGCGTTGCTTCGAATTAAACCACATAATCCACCGCTTGTGCGGGCCCCCGTCAATTCCTTTGAGTTTCAACCTTGCGATCGTACTCCCCAGGTGGAATACTTATTGTGTTAACTGCGGCACGCAGGGGGTCAGTCCCCGCACACCTAGTATTCATCGTTTACAGTGTGGACTACCAGGGTATCTAATCCTGTTTGCTCCCCACACTTTCGCGCCTCACCGTCAGTTGCTGTCCAGCAATCCGCCTTCGCCACTGGTGTTCCTCCTAATATCTACGCATTTCACCGCTACACTAGGAATTCCGATTGCCTCTCCAGTACTCAAGAAATACAGTTTCAAATGCAGTTCATGGGTTAAGCCCATGGATTTCACATCTGACTTGCATTCCCGGCTGCACGCCCTTTACACCCAGTAAATCCGGACAACGCTTGCCACCTACGTATTACCGCGGCTGCTGGCACGTAGTTAGCCGTGGCTTATTCTAGAGGTACAGTCTTCTGCTCTTCCCTCTTAAAAGAAGTTTACAACCCGAAAGCCTTCTTCCTTCACGCGGCGTTGCTGGGTCAGGCTTGCGCCCATTGCCCAATATTCCCCACTGCTGCCTCCCGTAGGAGTCTGGGCCGTATCTCAGTCCCAATGTGGCCGGTCAACCTCTCAGTCCGGCTACTGATCGTCGCCTTGGTGGGCCGTTACCTCACCAACCAGCTAATCAGACGCGAGGCCATCTTTCAGCGATAAATCTTTGACATTCAGATGATGCCACCCAAATGTATCATGCGGTATTAGCAGTCGTTTCCAACTGTTGTCCCCCTCTGAAAGGCAGGTTCCTCACGCGTTACTCACCCGTCCGCCACTGTCCTCTGCTTCACTTGGACGAATCCTCGATCCACAGATTCTCGTTCGACTTGCATGTGTTAAGCACGCCGCCAGCGTTCGTCCTGAGCCAGGATCAAACTCTCAATAAAATGGTATCTAAACAGCTCTCGCTGCTCAAACCTTTATCGAGCTATTTGTCATAGCTTGCAAAACTTTTTATCCTTGCCTTCCGCCGTAATTGACTAAACCGGCTTCCGGCAAGCTCGATGTCTTTTTTCAAGACACCTCATATCTGGTGCTTCTTTGTTCTTCGTTGTTTAATTTACAAGGTACACGCTCCAACCGCGGAAC
>CDYU01023062.1_pt1 | contig 37983 bp, 20 predicted proteins | sample 480701 | NCBI WGS metagenome assembly CDYU01 (sample SAMEA3182105, study PRJEB8094) | gut metagenome | biome: human; feature: gut; material: Stool; isolation source: human stools | place: Canada | collected 2013-02-26 | reverse complement strand
ACTTTATCCATTCAGAGTGAGAGAAAGGGGGACATTGTCTCTCTTTCCTCTCTGAAAAATAAATGTTTTTATTGCTTATTATCCGCACCCAAAAAGTTGCATTTATAAGTTGAACTCAAGACAGTTTACGTAGTAGCTCCCCCGGAAAGAGCGGACCGGCGTCCAGCTGTGCGGAAGTCCGGCCAGCGCCGCATGGTGTGCAAGCGGCCCGGGACGGCGTTTCTTGAGCGTGTGCAGCAGGTCGGTGAAATCCTTCCATGCCGACTCGTTCTGCGGCGAAAGGCTTGCAAAATTGGGAATGTCGTTCGGCTGCGGACCTTTTCGGATAAAGACCTTATAGCGGTTCGTGTCGCTGCCGATAAGGTACTCGTGGACGAAGAGAAACGTCGTGTCGTTCTCCACGAAGGGTCCCCACCGTTTGCTGCTGCCGTCGCGGCCGGTCCAGGTACGGGATGCGGCGAGCGGAGACCTCTCCCCTGCCGGCGTCTCCTCTCCTGTCGGCTCCGGCGTGGAAACTGCGGTTTCGGACGTGCCGTCGTCGGCGGAAGCCTTGTCTGCGGCGTCTCCGGCCGTGCGGCGGCCCGTACATCCGGCCAGCAGGAGAGCCGCGAGGACGGTCGCTGCGATAAATCGGGCGTGTTTCATCGCGGTCACTGCCGGGGGTCCTCCCAGAATTTCAGGTATTTGTCCTCCTTTCGATGCATCTGTGCATTGGTGCGGGGCGTTTTGTCGCCCTGCCCGCAGAGGTGCAGCACCCCGTGGACCACTACCCTGCGCATCTCCTGCAAGGTCGTCGCGCCGTACTGGCGGGCGTTGTCGGCAACGGTCTCGACGTCGATGAAGATGTCGCCCGAGACGATCCGTGCGTCTTTGCGGTCGCTGTAATCGAACGTGATGACGTCGGTGAAGTAATCGTGCCCGAGGTATTGGCGGTTCATCTCCAGCAGCCGCTGCGCCGAGCAGAAAATATAGGTGACGTCGCCCAGCGCGTAGCCCTCCCCTGCGGCCACTTCGTGCAGCCATCGTGCCGTGAGGCGCTTTTGCGGGAGTCGGTAGGTGCAGTCGTCGGTAAAGTATCTGACAGCCATTTTTTTTCGTTGTTGTTATGTCGTTGTCCGTCCCGGGGCGGACGGCGTGCCGGCCACCGCACGGAACCGCATGAAACGGCGGTTTTATTTTCGGAAACACTCCTCCGCCCGCATCTTCTGTCCGGGGTTGGGCGGGTAGATGCCGAAGACGAGTTTGTATTCGGTTTCCATCGTCATCACGTTGACCGCCGAGCCGATGGTTCCTATCTGTGCGTTTCTTGCCACTTTCTGGCCCTTCTCGACGCAGATCGTCCCCATGTTGGCATAGGAGGTTATGTATTCGCCGTGAGCGACGTAAACGTCGTATTTGTTGGTGATGCGGTTGCGCTTCACGTCGACGACCTTGCCGTCGTAGATCGAGATGACGTGCGCTCCCTTCGGACCGGTGATCTCGGCCATGTTCTCCTTGTAGCGCTTCACGCGTCCGGCAGTCACCGGGAGACGCAACCCGGAGGTTTTCGCCGAGAACGAGGCGCCCTCGGTGTTGCCTTTGGTCAGCTTGCGCAGTTCGCCGATGGCCACGTCGAGCTGCTGCTCCTGTGCGATTTTGCGTTGCAGGGCCGTCTTTTCCTTCTGCGACATCGACCGGATGCTGGCCTTGGCGTTGCGGGCGTCGCGCTGGAGTTTCTCGCGCTGCGCCGAGAGGCTGCGCGTCACCGAGTCGAGTGACCGCTTGCGGCGGTCGAGCGTCTCCTTTTCGGTGCGGACCTCGGCGGTCAGCGCCTCGATGTCGCGCAGTTTGCGTTCGCGCAGCGAGGCGACCTCGCGCAGGGCGGTGATCTTGCGCGCCACGTCCGTGAAGTCGCGCGAGGAGAAGATATAGGTCAGGTAGTTGTTGTGCTTGTAGTTGCGGTAGGCTTCGCGCACCATTTCGCCGTACTGCGCGCGGTCGCGTTCGAGCTTTGCCGAAAGGTTTCCGGCCACGCTGTCCGTGCGGGCGATCTCTCCGCGCAGGAGGCGCGCCTGCTTTTCGGTCTCGTCGAGCAGCTGGTTGCGCGAATCAATCTGGCGCGCCAGGCGGCGCACCCGTTCCTCGGTGGCCGTGCGGCCCTTCTGGATCTTCGAAATCTCCTGCTCTTCGGTGGCGATCCGCTTTTCGAGGGCCGCGATGACCCGTTTCTGCTCCTCGATGCGGCGGTCGGTCTGTGCGGCGGCGGTGAGGGTGAAGAGCAGGAACGCAAGGGTCAGGATGCGGAGCGGTCTCATGGCAGGGCTATTCTTTGGGTTCGGGCTTTTTGACGGCGGGTTGTTTCAGCCGCTGTTCGATCTGCCGGGCGTCGTAACCCTTTTCAAGCGCCCTCCGCCAGTAGATTTCAGCCATGAACTGCTCGCCCAGGAGGTGCAGGATGTCACCGTAGTGAACCATCAGTTCGGGGCTTTTCTGTCCGTCGAGCGCCACGGCTTTTTGCAGAATCTTCCTGGCTTCGTCCGTGCGTCCCAGCTTGAAGAGCACCCAGCCGTGTGTGTCGAGGTAGGTGGGGTTGTTGTCGGTGAGCGCCACGACGCGGCTCGACATGGTGAGCGCCCGTTCCAGATCGCGCTCCTCGAGCGAGAGAAAATAGGCGTAGTTGTTGAGCACCATTGTGTTGTCGGGCCAGTAGCGCAGACTTCGCTCATAGGCCTTGTAGCACTCTTTCATGGCTTTGCGGGCAATGCCCTTTTTGCCGAGCAGACCCATTTGCAGGGGCAGGCGTTCCTCCAGGTTCGGCTCTCCGGCCTCGGCCTTCTGATGCCAGGCGTCGCCGATCATGCCCCAGATCACGCTGCGCAGCGAATCCGTGTCGGCATGGCGCAACGCCCCCTTGTAGGCGCCGATGGCTTTGACGTACTGCTTCGAGTTGCTCATCACATGCCCTTTGGAGAGGTGGAAATCGACCTTCGCGGGGAACAGCTCCAGGGCGCGGGTGACGTATTTGTCGACCGAGTCGGGGTGCTGGAGGTAGCTTTCGATGTCGATCACCGCCCGGAAATACTCCTCCGCGGGAGGCTGGTCGGCGAGGTGGCTCTTGTAGAGCGCGAGGGCCTGCTCCAGTTCGCCCGAAGCGATCAGGTGGCCGGCGTAAAGCTCCACGACGCGCTTGTCGTCGGGATAGCGGATGGCCAGCGTCGAGGCCAGGTCGTTCAGCTGGAAGTAATATTCGCGGTAGAAGCGCGTGTCGGAGGTGAACTGCCCGAAGCGTTTGATCTTGGTTTCGAGCGGCAGTTCGTCGGATTGGAACAACTGCCGCGTGACGGCCAGCAGCGCCCGGTAATCCTGCCGTCCGGCGTGAAAATCGGCCAGCGCCATCAGCGTCTGTACGTTCGTGGAGTCGATCTGCAACGCGCGGTCGTATTCGGCGCGGGCCAGCGAATCCTTCTTGGCGATGGCGTAGAGGTCGCCGAGGATCACGTGGTGCTGCGCCTCATAGGGGGCGGCTTCGACCATCGCCCGGGCTTCGACCACGGCTTTGTCGATCTGGTTCGTCGCCACCAGCAGACGCCGTTTCATGGCGCTCAACACGGGAATGCGTCCGAAGCGCAGTTCGGCCGAATCGAGTGTCACGAGGGCCATGACGGGACTTTGCTTCTGCTCGTAGAGGGCCGCCAGAATGCGGTAGTTGTCGGGGTCTTTCGGGTTCTCCGTTTGCAGGCGGCGGTAGACCTTCAGCGCCTCGTCGTAACGCCCGGCGTAGATGAGCGCCTGTCCGTAGAACTGGTGATACCACTTGTTCGTCGTGTCGAGCCGGAAAGCCTTCCGGGCCAGTTCCACGGCCTCGTCGGGCGTGGCGTACATGCCGTTCGCCGCGAGTTCGTAGTAGGCCGGGGCGTAGGTCGAGTCGTTGCGGATCGCCTCGAGGAACAGCTCCCGGGCGCGCACCGAGTCTCCGGCGATGGCATTCTGCTTGACGCCTTCGGTGTAGAGCCATACGCTGCGCAGCGAATCGGGGTATTCGGGCGCCGCCGAGGGACCCTTTCCCGTGACGAACGCCGCGGAGAAGAGCAGAAGGCAGAGGACCGTTGTCGCTGTGAGGCGTTTCATGGGCGTCAGGGGGTTTAGAGCGCTTCGTCGAACTGGTGGAGGAACCGCACGTCGTTTTCGAAATAGAGACGCAGGTCCTTCACGCCGTACTTGAGCATGGCGATGCGTTCAATACCCATGCCGAAGGCGAATCCGGAATATTTTTCAGGGTCGATATTGTTGGCTTTCAGTACGTTCGGGTCTACCATGCCGCAACCCATGATTTCGAGCCATCCCGTGCCCTTGCAGACGTTGCAGCCCTTGCCGCCGCAGAGGTTGCACGACACGTCGACCTCGGCCGACGGTTCGGTGAAGGGAAAGTACGACGGGCGCATGCGGATCACGGCCTGCTCGCCGAAGACCTCCTTGGCGAAGTAGAGCAGCGACTGCTTCATGTCGGCGAACGAGACGCCCTCGTCGATGTAGAGTCCTTCGATCTGGTGGAAGATGCAGTGCGCGCGGTACGAAATGGCCTCGTTGCGGAACACGCGGCCCGGGCAGATGACGCGGATGGGCGGTTTCTGACGCTCCATCGTGCGGACCTGGATCGACGAGGTGTGCGTGCGCAGCAGGATGTCGGGGTCCTTCTCGATGAAGAACGTGTCCTGCATGTCGCGTGCCGGGTGCTCGGGCGGGAAGTTCAGGGCCGAGAAGACGTGCCAGTCGTCCTCGATCTCGGGTCCGTCGGCCACGGTGTAGCCCAGCCGCGAAAAGACCTCGACGATCTGGTTTTTCACCAGCGAGATCGGGTGGCGCGAACCGAGGTGCTCGGCCGTGCCGGGGCGCGTCAGGTCGCCCGACGACGAGGCCTCGTCGGCCGCGGCGTTCTGCAACTGCTCGCGCAGCGCGTTGATGCGCTCCGTGGCCTCGTTTTTGAGACGGTTCAACTGCTGGCCCAGTTCGCGTTTCAGTTCGGGGGCTACCGTCTTGAACTCCTCCATCAGGGCGGTCAACTCGCCTTTCTTGCCGAGGATCCGGATGCGGAACTCCTCGATTTCGGCGGCGGCTTTCGGCTTAAACTCCTCGACACGTCGCAGGAGTTCATTGATTTTGTCAGTCATATTTTGATCGTGTTTCTTTTTTGTCTACTTTTGAACGACATCGTAGTAACGTGCAAAGTTATAAAAAAATTGAGATATGTTGCGTAAAATCGGCTCATTTGTCGGGATGCTGCTGCTGGCGGCGCTCCCTGCTGCGGCCCAGAAGGTAGGGGTCGTGATGAGCGGCGGCGGCGCGAAGGGGCTTTACCACATCGGCGTCCTGGAGGCGCTCGAAGAGAACGGCGTGCCGATCGACTATGTGGCCGGGACCTCGATGGGCTCGATCATCGCCGCGATGTACGCCGCAGGATATTCCCCGGCCGAAATGCGTGCGATCGTCAACTCGGGGGTGGTCAAGGAGTGGGTCTCGGGGCGCATCGACCCCAACAAATACATGGCCTATTACCGGCAGGTGGGGAGCAATCCCGCGTTTTTGAGCCTGCGCATCGACGTCGAGAGTCCCTCCGGGAAGCGGCTGCGCGTACCCCGGAACCTGATCTCCTCGACGCAGATCGACATGGCCCTCACGGAGCTGTTCGCTCCGGCGACGGCCGCTGCGGACGGTGATTTCGACCGCCTGATGGTTCCGTTCCTCTGTGTGGCCAGCGACCTGAACCACCGCGGGCCGGTGGTCCTGCGCGAGGGGGATTTGAGCGAGGCGGTCCGCTCGTCGATGTCCATTCCGCTGGTGTTCAAGCCGATGGTGAAAGACTCGATGCTGCTCTACGACGGCGGCATCTACGACAACTTCCCGTGGAAACCCCTCGACGAAGATTTCCGGCCCGATCTGATCGTCGGCTCGATCTGCACCGAGGGCAACACCCCGCCCAGCGAGGAGAGCAACATCATGGACCAGGCTTTCATGCTGGCCATGCACGATACCGACTACACGCTGCCCGAGGAGCGCAGCGTCACGATCCGCCGCGCCGTGGGGGTCAACATGCTCGATTTCGACCAGGCCGAGGCGATTATGAACGCAGGTTATGAGGACGCCGTGGCAGCCATGCCGCAGCTGTTGGAGAAAGTCGCCGAACGCCGCGACTCGGCCTACTACGCCGGGCGTCGCGAGGCGTTCCGCGCCAAGTGTCCGCCGCTGGTCTTCGACGACTACAAACTCGAAGGGCTGAAGCGCGCCCAGCGGGAGTATATCCGCGATTTCGTGCAGGTGGACCGCCGCACGCCGGGCATTCAGCGGCCGATGGGCTTCGAGGAGCTGAAAGACAATCTCTTCGAGGTGCTTGCCGGCGGCGATTTCACGATGGACTTCCCCACCGTGCGCTACGACTCCGTCCGGGAACGTTATTCGTTCGAGGCCAAGTTCGGCACGCGGCCCAATTTCAAGATCATCCTCGGGGGAAACATCTCCTCGACGGCCTTCAACCAGGCCTATATCGGCATCAATTACAAGAACATCGGCCGCGTCGCGCAGCAGTTGGGCGCAGACCTCTACCTGGGGCCGATCTACACCTGGGGAGCGATCGGGGGCCGGACGGATTTCTACGCGTGGAAGCCGATATTCCTCGACTATTCCTACAATTTCGCGGTCCGGAATTTCCGCCACGGCTATTTCGGCAACGTCACCAAGGTCCGCAACGCCCAGCAGGTCAAGAACAGCGAGAGCTTCTTTTCGACGGGCGTGGGGATGCCGCTGACCCACCGCAGCCTCCTGACGCTGCGCGCCAACGCCGGACACATCAACTACCGCTACGATTCGGACGTGCTGTTCGCCGACGACACCGACCATTCGCGCTTCTCGTTCTTCGGCCTGCGGGCCGGGGTCGCCCGCAATACGCTCGACAAGTTCCTCTATCCCCGCCGCGGTTCCGAACTGCATCTCTCGGCCATCTATGTCGCCGGACGCGACAAATACCAGCCTTACGATGCGAAAGACTTCATTTCGCGCGAAACCCGACAGTGGATCGGAGGGCGTTTTTCGTGGGACAAGTTCTTCGATGTGCCGGGCGTCAGCTGGTTCTCGTTCGGTTTGAACGTCGATGCCGTGTGGACCAACCACCCGCGGTTCCGGACCGAATCCGCGACCCTGATGTCGATGCCCGACTATGCGCCCGTGCCGCATGCCCGGATGATCTACATGCCCGATTTCCGGGGCAAACGCTTTGCGGCGTGGGGCCTGATGCCGACCTTCGACCTGCTGCCCAACTGCTTCTTCCGGACGGGGTTCTACACCATGTTCCGTGAAAAACGGGACTTCAACCCCCTGAAGAATCCCGACGAGCGCTGGCATTATATCGCCGAGGCGTCGCTGGTCTACCACACGCCGATCGGTCCCGTGAGCCTCGCGCTGACGAAATACGACCTGAAAAACTGGCGCAACATGTACCTGACCTTCAATTTCGGGTATGCGATTTTCGCCCCGAAAGGGACGTTCTATTGATCGCGAGGCCGGTTTCGCCCTCCTGTAAAAACGATGCCCGGATGCACATGCTGCATCCGGGCGTCGTTCATTCAGCGATCAGGGCCGGCGAGTATCCGGGGTCGATCTCCATCCGGCAGCCGCCCTCGACGGGGCGGAAACGCACGTCGGTGATATACATTTCCCGCGGATGGATCGCGCCTTTGCTTTTGTGGGCATGGAAAACGATCTTCAGGTTGCCCGCCTTGTCCCGGAACAGGGCGCTGTGCCCGACGCCGACCAGTTCGCCGGGATTCTGCAACAGCGGATTGCGGTCGTATTTGGTCCAGGGGCCCAGCGGCGAGTCGGCCGTGGCGCAGCCGATGCCGTAGAAGGGACTTTCGTAGCTGTTGGCCGAATAGGTCATGTAGTAAGTGCCGTTCCGCCGGATCACGAAGCAGCCTTCGTTGACGCGGGGCCAGACCTTTTCCCACTCCTGCGAAACATGGATGCAGGGGCGCATCGTCTCTTTTTTCAGCGTCGTGCAGTCGTCTTCCAGCTCGACGACCCAGATATTCAGCCCGTCGTTGAACCGGTCGAAATACATGTACGCCCGGCCGTCGTCGTCGATGAACAGCGTGTTGTCGATGCACTTTTCATCGGCGATCATCGGTTGCCGCTTCTCCTGTACGAAAGGACCCAGCGGCGAGTCGGAGGTGGCGACGCAGATGTGCTCTTCGGCCGTGAAATACATGTAGAATTTGTCATTCAGCCGGTAGACCTCGGGCGCCCAGAACCATTTTTCGCCCCAGACATCCGTGCGGTGCAGGGCCAGTCCGTCGCGGGCGTTGCCTTTGGCCCTCTCCCACGTGGAGAGGTCGCGGGATGTCCACACCTCGATGCCGCTTCCGGCGCCTGTGCCATAGGCGTAATACACCCCGTCGTAAAGCAGGATGAAAGGATCGGCCAGGGGCACTTTCCGGAGGTTTTGCGCCGCACAGCAGGCGATGGCGAACAACGTCGCGATTAATGGAAGCAATCGTTTCATAGGTCGTAAGATTTAAGGTTGGGACCGGGGATGAGGGCCGCGGACGAACGGGCTTCGGAGTCTCCGGACCCTGCAAAGATAGGTGTCCGGCCCGGCGCAAAATGGAAAAATATTTCCATAATGTATAACTCTTTGATCAATTGCGGCCCATCGGGTGACGGCATGGCTGAAAATCGGATAAAACGAATAATTTTGTCGGAGTACGCGCCAAATGGCATTTTACGACGGATTCAAACCATTCAAATAACCTGTATGAAAAAACTGCTCATCTTCTTCCTGCCGGCGATCCTGCTCGGATGCGACTCGCCTGCATATCGTAATCCGCTCGACGTTGCGTTCGGCGACCCGTTCATCCTCCACGCCGCTGACGGAAAATTCTATATGTACGGAACGAGCGGCGACATCCGGGGTTTTCGCGTCTGCGTCTCGGACGACCTCGTTACCTGGCAGAAGGGCGATGTCGTCTACGACGGCAATGCCTCGGCATGGGGAACCGACTGCTTCTGGGCGCCCGAAGTGTATGAACGCGACGGCCGCTATTACCTGTTTTTCAGTGCCAACTGGCGGCATAACCCGAACGGCGACCTCGAAACGTTCCGCATCGGGGTGGCGGTTGCCGATTCGCCGTCGGGTCCCTTTTCCGACCTGTATGACCGTCCGGTGTTCGATCCCGGCTATCCGGTGATCGACGCCAACGTATTGTGGGACGATGACGGCCGGGTGTATCTCTATTATTCGCGCTGCTGTTACAAGCATCCCGTCGAAAGCGAGCTTTCGGCGTGGGCGCGCGACAAGGGGCTTTTCGACGAGATCGAGGAGAGCTGGGTGTACGGTGTGGAGATGAAGCCCGATTTCAGCGGCGTCATCGGCGAGCCGGTCGCTCTGCTGACGCCCCCGCAGTCTGCCTCCGACCCGCAAACCGGGTGGGAGAGCCGTTCGGTCACCGCCGGAGAGGTCAACCGGCGCTGGACCGAGGGGTCGTACGCCTTCAAGGAAAACGGGACCTATTACATGATGTATTCCGCCAACTTCTACGGCGGGCAGCATTATGCGGTGGGCTATGCTACGGCCGGTTCGCCGCTGGGTCCCTTCGTGAAATCGTCGGACAATCCGGTCCTCGAGAAGAATGCGGACAAGGGCGGCGAGGTCACGGGAACGGGGCACAATATGGTGTTGAAGCTTCCCGGCGGCGGGATGTACTGCGTCTACCACGGCCGGACGGCCCCGACGGGCGATGTGCGCATGGTCTTCATCGACCCGATGGAGGTGACCGAAGACGGTCGTCTGAAGGTCTTCGGCCCGACCACCTCGCCCCAGCCCGTACCCGTGTGGACAAAGGGCCTGTGAGGGGGCGGCTTTCCTGCGAATCGGCGGGGCGTCCCGTTCTCCGGGTGACTGCGGCCTGATACGGACAGAGCTGTAACTTTTCAGGTTACAGCTCTGTCCTTTAATGGGAGCGGGGATCAGTCCGTCAGCGTCAGTTTCACCTTTTTGTCCTTTACGAGGATGAAGTAGTCGCCCGGTTCGAGGAACCGGTTGCCGTCGCCGTCCGTGAAACTCAAATCCTTTTCGGGGTCGATCTCGAACCGGAACGTGCGGGTCTCGCCGCGGCGGATCGGCTGTTTCTCGAAGTGTTTCAACTCCCTGACGGGGCGTGAGATGCGGCATACGGGGTCCGATATGAACCAGTGAACCGTCTCGGCGCCGTCCATGCCGCCCGTGTTGGTCACGGAGACCTCGACCGTCACCTTTTCCCCGCGGCGCAGCGTGGTTGCCGACGGGCGCAGGTCGCCGTATTCGAACGTCGTATAGCTCAGGCCGTGCCCGAATTCATAGAGCGGCGTGCTGGGGATGTCCTGATATTTGCCCTGATGGGTGCGGCCGCTCTGGCGGCGGTTGTAGTAGATCGGAATCTGGCCCGTCGAGCGGGGGAACGTCATGGCGAGGCGTCCCGAGGGGTTGATCCTCCCCGACAGAATTCCCGCCAGGGGGTTTCCGCCCCGGATGCCGGGCTGCCACATCTGCACCATGGCCCCGCAGAGGGGTTCGAGGCGGCACAGCTCCAGCGGCCGGCCGCTGGACAGAACCAAGACCAGCGGTTTTCCGGTCTGGGCCAGTTCGGCGGCCAGCTGCTCCTGGATTTCGGGAAGCGCGATCGTCGAGCGCGAGGCGTTCTCGCCGCTCCACTGCTTTTTCTCCCCGAGGCAGAGGACCACCACGTCGGCAGCCGCGGCCGCGGCGACAGCCTCACGGAATCCGGAGCGGTCCTCGCCGTCGAAGTCGCAGCCCCGGGCGTAGAGCAGTTCGGCGCGGCCCCGGTATTCGTTTTCCAGCCCGGCGAAGAGGCTCACCGCGTCCTCTTCGCGGCCGTGTGCCGACCACGCGCCGAGCAGGTGCAGCCGGTTCTGCGCCATCGGGCCGATGACCGCGATGCGGCGGGCGGCTTTCAGCGGCAGCGTGTTGTTCTCGTTTTTCAGCAGCACCATCGACTCCTCGGCGAGCCGCTCGGCGACGGCGAGGCTCGCGGGAAGCAGGAACCGGTCCGTCTCCTCCGACTCCGGGGTGTAGGGGCGTTCGAACAGCCCGAGCCGGAATTTCAGCCGCAGAACGCGCCGCACGGCCTCGTCGAGTTTCTCCTGCGAGACCTTGCCTTCGCGGACCAGGGCGGCCAGATGGGCGTCGTAACAGCGGTTCATCATGTCCATTTCGACACCCGCGTTGAAGGCCTTTTCGGCGGCCTCCTTCCGGTCGGCGGCCACGCCCTGCGAGCGCAGCTGCTCGATGGCGGCCCAGTCCGAGACGACGAATCCGTCGTGCGCCCAGCGCTCCTTGAGCACCTCGGTCAGGATGTAGGGATTGGCCGTGCCGGGCGTTCCGCTGATGTCGTTGAAGCAGCTCATCACCGTAGCGGCTCCGGCCTCGATGCCCGCCTGGTAGGGCGGCATGTAGGTGTCCCAGAGCGTCTGACGCGAGATTTCGGTGTAGACGTAGTCGCGGCCGGCCTCCGAGGCGCCGTAGCCGACGAAATGCTTGAGGCAGGCGGCCACGCGGCGGGAGTCGGCGAGGTTGTCGCCCTGGTAGCCTTCGACCGCCGCCACTCCGTAGACGGCGTTGGCGTAGGGGTCCTCGCCGTAGCCCTCCGAGACGCGGCCCCAGCGGCCGTCGCGCGCCACGTCGATCATCGGCGAGAAGGTCCACTCGACGCCCGACATCCGCGCCTCCTGTGCGGCCACTTCGGCGGCCTGCTTCACCAGTGCGGGATTCCACGAGCAGGCCTGGGCCAGCGAAATGGGGTAAGTGGTGCGGAAGCCGTGGATCACGTCGTAGCCGAACAGCACGGGGATTCCGAGCCGCGACTGCTCGATGGCTTTTTTCTGAAGCCGGTTGCGCAGTCCGGGCGAGGTGTCGAAGTAGATGAGCGAGCCGATCTCGGCGGGAATCTTGTCCACCGGATCGGCCACGTTGTTGGCGTTGTCGTTGCGGCCGAGCGTGTACTGGTTGAGCTGCATGACCTTCTCTTCGAGGGTCATCCGCGACAGCAGGTCGCTGACGCGCTCTTCGACGGGGCGTCCGGCGTCCTTGTAGGCGGGCTTTCCGCTCCCGTTCCGGGCCTGCGCCCCGAGGGCGGCGGCCAGCAGCAGAGCGATAACGGTTATTTTTTTCATAGGTTGTGCTTGTTATTTGAACACGGGTTTGTCCGAGAGGCGCATCGTTGCGCCGGGGTCGTTGTTTTTGAGGTCGAAAACCACGATGCGGTTCCCCTTTTCGGCGAGGATTTCGGCCGGAATGAGGATCGACTGCTGTTTCTCCTCGTCCCAGAACGAGCCGAGGTAGTGGCCGTTGATCCACACCTCGCCCATGCCCCATCCTGACACGTCGAGGTAAACGGCTCCTTCGTGCGCCGCACGGTCGAACTGCCCGCGCCGGAAACAGGGCGTGTTGCACGGGCCGAGGGCTTCGAACTCGAGGGTTTCGGGATCGGCGTCGCGCACTTCGAGCGGGGTGATCGTCCAGCCGGCGATCGTTTCGCCGGCGAGGCGGGCTTCGCCGAAGAGTCCTTTCGAGTTGTCGAGAATCTCCGGGCCGTAGGTGATGCGGCCGATGTTTTCGACGTAGAGCTGCAATGTGTGCTGGCCGGTTTCTGCCTTCAGGACCAGCGTTTTTCGGTTGTCGGTCAGGGTTCCCTGAAACACGCCGTCGAGGTAAACCGCGGCATAGTCCCGCACGTTCTCCAGTTCGAGCGCGGCCTCCCCTGCGGGAACGGTGATTGCGGCCTGGTAGAGGACGTATCCGAATTCCACCCCCACATCGCCCATAGGAAGCAGTTCGTCGGACTCGCTGACCTCGCCGTAAATCTGCGTCAGAGGGGCGCATTCGGTCATTTTCAGCTCCTGCGCCCCTGCCCGGAACAGGCCGGGCAGCAGGCAGCAGAGCAGTAGACAGATCTTGTTCATAATCGTGCGGTTTTAGCGCATGAAGGAGGTGATGAACGACTCGTCGAGTGTGACCTCGGGAGCGAAACGGTCGCTGCGGACGTAGCGGTCGATGCTTTCGAGCAGCTGGCGCGTGGCGGGGCGCTGGTCCATCTTCTTTTTCGTGTCGACCGCCAGAACGAGCAGTTTGCCGCCGCCGACGCGGGCCTCGAAGCCGATGCCGAGTTTCTCGTTGTTGTCGAAGCTGTCGATCACCTGGATGAAGGGCCGCAGCTGGCGCGGGGTCTGCTGCATCTCGATCACCTTGGCGTTCTCCAGAATGTCCCACCACTGCCAGTCGGTGTGGTACGAGGTCGGGAAGTCGGCGAACACGGGTTGCTCGGCGTGAATCAGACAGCCGATGGTCATCGGCGCCCAGGCGAACATGATCGGGTTCCAGAAATGGTTGTGGAAGGTCGATTTGCGCCCCTTGACCTTGTTCGGCGCGGGGGTCAGGACGACTTTCTTCCCCGCGGCGAGGTACTGTTTGGCCTGCTCGCCGAACTCCGTCGTGTAGAGCACCTCCGTATCCGACTGCATCAGCTGTGCGTTGCGCGGATAGACCCAGATGTCCCAGCTGTTGCTTGTCTTTTCACCGACGTTCAGGTGCACGGTCAGCTTCTGCGGGCCTCGCACCTTGCCGAGCGGAGCGGAGAACTCCCCGACGGGGAACACGCCGTCGGTGCCTACGGTCTGCGATTTCAGACTGCCCTTGGCGATGGCTTTCCCGCTGCCGTCGGTGATCGACCAGCGGATTTTCGCATTTTTGAGCGCCGCCGCGCCGAAGTTGTAGACCTCGGCCTTTGCCGTGAAGGTTTCGTCTTCGAACCAGGCGCTTTTCGGGTAGCGGAGCAGCGCCACGGTCGGCGCGCAGAAGGCCCGCCAATCCTCGGGCGTCACCAGGCCCTTGGAGTCCCAGAACGGATCGAGCACACCCACCGGGGCGTAACCCTGGCCCGGGAAGTCGTTGAGCGACAGGAGCTGAAATCCGGCCGATTTGGACGAGCGGAGCAGCGCCTCGATCACGGCCTTGTACTCCACGACGGTCAGCGCGCCCGAGGCCCGGAAGAAGTCGTGGGCCTGATCGCCCATGCCGTTGGCGGTGAGCATCTCGCGCCACAGTTCGAAGTTTCGGGCCTCGACCGGTCCCGTGTATTTCCCGATCTCGCGGAAGTCGGGATAGACGCACCGCTGGCCCGACTCGTGGGAAATTACCGGAACGTCCACGTCCGACTCCTTGCTGCGGTCCCAGTCGGTCGAGGGCCGTCCCTCGTAGACCTTCACGGGGCCTTTGTTGGTCTGTTGCGAGACGTAATACTGGTCGGACGGGACGCGCGTGCGGGCCGTCGAACCGCTGTACAGATGCCGCGTGTCGAGTTTGCGGCCGTCGGCGGTCAGCTCCTCGATGAAGTCGAAGTTGCCGGTGATCTCGTTGCCGTTGCAGTAGAGGACGAACGAGGGGTGGTTGCCGTACTCCTTGAGGATGGCGCGCATCTCGCGGCGGAAGAAGTCGTAGCGCGCTTCGTCCGGCTCGGCGTCCTTGCCCCACATGGGCATCTCGACTTCGAGGTAGACGCCGTGGCGGTCGGCCATGCGGAAAGCCGCGGCGGGAGGGCACCACGAGTGGAAACGGATGTGGTTCAGTCCGTAGTCCTTGACGATGCGCATGATACGCTCCCATTCGGCGTCGCAGACCGGGGCGTGGCCCGTTTTCGGGAACACGGCGTTCTCGACGGTTCCGCGCAGGTGGAGCGGCCGGCCGTTGAGCAGGATGTGGTTGCGGCCCTGCGCCACTTCGCGCATGCCGAACGTCGCCGACTTCTTATGTTCGAAGGACTCCTTTCCGGCGCCGGTCAGCAGCGTGCACTCCACGGTGTAGAGGTTCGGGTTGAATTCGTCCCAGAGTTTGGCCTCCCGGCCCAGCGCGACGGTTTCGGTCAGGTCGATCTCCTCCGCTTCGCCGCCGACAGGGACCTCCTTCGTTACGTGCAAGCCGTTGCCCGAGACGGTGAGCAGCGCCTTTCCTTCGAAAGGCTTTTTCGTGCGGTTGTCGATCTTCAGGCGCACGTCGACGCTGTTCGTCGCGAGGTCGGGATACAGCTGCATGTCGTCGATGTAAACGGGGTCTACGGCCACGAGTTTCATCTCGCCGAGGATGCCGTTCCAGTTGATCTGCGTGAACTCCGTGTGGGCGTGGTTCCATTTGTGGGTGTTGTACTGGAACCGGTTGTCGATGCACACCGTGATGCGGTGCGTCTTGCCCGGGGTGACGAAATCCGTCAGGTCGTGGTTGTGGGGGACGCTGATGTAGTCCAGTCGGCTCACCTCCTTGGTGTCGACCCATACCGAGCTGAGCCAGTGGGTGCGCTCGAAATAGAGGAAGATGCACTTGCCCTTCCAGTCGGCCGGGAACTCGATGTCGCGCTGATACCACGCCGGACCCATGTACTCGTAGATGCGCGTCAGGCGGTCGACATGGCGGTAGGGCGATTTGTAGCCGATTTTGTAGTCGTCGGTGATGCCGGGGAGCATGATGGTCTCCTGGAGTTGGTGGTTGTAGCGCGGCGAAAGCGATCCCCTGCGGAAATCCATCACGTCCGTCTGGAACCTCCACTCTCCCGAGAGGTCCATTTCGCGGGTCTGGGCGGCCGCCGGGGAGAGGGAGCCCAACAGCACGGCCGCGAGAAGCAGTTTTATAAACCGGTTTTTCATGTATGGTGTTGTTTTAGATTATCGTTTCAGGTGTTTGTCCGCGAATTTCACGAATTGCCGCCAGTCGTAGAGCGTGATGTCGTGGTCGCCCGAACGGACGTGGTGGCCGATGTGTCCCGACAGCACGGACGCGTCGGTTTGGGGCAGTTCCGTTCCCGAAAGTCCCTCCAGGCCGAACAACTCGTAGACCGGCGTGGCGTGGACCCCCGCGAGGAACTCGCCTTTCGGATCGGCCCAACGGTCCTCGACGGCGCTGGCGATATACACCGGGCGCGGGGCTATCAGCGCAATCAGTTCGTGCTGGTCGACGGGCAAAGCCGCCTCGTTGCCCGAATACCGGTTGAAGTTCCCGCAAAACCAATGCGGGAAAAGGCTGTTGATCCTGGCTACGGTTTCGCCGTAACAACGCCGCGACAACGCCGCGCCGCCGCATCCCGAGTCGTTCGACACGGCCATGGCGAAGCGCGGATCGACGGCTGCGGCCCAAAGGGCCGTTTTGCCGTGCCGCGAATGCCCGATGACCGCCACGCGGGAGGCATCGACATCCTCGTCGGTTTCGAGGTAGTCCATCGCGCGGCTCAAGCCCCAGGCCCAGGCCGCGATCGTGCCCCATTCATCGGGGGCCGGTTTGGTCTGCCCCTCGCGGTAAAAGAGCGGGTGAACGCCGTTTTGGAAGCCGTCGTCGTAGTCGGGGTCGATGTCGCCGCGGTAAATCGTGGCGAGGCCGTAGCCGTTGGCGATCAGCATCTCGACCGGCCACCGCGATGCCGCCGCGGCGCGCGGGAACCCTTTTGCGCGGACTTCGCTGCCGCCCTCTGCGCGCGGCTTCATGCGCGAAACGGACTCCGTAATCAACGGGTCGTCGCAGATCGTGTGGTTGCCCTTGAAATTCAGCCCCAGAAAGACCGGAACGGCGTCGGTGCGTTTGTTGGGGATGTAGAGCAGGATGGTCATGAAATGTGCGTCGCTCTCGGTGAAATAGACGGCGATCTCCCGGCGGGTGGCCATGTTGCCCAGCGTGTAGCGGTCCTCGCTCAAGACCTCGAAATGCAGTCCCTCGGGGCGGCCGGGGGCTTTTCCGTAGACCTCGCTTTCGAACAGCGACAGCAGTTCGGGACGGCGTTCCGAAATCCACGTTTCGGCGTCAGTCACCTTTTTTCCGGCGATGGTTGTCAGCGGGTCGGGCAGCGTGTAGGCCGGAACCTGCGATTCGTCGTAGTTTGTCGCGGGCATCTGCGCCCGGGCGCAGAACAGGGTCAGGCCGCAGAGCGGCAGCAGCGCGTATTTTTTCACGGCGGTCATGGCTGCAATCGGCGTTTGATGCGCGTGAGCGCCTCCAGATAATAGTAGTCGGCGTAGGTGAGCGGCACGTCGACCTCCGAGGAGAAGGGATAGGCTCCCGTGCTGTGCCGGAGAATGAAGCCTCCGTTCTCACCCGCCGGAGCGGTGTATTCGGGCGAGGCCAGCGTGCGGATCTGCTTTTCGGCGAAAGCCATGTACCGCTCCCCTTCGGCTGCGGGCACGAAGCCGCTCAGCTCGACCAGCGCCGAGGCCATGATCGCGGCCGCCGATGCGTCGCGCGGCGTGGAGGCGAGGGCCGGAGCGTCGAAATCCCAGTAGGGAATCCCGTCGGCGGGCATGTTCCTGTGGTTGATGAGGAATCCGGCGATGCCGCGGGCCTGTTCGAGGTAGCGGGCGTCGCCCGTGAGGCGGTACATGCAGGTGTAGCCGTAGAGTCCCCATGCCTGTCCGCGGCTCCAGGCCGAGGAGTCGGAGAGGCCCTGATGGGTCTGCTTGAGATGGGGCTGTCCCGAGATCGTGTCGTAGGAGACCAGGTGGCAGGAGCTGAAGTCGGGGCGGAAATGGTGTTTCAGCGTCTTGTCAGCATGCGATACGGCCATGTCGCGCAGCGACTTGTCGCCCGAACGGTCGGCGGCCCACATCAGCAGTTCGAGGTTCATCATGTTGTCGATGATGACCGGATACTGCCATTTGTCGCGGTTGTGGTCCCACGAGCGGATCAGCCCTACTTCGGGTTTGAAGCGCGTCGCCAGCGAGCGCGCCCCGGTGAGCAGCACCTCCTCGTAGGACTTGTCTCCCGTGAGGCGCAGTCCGTTGCCGAAACTGCAATAGAGCATGAACCCCACGTCATGGTTGTCGGTGGTGTGTTTTTCCCGCTCGACGCGTGCGGTGAACATCCGGGCGTACTCCAGCACCCGGGGGTTGCGGCCGTTCTCGTAGACGTACCACAGCACGCCCGGGAAAAAGCCGCTGCACCACCAGCGCGAATCCGACGAGACGTCCTCGCCGTTCTCCCACGTGCGCGGCAGGCGGCCTTCGCGCGCACTGTACTTCTCGGCCATCAGCAGCGTCTGCCGCTCGGCGCCGGCCAGCGCCTTGTCCACGACGGTCTCCAGCGGTTCCCGCCCGCTTCCGGCGCAGCCTGCGAGCAGGACGCCGAGAAGCGTGTATGTCAAAAACTTCTTCATCTTCTTTTAGTGTTTGTCGTAATAGGCTTTCATCAGATACCACGCTTTCTTGCGGTATCCCTGATCGGAAACCAGCCCCTTGCGGTTCCAGCCCTCCTGGTTGGCGGGGTGGAAGCGGAACGGCGAGCGGAAGTCGAACAGAATCCACGGCGATACGCCCCGCAGGTTGGGGATGTTCTCGAACATGCGCAGGTTGTCGCGGTAGAGGGCCTCCTGATACTCCTCGCTCCACGAGCTGGCCACATCGGCCGGACCGTGCTGGCCGTAGAGCGCCTCGCCGCCGAATTCGGAGATGATCAGCGGTTTGCCGCGCGCCACGTCCCACACCGCCTTGTCGGGCGTGAGGGGCCACGGGTGGTACCAGCCCATGTATTTGTTGATGGCCACGACATCCAGTTCCCCGATGAATGGGTCGTCCATGACGAACAGCTGCCGCTGGCGGTCGAAACGCACCAGATCGAACGCCGCAACGATCAGGCGCGTGTCGTCGATCTCCCGGCAGCATGCGATCAGGTGGCGCAGGAAGGCGTTGCGCGGCCCGGAAGGCTGCGTCTCGTTGGCCACGCCCCAAAACGTCAGGGCGCAGCGGTTCTTGTCGCGCGCGACCATCTCGCGGATCATGCGGCCCGCCTTTTCGCGGGTTTGGTCGTTGGCGAAGTCGATGCCCTGCCAGATGGGAATCTCCTCCCAGAGCAGGAAGCCCATCTTTTCGGCCAGCCGGACGATATGTTCGTTCTGCGGGTAGTGCGCCAGACGGATCATGTTGCAGCCGAGTGCCTTGGCCTCGCTGAGCAGCATCACGGCGTCGGCCTCGGAGTGTGCCCGGCCCATGCGCTGGGGGATCTCTTCGTGGAACGAGATCGACTTGAGGAACACGGGCGAGCCGTTGAGGACGATCTCTTCGCCCTCGGTGCGGATATTGCGGAACCCGATCGACTCCTCCACCCGGTCGCGGTCCGTGGAGACGATCACCCGGTAAAGTTTCGGATCCTCGGGGGACCAGCGTTGCAGTCTCCTGACCCGGAACGACGCCGAGGCCGTACCGGTCGCTCCGGCAGTGACGGTCCGGTCTACGTTCAGTTCGGGAATCTCGATCCGTACGGCCGTTCCGGCAGCGGCGCCCGCCAGCTGCACATCGGCGTCGATCCGGTCGTCGGAATCCTTGCCGAGGCGGATGAAATAGTCCCGGATAAAAGCGTCGGGCACGCTGACGAGCATCACGTCGCGCGTGATGCCGCCGTAGTTCCACCAGTCGAAGGCCATCGCCGGGATGGCGTCCGTGGTGCGGGTGTTGTTGACCTCCACGGCCAGAAAGTTGCCTTCGGGCTTGAGGCGGCCCGTCACCTCGATCTCAAAGGGTGTGAATCCGCCTTCATGGGCGCCGATCTCCTCGCCGTTGAGGTAGACCCGGCAGCGGTAGCTGACGGCTCCGAAATGGAGGAACTGCCGCCGGCCGGCCTGCTCGGGGGCGTCGAACCGCCGGGCATACCACACCGTGCCTTCGTAGTATTTCAGCTCGGGCATCTGGCAGTTCCAGTCCGAGGGAACGTCGAGCCGCAGGCCGTTGTCGAACGAATATTCGTAGAAATCGGTCTTTCCCTCCGGCCTGCGGTTGAGGTAGATCTTGTTTTTGCGGCCCTGATCGTAGAGATCGACGATGGCGTCCCACTTTCCGTTGAGCGACTGCACGTCGCGTCCGTAAACGTTGGTGATCAGCTCCTGGGCTGCGATGTCGGCCGCCGCGAGCAGCAGCAGAGCAAATGACAGGATGAATTTTATCGGTGTTTTCATTGTTATCAGGATTTGTGGTTCGTCAGCGGATCAGTTCGTAGCGGTACATCGTGTAGTCGTTGGGCGCGGGAAGTTCCACCTCCAGCGTTCCGCGGCGTCCGGTCTTCTGCACGGCGGCCTTCCCGCTCCCCAGCACCGGCGTGAGGCGCACTTTCGAGTTCTCGGGGAGCCATGTTTCGATCCGGGCCTTCCGGTCGGGGTTCTGCTCGCGGAAGAAGATCAGGTAGCCCCGCTCGCCGTCGACCGACTGGAATCCGGTCCACGAACGGCCCGACGGTTCGTCGCCCACGGGGAGGATCACTCCGCGGTGGAAATCGTGCTGCACCTCTTTGTAGCGTTCGATCAGCGCGCCGATGCCCAGCGCCTCTTCGGGCAGTCCGCTCGCCTCCATCCAGGCCAGCGGCTGTCCGGCCATGGTCGTTGCGAAGAGGTATTCGAAACTGTAATTGGCCGGGGCGAACGGGTCGCCGGCATATTTTTCCGTGTTGCGCCATTTGTTGAGGAACTCGATCTGGAGCTTCTCCGCGGGGACGTATTTGGAGAGCATCCACAGGTTGCGCAGCGTCCAGTAGGGGTAGTAGTTCTGCCAGTCGGTGTAACGGTTTTCGAGGAAAATGTTGCCGTACTCGTTGAACATGTGGTAGCCTCCGCGGCGTCCGGCCGTGGCGTCGAGGTTGAAGACCACTCGGCCGCCCGTCCGCTCCAGCACGCGGTCGAACAGCCGCCGCAGGTTGCTTTCGGAGCGTTTGTCGGGGATTGCCAGTCCGTCGATCTTGAACGTGCGGATGCCGTACTCGTCGTAGAGACCGACGAGGGCCTGCGCATCCTTCTCCCAGTCGGCATAGCCGTCCTGTACGCTCGGGTTGAACCAGAGGCAGATCTCCACGCCCAGTTCCCGGCCCAGCTCCACGACAGGGTGCAATCCCCGGGGGTATTTCTCCGGGTCGGGCTTCCAGTAGTCGGGATTGTCCCAGATGTTTTTGAACGACCCCTTCGCCACGGCGGAGTTGGGGCTTTTGCCCACCTGCCAGCCGTCGTCGATCTGGAAATGCGTGATGCCCAGATGCGCGGCCTTGCGGACCTCGGCCAGGCAGAACCGTTCGTTCACCTTCGTGTCCTGGCTGCGGTCGCCCCATGTGTTCATCATCACCATCTCGTCGCGTCCGGGAAGCAGCTTCCGTAAATTTTTCTGGTAGCTCCGCAGGGCCGTCAACTGTTCGAGTTCTCCGCCCGACCAGACTCCGAGGACGCATCCGTAGGCTTTCACCCACTCCCCTTCGCGGAGGTCCTTCTCCGTCACGCCCAGTCCCGTCACCGTGAAATCGCCGAACTCCGTCGTGAAGTCCCCGCCGCCATAGGCCAGTTGCACGCCCGAACCGGGGGCTTCCTTCAGGAAGAAGAACCCGCGGCCGTTCTCGGCGTTGCGGGCGAAGAGCAGGTTGCCCCGGTAGCTGTTTTTCCGGTAGGGAATGACGTCGGTTTCGAAGACCAGGTTGTTGTTCCAGTCCGTGACGTCCTGGAACTCCACGATCCGCGTGTGCCAGTGGAACCCGCCGGGGTTGAACCGGTCGAGGGTCGCGGCGACCGGCTGCGACTGCATGTCGGCGGTCGATTCGATGTTCTTGCGGTCGGCGGCGTTGACCGCCCGGCTCTCGGGAAACTGTGCGGCGCTGCCTTTGAGGTAGGTGTCGCAGGCGATCGCCGGAGTGTCGGCGCAGATGCGGTAAACCCGCCGCACGTCGAGCGTTCCCAGCGAAAATTCCACGGTGATTTCCAGCCGCGCCGGATGGATGTCGATTTCGGCGATCCGTTTCGTCGAGCAGCGTCCGCCGGTGCTTCGGGTATCGCCCGCGACCTTGAAGTCGGGCGTCAGGGAACGGGAAGTCCACACCTGTCCTGACGAAAAGTCGGTCAGGCTCTGCGTCATCAGGTTGCCGCCGTTCCAGACGAACCGGCGTTCGATCCGGGAGTTGCCGATCGTCAGGGTGTCGTTCTGCAAACGGCTGTAACAGCCCTCCTGCGGGAAGGCGGACGTGCCGCAGAGCAGCATCGTGAACAGTATCGGGAGTGTGTGTTTCATGGTCGGGATTCTATTTTGCCGGCAGGATTCTGCGCATCGTGTCGGTAAAGATCGCAGCCATCCGCTGCTGGATGTATTTGTCTTGGCCCCGCTGGGGATGCCACCCGTAGGCGACGCCTTCGATGGTTTGCGTGTCCTGGGCGTGGAGCAGGCTCTGCTGGGTCCCGGTGGCCGGGTTCGGAGTGTCTTTCGAGAAGCCGATGTTCCTGTCGAACTCCACGAGCGGCAGGCCCCACCGTGCGGCGAGGCGCCGTATGGCGGCGTTGTAGGTCGTCCGCGCGTCGTGCCAGTCGGTGCAGAGGACGATGACGGCGGGTTTACCCGATTTCGTGCCGTAGTACTTCGATTTCGGGTCGTCCTTCAGGGCGTAACACTCGCTTTGGTAGCGTTTGATGACGTAATCGAACGCTGCGGCGTAGTTGCTTCGGTCGAACGGCGTCGTGTAATCGGTGTACTTCTCTTTCAGGCCGCCCGTGGCCGAGACGTCGCGGTTGTGGACCTGCATGATGACCAGCGCATCCATCTCGTCCAGCTCCCCGGCGTTCCAGAGCGTGCCCTCGGCCATCCGGTTGGCCGTGTCGGCGATCGACTCGCCGCCGATGGCCCGGTTGAGCGCCCGGGCGTCCAGTTGCCGGCAGCCGATTTCGAACCAGCCGTTCTGCGGCGAGGCGAACGAGGCCCCGGTGAGGAGGATCGTATATTTCGCGTTCTCCTGCGCTGCGGCGTGTCCCCATGCGAGGGGCAGCGCAAGCAGCAGTGTCAGTAGTTTTTTCATTGTCGTTTTCAGTCGTTGCGCAGTGCGCGGGGCGCTTTCAGAGAACCGCCCGTGTTGAATTTCTGGTTATCGGGAATCCCCTCTTTTCTGCCGACGCCTTCGCGCATCAGCCTGCGGAGTTCTCCGAGGTGTTTCTGGTAGATCAGGCGGGGCGAAGCGTCGTATTTGCGGCACAGCGAGGCTGCCATGCCGACCACCTCGCCCATCATGCCCGTCGTGCGCATCACCCGCACCGTTCCGAGGGCCACGTGCGTCACGCTGATGTTCCGCCCGGCCATGAACAGGTTGTCCACGTTGCGGGAGTAGAGACACCGGTAAGGCACGGCATGGGGATAGATGTGGATGTGTTTGGTCGCGGCCTTGAACTCCCGGCCCGGGAAGCGCACGGAGTTGAGCGAATCGGGAAAATGCAGGTCGATGTCCCACGTCGCGGTGAACGAGGCGTCTTCGTGGAAGACGTTCTTGTCGATGTCGTCCTGTTTGAGGACGTAGTCGCCCAGAAGCCGTCGCGATTCGCGTTTGCCGGCCACATAGGCCACCCAGCCCAGCTCGCGGTTGCGGTACTTGGCATTGTCTTTCAGGCCGTTCTTGAGAAAGCTCCAGTTCGAATAGATCACCAGCAGGCCGTAGTCGCGGATGCGTTCGAAATCGCGGATCTGGTCGAGGTTCATGCCCGTCTCCCATTTCCATTCGCCCATCGTCACCCGCTCGCAGTTTTCGGCGTTGAACTCCACGCCGTAGCTGAACGTCGGGAACGAGGTTTTGCGGCCCGTGTCGACCGAATACCATTGGACGGACGAACCCATCGTCATCCGGTCGGCGGTTTCGGGCGCCAGCGTTTCGCCGAATTCGTCGCGGCTCTCGCGGCCCATGCGGTAGTCGGCTCCGGCCAGGAATCCGACGGTTCCGTCGCCCGTGCAGTCGGCGAAAAGCGGCGCTTCGAGCGTCGTCTCCTCCCCGGTTTCGATGTGGCGGACGATTACGGATTTTATCCGGCCGCCCTCTTTGTTCACCGCTACGGCGCGGCAGCTGGAGAACAGCTTCACGTTCTGCTCCCCGGCGATGAACGCACTTTTCTTCGCGTCCTCGTAGTTTTCGGCCGGCCGGGCGTTGCCTTCGCGCGAGTGGCCGAATTCGCGGATCATGCGGCCCAGTCCCTCGTTGGGGCCAAGCTCGATGACGCCGCCCAGGTGCACGCGAATTTCGGAGCTGTTGTTGCCGCCCAGCACCGGGCGGTCGTTGACCAGAGCGACGCTGCACCCCAGCCGGGACGCCGCGGCCGCGGCGCACATGCCTGCGATGCCGCCGCCCACGACGACGAAATCGAACGATTCGGCGGTTTGCGGCGTTGCGGGGATGCCGAGCATCCGTTTGCGGAATGCAGCGAGTTCCGCGCTTCCGGACGGAGGGACGTCGCCCTCTTCGGTGGTGAAATAGACGGCGTCGCAGCGGCCGTCGAATCCGGAAAGGTCGGTCAGCGAAACGCTGACCGGACCTTTCCGGACGGAGACCTTTCCGGCGCACTGCCACATCCACTCGCTGCCCGTGCAGCCGAGCGTCGCGGACAGTTTCCGGCTGCCGACCCGGAGGGCGAACTTTCCGGGACCTTCCCCGTCGTACCAGGGGGCGACCCAGTTGAACGTCCGGACGTAGACCCGGTAGGTTCCCGTTTCCGGGAATTCGACCGTCGTCACGGCGTCCGCCACGGGTTTGCCCATGCCGTGCGCGATGAGGTAGGGCGAACCCATCTGGTCCATGAACTGCTGGTCCACGGCCCACCCGCCCTTGTCGCGGAAACTCTCGGCCTCGACCAGGACGCCGCTCCCGAAGGAGGCGGTGACGGACAGCAGCAGCGCTGCGGAAAGCAATGCAACCCTCTTCATGGTTTTTCAGGCGTTAGTTGATCTGTACTTCGTGCAGTTTCACCCAGCCTTCGGCCGTCTTTTCGTTGTTTACGGCGAGCTGGATGGCAGGCCGGTTCTCCTTCGTCGTGTCAACGATGGCGATGCCCCACGTGTATTTCCCCGCGGGAAGATCGACGGCCGGCGTTTCGAAGGTGTAGGAGAAGGGCTTGCTCTCGACCCAGGTCGAAGGCTCGCAGTCCTTGTCGACGAAGACCTTCTGCGCCTTGTCCGAAGCGTCGATCAAAGCGAAGGCCACCTTGTATTTGTAGTTCCACTGCGGCAGGTTGTTCGGGAAATAGCCCCAGCCCATGTTGCGCCAGCGCGAAGCGACCTTGACACGGCTGCCTGCGCTCACCTGGTCGGGAACGATCACCTGGTCGGGATAGAGACGGTAGCCGCCTTCGGAGACGAAGCGCTGCACGAGGCTGAAGGCATCGTTGAACCACGACTCGGTCTCCTGGCCGACACGGAAGTCCATCATGTTGACGCGGGCTTCGGCCGAGGAGTCGAATTCGCCCTGGCGGACATCTTCGGGGTGTCCCTGGCGGTAGCCGGCCGGGTCGTTCCAGTAGCTGTGGCTGCTGACGATATATCCGCCCTCCATGATGATGGGGACCTTGTAACGCCATTGTGCGGCGATTGCCTTCTCCCAGGTGCTGTAACCCCAGCTGGAGTTGTTCATGCCGAAGGCGTCGGAGCGGATGCAGTAGCCGTTGCTGATGGCCAGGGCCACGAGGCTTTCGCTGTTCGGGTTTGCCGTGCCCTGGCTCGTGGGATGGCCCAGTACGCGGTGGTAGTTGATCACCAGGGGAACCTTCGTGAAGTGTTTGGCGTAGAGCTTGGTGATCCAGTCGAGGACTTCGCGCTTCACCGTTTCCGTATTCTCATCGACAGCCGATACGTCGTCCTTGTTGTAAGCCACGCTGTGGCCCTCGCCCCACTTGCCGAGGCCGTAGCCGTCGATGAACGAGGTGTATTCCGGATCGTTGAACTCCTCGGCGAGGGCTGCGACGAACTTCTCGTAGTAGCGCTGGAAGATCGGGTCCTGCGGCATCGGTGTCTTGCGGTCGGGGTATTTCGGCTCCGACATCGCGTATTCGGCTCCGGCATCGTAGACGAACTGGGGCGTATTGGCGCCCTGGTCACGTCCGTCCACCACGACGCGGAAAGCGATGGGGAGTTTCAGCTCCCGGGCTTTCTGAACCAGTTTGTAAACCTTCGAATCGGGGTCTTTCCAGGCGTACTGCCCGTCTGCGGGATTCAGCACGGACCATTTCGTGCGGATATAGCAGGCCGAAGCGTAGTCCGCCACCCTTACGTTCTTTCCGAGCAGCGGTACGTAGATCTCCTTGTCGAAATAGGAGGGATCGTAGTCCGCGCTGACATACATCACCCAGCCGTTGAGCGGGTTGTGCAGCACTTCCGACTTGTTGTAGGCGGGCTTTACGGTCACACCGGCAACTTGGCCGCCTTCTTCGCCGCCGCCGTTGTCCTTCGAGCAACCGCAGGAAGCGGCGCAAAGAAATGCTGCCTGAAGACAGCCGGTCATCAGATTTCTCATGTGTATCATGTTGCTGTTTTTACGATTGATTGTCGTTGTAATGGAATATTGCCGTATCTTCCTGTCGGCCGGAACCCAGTCTCCATTCCGATACGGCAATATTTTTCAGTCGTGCGGTCCGGCGTTATTTGTTCCGGGCCAGGATCGTTCCGTGACGCAGATCGAAGATCAGCAGGTCGGAAGCGGGGATTGTGTAATACGAGTTGCGCGTCTCTCCGTCGGCACCTCCGTGCAGTTCGCCCACCTTGCCGAGAGTCAGCGTGAGGTTCTGCTTCTTGCCTTCTGCCGTCAGCGGACAGGTGAAGCAATAGGCATTGTTCTGGTTGTAATCCGCATCGCCGACCGAGAAATTCTGGGCTACGCAGAACTTCATGCCGCTGGAAAGTTTCGTGCCGTTGTGCTCTTCGGCGTCATAGATCAGGATCTGCGGGTCGGCGAAGCTCTGCTTCAGGTTGAGTTTGCGCACGCCCCAGCCCGTACCTGCTCCGTAGGCGTAGAGATCGAGCACTTCGATCGTTGCCTCGGGATTGGCTTCCGCACCGCTCGGGTGGAATGTGACGGACAGCGGCTTCAGGTCGGTCGCCGACGAGTAGATGCGCACCTGTTTGTTCTCCATGTCGATCAGCAGGCGGTAGTTGCCGGCGCTCGGGATATTCCACGAAACGGGGGTTTCCGTCATCTTCACGTCGACAAGCTCCCCGTCGCGGAGCGCGCCGTTGCCGTCGCTCGGAACGATGTAGTAGGTCTGACCCTCCAGCTCGACGGGAATCTGCAACTCGCCGATGCTCAATTCGCCGTACCAGGCATAGAGGTTCGCATTCTCGACCGTCTTTTCGATCTCCGTCACGCTGCTGATGGCCGTGCCGGAAAGCGACACCTTGTCGGCATCGAAGACATCGACCTTGATCGGGGTTACGGTCACCTCCACGGTGCGCACTTCGGGCATTTCGTATGTGGGGCCGCCCGCATACTCCGCGATGACGCGGAACGCCAGCGTGAAGGTCTTGTTTACGGGCACCTTCCAGCGCTCGTTAGCCCAGTTGTTGATTTGCTCGGAGGTGTAGCTCCGGCTGAAGATGCCGTCGTCTTCGCTCGTCACGATGGCAGTGGACGAACCGAAGTTGTTGTTCAGCAGGTCCAGTTTGGTCGTGTAGGACACCAGATACTCGTCGGGCATCGGACGCGCGGGCGTCCAGTCGAAGGTCAGTACCGTAGCCGAAAGGTCGTTTTCGTCCAAAGCGATCTGGGAGGCGGAGGCGGTCAGCTCCAGAGTTTCCCGGACCGGGTCGCTGTCGTGTTCGTACGGGTCCCATTCACAGGCCCACTGGCCGAGTGCGAGAAGGGTCAGCAGCGACAGGTTGCATGCAAATTTTATCTTTTTCATAACTGTTTTTTTCGTGGTTGCTGATACGGTCCGGAATCTGCCGGACACATTCTTGTCTGATCCGCCCGGAGGCGGGGACGAAGGTTTTTAGCCTTCGTAACCTTCATATCCGGGATTCTGCGGGAAATTGCCGACATTCGCGTCGCGGATAGCCTGCGGAATGGGCCACAGCACGTGGAAATCCTGGATGAGGTCGCGCGCCTCGGGGTTGTACTTTCTCACGCGTTCGAGCAGCTTGCCCGTGCGTATCAGCGTGAAGCGGCGGCTCTCTTCGCCGTAGAGTTCGCGGATGCGCTCGTCGAGCAGGAAATCCATCGTCATCTCCTCGTCGGAAACGTCGGACACTTTGGCGCGGCGGCGCACTTCGTTCACGGCATCGGCGGCCTTATCGGGCATGTCCTGACGCAGGTAGGCTTCGGCCAGCAGCAGGTAGGTCTCGGCCAGGCGGAATTTCATGCGGTCCTTGTATGCGCCGGTAAGCTGGAGGTTTTCCTCCTTACCGAAGAAAAATTTCTTCAGCGCCGGGAAGAGCTGGGCCTGCGACCACGATTTGTCGTCGATGGGGCATTTTTGTCCCAGCTTGTTGGGCGTCAGCGGGTTGTTGTAGTACCAGTTGCGCTTGATGTTGTACTCCGAGTTGCGGATGTCGCCGTCTTCGAAGATGCCTTTTTCCTGAATATCGGGGAACCCCTCCTTTTCTCCGGCCGTCGTGGCGTTGGTTCCCTTGACGCCGATCCACCACTTCAGCGGATAGATCTGCGCCAGGCCGCGGCCGCCGAGCGAGTCGGCCAGTGCGAATCCGTCGATGGCGTGGTACTGGGGATTCCAGGCGCGGCGGGTCCAGTCGTCGGAATTCGTGCCGCCGCCGACCGTGTTGTACTGAAACTGCATGACCCAGATACCCTCGGTGTTGCCGGCCGAACGGTTCTGATTGTTTTCGACGAACATGTCGCTGAAATAGTCGCCGGGATCGTTCTTGGCGTTGCCGAAGCGGCTTTTCATCAGACTGTAATACGGGCAGTCGATCACGTCCTGGGCATTCTCCTCGGCCAGCTTATAGTCGCCTTCGGCGCCGCGCAGCAGGTACATTTCGCTCAGCAGGTGGCGTGCGGCCCACGTCGTAAGCTTGCCCTCCTTCACGTTGTCGGGATTGTCGGGAAGGTACGTCTTGGCAAATTCCAGGTCTTTGATGATGTTGCCCTGCACCTCGATCTTGGGATCGCGCGAGAACGAGAGCAGGAAGGGCTTCTGGATGGTTTCGACCCAGGGCACGTCGCCGTAGAGGTAGACCAGCGTGCGGTAGGCGTAAGCCCGGAAGAAACGGGCTTCGGCCTGGTAAAGCTGTTTGTCGGTGGGATAGTCCCAGTTGTCGTTCTTTTCGGAATAGATCAGCAGTTCGTTGGCCGAAGCGATCAGGTTGTAAGCCCAGTTCCAGTACGAGCCGACGAAAAGCGTCGACGGGTTGAGCGTCATTTCGGCGAACGGAACCAGCGAACCGTCGCGGACGGTTCCCATGCGGCAGAGGTCGGTCGAAATCTGGAGCACCTCGTAGGCGCAGGCGCCGTTGTGCATGAAAGCGCCGTTTTCACCCCAGGTGTTGTATTCCGAGCGGGCGATGGCGTAGAGCCCCGTGGCTCCCACCTCGAAGCCCAGTGAACTGGTGTAAGTGTTGTCGGGGGCCAGCGAACTTTTCAGATCCTCTTCCAGGAAGGAGGTGCAGCCCGCAGCTATCGAGAGGATCGAACTCGCGATGCCGATCTTGATATAATTCATCGTTTTCATAGTCAGGTCTTGATTAGAAGGTTAAGGTTAATCCCAGTACGTAGGAACGGGCGGTCGGGAACGATGCGAACCAGGTGTTGTCGTAGTTCAGCATCTGGCGCATGTTGGAGAAGGCGCAGACGTTGTTCACGCTGAAATTCACGTCGATGGCGCTCAAGCCGATCCGGCGGACGAATTTCTGATTGACACGGTAGCCCAGCGTGATGTTGCGCAGCTGCACGTAGTTGAGCTTCTTGTAGTAGCCGTGGCTGAAGGAGGCCTGGTAACCCGGCGAAACGACCTCTGCGTCGGGGGTCTCCGGCGTCCAGTATTTCACGCCGTGGATGTAGTTGCCCGAACCGAACGTATACGAGGAGATGTTGGCCACGTTGTCCGTCATCCACTTGCCGAAGACGCCGTTGAACAGGAACGAGAAATAGAAGTCCTTGTAGGAGAAACGGTTGCCCATCGACATCGTGAAGCTCGGCTGTTTGCTGCCGATCACCTTGCGGTCTTTGGAGTCGATGACGCCGTTGCCGTCGACATCCTCCAGTTTGGCGGCTCCGGGCGTGGCTCCGGTCTGGTGGGCCACCTCCTTGCCGTCCTTGTCGATGAACGTGAACTCGTCGCCTTCCTGCCAGATGCCGATCATGTTCCAGTCGTAGTAGACCGACAGCGGCTGGCCGATGAACCACTTGTTGTTGATGTCGTCTCTGCCGTCGCCGCGCAGCGCGACGATCTTGTCGCGGTTGAGCGAGAAGGTGAAGTCGGTCTCCCACCTGAAATCCTTCTTGCGGATATTCTGCGAATGGAGCGTCAGTTCGATACCCTTGTTGCGGGTCTGGCCGACGTTGTAGAGAATCTTGCTGTAACCGTTCATAATGGGAACGGTACGCGACATCAGCAGGTCGTGCGTGTTGGAGAGGTACATGTCGATCGTACCGCCCAGACGGCCGTTGAAGAACTGGAAGTCGATACCGAGGTTGGCCGTATAGGTGGTCTCCCAACGCAGGTCGGGATTGCCGATACCGTCGCTCGGCAGGTAGGCCGAGTTGGCGGCGTCGCTGTTGTCGCCCCAAATATATTTGACACCATTGGTCGAGTAGAGACGGTCGAGCGACTGATAACGTGAAATGGCGTTGTTTCCGTTGGCGCCGTATGAGAGGCGGATCTTCAGCATGTCGATCCAAGAGGCGTTGTCCTTGATGAAGCTCTCCTCGCCGAGATGCCAGGCAACGGCAGCCGAGGGGAAGAAAGCCCATTTGTGGTTTTCAGCGAAGGCCGAGAACGAGTCGGCGCGTCCGGTGAGTGTCAGAAGGTATTTGCTGTTGAAGCCGTAATTCACACGGAACATGCCCGAAACGAAGTTCTCTTTCCAGAAAGACGAACTGATGGCGATCTTGTTCTCGGCGCCGTCCATCCGGTAGAAGCTCGAGTCGTCGTTTACGAAGCCTTCGCCGCTTTGCGAAGCGGCTGTATACTGGGCCTCCTGCATGGAGAAGAGACCTGTGAAGTCGATGTGATGTTTGCCGAAATTCCGGTCGAATTTAAGCACGTTCTCCCACGTCCAGTCCGTCGTGTGGTTGTTGGCCAGCTCGGCGCGGCCGTCGACTTTCTTACCCGTTACGGTGTTGCGGCCGTAGTAGGTTCCGTTCATCTGGCTGCGGTAGTTGTAGCCGAACTGCGACCGGAAAGAGAGCCCTTTGACCGGAAGTTTGAGATCGAGGAACCCGTTGGCCATGAAGTTGCGGCCCGTGCGTTTCTGGTCGGCGTTGACGTCCTTCATCGGGTTGGGCAGGTTCGAGTAGTCCATCGGCTCCTCGTAGTAGGCGCCGGTCTCGTCCCTGTAGATGCCGTAGGGGCTTTGCTTGATGGCATGTTCGAGGTTCGGCGTCGCACCGCCGGTCTCACGGTTCACGAACTGCGTGGTGAGACCTACGGACAGCCAGTCGTTCATTTTCTGGTTGATGCTGGCATAGACGTTCGTGCGCTGGTAATTCGAATTGTAAACCACGCCGGGGTTGTCCAGGTAGGAAACCGAGGCCATATAGGTGGTCTTCTCGTTGCCGCCCTGGAAGCTCAGCTGGTGGTCCATCGTGAAGACCGTGCGGAAGACATAGTCCTGCCAGTCGTTGGTGATGCCCTTGGCGTAGTTTACCTTCTCGCTGGCGCTGATAATCGAACCTACCAGCGGATCGAGCTGCTCGCCGCTGTAATTGTTCTTGAGCCGGCCCATGTCCTGTTTGAGGCGGATGAACTCGTTGGGACCCATGGTTTCGATGCGCTGCATCGGCTCGGCGATGGCGAGCTTCGTTTTGTAGGTGACATGGAATTCGCCCTGCGAACCCCGCTTGGTCTGGATCAGGATGACGCCGTTCGAGCCGCGCGAACCGTAGATGGCCACGGCCGACGCGTCTTTCAGCACCGACATGTTCTCGATGATGTTCGGGTCGAGGTCGGCCAGTCCGCCCGAGTAGGGAATGCCGTCGAGAATGATCAGCGGGTCGTTGCTGGCCGTCAGTGAGTTCTGGCCGCGGATCAGCAGGGTCTGGTTGCTGCCCGGCGCTTCGTTGCCGGTCGTGATGTTCAGACCGGCGACCTGGCCGACCAGACGGTCCATCAGGTTGTTGGTCGAGACCATTTCCAGCGTCTGTTTGCTGACGACGGCGAGACCTCCCGTGAGGTCTTTCTTTTTCTGCGTACCGTAACCCACGACGACCACTTCGTCGAGGGACTGGGCGTCTTCGGTCATCGTCACGTTTACGACATTCGATGCGCCGAGTTTCACTTCCTGGTCGGTATAGCCCAGACAGGTGAAAAGAAGCGTCGAGGATGCGGGAACTTTGATTTCATAAACACCTTGCGTATTGGATACGGCTCCGTTGTTGCTTTTGCCGTCCTTTACCACGACAACGACTCCCGCCAGCGGGGCGCCGCTTCCGTCGGTGATTTTACCGGTTACTTTGACGTCGTTCTGCTGGGCGAACGACGGTGTTGCAGACAGCAGGAATAAGAGGGAAATCGTCAGGCTGCCTATAAGCTTTTTGTACATGCTCATTATCATAAAAGGTTTCTTTTTGGTTAGTGCTTGTATCTCCGTTATAAAGGGATTGTCTGGAGGGGCGGGAGACACTTCGTCGCCTGGTGTGGTTTTCCGATCATCTTTTCATAGGTTTCAGGTTTTAATTTTTTAAATTTTTTATGTATTTCAAAGGAAAAGCGGACGCCGGGGACTTCGGACCCCGTATTGCAAAGGTCAATAAAACGGGGCGACCGGATGGGCGTCGTTTATTCGGAAATGGTTCCATTTCGTACGGAGGGGTAAAAAAAAGGAGCATATCCGGGCGCTGCGGGCGCTGCGCAGACCTGCGAAGAGTCCCGTCCGGACAAAATGAAACCTCCCTGCCGGTCGCGCGGGGCGACGGCGGGAAGGTTTCTGCGGGCAGATGCGGACGCTGCTCCGGCGGATACGAAAGCACGAGATATTCATAGCCGGTTCGGTCGGCTCCTTTCGTGCGGTTTGCGTCAGGATTTCTTCTTAAATTCGGATGGGGTCAGTTCGAAATGCCGTTTGAAACAGATGCTGAAATATTTGGGATTGGCGAATCCCGTCAGGACCGAGATCTCGGAGATGGTCAGGTCCGACTCCCGGAGCAGCTGGGCCGACCGTTTCAGCCGGACGTCCATGATGAACTCCTTGATCGACATGCCCGTGATGTCGTTGATCTTCTGGTAGAGGAGCGTGCGTCCGATCGACATGTCCGACACGAACGAATCCACGTTGTAGTCGCTGTTGTCCATGTTCCGTTCGATGTAGTTCATCGCCTTTTTCAGCAGTTCCTCGTCCATCGACGAAATGGTGATCTTCGACGGTTCGGCGATGTACTTCTTGCTGTAACGCTCCTTGAGTTCCTGCTGGCTGCGGATGAGGTTGGCAACCTGTTTGAGCAGGAAATCCATATCGAAGGGCTTGTCGATGAACACGTTGGCTCCGCATTCCAGTGCCTTGATCTTGTTTTCGGTGTTTTTGCCCAGAGCCGAAAGCATGATCACCGGGATATGGCTGGTCTTGATGTTCGAACGCAGCGAGCGGCATACCTCGAAGCCGTCGGCTTCGGGCATCATCAGGTCGGTGATGACGATCTGGGGGCAGATTCTCTCCGCTTTGGCGATGCCTTCGCTGCCGTTTGCCGCGGTGTATACGTTGTAGTGTTTCGACAGCCGTTGTTCGAGGTAGCTCCGCAGGTTGGGGTCGTCCTCGATGACCACGATGTTGCACGCCTTGCGGTCGTGCCGGTCGTTGGGAGCCATGACGTCGGATTCGGTCAGCAGGTTGTCGATTTCGGAGACCGTGTATTCGTACGATTCGGCGGCGCTGTCGGTCTTTTCGGCGTTGAGCGTGAAGGGCAGGACCACCGTGAACGCGACTTTCGAGTTGCCCGAACGGAGGGTGATGGTTCCGTTGAGGTTGCCGACCAGCTCCTTGACGATGGCCAGTCCCAGGCCGCTGCTGCTCTCGAATTGGGGACGGCGGTCGGAGAGGTGGTTGAACGATTCGAAGATGGCCTCCTTCTTGTCGTCGGGGATTTCCGCCCCGGTGTTGGTGACCGTGAAGGCGATGTATTCGGTGCCGGCGGCCGGCGGAGCGGACTCCGGGCGCTGGTCCTGCCGCGCCGGGTAGATTCTCACGCCGACATAGCCGTTTTCCGAGGCGTACTTGATCGCGTTGGAGAAGAGGTTCGTGAAGATTTTTTCGATCACGTCGTGGTCGAACTTGGTGTAGAAACTTTCATACTGGGAGTTGAAGCCGGTTTCGATCCCCTTCTTGTTGGCGTAGAACTCGAACAGCGAGAAGATGCTGTCGATGAAGCGGATCAGATCGCCCGGCTGGCGGTTCAGGGTGATCTTCTGGCTCTCGATTTCGCGGAACTGAAGCAGTTGGCTGATCATGCGCTGGATGCGCCCCACGTTCTTCTCGATCAGGTGCACGTAGGCATTGCCAGGCGCATTGGCGGGCAGGTGTTCCTTGAGCTGTTTCAGCGGGTCGACGACCAGCGTGAGCGGAGTTTTGAGGTCGTGGGAGATGTTCGTGAAGAAGTTGATCCGGGCCTGGGTCAGCTGCTTCATGTTCTGTTCCTTGATCCGCTCCAGTTCGAGCCGCTGTTCGAAAATCTTCTTGTTGGTGAAATACCGCCAGATGAAGTAGGCCACCGCCGAGAGCAGCGCCGCATAAACGAGGTAGGCCCAGCGGGAGAGGAAGGGCGAGGGGTGCACCCTGAAGCCGAGCGCCGAAACCTCGTCGCCCCACAGGCCGTCGTTGTTGGCCGCCTTGACCTCGAAGACATAGTTTCCGGCGGGCAGGTTGAAGAACTGCACCGCCTTCTGTCCCTGCGGCAGCAGGGACCATCTTTCGGAGTGTCCCAGCAGGCGGTAGGCATACTGGTTCTTCTCGGCGTTCAGGTAGCTGTTCGCCGAGAAGCGGATTTCGAAATTCGACTGCCGGTGCGACAGTTCGATCACGTCGCCCTCGCCTCCGCGGTAGGAGAGCGTGGAAATGGCTTTCTCCAGAGGCGAGTTCTTGGCGCCGGGCACGGCCGGCCGGCTGTTGATAAGCAGGTCCGTAAAATAGACTTTCGGCTTCTGGTCGTTGTATTTGATCTTTCCCGGGGTGAAGAGGATGAAGCCGTCCGTCCCTCCGAACAGCATTTCGCCTTTCGAGGTCTTGTAGCAAGCCCGCACGTAGTAGGCCCCGCAGCGGTTCGGGATGTCGATCTGCGATTTGCGGATCACCCCGTCGGTATGGTCGTAATAGTAAAGCCCGTCGTTGGTGCTGAACCAGACATCTTTCGAGGGGGTGTCTTCGAGGATGCCGAAGACTGTTTTGCCCTCCAGCCCTTCGCCGTTCCGGTCCCTGAAATTGACGTAACTGCCGTTGCGGCGCAGCAGGTTGACCCCGCCGCCACGGGTTCCGAACCAGATGTCGGAGTCGGAGGTGACGCAGTAGGAGCAGAGGTTGTTGACCGAATAGGGGGCCTCTGCGATGTAATGGCGCTTCAGAATCCGCCGTGTGGCGGGATCGACGACGTATGCGCCGTCGTGCCCGACGAGCCACAGGTCGCCCCGCTCGTCGTGGAACAGCGTTTCGATATGGATGCGGACGGCGTTTCCCTGTGCGTCTGTCAGCCGGACCGTCTCCACGTGTCCCGTACTCGCATCCTTGTACATCAGCTCGGCGTCCGGGTCGGTCAGCCAGATGCCCCGGTCGCCCTCCTTGGCGAAGTCATAGACGCTCAAAGGCTGTCCCGAGGCCGGATGGTTCATGTACAGGTCGGAGAAACGTCCCTGCCGTTCGTCGAAGACCCGCATTCCGCCGTTGAACGCCGAGACCAGCAGCCTGTCGTTTCCGTCGTGCCACAGCTTTTTGATCATGTTCGACGTCAGGCCGCAGCGGCTCTCCTGCGTGTAATAGACGAACCGGCCGTCGCGGCGGTCCCAGCGGTTAATCCCCCCCCCCTCCGTTCCGATCCAGAGATTGCCCTCCGAATCCTCTTCGAAACAGCTGACGATGGGATGGTTCAGCCCGCCCGGCGTGGCTTTGAAATAGTCCACGCCGTTGTCCGCGAAGGTCATGTAGGCCAGTTTGCCGCCGTATGTGCCGACCCATATCCCGCCGTCGGGATCGGGGAAGATCGACCATACCGAATTGTTGGGCAGGGAGTAGGGATAGTGGAGGTCGGAACGCAGCAGCTGCGTGCTGGCGGTAAGCGGCTCCAGCAGCAGCAGTCCCGATTGCGTCGCTACCCAGATGATGCCCTGCGAATCGAGGTGAAGCTCCTTGGCGCCGGCGGATTTCTCGTATTCGAGCGGCAGTCGGAAATACCGTCCGATCCTGCCGTTGCCGTCGCATTCGTAGAGTCCGTCCATGAGCGTGAGGACATATACCGACCCGTTGCACTCCATCACGTCGCGGATCACGCAGCTGCCGCCGCCGACGGATGCGAAGAGGACGTATTGCCCGGTCTCCCGGTTCAGGCGGTAGAGATCGCCGCCCGACGCGGCGTAAACGTACTCCTTCGTGCACACCAGCGTCAGCGTCCGCCCGGGTGCGGACATCTCCGGAGGCATCGGATAGCGGGTCACGGCGGGTAGCCGTTCGGGGCTGAACGATTCGATGCCGTTGTTGCGGATCAGCCATACCGTCCCGTCGTTGTTCGCCGTGACCGAGCCGATATTGCCCTCCAGAACGAATTCGAATTCCAGCTTCCGGTAGTCGAAGCGCAGCAGCCCTTGGTTAGTCCCTACGTACAGGCCTTTCCGGTTGTCCGTGATCACCTGTCCGTAGGACCAGTAGGAATTCGGCGAGAGGTTCGTGACCAGGTCGGTCATCCGTACGAACGACGTGCCATTGTACATGAACAGGGCGTCGTAGCCGCTGAACCACATACGCCCGACGCTGTCCTTGGCGATGCTGTGGATGCCTCCGTAATAGGAGGTCTCGGGCATGGTGTGGAAGCGGTAGTCCGGGATGTTCAGGGCATGGAGCGCCGGAGAAATCAGCGTTGCGGCGAAAAACAGCGCCGCAAACGGAATTTTCGTATATGCCTTATGTCGGGTCATCGTTTCTTCTTTAGCACAAAGATAAAAGAAAAAGCGAAAAATGGATGCTTCGAAGCCCGGTTTTTCGGTTCTCCGCCGCCGGACCGGGGGTGCAGCGGGGAAAGCCGGGCTGCACCGCCCGGAGACGAAAAAGACGGCAGGGAAAACTCCCTGCCGTCTTTTTTATTGAATGAAGCGTTCCGGACCGGGGCGTGATTCCGGTGGGCGTTTACCGCCCCTGAAGCCCGCTTCTCAAGCGGGCGGGCGCAGAGCTTGGTCGGAATCCTGCCGGCCGGCCGTCGCCCCCTGAAGCCCGCTTCTTAAGCGGGCGGGCGCGGAACTGGATCGTAAGCCAGAATGGCCCGGCATCGCCCCTGAAATCCGCTTTTTAAGCGGGTTACCAGATGATTACGCGATCCTGTTCGGGCAGGAACATCGGTCCGTCGGCGATCGAGAAGGCGTCGTAGAAATCCTGCAGGTTGCGCAGCGTGGCGTTCACGCGCCATTTGCCCAGCGAATGCACGTCGAGTTTGGTGAGGCGTGCGATCTCCTCGTCGCGGATGTTCTGCGCCCACAGCGTGGCGTAGCCCAGGTAGAAACGCTGCTCGGGAGTGAATCCGTCGATCGGGGCGGGAGCCTCCCTGCCTGCGAGCGAATTGCGGTAGGCCGTGCGGGCAACGCGCAGGCCGCCCTGGTCGGCGATGTTCTCGCCGAGCGACAATGCGCCGTTGGCGAAGATCGCAGGCTGTCCCTCCTTGGCGGGCAGAACCTCGATCGCGTCGAACTGCTTGACCAGAATGTCCGTCTTGGCCTTGAACGCGGCGGCGTCCTCGTCGGTCCACCAGTTGTTCATGTTGCCGTCCTTGTCGAAATTGCGGCCCTGGTCGTCGAACCCGTGGGTCATCTCGTGGCCGATCACCACGCCGATGGC
>CDYU01049573.1_pt1 | contig 38365 bp, 19 predicted proteins | sample 480701 | NCBI WGS metagenome assembly CDYU01 (sample SAMEA3182105, study PRJEB8094) | gut metagenome | biome: human; feature: gut; material: Stool; isolation source: human stools | place: Canada | collected 2013-02-26 | reverse complement strand
CCCGCCGCAAGCGGCAGGACTCGCTCTCTCTGTCGCTCGTCCTCTTCCCACCGAAACCGCTTCGCTGGGTTTCGGCGGGAACCCTGTTGGGGGCGGTGATAAAAACTCCCGTGTTATATTTTTTACATTTCTGTGTGGGGGGTATCACTTACCCTCCGGTTGCTGTGGCTGTGTCGGAACAACCCGGCGCGGGGTTTATTTCAGCAGAAAAAACGGCTTTCTCAGAGTGGGTGCTCTGTGCCGACGAATGCGCTGTTCCCTCCTGCACACAGCGCTTTTTCGGCGTTCCTGCATGGGGGTGGTATCACTACCCTCGGCATGCGATTCATGCTGTTGAAACGCTGGACGCCCGCGGGTCACGGCGGCGTATTTACCGTTTTTATGCCGTCCCGGAATTCGCCCTGTGCGGGCTGAATCTCCCCTCGGCGGGTACACACGCCACCCCAGCCCCTAACCGCGCACACAGCGGCTCACACGCCGAAACACGGCGGGTTATCAGGGTCGATGGTGACGATGTTCTCGGTAGTGAGATCATCGACACCATCGGCCCTTTTCAGGCAGATCAGACGGTCGCCGTTGCTCTTGCGGAAGGACACCGTAATGCCGTTTCTCCTTAGAGCGTCAACGCTTTTGCGGATTCGGTGGGAGAAGCTGTTGGGGGTCAGCCACTCCGCACCGGCAGGGTCGATCTTTTCCAGTAGCACCTTGGCAGGGGCGCTGATCTCCGGCTGCCGGCGCAGCAGTTCAGAGAGAAGAAAAAGAATCCGTTCACTGGGCTGCTCCGTCTGTTCGCAGTCGTCTGACAGCAGCTTCCAGCCATGATCCTCACCGTCGAACTCCAGCGCCAGTTCCCGGTAGGGGATGTCCCGCCCGGTGCAGTAGAGCGTGGCGGTGTTTTCTCTGCGCTTGCTCTTGCGGAGGACGAAGTTGCTGTCGGTAGCGCCGCTGATGGCCGTTGTGCCGGAGATCCGGCTGAACACATCGTCGGCAAGCTCCTTCCGCAGATGGTGGATCAGCAGAATGGCAATGCCGTGGGCGTCCGCAATACGCTTCAGTGCGGAGAGGTCACGGTAGTCATTTGCGTAGGTGTTGTCATAACCGGTGCCGCGGATCATTTGCAGCGTGTCAATGATGACCAGCACCGTGTCGGGATGCTCTGAGAGGAACGCACGGAGCTGTTCCTCCAAACCCTTGCCAAGGGTATCGCTGTTGGTGGTGAAGTGGACGCTGGCAGGAGCGTCCTCCGTGATCTCAAACAGGCGGTTCTGGATGCGGAGGGTGGAGTCCTCCAAGCAGAGGTAGAGCGTGGTGCCCTGATTCACGCCCATGCCCCAGACGGCTTCGCCTTTCGCCACCGTGACGGCCAGCCACAGCGCCAGCCAGGACTTCCCCACCTTGGGAGAGCCTGCGAGGATGTGCAATCCTTGAGAGAGCAGTGTGTCCACCACAAAGTTCAGCGGCGTGAGCGGCTGGCTCATTAACGTTTCACCGTCGATGGTCAGCAATCGGTTTTCTTTTTTCAATTTCGAATCCTCCTTAAAAAATAGTGCTCCTATCGGAACGATAAGAGCGAAAAAAGCAGAGGGGAGTTACCACGGAACGGCACGTGGTTTCTTCCCTCTGCTTGTATTGTGGAGGAATTCATGCTATGCTGAGAAAAAGAGCGGACAAATTAAAATCAAGTAGGACAATTTTTGCAAGGGAGGATACACATGGGAGGCAGCGTTATTTTCTACACCTATGGCAGCACCTTGGAGCTGAACGGCCAGCAGTTGACCGCCGGTATGCTGACCGCCGATCTGCTGAATCTGTCTCCGGACGAATACATGCGTCTGAAAAAGCGTATGACACAGATCACCGATCTTGCGGAAGAATATGAGCGGAAGCGGGACATAGCGCTTTGGTGGAAGCTGAACGAGAAGATGGACGCGCTCTGCCAGAAGCTGCGCCGGTATCAGGTGTTCCGCCTGCTGCTGGACGAAGACGAGGACGCTTTCTTCTCTGCCATACGGGAGATCACGGAGCAATTCAGCGTATTTCCCACAGAGGATCAAGCGCCGACAGCGGAAGCGCAAAAGAGACAGCTTGAGCGCGTGGCAAATCAATTCTCCCAGCGCGACGAATATGCTCCCCTCGACCTGTTCCATCCGAGTGAGGCAGATTTGGAAGATGGGATGGCTTTTTACTATGAGATGCTCCGCGCCTTCGGTCCCACCAAGGGTGCATGGCGTGACTACCAAAAGCGTCTTGACCGCTATGCACTGTACCTCCATGACATCCGCGCCTTCAACGAGACCATTCAGAATTTTATCCGGTTTGGCTTATCCAAGCTGGAACACAACAGTCCGGAGGAGTATGCGAAGGCGCTCTACGGTTTCTACAATGATGATCGTATCGCGGAAAAGCTCATCGTCAATCCCATCCGCAACAATGGCGACTGCTATACGACCCACGATGCCTACGAGCTTTCCTATGTGCCGCGGCCACTGCCGGACGGCTCTGTCGCTATCTGTCAGGAGCATGTGACCGACAGCTTGCAGGCGCTGATGAAGGCGGATTATATGCTGGCGCTGAACAGCGGACACAACGTCCGCCGCTGCATCATCTGCGGACGGTATTTCCTGCTCAAGAGCGGCGTCCACGCGTTATACTGCGAAGGGGCGTGCCCCCACGCGCCCGGCTACACCTGCCGGCAGTTTGGTTCTGTGGAGGTGCAGAAGGAGCTGGCGAAGGACATTCCCAAGGTCAAAGTCAAGGTGACCGCCTTTGCCCGCATCACGAAGGATCTGTCTCGGAACGCGATCTCACAGAAGGACGCAAGAAAAGCCAAGGACTATGTGCGGGATCTGCTCTATGATGCTCTGCGCGACGCGGACACCTCCGTAGAAGCCTTTGAAGAGAGCGTTTCGTCTGAGAATGTCTACCAGCGCTGCGGGATCACCAGAACGGCCAATCCGAGGGGCCGTCCGCCGAAGAAAAAGGCGGGTGAGCAAGTATGACCAACGAGCAACTAATTCGCCAATATTATGACGGCGACGAGGCTGCGCTAGAAAAGCTGTACCATAAAAATATCGGTCTGATCCGCGGCATCGCCAAGGAAACCGCGGCAGAATTCAACTGCCTGATGACGGATCGACATCATCCGAATCAGTGTTCCGTGTATACGAAAACGATTCTGGATGACCTCTGCGGCGAGGGCGCGTTGGAGCTTCTGACGCGGATACAGAGCAGAGAATATGACGAAAGCCGCGCCGCGCTCACCACCTATCTCTACCCGCATTTGAAGGGGCGCATGACCCGCTGGCTGGAGCAGAATATTGGCTGCATGGCGTTGAGCAAGGACGAGATGGCTGCCGTCCGGCAGGCGCAGAGGCTGTATCATGTTGCATGGAAGGATACCAGTGAAATCGCGGAGGAGTTGGGCATTCCCGAGGCTCGTGTCAGCCGGTATGTTCGCTATAATACCCATTTCCTCGGTGTGCATGATCTTGTCCCGGAGGGCTATGACGGCGATCCCTATGAGCGGCTGATGCCGGGGATGCTCTCCGTTTCGGCGGAGCAGGCCGTGTACCGCAAGGTCTGCGTCGAGTTTCTCCGGGAGCTGTTCGACGCCTTGTCGAAGAAGGACAGGGACATTCTCGGCAAGACCTGCGGCGTGTTCGGATACTCGGAGGCGACCTTGAAAGAGATTGGGATGTATCACATGATGAAGGAGTCCGCCGTGGAGAAGGCGAAGAACCGCGCGGTCGAGAAGCTGAGAGAATCCTATCCCGGCAGCAGGTTGCAAATGTGGAGGGCTGTTCATCGCATGATGCGGCGACCGATCCCGCCGCCGGGGGAGGACAGTGAGCTGCGGCGCGACTTCCCGCAGTATGTCCGCGCCTTGGCGGAGGTCTATGGCGTGCTGAACGAAGCACTTATAAAGTGAAGAGCGATGTTCAGGCACGAAAGAAAACGTAGGAAGGTCTTGATGGTTTGTGCTGGTTTTTCCTTAGCATAGATTACAATCATGTGGTTGTGATCAGCAAGGAAGGCTTTTCAGTCATTACACATCCAGATAGTTTTCTTAGCGGCATAACATGACCAGGACAATCGTTTCTTCAACTCGATCAGTCACCGCTTACTCCATGTCGCGTGCGCGCTGATCCGTCGATGTTTGAAATGCCCGAACAAACGGCTTTGTTGTAAAAAAATAAAATCTGTGCTAAAATCTATCTGATCTCCGGGAGGTGATGAGCGATGTATGCAGTGGCGGTCTGCGAAGATCAAAAGGATACGAGGGAGGAAGCGGCGGCACTGTGCGGCGAAGTCCTCACCGACCTGGAAATCGAACATCGTATTGCTGCGTTTTCCTCGGCAGAGGATCTGGAAACACAACTGCTGTCCGGTGAGCGGTTTGACCTGCTCTGCCTGGACATTCTTATGGGTGGCGAGAGCGGCATGGAGCTTGCGAAAAAGCTGCGCATGACGGATGACCGTACCAGTATCCTTTTCCTCACAGGCAGTTCGGAGTATCTGAAGGACGGCTATGAGGTCCGCCCGATTCAATATCTGCTCAAGCCGGTAAAGCGGGAAGAGTTGGCACGGGCCATTGAAACCGACCTGCGGCTCCATCACCAGTCCAAGACCGTATCCATCCATGTCGGCGGTAGGACATTTGTCCTGCCGATTGCAGATATCCTTTATGCAGAAAGCCGGGAGCACGGCACTGTTCTCCACACGATCCACGGCGAGCAGTTTCTCCCCTGTTCTCTGAGCCAAACGGAGGAAACGCTTCCCGCAGAAAACTTTTGCCGCTGCCACAACAGTTTTTTGGTAAACTTCTCCCACATCCGGGAGGTCAGCGGCAGGACGGTATATCTGCTGGAGGGCGGTGAGGTGAGCATCGGGCGGCGCTATATGGTGCAGTTCCAAAATCGATTCGTCCGCTATCTCAACCGCATTTAATTTATATACAGAAAACCGCCCCGCTGTTCAGTCCGTAGTGGCTCAACAGCGGGGCATATTTTCGGCTTGGAGGAAAGGCTTCCGCAATATGGTCATGCTTTCAGCCGTAGTGCCGTCATCACGGTGAAGCGGTTTTTGTCATAACTTATATCCAGCACACTGCCGTACTTTTCCGCGATGGAGCGCATCTTCATCAGACCGAAGCCGTGTTCGGCGGGATCATCCTTCGTGGTCAGAAGATTTCCGGCGCTATCCGTGTGTACCGTGCCGTCATAGGTATTCTCGCAGCGGATGGCAAGGTACTGCTGGCGGATTTGCAGTGAGCAGATGATCTCGCCGTGCGGCACCTTGGCTGCCGCCTCCAAAGCATTGTCCAGCAGGTTGAAGAGGAAGCCGCAAAGGTCACCCTCATCGATGGAAAGGGACTCCGGCAGCAGGGCACTGACACGGAACGCAATGCCCAGCTCCTGCGTCTGCGCGGCAACGCGCTGCAAGATGGTATTGACTGTCGGGTTCGCCGTGTAGACCTTGGGGGAAAGCTGCTCCAGCTGTCCGTCCAGATGGCTTAGATAGTCATGGATGGCGTCCAGATTCTGCTTTTGCGTCAAAGTCCACAAGGCAGCTACGTGATTTTTCCACTCGTGGCGGAAGGCCGATACATTCCGAAGGGATTCCTGCGCCTGCCTGTATTGCTCCTGGGCCTGCTGGCTGCGGCTTTGCAGGGCTATCATCTGCCGCTGGCGGGAGAAGGCGGTGCGGATGAACTCCGCCACCACCTGCACTGCACAGAGCAGACCGGTCACAGCGCACAGTAGGGTATACAGCGCTTTCGGATTGCCGTAGAGCAGGGAGGTGACGGGATTGCTCAGTGGATAGAGATATTCCACGCCCACGAACCGGCTGACGCACCATGCGGCAAACAGCGCGCCTGCGACGCAGCAGAGGCAGAGGCTTGTCCGACGGAGCATCCGTTCATGAGAGAGCAGCATCAAAAGAACCGCCAGCAGGAACAGGCCAAAGCCAAGCCAGTCCATCAGCCTGCCGTAAAACAGTGTGACCGACGTAAAGCACCGCAGGGCCGAGCACAAAATGTGCGCCGCCGCTCCGATCAACAATATCCGGCGCTTCCAACCATGCAGGGAAATGGCCAGAAAGCAGAACAGCAGGTCAATATAAATGAGACAGAGCCAGGCCGTCAGGCTGCCCGTTGTATCCAATCCGGCAGAAAGCGCGAAGAATGAGCCGCACGCCACAGGCACCGCCGTCAGCAGAAAATAGCCGCTCAGCGGCAGCAGTTTCCACAGATACGGCCCCGTCTGGGCGCTGAAAAGGAAAACCAGCAGCAGGAAAAGCGCCAGTATGACCTGTGCTGTGATGGCTGCCATGGGCCAGACAATGCTGGAAACAGCGGTCACAGAATCGGAAAAGCGACTGACCAGAGATGGGAAAACAGGGTAAAGTAAACCGTTGAGGGCTGCGCCGTAGGTGACAATCCGCAGCGTCTTCCCAGCGCAGTCTATAGGAAGCGGGATGCACAGGCCGTCATGGGAAATGCTGCTGAAATCCACATTTTCCCAAAAGGCATCCGCACGGTTTTCTTCGTTCGGAAAGTCAGTGTAGAGCAATTCACCATCCAGAAACACCTGTATCCCCGCGCCAAAGCCAAAAAATTGCAGCAGATCCCGCTGACCGGGATCTTCCATGACCCGCTCCGCCGCCACCGGGATGTCTCCGTCCACCGGAATACCATCCAGATAGCCGCCGAAGCCAAATACAGGTTCTACCGGACCGCTTTCTGTCTCAAAGGTCCAACCGTTCCGGTTCGTCTGTGTGCAGTTCAAAAGAAGCGATGTCTGCATCCTGTCCGGCTGAGACAGGCGGAACAGGCAGAAGACCGCTGCAGCGGCAGCAAGGATCAACAGAGTGGCTGCGGGCCAGATCTTTCTGTGCTGAGGCTCCATGATACCGCCTCCTTTCCTGTTTGCCATTGTAACAAAGTGTGTTCCTCTGCACAAGCGGCAAAGGGCTCTTTTTCCTAAACGACACGAATTTGCCCCTAAACAACACAACACAGCACGGTATGGGAATGGTAAAATAAAAGTGCAACATCATGCTGTGGAGGGGCTTGCGTGCAAAACCCTCTCAGGCGTGCGCCTGAGAGGGAGGCGTACTTTCCGCACATCCAATTAAAAAATGAGGAGGGGTATTGGATGAGGAGAAAATGGAACCGGTTTGTGGCCGGACTGCTGAGTATCGTCCTGCTGGTAACGATGCTGCCCATGGAGGTACTTGCCGCAGGCAACGGCGGCAGGGCGGAGCAGCCCAGCCAGACAATGCCATTTCAGGATGTAAAGTCCTCGGACTGGTGTGCCAAAGCTGTGGAGTACGTCTATTCCCACGGCATATTCAACGGCACCTCAACTGCCACCTTTAGTCCCAGCGGCACCATGACCCGTGGAATGTTCGTTACGGTGCTTGGGCGTATGGCCGGTGTAAATCCAGATGATTACAGTGGAGAGACGCCGTTTTCTGATGTGCCGCAGACGATGTACTACGCCCCCTATGTGCAGTGGGCGGCGAGGCACGGCATCACAGTAGGCACAGGTGACGGAAAATTCTCTCCCGATGCGTTTATCAACCGGGCACAGATGGCAGCATTCTTCGTGCGGTATTTTGAAGCGTTCCAAGTGGACTATGCGACCGGCGCAAATGTCACCACTACGCCTGCGGATCTGGAGCGTACCCCCGCCTACGCACAGGATGCTGTGCTGAAGCTCTGGAAACAGGGACTTTTGAACGGTGACGGCACACGCTTTGCCCCCGAAGGCAATGCTACCCGTGCCCAGATGGCGACGCTGTGTATGCGTGCGGACGAGGCGGTGGAGATTTGGTATTCAGCACCCGGCATCGTGGGGCGTAAATCGGGTGAGACACCCCAGAAGGAAGATCAGAGCAAGCCGAATAGCGGCAGCAATTCCTCCGGCAGCAGTTCCTCTGGCGGCAGCTCTGGTGGAAACGGTTCTGGCAGCACAGCTCATACCATCACGCTGTATCTGCCCGATGGAACGACTTCTACCTTTACACAGACAACTTCTGCACTTTCCCTTGCCAATCTTCCCACGCCTTCGGTAGCGGGGAAAGCCTTCGTCGGCTGGTATTATGATGAAAGCTATAACAAGGCCGTTGCCGACGGTGATCCGCTCAGCGAAAATCTGTCCCTTTACGCAAAGATGGTGGACTACGATGCAATCGAGGGCGTGGAAACACCGACTTACGCCGGAGCGACGGATGTCGGACCGAACTTTACGATCCGCGTCAACAGCGATTCCGAAAGCGACCTGACGGGCAAGATCAGTCTGATCGGCACGGAGCAGCCCACCAGCGAAGTGGACGCGGACGGCAATACGATCCTCGTTGTTGGCAGCGTTAGAAAGAATGGTGATGGCACCTACACCGTTGCGCCACCCACAGACGGATGGGCAGAGGGCGGCACTTATAAGGTGGTACTGGAGGATAACAGTCTGTACTTTAACGGCGAAGCGTCCTCCGTGCGGGAATACCACTTCACCGTGAAAGTGGGCGATCCGGTGCTGAATTGGCACCTCAGAGAAGAGGTCAAATCCATCCCGGCAACCGCCATCGGCAATGCTACCCAGAACGGCAGACGGGTCAAGGCACTCAGTATGCCGGTCGCTGCCCTTGACAGCAGCGGCGCGGCTATGGATGCCGTCTCCGACAGCACAGGCAGCTTTGTTTACGACGGCAACTTGGCAGTCGGCGACACCGTGGCCATTTATGAGGGTACCGCGCCCGAAGAGCGTGTGGCGGTCGGAACCACTGACGCCAACACCGGCGATGTTTCCTATGTAAAAATCACGAAGGTCGACAAGACAACCAATACCTATTCTTATCAGTCAGCCGCGGTGGAGGATGTTTTGTTCGTTCCCGATGTGCTGCCGGTGAAGGCAAAGTGTAAAGAGGATCAAACAGCGAACACTTCCGACGGCTACACCATCCTTGTTCCCGTGGAGGAACTGACCTTTACCACTGCATCGGGAGTGGAAAATCTGGACGAAAACACCACCATTGATGTGGGAGATTTCCTTGCGTTCTATACGGGCGAAAGCTATACAACCGCAGAGTCCGCTGACTACGGCCGCATCACGGCTGTGGACTATACCACGGATGAACTCGGTTCTGACTATTATCAACTCACCTATACCGATGCCACTAAAGATGATGTGCTCTCCTCCATGGATGTGGACACCACCGACCCCATCAGCGGCGATACAATGCTGGATGGTGTTGACACCCAAAAATTGGAGGAACAGATTGCCCAGCAAGCCATAGAAAGCGGCTTTGCCCAGACTGTGGCGGACCGCATTTCCGTGGCGATAGACGAGATGGATCTGAGCGGCCTGACGGCAGGTGATGAGATCGACCTGCGTTCCATTGACATCGACCAGGAGGGCGCTCTCGGCATTTCTACCCTATCCTTGAATGATGCAAGAGGCTCCGGCGCTGTCTCACCGGCGAGAGCAAAAGCCAACGGTGGAGGCAAGACCAGTGTGAAGGTCAAAAGCGCTCGGATTACAAAGGAACTGCAAAACTTTACGGATGCGTCCGGAAACCCGCTGTCCGGCGTGCGCCTGGAATTGCAACTGGAGGTCACGAAAGAGGTCGAAAAAGACGGCGGCAGCATTGTCATCACCGTCACACCTACCTTTATTCAGGAGCTGAAACTGGATCTGAGCACCCACGGCAAGCTTGTTTGGAAACACAAGTTCATTTTCTACTGGATCAGCGATGTGTATCTGGAGGCTGGTCTGAATGTTTATACCTACACCGCCATCAATCTTGACGCCACCGTTGTTTCTCAGGGCGAAAAGGACACCGTGACGAAGGTGAAGGACTTGGTGGACAAACTGGGAAAGAAACTGGATGCTTTGGAGGGCAAGGACACCGGCGGCGAGCGCGAAGAAATTGATACTTCCAAGCTCAGCTTGCAGGAACTGTACAACAGTATGCTGGAGTTGGACAGCGACTGGGTGGAATTGTACCGCAAACAGATTTTCAGCATGAAAAAGACCGTGGCAAAAATCATCAAGTTTGAGCTTACGGTAGACTTTGTGGTCGAGCTGAACATCCGAATGGCCATGGGTATGAACTTCAACTATACCAATGCCAAGCGATATGTGTTCGGCGTTTACATCTTTAAGCACAGGACCACCACCCGCACCTACAATCTTGTGAATGAGCAGTACAATCTGCGCCTGTACGCGATGGGTGCGGTGGGTTTGCGAGCCGGTGTGGAAATATGGCCCAGCGTCAGCCTCATATCGCGGAAGGTGGCCACGGTGGGCATTGTGGCCAAATTGGGCGCGTACTTAAAAGGCTACGGGTATGTGCTGTATGCGCTCCACTATGAGGCAGGGAAACCAAAAACCTCCAATGCCTCGGGCGCGCTGTATGTGGAAGTCGGCATATTCATGGACATCAGCGCCAACCTCTCCGCGTTTAAGGGCAAGGTTTCGTGGACGCCGGAGATATACACCGATGAAACGCCTCTGTGGTCGGCGGGCAGCACCCACGCCATCACGGCATTTGAGATGGAAAATGCGGACGGTGAGGAAGACACACCGACGGTTTATCTGAAAAACGGTGGCCTTGATGTCGTTTTGCCCCAAACGGTGCAAGCGCTGATCGGATTTGACCTCACAACAGGCAAAGACCGCACCGAGACGTATGATTGGAACAAGTTTGACATCAGCTTTGACGATCCCCGCTTTAGTACCTATCACACCGGTGTTTACGGCGGCAATTACAGTCAGCAGCACATAAAGCTGGCACTTGATAACTGGCAGACCTGCGACGAGCCAGAGATCGACTGCGTGATGACGCTCACCTACAAAGGCTCAGACCTGAGCTTTTCCACCACCCCGGTGCAGCTCAAGGTCAAGGTCCATTGGGACCGCCTGCGGGACGGTTATCCCATTCATGAGCTGAGCAGCACCGGCGGTTACATCGGTTGGGAGCAGCGAAAATTCGACGAGGCGCTCAATCTGAAAACGCCCGCCCGCACCGGCTATGACTTTACGGGCTGGACGTATTATCTGCTGAAAAACGAGAGCAACATCTTCTCTTACGATAAGGAACACCCCTATACCGGCACCACCATGCCGGAGAGCGCATTGGTAGCGGTGGCAACGTTTGAACCCAAGACCAACATTCCGTACACGCTCAATTTCTATCTGCAAAACGAGGACGGAACCTATCCCGAAACGCCGACCGAGAGCAAGGTTTATTATGGCACCGCCTACAACTACTTTGTGCCGGATGAGGCCCTTGTGCCGGACAAAATCGGCTACCACCACCCCGGCTATGCGGGCATCCACATCCGTCCGGACGGAACGGGCGGGCAGAATTACTATTACAGCCGCGCACCCTACACGCTTATATTAAGAAACGATGGTCAGGTAAGCACTGTGCCCTATCGCTATGGCGATCAACTTGACCAGCTGAACGATGCCCCCACCCGCCTTGGTTATATCTTTGACGGCTGGTACACGGACGAAACCTACCAAAACGAGTTTACCGAAACGACCATGCCCGCCAAGGATCTTACCCTCTATGCCAAGTGGGAGCCGGACGACATCAACTATTTCCTTGTGCTCCGCAAGGAGGGTGCAGACGGCAAGTGGTCGCAAACAACCGAGACCCGAACCGGAGAAACGGACGAAACAGTTACCATCAATCCGGCGAAGTTCCTTACGGAGGCGGAGAACGACACCTATGACATCCCTGAATCGGTGAGCTACACCGTCAGCGCGGAGGACGGCGGAACGGTTTCCATCAGCTACGCCCGCAAGCGGTACAGTCTGACCTATGACTTGAACGCCGCGGATGCAGCATGGGTTTCGGCCCCCGGTGTTAAATCCTATCGTCTGGGCGCTGCGCTCAAGCTCCTGACGCAGAGCTATGTGACGAGAGCGGGTTACACCTTTGATGGTTGGTACACGGATGCAAACTGCACGACTGCGTTTACTGCGACCACCATGCCCGACCATGATGTCACCCTCTATGCCAAGTGGACAGCGCAGGGCGGGATCTCCTATACTGTGGAGCACTATCAGCAGAATGTGACGGGCGATGACTATACCCTTGCGGACAAAGAATCCAAGACCGGCGCTACGGGTCAGCCTACTGCCGCCGAAAGTAAGCCCTACCCCGGATTTACCGCGCAGAGCTTTGAGCAGCAGACTGTCAATGGCGACGGCAGCACGGTGGTCAAGGTGTATTACACCCGTAACGAGTATACGCTGACCTATGACCTCAACGGCAACGATGCAAGCTGGACGGATAGCGCAGAAAACAAATTCCACACTGATCGTTATGGCGCGGCTGTCACCGCCCCGAGCGCCAATGACCTGAGCCGAGCGGGTTACGCCTTTGGCGGCTGGTACACGGACAAATCGTGCTCAAGCGAAAATGAGTTTACCGCAGCCACCATGCCTGCGGAGAACATCACCCTGTATGCCAAGTGGAACGCGGGGCAGGTCAACTACACCGTAAACTACTATCTGCAAAACGTGGACGGCACGGATTACGTACTGAAAGATACTGTGACCAGTTCCGGCGTGACCGGTCAGGCGGTGAATGTGCAAAAGTCTTTCGAGGGATTTGTACCGAAAGCTGATTCGTCCACCTCAATCACCCTCAAAGCCGACAGCGCGCAGAATGTGGTGGATCTCTACTATACCCGTAACCGATACACACTGAGTTTCAATCTGGGCGACGGAGTAAATCTGGACGATGGCTGCGCCCCCAACGGCGGAAGCATCTATTACGGCGCAGAGATTTCTACGGACATGACGAATGCCAAACGCACCGGCTATACCTTCGTCGGCTGGTATGAAGATGAAGCATATCAGACTGAATGGAGCGGCACGACCATGCCCGCCCGTGACCTCACGCTCTATGCCAAGTGGGATGTTATGACCTATTTCCTCCGCTTCGACTGGGACGGCAATGTGCCGCTGAGAGACTGGCTGCTTGAAAATGGCGGCAAGCTGCTCACGGCTGCGTACGATGAGGAAAATGGTGTGTATAGCAACGCCAACGACCACGGCATTCCCTATATTGATGTGAGCGTGGCATACGATCAGGTCTTTACCCTGCCCACCGGTATCCCCGGCGCCGAATATTTCGGCTATTATAAGGAAGAGCAGAACGAATATGGTTCTTACGAAAGTCTGGTTAAGTCTGAATCGCTGACGAAAATGGCCGAGGAGCAGGATGCCATCGTCAAGGTCGGTGTCCAATGGAAATCCGAACCTGACAACAATGGCACAGAGCAGCTCTACAATGCCAACGATTTTCTGACTAAGGTCGTGCAGGATTCCGCCTATGAGGCGGCAAGTTACGCACTGGGTGTTGATCTGGATCTCTGCAATGTGAATATGAAGTACAATGGAGACATTGTCGACGGCATCACATTCGATGGAAACAATCACACGATCTTCAATGTGAAACGCGGCGAGATGATCGCCAACTGTGCTGCAGGCAGTATTTATGGCTACGGAGATAGCGTGACGGTGAAGAACCTGACCATTGACGGCATGACGGTGGATTACACGGCTGCTGTGGATAGCTTCAGCAACGAGTATCATGCTTTCGGTGCTCTGGCGGGCTTTGTGGGCGATGGTTTCAATGCGGAGAATGTGACGGTCACGCATGTGACCATGAATCTGAACCTGCTGGGCGAGAAAGGAAATGCTTATAACTCCGCCCACCTGCTGCCTGCGGAGTGCATCGGCGGTCTCGTCGGCTACGCCAAGGGCAGCGTGACCTTGACCGGCTGCAACGTGGAGGATCTGACCGTCAATGTCACCGATAAGAATGACAGCGGCGGGACGCAGTTCCTGATCGGCGGACTCATCGGCTACGCGGATGCGCTCTATACGCAGATTCCGGGCGAGAACGAGTATTCTTCTTCCAATGATTACAATGGTAACGGCAGCGTGACCATCACCGGCTGCACGGTATTGGATATGACGGTCGACAAGAATGGTGCAACCGGCGCGTCGGTCGGCGGTTTCCTCGGCGGCATCGGAAAGCACATTGTTTCGAAAACCGGAGCAACATACTCCGTGACAACCACTATTGATGAGGTCAGCGCGTTCCCCGAAGGATTTGAAAGCATCGGCAAAGAACTCACAATAAACGATTCCACTGGCAGCAATTCCACGGCGCAGTCGCTCGATGCTATACCCGCTGCCGCTTTTGAGGGTGAGTCCGACGAGGAAAACACTGCGGCTTGAGCCACGCATCACGAACGCACGATCACACACAGAGGAGGGCAGGCAAGCGTAAGACTCCGTTTCTGTGCGTTAACAAACAACGCGACAAAAAGCTGCTTCGGCATGTAAGTGCCGGAGCAGCTTTTTTTACATCTATTGTGGAGGCGGGCAACTCTGCCCCGCAATGCGGTTCCTCAGGTATTGGGGGCAGGCTGTTCGGCTCTGCCAATGACTACACGAGAGCGCAAATCGTCGCGTTCCTGTGGCGGACGTACAGCAAGTAGCGTATTCAGCTCTGCTGCGCCTGAAAAAGATCATCTGAAGGTTATCATCCGTAAAACTGATCACGCCGGAGCGTAGCCGGACAGTCTTAACCTGTTCATTCCAAGTGCATAGGGGACAGCCAACGGCATAGCCGTTGACTTCCGAAACCAACAAAAAATAAGTCGAGGGAATTACCCTCGACTTATTTTTTGTGCCCTGTACCGTCCGGTCCGCCCCATAGGTCACATTGTGTACCTATGAACATGAACCGTTGAGATTTCAGGGTTTTCTGGTTGCGGAGACAGGACTTGAACCTGCGACCTCCGGGTTATGAGGCAGTCTCAAGCACAAATCGGAGTCATTTCGGCTCCGATTTGTGCTTTTTACCACCGTTCGCTCGGCGGATCTTCCATTGTTTCCGTCCAGCCCTGCCCGCTTTTTTCGGATTCTGGGTCAAAACTGGGTCAAACACGGTGCGCCCGCACCCACGCTGTCCACGGCTTGTATGGACTGCTCAGTTGCCTGCAAAGAGCTCGTTGGTGGCGTTGAGGGTCACCCGGAGGTAGGGACCGATGTCGGCGATGCCAGTATAGCCGGTCTCGGCGGTGAAGCGGTAATAACCGTCACCGAAGTTCCTGCCGTGGATGGGGCCGTCAGCCAGAGTGACGGTCAGCACGACGTTGTTCCCATCCTGACGCAGATCCGCATTCTCGATGAGGGTGCAGCTTCCCGCCAGCTCCCCAGCGGGGAAGCTCTCTGGGTAGAGGGAGCCATACTCCTTCAAAAAGTCCGGGTCTACATCCTTGGAGAGGGTGCCGCTGCTGAGGAAGGTGTCGTGCATGGTGACGGTGAGGGTCATACCGTCCTCCGAGAGAGCCACCTCGGTATAGGGGATCTCGCAGTAGGCGGCCACGAAGTCGCTACCGTCCGCCAGGGGCGCGAAGGCCACGGTGAGGCCGCCTGCATCGACCTGGGCGGAGCGGATGGCCTCCCGGCGGCCCTGCATCCCCATGGAATAGCGCTCCCCAGCCCCGGCCCAGTAGATTTCAGAGCTACCAATGCCGGGAGAAACATAGGGATCATAGCCTCGGTCGCGGCCCTGCTCATCGTAGAGAAGGCTCAGTGTGGCCAACTCCACGCGTGGAAAACTGGGGACGCCGTTATAGATGTTAGGCCCGCCAGTGACCACCCGGACGGATGCCTGGGACTCGATCTCGCACCGAAGCAGGGGCGTATCCAGCCACAGCATCCGGCGGCGGATGCCGCTCTCACCGTAGACCCAGTCCAAGCTGGGGCCGGAATCCTCCATTCCCAGCTGCACCAGGAAGTCGCCCTGGTACGCCTCGATGGAGGCGATGAGGTCCGCGTCGTCCCCATAGAGAGCCCGAACTTCCGCCTCCGTGGTGACGGGGGAGAAGGCATCCGGCTGGGCGGGGTCGGCTGAAGATGAAGAATCGTCGGAGGAACCTGATGGATTGGAAACGGAGCTTTCCCCGCAGGCGGCAAGGTTCAGCAGCAGGAGAGCCGCCAGAGCCAAGGAGATGAGTTTCTTCATGGGATAGCACTTCCTTTCTGGTGTTTGGGGCGTGGCCCCGGTGAGGAACTTGCAATTGCAAACGGGAATTAAACGGCATAATTGTTCTGAAATTCTTCCAATTCCTTGGATTTATTGTACCATAGCGCAAAAGTGTTTGCAACTGGAACTGCCGACAGAAAATTCTGTATATTCGAAAAAAATAGGCACTGCGCAAGGAACGCTGCTCACCCGACCTCAGAAAACATCAAATGAGCCATTTTAACAAGCGGCCGTCCGGCGTTTCAGCAGCACGTAAAGCGCGCTGAGGGTAGTGATACTACCCCTCGCCTCGCACACACGGAAAGGCCCTGAGCGCAGGGCATACAAGCCGCAATTTCGACAGAAACGGAAAAGATCACGCAGCCCAGCGGGGCCGCGGCGCCTCGGGACAGCGACGCGTATAAGCGCATCGCTGTCCCGCAGGCCCTCTGCGTTCTTCGAGAGTGCCCCCGGCCAAGACCCAAAAGCGGCACAGTTTGCCGTTCTACCCCTTGGCCACGCAGGGTTTCCGAACCGTGTGAAACGCTCCGAGGGTAGTGATACCACCCCCGTCCGGAAGGCCCCTGTTTCGGCGTGTAAGCCGCTGTGTGCGATCCTGTTGGCGAAGGCAAGTGTGTCCGCTTTCACCCGCGAAAGCAAACGTGGGCTGTTTGTGCGAGAAGTTGAAAAATGCGCTAAAAAGCGGTTTGGAACAGCGTTGTAACAGTAACTTTTTGGCGATATTCGTGGAAGTGATTTTGTGGTTTTTTGACAGGTTGAGGAAGGCTCCGGCGCTTTTGGCACCGGAGCCTTCCTTGAGTCTTACTTCGCAAGTACAACGGAAATTTTGATCTCCTTTTCCACCTCGCTCAGGTCGAACGCACCGCCGTCTGCGACGCTGACACGCAGTTCATACAGTGTGCCGTCGGCCAGGGTATCCACGCCAGTCCCGGCTTCATCCGTGATCGTCCACAGCTCTTTGCTGACCTCCGCCAGCTTTCCGTCTGCGCCGTAGGCATAGAGCTCCAAATCAGCGGCGCTTCCGGAAAGATTGTTCATCCGGAACGAGACCGTCGTGTTGGGATGAACATTTTCGACCGTCACAGTATTGCGCCAGCTCGCGACCGTACCTTCGCCGCCGGCCTGCTCAAACTGTTCCTGTGTCAGTACGTTCCGCGCGGCCTTATCGAGATCGACCTCTCGGTACGGCATTTCGGGCAGATAGGCGAAGCGATCCTGTAATCTGAGCAGCTCCAGATAGCCCGTCGGGCAGTAGAGCGCGTTGCCGCTGTTGCCGGCATACATACCAATTGCCATGTTGTTGTAGCCGTATTTGTTGGAAACATCCATCGTGAAAACGGTCTCGCCGGTCGCAAAGTCCAGAATGATGTACTGCCACATCCCGGTGGTCAGATCCTGCACATAGCCGTAGATATAGCCCGTTGCGGTGGAGAGCTTGAGAATCGATGTATCGCTCAGGTCATTTCGAGACCAGATGCTCTTCATCTCATAGCCGCTATCGGTTTTCACGGTGTCCACGCGCTCGACGCCGGACGCAATCATGCAGTTGCCCTTTGTCAGCCAGTTCATATCATAGATGTTGGCGTAGCTCTGGATGGAAGAGTCGTTGTTGGGGTCAGCCAGACCTGCGTTGCCCGCGCCGAACCAGTTGCACACGATAGTGCTGACGGTGCCATCACTGTCGTCATAGACGATGGCAGAGTTTTCAACCGCCACCTGATAGCCCTCGGGCAGATCGTCCAGCACCGGCAGACTTGCAACGATCTTACCGGTCTTCATATCGAGCGCCAGTAGCTTGACGGGGTCTGCGTTGTCGGTGAACATCACAAGATCCGGCGTCAGCGACGGGGAGCAGCCGCCGCCCCAGGCAAGACCGCCGCCGGTGGTCTTGTCACCCTTGCCGCTGACCTTCGCACCGACGCTCTCATACGGTGTGCACCAGACAGCCTCGACACCGTTATTGGCACGCAGCAGATAGCAGTTCTGGTTCGTCAGGATGACCGCGCCGTCCTTGGAGGCGGCAATCCCGTTTTCCGCACCCTCGCCGAGCGCCAGCCCGTAGACGAAGACGGCCTTCGAAAGGTCGGCCTGCTCTCCGTTTAGGATCGCCTCGATCGCCGGGTGGGCTATGTAGCCGAGCACGCCCTGCTGCTCACGCTCGGGATAAATGCGGAAGCCGCCCGTCGCAAACCAGAGGTTGCCGTCGTAGTCAAAGACCACGGAAAGAAGATTCTGCGTCAGCTCCTTGCCGAGCGCAGCTTCGGCTGCCGCCTTGATGTCAATGTCCAGTACCTTTTCAAACTCCGGCAGGACGTTTCCTGCTTCATCGGTTGCCCGCAGCATCAGCACATGGTTGTTGCTGGTGGGGCAGACGATGCGGTTTTCCGAGTCAAGGAACGTGTAGGAGCTCTGGATGACGTAACCGCCGCCGTCGTGCTGCTTCGGAGAGAAATAGCCAAGAGTCTTCGTCTCTTCGGCATTCAGATCGCGGATGGCGATGCCGCCGAGCAGCGGAACGACTGCGTGGCCGTAGCTGTCAAAGTAAATGGCAGGCGAAGCGTTCGCGTTGGTTTTTTCATAGGAAACATTGATCTCCGGATAGATGCCAAGCGGCAGGACTTCATCCGTAGAGTCGGTATTGTAGCCGTCGTGGTGAATGTTGGCGTCGCTCTTTGCCATATAGGGGTTTTCATCGACACGCTTGGCATTCATGGCCTTTACCGGCAGGGCGGCGCTTGCCGCGGAGTCTGTATCCGATGCAAGCATGTCGGAAGACTGCTTCGCACCGCAGGCCGCCAATGTCAGGCACAACACACCGGCCAGCAGAAGGGTTGGTACAGAACATTGTAACTTTTTCTTTTTCATTGATATCCTCCATTTTTGTGCTTGTTGTCTTGGTTTGGATCGATGCCCGTTTATTCAATCCAGGCATTCAGTCCTCGCCGGAATGCTTCCTCGGAAACCGGCTCCAGCAGGAAATAGTCTGCCCGCAGCCGGAAGGCGTGAAGGGAGAAATCCAAGTCGCTGCACCAGATCATCCGGCACGCGGGGCATAAGGAGCGAAGATGCTCCGCTGCATTCAGTCCTGCCACTCCGGAAAGTGCAATGACGGCATTGGTTGGAGCCTCTTTCTGCGCCGTTTCAAAAAAGCGTTCCTGGTCGTCATATTGCATGACCTGCGGAAACAGCCCCTTCGCTTCACAAAACCGGGTAATTTGCTCGGCGTAGCGCTGCCGCTCTGCTTCCTGTTCTGCCAGCACGGCAATACGATACACAGATTTCCCTCCTTCCTTCATCCGATTTGGCATTTTGCTTGCGCTCAGTATAAAAAGGCCATTCGGCTTTTTCAAGCGCCGTAGCACGAAAGGGGCGATTTTGGCACGAATTCCGACAGCGGTTCTTTGTCATCCTCGACACGCTGTGATATAATTATCTTGGAATTCAAGCACAAGGAGAGAACCCTGCATGAGAATTGCGATTGTGGATGATCTTGCTGCGGAACGTGCACTGCTGAAAGACCGGCTGGAGCAGCAGCTTCACCGGAGAAATGTGCAGGCGGATATTCTGGAATACGAAAGCGGCGAGACATTTCTGGAAGCGGCAAGGAAAGCGCCCTTTACTGCCGCATTTCTGGATATTTATATGGATGGCATGACGGGCATGGAGGCGGCAAAGAAGCTACGGAAAACCAACACGGACTGCCTGCTGGTTTTTACCACGACCTCGACTGACCATGCGCTGGAGGGCTTTCAGGTACGGGCGCTGCACTATCTGGTCAAGCCATTTACCGAAGCGGACATCGACGCGCTGACGGATGAGCTGCTTGCCCGCGTACCGCAGCCGGACAAATATATGGAGCTAAAGGTGGAGGGAAGCGAGATCCATCTGCGCTATCAGGACATCGTCTACGCAGAACACTTCGCCCACTTGATCTACGTCCATACGACGGTTCAAAAGACGCTTGCCACACGCCAACCCTTCAAGACGTTCATCGCCCCACTAAAGGATGACACACGCTTTTTTGTGTGCGGGCGCGGCGTGATCGTGAATCTGGAACACGCGAAGGATCTGGAAGGCGCCGCCTTCCGCATGGCGGACGGAAGCCGCGTGTTTGTCAGTCAGGACCTTCTGAAAAGCGCCCGGCAGGCGCTTATGGAGTTCTTGCTTCAAAGGGGGCGGATGGCATAATGGAGCTGCTGCGTCCAATTCTGGAGCTCGGCGTGGTGATTCCCGGCATGCTGCTTGCCTACTTCCCGGCAAAATCCAGCTTAAAGCAACCGCTGTCAAAGCTTGTTTTGTGGCTTGTTCCGCTGCTTGCGCTGCTTTGCGCCGCCGGAGGCGTGGTGTGCTATGCGCGCCGCATGCCGACTGCGCCGATGCTTGAAGCCCTAACCTTGCTTGCAGTCGTGATCTACATAAAAACGCTCCGGATCTCGCTTTGGAAATCCGGAACGATTGCGTTGTCCGTCTGTGCGGTATTTGCCTGTATCAACAGCCTTTCAAGAGCGATTAACGCCGCTATGCTGGCCGGTTTGCCGCAGGCGCAGGCTACGCCATGGTTCTGCCTGCGGTCTGCGATTTGCTATCATGCGATCTGCTGGCTGTTTGCTGCCATCGCCTATTATCCTGCGACGCACAGCGTGCGGAGAATGGTCGAGGATGATAATTTTGCGCAGACCTGGTATGTGTTCTGGGTGCTGCCGCTGGTGTTCATTGCGCTGAATCTGTTTATGATTCCCAAGTATGCGGACACGCTCTATACCGGGCGTGTTTTGCAGGGCTATTTTGTGATCAGTATCACACTATTGTTTTTGATGCTTTTCTTCAACGCAATCTTCCTTCTGATGGCGATCAGCATCAACCGGAATGTGAGATTGCAGCAGGAGAACCAGCTGCTTTCCATGCAGCAGCAGCGCTACGAAAGCCTGAAAGCTGCCATTGAGGAAGCCCGGCAGGCGCGGCACGATCTGCGCCACCAGCTATGTCAGCTCGCTGCCCTTGCAGAAGAAGGGAATCTTGAAAAGATCAAAGCCTATCTCTCCGGTGCGGTTTCCAGAATTCCAAGTCTTGAAATGCATTTCTGCGAAAACCGGGCGGCAGACGGCGTGGTTGGGTATTACTGTGCGCTTGCCAAACGGGAGAATATCCCGTATTCCGTGCAGATTGATCTGCCGGAATGTCTTCCTGTAGACGAAATCAATCTGTGTCTGGTTCTCTCGAATCTGCTGGAAAATGCACTGGAAGCCAGCCTGCGCACTGCGCCTGCCCGACGCAGGATCAAACTGACAGCCTATCTGCATGGCAACAGTCTGGCACTGATTCAGGTTGAAAACACCTATGACGGAGTCATCCGCGAAAAAGGTGGTGTCTTTCAGTCCTCCAAGCGAAAAGGAGACGGCGTCGGACTTCAGTCCGTCCGTCACATCGCAGAAAAATCCGGCGGGGTGAGTACGGTTACCTATCAGGACGGCGTATTCCGCGCAAGGGTCATGCTCCGGGGATAAAGGCAGAGAGAGGGAACGCCGGACGCCGCAAACAGAGTTGGACTCTGGGAGATATCGGAGCAAGCACAGTCCGCTCAGCGGGCGGTGTCGGTCTGCGCAGCCCGGCAGGGCCGCGACGCCTCGGAACAGCGACGCGCATAAGCGCATCACTGTTCCGAAGGCTTTCTGCGTTCTTCGGGAGCACTCTCGGCCAAGACCCAAAAGGGGCAAAGTATGCCGTTCTACCCTCTGGCCACGCAGGGTTTCCGGACCGCGCAAAACGGTCAGAGGGTAGAGATAGCGCCCCCATCCAAAGCACCCCTGTTTCGCCCTGTGATCCGCTGTGTGCGCGGTTAGGGACTGGGGTGGCGTGTGTACCCGCCGCAGCCCCTTGAAACGAATGTTGCGGCGTTTGTGCCGGAGGTGTTGAAGACCGTGTGGACAATGTGCTGGAAACGTTGGTATGACTGCGTTTCCTGCGCTTTTCACGGCTTTTTCGAGGACGAAAAAGAAAGCAGGATAAACGGCTGGCGTCGGAACCGACGCTCTGCCCAATCACTTCTGCCCGCAGTGCGGGCAGTTGACGGGGGTTTCAGCGCAGTCGGTTGTGGCGTCTTTTGAAGGGAATTTCAGAGCGGCTGGCGTCTTGGTTCCCGCAAACGCAGATGTCCCAAGGATTTTGGTGGTGCCTTGTGGCTGTTTTTGAAGAAAATCAAGGTAATCGTATCCGCATGACCGATGGCGCAGGTCGCACACATTTTGCGCCGCTGTAGTCAATGAAAAGAAACTTTCGACCGTTCAAAAATCGCACCGCTGTAACTAAAGAGAACGCCCCCGGCAGCGCAGAAATTGCGCCGCAATAGTCAAAGAGCTGCCGCAATATTTTTCCTATACTTTTTAGCCTTTTTTAGCGGTTTCCTCTCGATTTTAATTCCTTTCCTAACATCTTGTGCCCCGCATCCCCCATGGGTTCCACACCTGTCTGTGGCATTTTATGTGGTCAAAAGCAAAGCCTCGCCGGAGCTGCTCCGGTGAGGGCTTTGTAGTGTCCTTGATGACCATACCCTCCGCCCGATGAAATAACAGAAAATCCACGCCGGGGCCGCCTCACGGCGTGGAATGCTATAATCAAAGAGTAAATGGAAATAACATTTAATTTATAAATAGGTGCTTGGCAAACTCAACCCCGAAGGCTGTGCGGCGGCGGAGCGCAGCGGTATTGCAAATTCCCATGCCATCCGCTATAATGAGCGTTAAGGAAAGGGCGGTGAGCAGGATGTATCGGGTGGCGGTTTGTGAAGACGAAAAAAATCTCCGTGAGGACTTGTGCGCACAGTGCGCGGCGCTCCTGTCCGGGCTGCAGATAGAGCATACGGTCACGCCCTATTCTTCAGCCGAGGAACTGGAGGCAGCTTTTTCAGCGGGTGCGGAGTTCTCACTGCTTTGTCTGGATATTCTGATGGACGGCAAGACCGGCATGAAGCTGGCGCAGGAGCTGCGGGAGCGGGACGACAGGACCAGCATCCTGTTTATCACCGGTTCCACGGAGTTTCTCAAGGACGGCTACAGCGTCCGCCCCATCCAGTACCTGCTCAAGCCGGTTTCCCGGGAAGATCTGGAGCAGGCGATCAAAACGGATCTGCGGTTATATCATCAGCCCCGCACCGTAACCTTCCGGGTGGCCGGCAGGACCTTTGTCCTGCCGGCAGAGGATATCCTCTGCGCTGAAAGCCGGGATCACGGCAGCGTACTCCACACAACACATGGCGAACAATTCATTCTCTGCCCGCTGAGCCAGATGCAGGAGTATCTGCCGAAGGATCGCTTCTGCCGCTGTCACAACAGCTTCATCGTAAACCTCTTCCATATCCGCAGGGTCAGCAGCCGGACAATATACCTGACAGATGGAAGGGGTCTAAGCATCGGACGGCGCTATATGGAGCAGTTTCAGGACCAGTTCGTCCGGTATCTCAATCAAAACTGAAGTAAGGGCAAGGCCATTTGGATAAAGAGAATGCGGCGTCTCCCGATGGGAGGCGCCGCATTTTGTGTTTACAGAGAGCTTATGGGGTCTCTTTTTCGGGCAGCAGCTTCAGAGCCGTCATCACGGTGAAGCGGGTGTCATCATAGCTGACAGCCAGTACGCTGCCGTACTTCTCGGCGATGGTTCGCATCTGCAAAAGGCCGAAGCCGTGGCTGCCGGCATCCTGCTTTGTGGTGCATAGCTGTCCGTTTTCATCTGTTTGTAGCACCCCATTGTAGGTGTTTTCACATCGGATGGCCAGATGCTGCTGGCGGATCTGCAGGGAACAGACGATCTCGCTGTGTTCCATTTTGGCGGCGGCCTCCACGGCGTTGTCCAGCAGGTTAAACAGAAAGCCGCACAGATCCGCCTCCTCAATGGGCAGCGTTTCCGGCAGCATAGCGCTGACATGGAAAGAAACGCCATACCTGTCTGCCTGGGCCGCGAAGCGCTGGAGGATCGTGTTGACCATCGAATTGGCCGTATAAACCTTTGGGAAGAGCTGCTCCAATTCTCCATCCAGCCGGTTCAGATAGTCCAAAAGACCGGCTTGATCCGGCTTTTGTGCCAAAAGGTGCAGGGCGGCGATATGGTTCTTCCACTCATGGCGGAATGCCGCCGTCCGCCGGACTGTCTCCTGTGCCTGCTCATACTTTTCCTGCGTTGCCTGGCTGCTGCTTTTGATCGCCTGCATCCGGCGCTGGCGAAGCAGTGTTTCGCGCACAAAGCCCGTCACCACCTGCACGGCGCACAGCGCACCGGCAAAGCCGCACAGGATCGCGTAAAATGCATGGGGATACCCCGCCAGCAGCGTGGTCACCGGATTGGTCAGTGGATAAAAGATCCCGCTTCCGCTGAATCGGGTCACGCCCCAGAACGCAAATAAACCGCCCGCCACCGCGCAGAGAAACAGGCTCGTTCGGCGCAGCGGCTGCTCATGGGAGAACAGAAGCAGCGCCGCTGCCAGAAGAAACAGGGTGGTGCCGAGCCAGTCTCCCGCTGCACTGGCGAGCAGCGGCAGCGCCGCGAAGCTCCACAGCGCAGAAAGCAGGATATGGAGCAGCGCACCGGAGAGCAGCACCCACCGCTTCCAGCCGTGCAGCGCCGCGGCCAGATAGCAGTAAAGAAGATCCATATAGATCAGGTAGACCCAGTTCAGAAGCCCGGCGTCAGCATTCAGCCCGGCCGAAATTTCGAGATAGGTATGGCAGACCCCGGCTGCCGCCGCCAGTAGGAAATAGCCGATCAGAGGCAGCAGCTTCCAGAGAAACTCGCCATCGTGTGCACCAAGCAGCAGCACCAGTAGCAGACAGATCGCCAGCAAAAGCTGCGCCGTGACTGCCGCCATGGGCCAGACGACGCCGGAGGTCTGTACCACAGCGTCGGAAAAGCGTCCCACCAGCGAGGGCAGTACCGGCTGGCGAAGGCCATCGCCGGAGGGTCCGTAGGTGACAATGCGAAGCCGCTTCCCGCCGCAGTCCTCCGGCAGCGGAACGCGGAGCCCGTCGTGGGAAATACTGGCAGGATCAACATCCTCCAGAAAGCTGTCCACCGGGTTTTCCTCGGCCGGAAAGTCTGTATAGAGAAGCGTATGATCCAGAAACACCTGCAGGCCAGCGCCGTAACTGTCAAACTGCAGAAAGTGCCGCGCACCCGGTTCCTCCATCACGCGCTCCGCCGCGACAGGGCCGGTCCCCTCCGCCGGAATACCGTTGATATAACCACCAAGGCCGAAGACAGGTTCCACTGGGCCGGCCTCTGTAAAGAATACCCAGCCGCCGCGATCCGACTCTGTGCAGTTCAGGTAGACCGACCGCTGTTCCTGATCCGGCTGCGACAGGCGGAACAGGAACCCGATCGCCGCCGCGACCGTGAGGATCAGCAATACCCCAGCAGCCCAGATTTTCCTGTTTTTTGTGCTCACCGTACCGTCCTCCTTTCTTCCAACATTGTAGCAAAGGAGCACAAATCGCACAAGCGATATATGCCCTGTTCTCCTAAACAACACGAATTCGCCCCTAAACGACACAGCGCGGGCGAGAAAAGCATGGTAAAATTAAAATAAGCAGAATTATGTGACACCCTGCGAAGTAAAGGAGGAATCGCTTATGAAACATTGCAGCAGAAGACTTATGGCATTGCTGTTGAGCGCCATCCTGTGCGTGCAGCTTTTGCCCGCCATGGTGCGGGCGGAGGAAGGCACTGCGGCTGCCTCCGAGGGCAAGGGAGCCTTCGGCCTGCCGGCGGCTACAGGACTGACAGAGGGCAGCGTTGAGTACAACAGCGCGGTGAAGGACGCCCCCTTCGGCAGCAGCGGCCGCGCCGTGCCGCTGTTTGTCAAGTCGGAGCTGATGCTGTCCTACAGCTGGGGCGGAGCACCGCTGTACAGCCACACCTATGACTACAACGGGGACGGCGGCGAGGCGGGAAATCTGATGGGGGCCTTCCCGAATCTGGCGAACCAGTACCGCGTGACGTTCAACTCCCTCCCGGCTTCAAAGCAAGCCAGCTACCGTGTGGCGGCCACCGACGGCGTGAATACCGGCAGCGGACGCCAGGAGCACATCGCCATGATCGGTCTGAGTGCGGCAGGGATCGAGCTGTCCCTGCGGGACCGGAACAACAATGCGGTGTACACCAGCACGGTGTCCCGCGGCAACCGGAGCTGGATCAACCGCCTTGCCTTTGAGCTGGGCGGCTTCGCCGCCATCGCCTGCGGCGACTTCGACGGCGACGGCGTGGATTCCGTGGTCGTCTACGTGCCGCCCACGCAGGGAAACGGAGATGCCAAGCTGATGGAATACACCATCAGCGGCGAAGGGAGCAGCCTGACGCTGACCGAGGGCGGCGAGATCGGAAACGTGTACGACTTGCTGGATGTCCGCACCCTGAAGGCAAATCATATTCAGAATGTGCCGGTGGTGCAGTTGACGGCGGCGGATACCGACAAGGACGGCTACGATGAGCTGGTCATCACCGCCGGGCTGAACGATACCTATGGCAACGACAGTGTCAAGAATCTGGGCACGCAGGTGTTCCTGTACGACAGGCTGGAGGGCGTGTGGACGCAGACCTTCAAATACGCGCCCTCGGCGGGCAAGGAGACTGTTGCGGTGGGAGATGTGTCCCCGGCGAGCAAGCTGCACCGCTATGTCTGGGGCAGCTCCTCCGTGGGCAATGTGCTGGCCAGTGACGACTCCTCCAACGGGACGGATTTCCCGGAGATCGTCACGGCGGGCATGATCGACTACGGCGGCAACCATAATATCTCGATCAACAATAAAACCTGCGGCTTCTCCATGGTTCGGTGCGTCGGCATGACCGAAGCGTGGGCGGGCGTGCAGAAAAACTTTAAGGGCCAGTATGAGTTCCTGCACCGGCAGACACATGACACGAATACGCTGACCACTCACGGTCTGTACAGCGGCGACGAGGTCCTCAGTCCGCTGATCGTGAAGTGCTTCCGTTATCAGGGCGGGGCGCAGCCGGATGCGGTGTTCTTCTCGGGCAGTGTGTACGCGTGGGCGGACAACGACGGCAGCGGCACCCTCGCCCACAAGTACACTCACGGTGCCTTCAATCACACCGACAAATACATTGGATCAACCAAGATCACCAACAAGCAGGTGCAGGCCGTGGCCGTGGGCAACTTTGACGGCAACAGCGAGGGGCGCGAGCAGGTCGTCTTCGCATCGCTGGTCAAGCAGAGCGGCACCGGAAACCATTACAGCACCCTGTATACCATCGGCTGCCAGCCAAAGGGCGATAACAGCGGCTATGAGTTCAGGCACTCGGAAACGAACGGTTGGTTCATCAACAAGCAATCTGGCGCTTATGTGTGTCTGACCGACTTCAACTATGACAGCGACAGCACCCTGGTGCGCTATGTGGGCGTGGAGCGTCAGTGGACGGACTACGACGTGCTGGCCGTGCTGGAGGCCGTGCCCTACTTTGAGGAGCTGGGAGACGATCTGGGCGAGGGCCGCACGGCTTACGGCAAAAGCAGCAGCAGCGGGAGCGGCGGCGGCAAGAGCCACGGCCTGAACACTACCGTGCTGGTGGGGTACGAGGTCGAGGTCGAAAACTCCGGCGCCGGTTTTGAGACCACCATCGAAAACAACTTCACCTGGGCCACCAATGTCAGCCGCTCCATTGAACACAGCGTCGACTATGAAAACAATTCCGGAGAGAACGCAGTGGTGGTGTACCGTGTTCCCGTACTGGTCTATACCTACCAAAATCTTTCCGACGGCAAAGATATGACGGTCATGAAGACCCTGCCACCCCACACCAGTATCATCTCTGTGGAGGAATACAATGAAGAAGCCGTCGCCTACAGATTAGAACCCATTGCCGAGGATCGGCTGGCAGAGGCGGGCAACCCCTTCAGCTACCGCTCCAACACCGGCCAAATCACCAACGCAGGCGGCTCTGACGCTCTCGTGTCCCAAAGCGGCTGGTCCGAGTTGACGGGTAAGGGCAACATCGAAAAGACCATTAGCGTTACCACGGAGACAGAGAAGAGTTTTGAGTACGAACTCTCTGTGAATGTGGTGGCATGGAAAAAGATCGGCGGAGCGAAGGTGGGCGGCGGAGCCGGTTATACCTTTACCAAGAGCCACTCCAAAATGAACGGCACAGGCACGGAGCACAGCGGCTCGGTGAACAGCCCCAAGGCGGACGGCTATGGCTTCTCGTGGAACTTCGCCATGTGGAACATGACGCTCAATGGGAAAAAGGTCCCCGCGCTGGGCTATCTGGTGAAAGATGTCTCCGCGCCGTCCTCTCCGCCCAGAGATCTGGCAGTAGAAACGCTTACCAGCACCGGCGCAACGCTCACCTGGAGTGCGGGCAGCCGTCCGGCGGAGGAGTATCGTATCTACCGCGTGATAGAGGGCGCCGCAAGGCCGTATGCTTTTGTTGGTGCCGTTTCCGGAACGAAGAAAAGCTTTGAGCTGAACGATCTGGCGGGAGATGTGTCCTACACCTTTGTGGCGCGCGGCTGCACCAACGGCGTGGAGTCTGTGGACAGCAGCTCGATCAGCTTTACCACGCCGAAGGAAAACGGCACGAACTATGTTCAGGTCGGTACGGTCGCCGATCAAACGGTGCGCCCCGGAGAGGATGCAGTTTTTTCGGCCACAGTACTCAAGAGCGATCCGATGACTACCCTTACCATGCAATGGCAGGAGCGCAGCCCTGGCTCGCCTGCGTGGAAAGATGTACGCAACGCGACCAGCTCGATACTGACCGTGCGTGACGCAGCGGTCGCAATGAACGGCACCCAGTACCGGCTGATGGTGACAGCATACACACTGGCGGCGTCTTCTGCGGTGTATTATTACAGCAACGCGGCCACGCTGACGATCGGCGCACTGCCCACCAGCGTTAGCGATGTAACCGTGACAGACGCGGACGGCGGGAAAGGAACGCAGAGCGAGCCATACTACGGCGGGGCGGACTGGACGAAGCAAATGACCACTACACAGGAACAGAGCGTTCAGAAAACAGCCTCCTTCGAGAAGGATGACGCGCAGGGCACTGTGTACCGGGCGGGAGAAAACGGCCCGTACATCGGCGTGATCGAGAGCAAAACCACACAGGACGGCCAGGACGGCACCACGATCACGAAGACCCAATATTACCAGCTGACCGGTCCGGACGGCAGCAAGCAATATACTGTGACAGGGAACGTACTTTCTCCCGTATATACTGAGTTCAACAGAACGGCCGAGGTGGAAGGCTTTACAGCAGCCCTCGCCGGAGGCCAGCTGAGCAAGGAAGTAACCGCCGGCGAGACGAGCACGGTCTGCTTCGCTGTGGCCCACTGGGATGGCTTGACCGCAAAACCGACCTTCTACTGGGAGAGCGGCGGCAAATATTTCAACGACGACAGCGGCACTGTCGGCATGGGAGTTGAATTGGAAGAATCCAACAAGCCGCAGTATTCCGTTTTCTATCGTAGTAAGAACGACGCAGAGATCGTGCTCTTCGGCAAGAAGGATGATAAGGAATGCTTCTTCCTCCTGAAAAAGTCGGCGGACACGGACTCCTACACCGTGACCGAAGTCGATCCGGCGGAAAAGTTGCTGATCGGCGCCGCCGCATATCCCCTGAGCAGCCTGATGCCTGTTTCCTATAGCGAAACAGTTGAGGTTTCCGTTGACACCTATAAGCAGCAATCGGGCTCGAAGTTGACGCTCACTGTCAATGTGGCGAGCAACGGTAAAATGCTGGCAAAAAAGCCCGCGGCCTTCGTTATCACGGACACCGCCACCGGGGAGAGCTTTTCAATCGCAGTCACGACGGATGCGAACGGCACGATGACTATGGAATGGACAGCTCCCACCCAGGGCGTATACACCATCCACGCGGCTGTGACCGCGGATGGCGGCTATGCGGCCTCCAGCTCGAAAGCACCGGTGTATTACGCTGCGCTGGGCAAGGACACTAAAGGGGAGAATACCACTCTGTACCGTCTGTTGCTGACCGAAAACGGCAAGGCGCTCGGCGCATCTGTGGAATACGGCGCAGATCTGACGCTTGAGACGCAGAAGTGGGACGGTGCGGCGTGGACGCAGGCAGACGAAACCGTCTCCTATCAGGCGGCAGCCCCCGGCGCGGCGGCGGCCGCTTCTTCCCACAGACCACCGGACAGTATACCTTCTCGGCAAAGGGCAGCAACGGCAGGGAGCTTGCGTCCGCCGTGCTGACCGTTACACCGCGCAGGCTGACGATCCGCCCGGCCTGGGATACCACGCCCACCGCACTGCGGGACATCAGGCTCGACTTTGAAGGCGCTCTGGAGCGCGACAGGGATACGCTGACAAACAGCCTGACCGTTTCCGACATCAACGAATATTTTTCTAACCCGGACAGGACCGGCGTATTCACCTTTGCGCCGCAGTGGAAGGAATCGGAGGATTCCAGACGCCTGCAAAGTGCGTACTCGGTCACGCTGCAGACGAACTCTCTCCGCCGCGAGGCTGATGCGGCGCCGGTTTACTATCAGGTGGCCGCCACCGGGCATGGCACGATCTTCGGATCTTATGGCAGCAACCAGACGAACTTCTCCTCCGGCGAGAACCGCAAGCAGGGAGAGCCGCTTGTGTTCCAGGCCAATCCGGAGACCGGCTATCAGGTCAGCCGCTGGCTGGTGAACGGTACGGAGGTCGGAGAAGGCTCGCCATACCGTATCGGAACGACCACAGGCTTGGCCACGCAGACGCTGAGCATCGACGCGTTCAGCATCGACCGCGATACCAGAGATGGGCAGCTCAAGGTCGAGGTGGAATTCGCCAACCAGTTCTCCGTGATCCATTACAGCGCGGGCGAAAAAGGCTCCGTCACCGCCAGGACCGGCGGCGGTAGCACGATCGCAAACAACGCAAAGGTCACCTACGGCTCCTCCGTCACCTTTACCGCAGTCCCGCAGAGCGGCTATATGGTGGAAAAGTGGACGGTGAACGGTACGGACTACACATGGCCGGGCGCCGGTAAGCCCTACCGCGAGGAAGAACTGACCCTTTCCGGACTGGATCAGACGGAATACACAGTCACGGTCTCCTTTGTGACGAAAAAAACCTTCACCGCCGCTGAACCCACGCTGACGGATGGGCAAGGGAACCCGGTTTCTGCAGGCACGGTCGCCATCACCTGGGCGCGGACCGGCGAGACTGTGGCTGCGGGCAGCGTTCTGCCCCAGGGCACGGCGCTGACCTATACGGTCACCTTCACGGACACGAGCTTCAACACGGTCAACCGCTGGGAGTACTCCACGGACGGTAAGACCTGGAAGGAAGGCGGCTCCGGCGGTAGCTTCACGCTGTACGACACCGCCTTTGGCAGCGATTCGGCAGAGCTGTATGTCCGCGCGGTGGTCGCCGTGGCCAACACCCACCGTCTCAGCTGGGAGATCCTCGGTCTTGCAGCCGAGGACGGGAACAAGGCGACCCTGACAGCCTCCAGCAATGGCACGAAACTGACGAGCGGAGGCTCCTATGCGGCGAATACGCCGGTGGACTTCACGCTGACGCTGGACGGCAGCTATGATCTCGTTTCGTGGAGCGAAAATGTAACGCCTGCGGCAGGCGGCAGGTCGGCGGAGCTGAAGCTGGCCGCCGATACCGAGGTCACCGTCACCGTGGCAAAGAAGCCGGTCGTGACGATCGAGCGCATGGCAAACGGCGCGATCGAGGTGAGCGGCACAAAAAACAGCAAGCCTGTCACCATAACCTCTACCGATTATGTGGATCCCGGAACGAACCTGACCGTTACCATCAAGCCGGATACAGGCTATGTTGTGAAGAATCCCGGCGAAGCCTGGACAGCGGTGGACAACAGCGATGATCATACCTATACAATCCACAATGTCAGGGCAGATCAGACGCTTTCGGCGGATTTTGCAGCCTTGAACAAGTATGCGATCTCCTACTCCGTGGCGGCGGTCGGCGGCAACGACAACGGCACCCTGACCGCAAACACGGTCCGCAAAAATATGGTGGCGTATACATACGACCTCTCTTCGGGCGCAGAGGTCTATGAGGGTTCCGATTTGACCTTTACCGCAGCTCCGGATGACGGCTACCGTGTGCAGGAATGGCGCGTGAACGGCGAGGTGTACCAGGAGAGCGGCGCGGCCTTCATCGGGACGCAGTTGGTGCTCAGAGGTGTTGACGAGGAGAAGACCGTTATGGTGCAGTTCATGCCGCTGGGCGACAGGATCACGGCATCCGCCGGAGAGCACGGCCGCATCACCGGCGCAATGGCGGGCGGTACGGAGCAGGTTGGTAATATTGCCTCCGGCTTCACACTGGCAGAAGGCGCTTCCGTCACCTTCACCGCCGAGCCGAATACCGGCTACGAGGTGGAGCAGTGGTCGGTGAACGGCATGCCGGTCAGCGGTGAAACGTACAGCACCTACACCTATACCGCCGGAAGCGCGGGCGCGGTCATCACCGTAGCGTTCCGCCCGGTGGAGTACACCGTCAGCTGGACGGCGGAGCACGGCACCGTGACCGCAGATAGGTACTCCGGCAGCGCGGCGAGCATCCGCGGCGGCACGCAGGTCACCTTCACTGCCGCGCCGCATAACGGCTATGTGTTCGACCACTGGACGATCGATGGCGAGACCCTTACAAACGAGACTGCAACGCTGCGCTGGACGGTTCCCACCGGGCAGGAGGCAACAATGGAATACGCCATTGAAGCCGTATTTACAGAGAATACCACTACCTATTCGGTGACCTACGATGCTTCCGGCGGCGGCACGATCACCGCCGAGGGTCATGAGGCAAGCCCCGCCACCGTGACCTACGGGCAGAGCATCACCTTTACCGCCGTTCCCGCGGAGTACGGCTATGTGAAGGAGTGGCGGGTGGATGGTGTTCCCGTGTCTAACTCTTCCAACAAGACCAGCTACACATTGGAAAATGTGACGCAGGCGCACACGGTCACCGTGGTGTTCGCCACAGCCGTCCGCTATGATGTTTCCTACGCCGTGAACGGCGGTGGCGGCACGCTGAGCGCTGCTGCCGACGGCACGGAGCTGGCTCTGTCCGCATGGCAGCAGGCCAGCGTTGCCGGCGGCTCCAGACTGGTATTCGCCGCAGTACCGAGCGGCGGAATGATGACCGGCCGCTGGACGGTGAACGGCATCGCGGTCACCCGGGAGAACATGTCTTCCCTTGGCGTGACTATGGATCACTGCCTGTCCAACACACTGACCATTGAAAGCCTGAGCAGGAATGTGGAGGTCAAGGCGGCCTTTGCCGAGTACAGCGGCTTCTCCATTCCGACGGGCGGGCCCGGCTATGAGATCTCCGATGTGAAAAGGCTGCCTGCGGACACTCTGCCGGCTACCAAGATCCGCGCAGGCGGCGATGTGACCTTCACGGTCAGGCCAGCCGCTGAGTACAGCGACTTCTCCAAGCTGACCGTCAACGGCTACGATTGTCTGACCGGCAGCGGCAAAGCAGCAGACTGCGAGACGGTTTCCGCGCGGAAGAACGCGGACGGGAGCTATACCGTCACACTCACCGGCGTGACTGGCAATATCAGCGCGGACATCGCCGCGCACAAGCTGGTCATAGGCGTGCTGACCGTGCCGCAGGTGCTGGAGAGTCATCCTGACCTTAATACGGCGGACAAGATCAAGCTCCGGCTTGAGACCATGATGATCGGAACGGCGGAAAACCGTGCGTTCTATGACATTGCGCTGCGATACAAGAACGCCGAGGGCAACTGGGTCGAGGTCAATGAATCGAATTTCCCCACAGGCGGTGTGGAGGTGGTGCTTCCTTATCCCAACGGCACAGACAGCAAGGATACCTTTACGATAGTCCACATGCTTACGACTGTTGCCCGTGCCGGTGAACTGGAGCTCGTTTCGCACACGAAGCAGGCGGATGGCCTGCACTTCCGTGTGACCAGTCTGTCGCCCTTCGGCGTGAGCTGGGTGAAGTATGCTGCACCTTCGGGCGGCGGCTCGGGTGGCAGCGGCGGCTCGGGTGGCAGCGGCGGCTCAGGTGGCAGCGGCGGCTCGGGCGGAGGCATCTTTAACCCGGCCTACAACATCATGGTCGAAAGGACTATGAACGGCAGCATTACCGTTTTGCCTTCGTCTGCTGCCAAGGGCTCCACAGTAACCATCATGGTCTATCCCGACAGGGGCTATGAGCTGGAAATGCTTATGGTTATGGACAAGAAGGGCAGCGAACTCGATCTCAGAAAGTGGGGCGGCGAGTACAGCTTCATCATGCCTGCAGGCGATGTGACTGTCAGAGCCCGCTTCGTTGAGGAAGCTCCAACACAGAGCTTTGCGGATGTTTCCACGGACGCCTACTACTATGAGGCCGTCAAATGGGCTGCGAAAAACGGCATCACCGGCGGCGTCGGCAACGGTCTGTTCGCACCCGACGCTCCCTGCACCCGCGCGCAGATCGTCACCTTCCTGTGGCGTGCAGCGGGCAGTCCGGAGCCGAAGAATGCCAGCAGTTTCTCTGATGTACCCGCAAGTGCCTACTATGCGAGGTCGGTGGCTTGGGCAGTCGAGAACGGGATCACGACTGGCACGGGCAATGGAAGATTCTCACCCGATGCTACCTGTACGAGGGCGCAAAGCGTGACCTTCCTCTACCGTGCGCTAAGTGCCAGGGCAGAGGGTACAGCGGAGTTCCGCGATGTTCCCAAAAACGCGTACTATGCGGATGCGGTGGCATGGGCTGCAGCAAACGGCATCACCACCGGCATCGGCGGCGGGCTGTTCGGTCCCGATAATGACTGCACCCGTGCTCAAATCGTGACCTTCCTGTTCCGCACCTACAACAAATAATCGTCTCGGTACAATACAGATGTGGGGCGGCGGTATTATTCCGCCGCCCCATATTCTGGTTTCGGGTCGATGAATGAAAGGTATTCTTATTTGTAAGAGGAAAACGCAAAAGCTCACTTATAGGGCTGCATCTCCGGAACCATCTCCGCCCAATAGCGGCACCTCTTTCTCACGACTCCTTCAGCCAGCGGGAGAACTCCTCCGGCGAGATCGCGCCGCTGTCGCAGTCCTCTTTTTTCTTTCTGGCTTCCTCGCTCCAGGCGTAGAACGCGCTCTTGGTCAGCTTGCCTGCGTTGATGCGGGCGAAACGCTTTTTGTACTCCCTGCGGTATTCCTTGAACACCTCATCGCCCTGCTTGCGCTGCGTCCATGTGTTGATGGCTCCCATCTCCCGGCAGGTGCGGCCCTTGCTGTCACAGATCCGGCCGCAGTACTCCGTGCTGGCTTTGCCCGTCACGGCGAAGTAGCGCAGGCAGTTCTTGCACACCCGCATTTTCACCTCTCGCTTCACGCACTCCCGCACATAGAAATCGATGAGGTCGTAGATGTCCCTGGGGTAGAGCACCTCGGCAAAGATCTTGCGGTCGATGACCTCGAAGCTCATGGTCTGGGGCTGGAACTGGAAGGTGTTCAGCGTGTCGCCGCCCTCGGCATTGTAGTACGCCACCATCTTCTCGGATACGGATTTCTTCTCACCGTCCATGTCCAGCACCTGCGCGATCAGCCCCTTGATCTGCTTCTGCATGGTGTCGATGCTGCTGCAAAGATGGGAAATCTTCTTGTGGGGCAGCAAGTCCTGAAAATCTCTGGGCGCGGTGCTGTCCACCATTTTCAGACGCTCCAGCCAGTCCAGCCGCAGCAGCTCAAAGCAGATATGCCGGGGCGCCAGTTCATTCAAGCCGGCCGCTACGATCTGCAGTTCGTTGTAGTCCCTGGACTGATAGAAAGACATCAGCGCCTTGTCCATCCTTTTGGTGATGGACTCCAGCTCCCAGATATCCATATACAGCAGACTCATCAGGCTTTCCGGAAACGGAAAGTCTTTTTTTATAGTCTGCTCTCTGTCCGCTGCATCGGTGTACTCGTAGTACTCCCTGCCGCCGTCGATGTAGGTTCTGAAAATGTAGTTATGCATAATGGACGCTCCTTAAAACGGGATTAGACTGATGAAATACATAGTGTTCAATAAGACTTGACAACGAGGTATTGACATGTTATAGTATGCCCAGAAGTAGACGCATGAAACTGGTTTTATGAAATAAGTCTAATTCATTAGGACAGATATGTCAACCGTTATTTTCGGAACCTTGAAAAGTGAATCCCTGCCGCCGCAGCCCGGATGCTCCGGGCGAAGTGTCGCCACGAGCCCGCGAAGGGGGAGCGCACCAACGGAGCGAGGGCGCAGCGTACAGCAGAGAAAAATCATAGGGGGGTGAAATCGAAAAGGTCTGCATTACCGTCAAAAACTGAATACGCTCTACCGACAAAGCTGCAAGGAGGACACGATTTGAAGAAAAGCATTTATACCAGCTATGATGAACTGCCCCTGCTGCTGAATGTGAAGCAGCTGGTGGATCTCATGGGAGTCTCGGAGTCCAGCATCTATGAACTCTTTCAGGAGGATGACTTTCCCTCCCTGCGTATCGGCAAGCGCATCGTCGTTCCGAAGGAGGAACTGCGGAAATGGATCACCGCGCACACGAAGGGGGCGTTGGAATGCTGAACACGCCCTATGTGAAGAAGGACACCATCAAAAATTATTTCCCCCTCCCCAACGCCATTTTCGATTTGGGACTGCACCACATGGAGATCAACATCTACGCCTATCTGCTCCGCATCGAAGACCGCCGCACCTACCAGTGCATTGTCAGCTACCCCACCATCGCAAGGAAGCTGGGAATCTCGGTCAACACCGTGGCAAAGTATGTTGCCGCACTGGAGGAGCACGGTCTCATTCGAACAGAGCGCACGGAGATCATCACCAGGGACGGTCTCAAGCGCAACGGCTGTCTCAGGTACACCATCCTGCCGATCAAGAATTCCCTCGCCCTCTGTTATGAGCGTCAGCTGGAGAAGGCGGGGCAAGCCATGGAACGGCAGCGGGCACAGGCAAGGGCCGAAAAGCTGGGCGCCGCATTCACTCCGGCAGCGGGAGAGCAGAGCGCGTAAAACGGCAAAGTATGCCCTCCTGACCCGTGGCCGCGCAGGGTTTTGGGAGCACGCGGCTCACGCCGAGGGTAGTGATACCACCCCGTCTCGTTGATGCGGAATTTGCTGCTTTTTGGGCGCGAAGATCGCGGCATCAATAGACCTGCGGTGGTAGGCATAAAACGGAAAATGCGCGCCCGTGACACCCGGCCCGGGGTTCTTTGGCAACACGAAGCACAGCCCGAGGGTAGGGACACCTCCCCGTCGCAGCCGCACCAGATTTCCCCTCTTAAAGCTGCTGCGCACGGCTTTAGGGGCGGTGGCGGCATCCCCACACCCTGGACAGGCATCGGCACTGTTTGCCCCGCCTTTCGCCCCAGCTGCGGGGGATGAGCCGGATATCTGCCTGTTCGATAAAAGCACAGACCGGCTATAATTTGTCAAGCTGAAATCTCATTTGGGATGCAGGGCGTATAGGCCTTGTTGTCTCTCATAACAGCGTAAATGATGGAGACCATCTTCCTGCAGGCGTGGCCCACGGACGCCATGTAGGGCTTCCCTTCATCCCGCTTTTTCTGGAAATAAAGCTTCAGCGCCGGATCGTGAAGCACCGCCGATGAAGCCGCCAGCCAAATGGCGTGCCGCAAATAAGGCGAGCCTCGTTTGGACATGCGGTTCCTGACACCGTTGTATTCGCCGGACTGCCGCATGGTTGGATCGATCCCCGCGTAGGCGGCAAGCTTTGCCGCGGAGGAGAAGCGATTGATGTCTCCGATCTCGCTGAGGATGTAGGCGCCAAGGGTCGGACCGATGCCGGTGATGGTGGTGATCGGTGTGTCCAAAGTCTCCATGATCTCGGCGATCTTGCGATCCATTTCCCTGACCTGTTGTTTTAAGAAATCGAGGTGCTTTGCGTAAAGCCGGATCATCGTGCTGAAAACATCACCGGCCATGGCGAAGCCGAAGGAACCGCGCGAGCGCCTGAAGCTCCTGCGCTTTCGCCATGCGGAAGCGCTTGTGGCTGGAGACTTCGATGAGATGGCAGAGCTCCTCGAGAGGCATCTCAGATAATTCCTTTGGCGTAGGACAGGTTTGCAAAATTGCCATGGAGGTGTCGCCAAACATATTGGTAAAAGCAGTTTCATATTCAGGAAAGACCTGATCCAGCAGGGCAACGACCTTTCGCTTAACATCTGCCTGCATGGAAACGATGGCGTGCCGTCCACGGCACAGCTCCCGCAGCTCATAAATGTTTTCGGGATGCAGGGTAGACTCGGAGAAGTGTCCGAAACG
>CDYU01032881.1_pt1 | contig 38833 bp, 45 predicted proteins | sample 480701 | NCBI WGS metagenome assembly CDYU01 (sample SAMEA3182105, study PRJEB8094) | gut metagenome | biome: human; feature: gut; material: Stool; isolation source: human stools | place: Canada | collected 2013-02-26 | reverse complement strand
GGCTTCCTCTCTCGGCATGTCGTGGACGATGGTTTCACACACCGCCGTAAAGTAAGCTCTTGTGATCATGTGATGAAGCTGACGGGTCATGCTCCCGGAGAGCATACCGTTTTTTCTGAGGAGGGCGTAGTATTCTTCGGATCGATCGACCTCCAGCTCTACCAGCACCTCGATGAAATCCGCATAGCCCGTTCCCTCCGCCCGGCAGAGAATCAGCTTGAATTCGTCAAAATGGTCGTACATGAACGCGACAAGCTCGTGCAGGTGTTGGGTGGAAAGCTCCAGGCTGTCTTTTGCTCTCCCCTCCGGGACAAGGTCAAAATAATCATCCTGTGCCGCCTTGAAGCGGGTAAGCAGCTCACTTGCGGTCTCGCCCACAAGGTCTTCAAACAGAGCGGTCTTATCCGGGTAGTAGCCGTAGAAGGCGCCCTTCGTGAAGCCGGCTTCCGCGACGATTTTATTCAGAGATGCGTCCTTGAAGCCCTTCTCCAAGAACTCTCTTTTCCCAATCTCAAGGATCTTCTTTTGGGTTTCCGCTCGTTCCATTGCCATCCTCCAAATATACCGCCGGTATATACTACTGGTATATTATAACCGAGCATATTGGGTTTGTCAATGAGGCTTGCGATTTTTCTGTTTGCCCAACTCAACACAGTGCCTCTCTGTTCACCTGTCTTGGATGCTTGAGCATATTCTTTTTCAATACTCGCCATACAGCGCAAGGCAGGAACACCGCAAGAGGTGTCCCTGCCTTTTCGGATAGGCTGTTTGGCAAACGCAACCCGCGCAATCTGCCGTTGAAGTTACCGTCAGCGGCAGGCATCATTTCTCACTCCACCAACGCCTTGCCCAAGACGCGGCAGGCTTCAAGCGCCGCGTCGTCGGGCGTTTCCGTGCAGATCACGCTCTCGCAAACGAGGTTCACCCCTGCGCTGTCGCAGTCACTCTCCCAGGTGCGCATCCACTCGCCATCACCCCAGCCGTAGGAGCCGAACAGTGCCACACGCTTCCCGCCGAGGCTGCGCTTGCACGCATCGAACATGGGCTGGAACTCCATTTCCTCCAGCACCTCGCTGCCCATGGCAGGGCAGCCGAAGGCGATGGCGCCGTAGGCGTCCAGATCGCCGGGCTGTACCTGATCGGGTGTGAGCAGCACAGCCTCCGCGCCCGCGGCGGTCATGCCCTCGGCAACAGCCTGCGCCATCGCCTCCGTATTGCCCGTACCGCTCCAATAAACAACAGCAGCTTTCATGTTTGTCAGTTCCTTTCTTTTAATAATTTTATATGATCAAACTGCAACGGCAAGCTGCTCCAGCTTCAAGCCGCTTTGCCAAAGTGTGCAGTAGATCTCCGTGCATTTTCGGTATTTCTCGAATAGTGAGCGCGCTTTTTCCTCGTCGCCGTAGCCCGCCTGACGCAGCAGCTCGGACGCCTGCGCGTCCCGCAGATCCCGCCGCAGCCCGGCGGGGCGATAGAGGTAAAGGAGTGCCTGCCCCGCCAGAAAGCGGATCGGCCGCAGGCACAGTCCCTTGGGCGACAGCCGCCGGTTCAGCCGCCGGATATCCGTCATCAGCGCCTCGCTATCCTCGCAGGGACAGGGGAACAAGCTCCCCGTCTTGATGCCCGCCAGCGTGGGCGCGCCCTGACGGATCAGTATTTCTTCAGCCATGCGCTTTCAACTCCTGTGGTAGTCTTGTGCATCAATATTGCTCCGTTTCCTTGGCTCATTTCGCAGTTAGCGTCCTCTAACCGCCACGCTTTGGAGTGGGGCAGGGATACAGCTTGCAGTTTCCCTGCCCCGATTCCTTATGATTTGTTTTCGTCCAGCAGGTCGGTCATATTCCGCAGGCTGATGCCCAGGGTGGACCCGTTGTGCAGCAGTGCCGAGGTGGCAGGTGGCAGTACACCCGCCACGCCCAGCGCGATCAGCGTCAGGTTGAAGCCCACGATGAAGCGGTAGCTGCCGTGGATACGCTCCATCAGTGCCTCACCGAGCCTGCGCAGTGTTACCAGCGCAAACAGATCCTCCGAGGAAACGGTGATGTCTGCGATCTCCCGAGCGATGGCCGCGCCGGTGGAGATGGCGATGCCCGCGTCCGCCTCGGAGAGGGCGGGAGAATCGTTGACGCCATCGCCCACCATGATAACGGTGTGTCCCTTCGCCTTTTCCTGCCGGATAAATGCGGCCTTGTCCTCCGGCAGCACCTCGGCATACACAGCGTCCACGCCCACCTCGGCGGCCACAGCCTCCGCCGTGCGGCGGTTGTCGCCGGTCATCATCACCACATTGGTAAAGCCGCTCTCGTGCAGCGCCCTTACCGCCTCACGCGCCTCCCGGCGCAGAGGATCGTGGATACAGATGACTGCCGCCAGCTCCCCGTCCATGCAGAGGTACAGGTGGGAGTACGCGGCGGGCAGCGCGTCAAATTTCGGCTGCTCTCCCTCCGGGATGCGGCAGCCCTCGTCCTCAAAGACGAAGTGGGCGCTGCCGATGATGACCTTCTTGCCCTCCACCATACTGGAGATGCCGTGGGCCACCACATACTGCACCTGCGAATGGTACTCCTCGTGGGTCAGCCCGTGCCGCTTTGCCTCCGCCACCACGGCGTTTGCCATGGAATGGGGGTAATGCTCCTCCAGACAGGCGGCAAGTCGCAGCATTTCCGCCTCGTCGTGTCCGCCGAAGGGGACGACCGCCGCCACGGTGGGCGTCGCATAGGTCAGCGTACCGGTCTTGTCGAACACAATGGTGTCCGCCTTGGCCACCGCCTCCAAAAAGCGTCCGCCCTTGACGGAGATGTGATAGCCGCTGCTCTCCCGCATGGCGGACAGCACCGCGATGGGGATGGCCAGCTTCAGGGCGCAGGAGAAGTCCACCATCAGCACCGAGAGCATTTTCGTCACGTTCCGGGTCAGAAGATACGTCAGTGCCGTGCCGCCCAGCGTATAGGGCACCAGTCTGTCCGCCATCCGGGAGGCTTTGTCCTCGGCGGTGGATTTCAGCTTCTCCGACTCCTCGATCATGTGAACCACCCGGTCATATCGCCCGCTGCCGGACGTTTTCTCCACAGAGATGACGCACTCGCCCTCCTCCGCTACCGTCCCGGCATAGACAGGACTGCCGGGATGCTTGGCTACGGGCATGGACTCGCCGGTGAGGGAGGACTGGTTCACCATGGCCTCGCCCTCCACCACCCGGCCATCCAGCGGGATCATGCCGCCGGTGCGGATCACAATACGGTCGCCCGGCTTCACGTCGGTGATCTTCGTCAGCACCTCGGCGCCGTTTACCTGCTGCCAGACGCTGTCCACCCGCAGGCTCATGGCGGAGGCGAGGTCGGCAACAGACTTCTTGTGGGTCCACTCCTCCAGAATTTCGCCCAAATGCAGCATGAACATCACAGAGCCGGCGGTGGCAAAATCGCCCCGTGCCATGGACACCGTGACGGCGGTGGCATCCAGCACGGCGACGGACAGTTTGCCATGCCACAGTGCCGAAAGCCCCTCCCGGATGTACTTTACGGAGCGGAGCAGTGCCAGCGCCGTGGTGATGGGCGCAGGCAGGAACAGCTTGGAGATACACCGCCGCATAACGGCGACCGCCAGCTTGTCCTCAAACTCCCGGTTCAGTGCCCGGGAGGTATGCTCCGGCACCAGCTCCATGGCCTCCGCCTCGGCGAAGGAGAATTGTGCCAGCGCACGAATTATGTTTCCGCGCTCCGCGTCATAGAGCACCACCGCGTCCTGCGTCCGGTCGTAGACTTTGACGGAGCGCACGCCGTCCACCGCCAGCAGATAGTACTCCAGCACATCCGCTTGGGATAACGTCATCCGTCCGCAGCACAGGTGTACCCGCAGCCGCCCCGGTAAATCATGTAGGATCGTGCATTTCATGGCTTACTCCGCCTTGCTTTCCTCCGCAGAAGCGTCCTCCACCACAGCGGCGGCCTCCGCCTCTGCGCGGCGCTCGTTGATGGCCTTGGCTTCTGCGTAAACATCCTCCGCACCCTCACGCACCGCCGTGACCGTTTTCATCACGCCCTCCTTGGCACGCAGTGCGGCAGCAGTGGTGTGGGCGTAGACCTTCTTGGCATCCTTGCTGCCCAGCAGCTTGATACCCGCCGTGCCGAACAGCACGCCTGCTGCAAACAAACCGATTTTTTTCATGATGATTGTCCTCCTATATAAAATATATATGTCAAACCGATGGCCGCGATGGCGGCATCGGAATGATCTTACTGTTTCTTCTTCCCAAAGCTACTCTCAAAACAACGGTGTAATCAACGCCCATATGTCCCAAGGCATCCCGGTGTATTTCATTACCTGCCGCCGAATTTGATCCTCACGATCTGCATCTTCATCATTCCGTCACCGACTTTGGCAAGAAAACGGGAAAATCTGCTGACGGAGGGGTCTTTCAAATCATTGTAGCCCAGCATATAGCCGCGGCTGGTGACCCGCAAGCGGCTATCCCACGCGCCGATCTCTTTTGGAGCGTTGGAAACCGCGAAATAAGCGCCCACATCCTTGATCTTCGCACTCTTGAGCCAGGTCTTGGCGATCATCTTCACCGCCGTCCGATTCGCCGCATCAAATGCCAGCACGCCGCTGGGGAAAGCGTCCGCCATTTTTTGTACCAATGCTTTGACCTGTTCCGTCAGAAAGTAGTAGAACACGCCGGAGGCAAAGAACACCGCGCCGCCGGAGGCATCGATTTGGGAGAACCATTCGGTATTGTTCAAATTGCAGGGGATGTTTTCCTCACGCTCCCCAGCGGGCAAAAGCTCGTCACGCACGGCTATGACATCGGGAAAGTCCAGATTGTAAATCTTGCAGCTGCCGTTGTCGCAGCTTCTTCCAGTGCTGTCCAGCCCGCAGCCCAGATTGACCACCGCCGCGTTGGGATGGTATTTCAAATAATCCCGCACCTCGAAGGCAAGGTCATTCTGCCGCATAGCGACCTCCAGCGAGCCGAAGCGCTGCATCAGACTGCGGGATTTTTTCTCCGCCTCAGAAAAATCGTAGTCGATCTCGTCAATCAGGCAAACCGCTGTTTCGTCCCGGTAGAGATTTGGGTATAGTTCTGAGCAGACCTTCCGCGCATACAGCGGAATGATAAGCGTCTCCTGTACGGTGTTTTTCTCAATTTTGTGTTTCATAAGCACCTCCACGCCTATCCCAGCGCCACATCCAGCGTCATCATGACGCTAAAGCCCACGGCAAAGAAAACTGTGCCGATGTTGGAGTGCTTTCCCTGTGACATTTCGGGAATCAGCTCCTCCACAACCACATAGAGCATCGCGCCCGCCGCGAAGCTCAGAAAATACGGCAGCGCCGGGATCACCAGCTGCGCCGCGAGAAGCGTCAGCACCGCGCCGATAGGCTCCACCACGCCGGAAAGCACGCCGCCGAGAAACGCTCGGCCGTTGCGTTCCCCCTCCGCCCGGAGCGGCATGGAGATGATCGCGCCCTCGGGGAAGTTCTGAATGGCAATGCCGAGGGATAGCGCCAGTGCGCTTGCCGCAGTAATCTGCGTATTTCCCGAAAGAAAGCCTGCATACACCACGCCGACTGCCATTCCCTCCGGGATATTATGTAAGGTAACAGCCAGCACCATCATGGTGGTGCGCCCGAGCCTGCTTTTTGGGCCCTCCGCCTGATTGCTGCCCACATGAAGGTGAGGGATCAGTCTGTCGAGCAGGAGCAAAAACAGCACGCCGACCCAGAAGCCGATAAAGGCCGGGAGGAAGGACAGCTTGCCCATGCCCTCCGACTGCTCGATGGCGGGAATCAGCAGGCTCCATATGGATGCCGCCACCATCACCCCGGCGGCGAAGCCTGCGAGCGAGCGCTGCACCAAATCGCCAAGGGATCTCTTCATGAAGAACACGCAGGCCGAGCCCAGTGTTGTACCCAAGAAAGGGATCATGATTCCAAGAAAGGTTTCCATTTGTCTCACCGCCTTTATATTGCAGTATTATTTGTTTCTTCGATAACCCGCCTCGTCTCTGTATTCGGGATGCTCCTTCAGATATGGGTCTTTATCGCCGCAGATGGCATAGTCGCATCGGCAGCCGTTCACGCAGGTAGTCGTCCGCACCAGCCTTGCGTGGAGCAGCTCCATGGACGCGTAGTCCACATTGCACAGGGCAGGCATGATGTCCGTAAGACCGTGCCGGATAGCAAACTCCGCTGCCGGACACGATGTAAACTCATAATAGATGGGCTTGTCGTTTTCATAAGGCGCAACCGACATCTCGTAATCGTGCCATTTGTCGCAGCCGTCTTTCGCCCGCACAAACGCCTTGTACATCAGCTTCCTCCAGAACGGCTTATTGCAGTCCACAAATTTCAGCTTGCGGAAAGTCGGAAGAATCAGATTTTCCTCCATCTCTTCGATTTCACGGAACGAAGTAACTGCTTTGCAGACCACATAATAGCTCATGATGGCGATGCAGTCGTAGGTGCCGCCTACGCCGTTGTGGAAGTTCTTTTTGCCGCCCAAGTCGGTGCGCCAGTCGGAGAGAAAGACCGCGTACTGCCGCTGTACCTTTTCCCATATCGTCTCCCGCTCTGCTTCCGGATAGTGCAGGGAGATCTTTGCCCGTATTTCTTTCTTGCAGAGCTTGGAATACAGCACATGGCATTTGCGGTCGAATAGGAGCTTCTTGTCTTTCATCTGCCTGCTTCTCCCTCATTTCCGCGCCGTGACGCAGAGCCAGCTTTTCTTTTTCTGTATCTGCACCTCGTAAAAGCCCGCCTGCTCCAGATATGCCTTTAATTCAATGTCTTTGTAGATGGTCATGCCGCCGATGATCTCCGTCCACTTCTCATCCTTGTCCGTGTCGCCGCTGCTCTCGTTGCAAATGAGAAATGTCCCGCCGCCCTTCAGCACCCGGTAAACCTCCCGGAAGCACCGGGGCAGGTCAGGCCAGAAATAGACGGTTTCAAAGGCTGTGACCGCATCGAACCAGTTGTCAGCAAACATCATATCCGTCACGCTGCCTTGCAGGACGACACAGCGGCCCTCCACGATGGCGGCCTCATTGACCTTTTTGGATTTCTCCACGCTGACGGGCGAATAGTCGATGCCCTTGACAATGCCCTGTGGGTATTTTTTCAGCAGCCTTTTCATGTTCGCCCCGCCGCCGCAGCCGCAGTCCAGCACCCTGGCGTCCGGCGCAGCATTCAGAAATTGAAGCCCCCACCGAGCCACGGCGCTGTGCCCGACATTCATCATGGCGACCATGATTTTCCCGCCGAGGCCCATGGGCTTGCGGGTATTTTCAAAGAATGACATATCACACCTCCATTTTTACACACTCGGCATAGGTCAATGGGAACGAGGCTTTCAGAACAACGCTTTTCCGCACCGTCCAGCCGTTCTGCCGCAGGAAGCGCAGGTATTCCGCGCTCGTCCACCTGCTGTGGAGAGGGAAGCCTGCCAGCTTTATGAAAAAGGCCTTGATCTTGCCGGAAAACGAGTTCCCCGCGTGGGTAAAGGTGGGCGCGATGAGCACGCCGTTGTCTTTCAGTACCCGTCTGATCTCGGCAAGGGCTTTCTCCGGCTGCGGCACGATATGCAGTGCGTTGGACACGATCACTACATCAAAGGACTGGTTCGCATAGGGCAGGCGGAACATATCCTGCACGGAAAAGTGCAGCTTGGCAGAGCGGTTATCCCGCTTCGCCTCGGCGATCATCTCCGCAGAGGCGTCCGTCGCCTCGATGTGCGCCGCCGCGTTCATGATGTGCTTTGCGATCAGCCCCGTGCCGGTGGCAAGCTCCAGCACCGTTTTCGCTTTCACGACCGTCCGGATGAGCTCGTACATCTCCTCATACGCCGCCCCATCCTTTCGCATAAAGCGGTCGTACCGACCAGCATTTTTGTCCCAGAAGTTCTTGTGTTCTTTCATAGCCGTTGCCCTTATCTCTTCCTTGTTTCTTTGCTGCCTTGTACCTCTCGCAAGACCTCACAACACCGCTGAATCTCCCCATGCGGCCTCGATCAGCTCCGGGCCGCCGGTTTTTTCGATGCGCCCCTTTCTGAGCCATGCGGCCCGGTCGCACAGGGCGCCTGCACACCGGCGGTCATGGGTAACGGTGACGATGGTGCTGCCCGTGCGCATATGCAGATGGTTCAGCGCCTGGAGCAGCGTCCGAAGCCCCTCTCTGTCCTGCCCCACGGTGGGCTCGTCCAACAGCAGCAGCTCCGGCTGAGACGCTGCCACGGCGGCAATGGACACCCGGCGCTTTTGTCCCTCGGAAAGTGAGTGGGGATGTCTCTCCGATAGATGTGCAATGCCGAACAGCTCCATGATCTCCCGCGCAAAGTCCTCGCTTTTGGCGGCAAAGGTCACCTCTTGGGCAACCGTCGGCATAAAGAGCTGGCAGTTTGGGTTCTGATACACCACGCCAACCCGCCGAAACCATGCCCGACTGCCGCGCCGCTGCCCCAGGGAAGGGTCGATGAGCTGCCGTATCTCTCCCGCCGTGGGACGCGCCAGCCGGGCCATCAGCCGCAGCAGTGAGGTCTTTCCGCAGCCGTTGTCGCCAAGGAGCAAAAGCCGCTCGCCACGGAATATGGTCAGATCGACGCCCTCTAAAATGCTGCGGCCGCCCGCGCGCCAGCCCACGCCGCGCAGGGTCATGACCGGCTCTTCCTGCCTTGCCTCTGTGGGGATAGGCTTTGCCGCCTCCGGCTGGGCGGCGCAGAGCGATTCCCGGCCGGTCTGCCTCTCAAGGCTTCCGTTTCGGAGCCGCCATACCTCATGGGCAAAGGGCAGGACCTGCTCCAGCCGGTGCTCCACGATCAGCACCGCATAGCCGGACTCGGTCAGCGTCCGCAGCGACGCCATGAGAAACGCCGCACCCCTGCGGTCAAGATTTGCCAGCGGCTCGTCTAAAAGTAGAATCCTTTGCTCGGTTGCCAGGGCGGAGGCGGTGATCAGCCGCTGCTTCTGCCCGCCGGAGAGAGTGCGGGTGCCCCATTGGGGACACAGCGCCATCCGGTCGCAGGCTTTTTCGATGCAGCCGCCGATCTTCTCCGGCGAAAAGGCGAAGTTCTCACAGCCAAAGGCCAGCTCATCCTCCACCCGCTGGTGGATGATCTGCGCGTCGGCGTTTTGCAGCACCACGCCCGCCCTGCGGCAAATGTCGCTTATCCTCTGGCCGGATACATCCTCGCCGCCGACGCGCACCTCGCCGGAAAGCGTCCCCTTGGTCACGTTGGGGATAACGCCCGACAGGATGGACAGCACCGTACTTTTCCCCTGACCCGAATCGCCGTACAGCAGGGCAAGACGCCCGTATTCCAGCGAAAAGGAGGCGCTTTTCAGCACCGGCTCCGGCATATCCTCATAGCGGAAGGACACATTTTTGAACTCGATGGCCCTCACAGCAGCACCGCCCCCATGGCGCACAGCGCGCTCAGGGCCGCGAACGCCCCGTCCTTGGCCTGTAAGTACACGGGTCGATACACGGTGTACGGCGTGGGATAGGTGGTAAAGCCCCGGGTCTCCACGCTCAGCGCCAGCGTGTCCGACAGGTTGACCAGCCGCACCATCAGCGGGATCAGAAAGGCCCGGTAGAGGATGACGGGGTTCAAAAGCCCGCCTGCGCCCCGTGTGCGCATGGCCTCCCGGGTCTGCCGCACCTCCGCCCGCAGCAGTGGAAAAAACGTGAAGGTGATGAGCATGGCAAGCGTCAGCACCCGGGGCAGGCGCATACAGGAAAAGCCCCGGACAAGGCAGACGGGCGCAAGTCCCAGACCCGGTATGGCCGCGACGCACAGCGCCAGCATTCGCGCGGCGGCGGCAGAGGTCTGGGCGGCGTCCTGGGAGATGGCATAGGTCAGGGTGCAGAAAATGCCGCACAGGAGCGCCGCGGCGGGCAGCACCGCAAGGCAGGGGCGGAGATACCCGAACAGCGCCAGCAGCAGCCATATCCCGCCCAGAAAGAAAAATACGCTCGGGCTTTTTGCCATGGCAAGGCCAAAGGCAAAGGTGAATACGGACACGGCAATGCCCGCCATGGGGAAAAGGGGATGCTTCACATACAGTTTTTCGCTCATTTCTTCAGCACTCCCGATTTTTTCAGCTCCCTTGCGATCTTGATGCCGATCAGCGCCCCCAGCGCGGACACGGCGACGACGGCCAAGGTCATTCCCACGGCGGCAAGCGGCGCTCTGTCCGCCACCGCCGCAAGCGGGCTGTCCGCGCCCTTTATGAGACGGTTATAGAGATAGTTGAAGGGCAGCGACAGGGACGTGTGCAGCATGGCGGCGCAAAATACGGCGGCATCCTTTTCATATCCCCTGAACAGCAGCAGCACGATAAGCTCGATCAAAACGCCGTCCAAAACGCTGGAGAGGAACATGGGCGGCGACATCATCAGCTGGATAAGCCCCATCATCAGCGCCATGATCAGCAGTGAGCCGGGCTTTCGCACCTTATACAGGCCGATGGCGAAGAACACGCCGATCTGAAGCGCCGTGACCAGCTGGGAAATGCCGAAGATCAGCGGCTGCAGGCTGATCACCAGCGGCATCACCGCGCAGGTGGCCAGTGCCACCGCCGACATGATGGCGAGAAATACCACGTCCTTGATCTGAAATTTCTGCAGGTATCTGCGATTCATATTGCCTGCTCCTCCATTTGTCCGTTTTCCATTTTATATACCCGGTCCGCCACCGCCATGGTGGATACGCGGTGGGATACAAGGATGATCGTCCTGCCCTGCTTGTGCTTCAAAAGCGCCCGCAGGATCACCCCCTCGTTGATGCTGTCCACGTTGCTCGTCGGCTCGTCCAGCAGGATAAGCGGGCAGCCGGAGAGAAATGCCCGTGCCAGGCCGATGCGCTGCCGCTCGCCCATGGACAGCCGTCCGCCCAGCAGTCCGGCTGGGGTATTAAGCCCCTCGGGCAGCGCCTGCACCAGCTCCTCCGCGGAGGCCATCCGCAGCGCCGCCATCAGCTCCTCGTCCGTGGCGTCGGGCTTTGCGACGCGCAGGTTTTCGGCAATGGTGGCGTCAAACAGATAAGTGCTTTGGCTGACCATGGTGACGTTTCGGTACAGGCTCTCGGTGTTGATTTCGTCAATGTCCGTGCCGTTATAGCGTATTTGGCCGCCGGAGCGCTCCCAGAACCGCAGCAGCAGCTTCAGCAGCGTGGACTTCCCGCAGCCGCTTTTCCCTACGATGCCGACGATCTCGTTTTTGCGGGCGGTCATGGAAACGCCCCTGAGCACTGTCTCCCCGCCATAGGCGAAGGATAGATCATGTACCTCCAAGCCCTCGTAGGAGAGTTCCGTGCCGTTCTCCACGGCCTCCACCTCCGGCTGCTCCTCCAGCAGACGGAGGATTCGCTCCCCGCTTGCAAAGGTCTGGTTGAGGTTTGCGGGCAGGGCGGACACGGCGATGACCGGGCCGAAGCTGCCGAACACGGCGGTCACGCCCAGCACCATGCGCCCCACGCTAATGCTGCCGCTGTGAACGAGGAAGATCCCCACGGCCAGCACTGCCAGCACCGATAGCGACACGGCGGCCTCCGTAACGGCGGCGGAAAGGGCCGTCTCCCGCTTGAGAGCCTTCGTCCTGTCCAGCATGGCGTCGGAGCGGCGGTCGACCTCGGCGGCCCGGGCCTCTCCGGCGTTATAGAGGACTAGCTCCCGTATGCCCTTGATGCTGTCGAGAAAATACGCGCCGAAGTCTCCAAGCTCCCGCCTGTACCGCATGCCGGTCTCGGCCATGCGGCGGGAGAAAAACCGGGGCAGCAGAACGCCGATGCACAGATAGGCCGCCGCCGCGATCAGGGACAGATACCAGCTTGCAGCGAGCCCGGTGACCACCATCACCGCCAATGACACAAGCACGGCGATGCAGACGGGGGAAACGGTGTGAGCGTAGAACACCTCCAGCGTTTCGATGTCCGCTGTGATCATGGTGAGAAGGCTGCCCTTTTGCCGGCTTTCCAGCTTGGCGGGGCAAAGCGCCCGGAGCTTGGTAAAGATTTTGTCCCGAAGCACCGCCAGCAGCCGGAAGGCGATATAGTGGTTGCCGTACTGCTCCAGATACCGCAGTCCTCCGCGCAGGACGCCGCAGCCCACGCAGAAGGCCGCAATGGCGCTGTAGGATAGAGGGATGCTCTCGCCCAGCGCCTTTGCGATACCAACAGCACCGAAAAAAGGCACGCCCATGGCGCACAGGAAGCCAAGGCTCCCGTTCAATACCGCCAGCAGCATAACGGCGGAAAGCCTGCCGCCCAAGAGCTTCATCAGCTCCGCCGCAATTCGCGCGCCGCTTCTGCAGGAAAGCTCTTTCTTCATGCCTGCGCCTCCTTTATCAGCTCCAGATAGCCCTGCTCAAGCTCCCGCTGCGCGCAGAACAGCGCGGCGTAGCGTCCGCCTCGGGCCATCAGTGAGGCGTGGTCGCCCCGCTCGCAGATACGGCCATTCTCCATGTACAAAATGCTGTCCGCCGCCACCACGTTGGCCAGACGGTGGGTAATGACCGTCACGCCCGCAAAGGTGCTGAGGGAGCGGATGACCTCCATGATGATACCCTCGCTCTCGGCGTCGATGTTGCCGGTGGCCTCGTCGAAAATGTAGATCCGCTTGGGGGCGGTGAGGTTGACGGCCAGCGCCAAGCGCTGCTTCTGCCCGCCGGAGATGTCCGCCGCGTCCTCGTTCAGCACAAAATCAAGGCCGCCACGCTCCCGCACAAGGCCGTCCAGCCGCACAAGGGCAAGCGCCCGCCACATTTCCTCCTCTGCCGCGTGCGGGTTTGCCAGCAGGAAGTTGGCGCGTATGGTGTCGTGAAAGAGAAAGGTTTCGCAGCTCACGTGGGCGAGGGAAGCGTAATACGCTTGCCTGTCGAGGCTTTCCACGGGCTTGCTGTCTAAAAGTACCCGGCCGGAGCCGGGGCGCAGCGCCCCGGTCAAAAGCTTTGCAACCGTGGTCTTGCCGCAGCCGCTTTCCCCCACGATGGCGGTCATGCCCCGCTCAGGGAATACGGCGGATACGCCGTGCAGCGTCTCCCGCCCCGGTGCATAGGAAAAATGCACGTCCTTCAGCTCCAGCCGCCCGCCGCAGGGCTGTACCGCGCCCCATGCGGGCTCCGGCTCCTCCAGCAGCGTCAGCATCATTCGCCCCGCACTGATCCCGTTCATGGCCACATGGAAGGCGCTTCCGAAGGCCCTAAGCGGCAGGAAGAACTCCGCCGCCACCAGCACCAGAAACAGCGCGGCGGCAATGCCTCCGCCGTTCTGCGTTCCCGCTACCGCCAGCGCCGCACCAACTCCCGCGCCGCCAAAGGCCACAAGGTCCATGATGGTCACGCTGGCCAGCTGCATGACAAGGACTTTCATGGTGATTTTCCGAAATTCCTCGGCGTTCTCGTTCATATACGCCTGCCGCCTTGCGTCCGCGCGAAAGAGCTTCAGCTCCTTCAGCCCCTGCACGCTGTCTAAAAACACGTCGCCCATGGCGGTGTATTTGCCCCAGTATCTGGCGAATATGCGCTTTGCAAAGCGGGACACCGCCACGATGGACACCGGGATCAGCGGCACGCAGGCCAGCAGCACCGCCGCCACGCGCCAGTTGAGGAAGACGCAGATGCCGAACAGCAGCAGCGGCGAGAGCATGGCGTAGAAAAACTGCGGCAGGTAGGAGGAATAGTACAGATCCAGCTGCTCGATGCCCTCCGTGGCCAGTTGGGTCAGCCCCGCCATCTTCACGGTTTTCGTCTCCCGCACGCCGAGACGCAGAAGCTTTGCGTACAGCTGTGCCCGCAGGCTTTTCTTCACGCTGCGCCCCAGCCTGTCCCGCACCGCCGCGGCGCGAATCGTGGCAAGAAAGCGCACCGCCGCGCATACCGCTCCCAGAATGAAAGGAAGCAAATAGAGGGACGCCTTCGCATCGGCAAGGAGCAGCTGAAGCCCATAGCACAGGCAGGCTGTAAAGCCGATGCTGCACAAAGAGCCTATGAGCATCCACGCCACGGCGCGGTAGATATATCGTTTGTCCTCGCCCAACAGGCGCAAAAGCTGTTTATCCGGCATGGGCGCTTCTCCTTTTCCTTCGCATGGTTTCCGCCATATGGCGCAGCACCAGTATGGGGTTGCTCAGCAGCATCCTCGGCCCCGCATAGCGCATCACGGCGCGCATCTGCTGGCGCATTTCCGGCTTATAGCAATGGATGGGGCAGTTTGAGCAGAAGGGCTTGTTGTCCCCGTGCGGGCACCGTTCGCGCCGCTGTCTGGCGTATTCCAGCAGCGCTTCGCACGCCGGGCAAAGCGCCTCACCCCTTGTCCCATGCACGCTCCGGCAATACTGGCGCACCATGAGGGTAACGGTTTCGATCTCCTTTTCCTTGTTCAAGTTCTGAAGTCCTTTCTGACTCATAATTGGTTAGTCCGCTCTAACCGTCTGACAGAACAAAAGGCCGGCCACCTGTATGCAGTCCGCCTTTTGTCTGATGCGAAAGCCCGCAGCCGCACTCGGCTTACAGCACCAGCGAGGGCGCGGTGTAGACCCGTGTCTTCAGCTCGCTGTTGAGCATATACAGCCCCTTGCTGTCACCGCCGAACAGCTCCATTTTTGTGATGAGGTCGGCGGCGTTCTTCTCCTCCTCGCCCTGCTCCTTGATGAACCAGTCCAGCATCTGCATGGCGCGGAAATCCCGAGCCTCGTACGCGGCGGCGTAGATGGCGTCGATGCTGGCGGTGACCAGCTTCTCATGCGCCAGTGCCTTTTTCAGCGGGGTCATGTGATCGCCTCGTTCCCACTCCGGCCTTGCGATGGCCGCAAAGGTGACGCCCTCGCCGTTATTCTGCAAATACTGATAAAACAGCATGGCGTGATCCCGCTCCTCCTGCGCCTGCACCCGGTACCAGTTCTCAAAGCCGTCTAAGCCCACGGAGGCGTAGTAGTTGGCAAAGTCCAGGTACAAATAAGCGGAGTAGAACTCCTTGTTGATCTGCTCGTTGAGCAGCTTAGATACGTTAGCGTTCATGGTGCTTCTCCTCCATAATGTTGTCTTTTTCCTGCTCCCGGCAAGCGGGGCAGATATACCGGATCCTGAGGTCGTAGGAGAGGATCTCCTGCCCCAGTGCCTCCCGGATCCGCTCCTGCATATCCGGCAGGCGAACGTCCGCGATTTTCCCGCACCGGCTGCAAATCAGGTGATCGTGCCGTTCCGTCCGGTCGTACCGGTCCGGCGAACCCGGCTCTGTAATGCGAAGCAAAAGCCCCTCCTCCGCCAAACCGTTCAGGTGCTTATATACCGTACCCAGAGCAATGCTGGGATGCTCCCTTTTCATCTCCAGGAACACCTGCTCCGCCGTGGGATGCCGCTGCAGCTCCGTGACGGCGGCCAATATCTCCTCTGCGTATTTCGGCATACTGTGCCCCTCCAAAAATAAGAACGATTCTCATTCTCGTTTTCCATTATACGCATATTCACCCTGTTGTCAACCGCGCCGGAAGGTTCTAACTGAAAAAAGCTTGACATGCTAAACTGTATCTGCTATAATTACAGTATAAACTATACTTGTCGAGAATACAGATTATCACAGGAGGGATAACCATGGATAGTTCCTTTAATCTGGCCGTCCATGCGCTGGTCTGCCTGAGCCACAGCGGACGCTCTCTCAGCAGCGAGGCGCTGGCGGAGAACATCTGCACCAACCCCACCCGCGTCCGCCGCGTCATGGCGGGGCTGAAAAAGGCGGGAATGGTGGAGACCCGGGAGGGCCTGGACGGCGGCTACCGCCTGACGGCAGACCCGGCGACGCTGACCCTGCGGCAGGTGGCGGAGGCGGTAAACACCCGCTTTGTGGACTGCGCGTGGCACAGCGGGGACATTGACCGGGACTGCGCCATCTGCTCCGGCATGGCGGGCGTGATGGACGCGCTGTACCGGCAGATGAACGAGCAGTGCGCCGCCTATCTCTCGCACATTACCATCACAGATATTGAAACACAGCTTTTTACACAGAAATAGGAGGATTTTACGATGCTTACCATTACGACCAACAGCTTTGAAAACGACGTTCTCCGCGCGGACAAGCCCGTGCTGGTGGACTTCTGGGCGCAGTGGTGCCCCTACTGCCGCCGCATCGCCCCGGCCTTTGACAAGGTGGGGGAGCAGTACGCAGACACCCTTATCGCCGGTAAGATCAACTATGATGAGGAGCCGCAGCTCATCCAGCGCTTCGGCATCGACACCATCCCCACGCTGATGCTCTTTAAGAACGGCGAGGTGCTCGGCTCCATTGTCGCGCCCGCCTCCAAGGCGGCCATCGAGGCGTTTATCCGGGAAACGCTGGAGCAGTGAGGATGTGGCTATGGAGCAGATTTATGATATGATCGTCATCGGCGGCGGCCCCGCCGGATACACCGCCGCCCTGTACGCCGCCAGAAGCGGGCTTTCTGTGCTGGTGCTGGAAAAGCTCTCTGCCGGCGGGCAGATGGCGCTGACGGAGCAGATCGACAACTACCCCGGCTTTGAAAGCGGCATCGACGGCTTTACGCTGGGCGAAAAAATGCAGCAGAGCGCGGAACGCTTTGGCGCGGTGACGGAGCTGGCGGAGGTCTACAAGGCCAGCCTTTCTGGGAGGATCAAGACGCTGGACACCAGCGAGGGCGTCTTTCAGAGCCGCACGGTGGTCATCGCCACCGGCGCGTCGCCCCGCCCCCTGGGCGTTCCCGGCGAGGAGGCGCTCGTTGGCAAGGGCGTTCACTACTGCGCCGCCTGTGACGGCGCGCCCTATCGCGGCAAGACCGTGGCGGTGGTGGGCGGCGGCAATTCTGCCGCGGCGGATGCCCTGACCCTGTCCCGCATCGCCCAAAAGGTCTGCCTCATCCACCGCCGGGACAGCCTGCGGGCTACGAAGGTCTATCATGAGCTGTTGATGAACGCGCCCAACGTGGAATTTTGCTGGAACAGCACCGTTTCCGCTCTGCTGCACGACAGCCGCCTGACGGGGCTTCGTTTGAAGAATGTCCACACCGGCGCAGAGCGTGAGCTTGCCTGTGACGGTGTGTTCATCAGCGTGGGACGCGCCCCGGCCACGGAGCTGTTCCGGGATGAACTGGCGCTGGACAAATCCGGCTACATCGTGGCGGACGAATCCACCCGCACCAGCCTCCCCGGCGTGTTCGCCGCGGGAGATGTCCGCACCAAGGCGCTGCGGCAGGTGGTCACCGCTGTATCGGACGGCGCGGTGGCCGTCCACTACGCGGAGGAATATCTGGCGGAGAACCGGTAAAGGAGACTGTCTTGAGAACATACCGGGATAAGGAGGAGCTCAAAAACGAGATCTGTCAGAGCTTTGAAAAGTACATTTCCGAGTTTGATACGATCCCGGAAGCCCTGAAGGATAAAAGAGTACCCGGTGTGGACAGGACACCGGCAGAGAATCTTGCGTATCAGGTGGGATGGACAACGCTGCTTTTGAGCTGGGAGGCTGACGAGAAGCGCGGAGTGGAAGTAAAAACACCATCGGAGCAGTTCAGATGGAACCAGCTGGGCGACCTGTATCAATGGTTCACGGACACCTACGCCCATTTGTCCTTGGCGGAATTGAAAGGCAAATTATGTGAAAATATCGCCGCTATCCAGACCATGATCGATTCCATGAGCGAGGAGGAGTTGTTCCAGCCGCACATGAGAAGGTGGGCGGATGACGCCACCAAAACAGCGGTGTGGGAGGTTTACAAGTTCATCCATGTCAATACCGTCGCGCCCTTCGGAACAGTTTTGTCAAGATAGAAAACGGAGATATTACAGATAATTTTCACTTTGGAAATTGGCGGCTCTTACATCGTCACACATCAGCCGTTTCACCTTATCCTCCAATGTGTCCTTGCTCTCCTTGCTGAAATGAACGCCGACAATATAGGTGGTGTTGCCCACCCGCATATTGAGCAAGCCTGCCGGGATTTCCTTGGGTTCTTTAGTGGGTGTAGTGTTTTCTGCCATTCGATGCCTCCTGTGTGAAAAAGCCGGACAGGGTGTGTGTCGGCAACGAAGTCCGGCAACGGGCTTCAAAAAACCTGCAACATCGTCCTGTCCTGCTCTTATACTATAGCCGCCCCGCGAATACAGGCGGTGGTTGCGCTCCTTGCGCTTCTCAATGGCAAGCCTGCGGTCAAGCATCTTGCTTCGGTTCTCATACTGCCGGATTTTCTTCTGCGTGCGTTCCAGCTCGGCATTACATTCCTCGATGGTCTGCGGCGTTTTCTTCTTCGTCATGGGTGGTCGCTCCTTTCTTGATTTTTGGGGCGAACGAAAAGAGCAGCTGTTTTCTATGCGAAAATAGCTGCTCTTTTCTAATATTTATATACTTCAACTGTTATCTGTTCAAATTTCTCTCAATCCATCCGTGCATCTGGTTATCAATTTTGAAATAGGCTCGTTTGCTTCCGTTTCGGTAAAGGGCAGAGGTTCGCCCTTTGAGAGCAGGGCGGCAATGGAAAGCATTACCCGGATATGTTCCTGAATCAGAATGGCGTGACTTTCACCAAGAAGGTGCTTGAGGACTTGGGCTATCCCGCCTTTGTTTTGTGTCTGCTGGATGCGAAAGCGAGGGTATTTGCGATCCGTTCCTGCAAGAGCAACGAACCGAAGGGCTTCAAGTTCTCCAAGCCGAGAGGCAAACAGAAAGGTGTTGTTACGATCTCCAACAAGAATCTGCTTGACCCGCTTCGCGCTGTCACCGGTGAGGACTGGATTCCCGGCAAGCGTTACAAGGTGCGTGGTTTCTGGGTTGCTGATGCAAAAACCATGTGCTTTGACCTCAATGAAGGGGTTCAGGAGGACTTTCGCCCTGTTACGCCGAGCAATGACGCAGAATAATCCCTGATATTCAGGGAGAAAAGGTAGAGCAAAAGAGCGGCGGCAAGCCGCCTGAGCGAGAAAGCCATCTCTCCCTTTTCTCCCTCGCTGCGGCTATGGAAACCGTGGAAAACCGAAAAAACGGTTTACACACCGTTTCCACAGCCTGCTCTCACCCTCTTTTTCCTCTCTGACTTTCTTCCCATACAGAGAAAAGTTTTCATTTTTACTCCAAGAGCGCGCAGTTACCGTGATGGGCAGAGGGCGGCGTGTCAATATGACAAAGAAAAGTAAACAGCACACAGGTGGTTTTATCCTCAAAAAAAGCCTCGAAGCATGACAAAAAAGAAGCCCAGCACCACGACATTGACGTGATGTTGGGCTTCGACTTAGTTCCATTCCTCAGCTAAGAGGAAATCGCGGATATTTCGGTGCTTGATACCGTTTCGGCTCATATCAAACTCATCGAGCGAAACAACGTACTTCGGGAAGTTGTCGCGGATATTATCATACGCGCCGAACTCGCGGTTGACCGTTTCGTCGGATGCGAGCAGATAGCACACCTGAACGTACAGCTTTTCGCCGCGCTTGTCGCATACAAAATCAATTTCCTTATCGCCTGTTCTGCCGACAGTCACTTCATAACCCCGGCGCAGCAACTCAAGATAGACGATGTTTTCCAAAATGAGGTTGATGTCCCGCATATTGCCGCCAAAGACCGCCTCGCGGATGCCATGATCGGCAATATAGTACTTCTCATTGGAGGCAAGGATCTGTTTGCCCTGCAAATCCTCCCGCTTCACCTGATAGAACAGATACGCCTCGCAGCAGTATTTGATATAGTTCAGAATTGTTTCCGGGGCGACGGTGCGCTGCTCGTTTTTCAGGAACTTTGCAAGAGAGGTCGCCGAGAAGGTCGTTCCCACATTGGCGATCACATAGGCGATGATCCGTTCTAGCAAGTCAACATCCCGGATTTTATTCCGCTTCACGATATCCTTGAGCTGGACAGAGTTGAATAGATCATGAAGATATTGCTTGGACGGCGCATCTGCATAGCGGAGGTTTGCGAGGTAGGGCATCCCTCCGGCAAGCAGATACTTCTGGAAACACTGCTGAATGGGCGCATCGGGAGCAATCGAACGGTAAAGCTCCATGAACTCCCCAAATGAGAACGGATAGATCACAAACTCCACATAGCGTCCACCCAAATAGGTCACAAGCTCACCGGACAGCAGCTTTGCATTGGAGCCGGTGATGTAGATGTCACAGTCCAATGAGACGCGGAAAGAGTTGATGCACTTCTCCCAGTCCTTGACCTCCTGGATCTCATCGAAAAAGAGATAGACCTTGCCTTCTATTTCTGCGGCTCTTGCGGTGATCTCATCATGCAAAGCCTGCGCGGTTTGTAGGTGGGAATAGCTCATATCTTCAAAGTTGATGGAGATAAACTGCGCCCGGCTGACGCCGGACTCCGCAAGCTCCTGCTGGATCAACTCCAACATGACCGACTTTCCGCAGCGGCGAATACCGGTCATGACCTTGATCAACTCCGTTCCGATGAATGGGCGGATGCGGCTCATATACAGTTCGCGTTTGATCATAAGTCTTTGTCCCCTTTCAGTAGTTGACCATAGTATAGCAAATTTACAGGTGAAACTCAATGGCAAAATTTTTAATTTATAAGTTATAACTGATGAGGCTTACATCGCTTGACAAGGGCACACAGCCCTTTGTCGTGTGCGATGGATAAGTAAAAGTCAAATTTTCCACTCAATCGAAACGTGTTCGTCGGTTGCGCGGATCTGTGAGATCAGGCCGTCGGCAACCTGCCGCCTGTCCTCGAAGTCAATTTCTTCCCATTGGTTGAGGTAGACCGACAACCGCTCGATCTGCTCCGGGGACATGGTTTCTGCCGACAGCGCCGCAATCTCTTTTGTCAGGGTTTGGCGGCGTGTGTCCAACTCCTCAATTTTGCTGTTGGCATAGGACAGCAGCACCGCATTAGCCCCGGTCAGAGTATTCAGCAGCTTTTCAATCTCGTCCTCCACGCGGGCAAGCTCCATGTTCAGCGCGGTCAATTTTGGATTGACCGTTTCCCGCTTTGCCGTCAGCGTCTGGAACTCGGACAGCTTCTTGACCATCTCGCCGTACAGGAACCTTTCAAATTCCCGTGTACGGAGCGTCCCGCAGCCGTCACAGCTTTTGCTGTCGGCCCGCTTGGAGCAGCGGAGATATTGAACGCCTGTCGGATTGCCGACGCTCATAAGCGCATACCCGCAGCGGCCACACTTGACCTTTCCGGCAAGCCATGTATTCTTTGCCTTGCGCCCGCCTTGGAACGTCTTGTTTGCCATGAGCTTCTTCCGGCAGCGCAGCCATGTATCAGACGATACCAGCCCCTCGCTGGGAGCCAGAACAAGTATCTGATCTTTCAGGTGCTTGTTTTTTCTTTCCTGCACGTCCCGGCCCTGATAGAGATAGCAGCCGTTTGTCCCGGCAAAATCTGTTGCTTCATTGACTACCACCGTACCCTGGCTTTTGAAGAACTCGTACATATCGAGGTCGGCCTGCGCGTAAATGGGATTTCTCAAAAGCTGGGAGATAAAGCCCCGTTTCATTTCCTTGCCGTAGATCAGGATACCCTCGTCGGCAAAGTAGCGGGCGATGTCCCCGAAAGAGGTTGCGGGCTGGGAGTACATTTCAAACATCAGCTTTGCAATATCTGCCGTTTCCGGGTCAGGCTTCATCATTTTTGTACGGATGCCCTCGATGGTGGTCGGCTCCAGTTGGAAGCCGTAGGGGGCCGCGCCGCTCATGTGAAAACCGTGCTGGCAGCGGGAATAGTAGGCATCGGTCACGCGCTTCTGGATGGTTTCACGTTCAAGCTGGGCGAATACAATGCAGATATTCAGCATGGCCCGCCCCATCGGGGTGGACGTGTCAAACTTCTCCGTGGAAGATACGAACTCAACATTGTATTCCTGAAAAGTTTCCATCATGGTTGCGAAGTCCAGAATGGAACGGCTGATACGATCCAGCTTGTAGACCACCACGCGCTTGATCAAGCCCCGGCGAATATCGGCCATCAGCTCTTGGAACTTGGGCCTGTCGGTGTTCTTGCCGGAATAGCCCTTGTCGGTGTACTTGCGGAAGTTTCCCCCTCTCAATTCATACTTGCAGAACTCAATCTGGCTTTCAATGCTGATACTGTCCTTGCGGTCTACCGATTGTCTGCCGTAAATGGCATCTTCACGAATAATCATTTGGCGCTCCTTTCAGCGTAGGAGCTACCAAACCTTACAACTATATTATACCTCTGGTAGCCCCGTATCACAAGGATGTCCCGCATTAGTGCATCTGCGCCCGGCCCGGCGCGTACTTGACGAATACCTCATAAAGACAGCTCTCGATTTCCCGCTTGCGCTTGTCCCGCGCCTTGGGGGATAATACCGGGGTCAGGTTTTCCACGGTGATGGACTTCCCCTGAAAAGAGGCCGTTTTGACTTCCTTATGATATGCGGCTCTTGTTTCCGTCATCTGAAAACCTCCTATATGAAATGATGGGTGGATATGTTTTTCAGCTTCCCGTTGTCCTGTGGGGAAACGCTAAAAGGCGGCGCAGAGAAGCGCCGTCCTTTGACCTTGCCCCACCTCTGGCCACGATGACCAGAAGCAGCGAAACAGTTGTTTTCCGTTTCAATCCACAAAAGAGGGAGCCGCCGCGCCGGGATGGTTTGGACTGTCATAAGACAGAAAGGCCCGGTTTGACGGCTCCCTGTATGATCGTTGTGTGCCGTATTTGCCACGCATCCCCGGCACGAGGAGTATTCCAGACCGCCGATGGCTTCGGCTGCATAGCCCCACAGCACCGCTGCCCATGGAGGACTGGCACATACCGCAGGGACTCCCCCTCAAGTCTGTGGGAGGGCGTGAGCAAGTTTCATTATCCACCGCGCTGTCCTCGCGCCCGGATTGCCAGCACCGGGTTAAAGGCTGCGTTGATCGCTCGGGCAGCTTGTCCTTGATCCCCCCTTAAAGCTGCCTGTCTTGGCGGCGCACCTTACGTCGCTATCACGCGGTTTTCGTATCTGAAATACTGTCTATTCAGTTGTCAGCGAGTAGGAAAAATCCCTCTCACCAATTAGGAGGTTTAGAGGGCAAAGGTTGCTCCCCTCAGATGGTATTTTCCAAAATCTTTTTCAGATTTTGCAGCCCCTTATTGATGGAATGGCAAACGCGGCCTTTATCCGCGCCCTCAGCGGCGGCGATTTCGGCCTTGCTCATACCGAGAATGTAGTGCCGGTAGACGCGCCGGGCCTGAACAGGCGGGAGTTGGGCGAGGGCATCATACAGCGCCAGCCTTTCCTCCTGCGCATCCATATACTCCTCCGGGGTCATGGGGCTGCGGAGTACATCGTCCTCAAAGCCGGGGGTGCTATCCAAAGAGCATTCGGCATTTCTGCGCTTTTGGCGCTTGTAGCTGTCGCACAGGCGGCCTCCCATAGAGAGGGCGGCGGCGATCTCGTCTGAAACCTCCAGCGTCACATCTTCGGTCATGTATGGGTAATATCGTTTCAGGTTGATAATGGTCATAGCTATGTCCTCCATTTCAAAATTGTTGGTTGGAGCAGATTGAAATGGAGAACAGGCGGCCCCCGGCACCGCGGAGCCTCTGGCCACCGTGACCAGAAGCGAGGGGGAGGATATATAAAAGCGCCCGCACAGCATAAAGCCATACGAGCGCATGAAAATACGTTTTCCTTAATATACTGCCATATTTCGCATCCATAGCCGGAATAACCCGGAGGGGGAGCTACGCTTTTTTTAACTGATGCAGATCATGGGTACTGTGAAAAGCAAAAATGAACACGGCGACATCCTCCTATATGCCGCCATGCCGTCTGTTAATATGGTGGCAGATTTGATCTCAAATCAAACCTACCACCGCAAAGTGTAAGTAAGATAAAGCCAATATGGAGTGTATATGAAATGGCCGGTTCTCGCTGAGAGAACCGGCCCAAGTGAGAAACTTATTATTCGGTGGAACCATTGTTGAGCAAATCGTCCGCTTCTTCCTGTGATATATTTCCCGATGAAACTTGCTGCTCCAAGTATTCCTGCACAGCTTTAGTAGCAGCGTCTGCAGTATCAAAATGGCCCAAATCAACTATAGAACCGTCAGGTAAAGTAATGATGGTCGATCCGGGGGCAGACGCTGGTTCAGCGTTCCATGTTTCAGGATCAAATGCGCCAGAAATGATACCACCGTTGGACAATTCCATAGATTTAGTAAAGTGATACCCCTCTTTCATAAGCGCAAGCTGATCCTGCCAGCCTTCATACAGACTATCTACATCTTCCTGTGTCCATTCGCGACACACATAGCTGCCGTTGTCATCTTTGTAATAGAAGGATTTGTCCTTATTATCCGCCAGCTTTTGAATTTGGTCACGCTGTTGCTCCATCCAATCTTCAAATTCATCGATTTCCCAATACTCCAGTTGGGTATCGGATGGGCCTCCTGGCAAGCAGTTTTCATCGGCTACCGCATCTGATGTATCCTGGCCGATGTTCGTTGAAACAGGTTGGTTCTTTCCCGAATTACTCGGTATCTCTTGTGTGGAAGTGGCGTTTGCAGTACACGCAGCCAAGATCAAGCAGCTAAACAAGGCAAGTGAGATGGCTATAAACGTTTTTTTCATAATATGACCTCCATAGTGATTATTACACATACCCTTCTGTGCAATGATAATCTACCATCTGTGTATGGAGCATATATGAAACCAATATGGAAGTATATTTTATTTTCACATAGCATAGGGATGGCATCAAGATCATCAAAAAGTAATGGTAAACCGCATTCCCAATGGTTTTTGTATGGGTTCCAATGAGTAGGAAAGTTTCAAAGAATCTAAAATCGAGGCCACTATGTATAACCCAAGACCATTACCGCCATCATTCTGGTTGCGGGCATAGTCGGGGCGATAAAATGGTTCAAATATATGTTTTAGATGCTCTGCTGAAATTGGCTCACATTCATTTTCGACTATCAATTTACGGCCATCAATGCGGACAAAAATAGAGTGACCAGGCAAGGTATAAGCAACAGCATTGGAGAGAATATTTGAAAATGCTCTTGCAAATGTTTTTGGGGGCAAGGTAATTGTAAAGGTTTCAGGGAAAGCCTCTTGAAAGGAAATTCCATTTGCCTGAGCAATCAAGCGATATTGTTTACACAACTCTGATAAATAGCAGTCTACGGCTAATGCTTGTGGTTCCTCCGCCGCCGTTGTGCCAAGTTTGGATGCGTCCAATACCTCTGAAATCATTTTACTGAGTTGTTCTGTTCGTTCTTTGCACAGTGGCAGATATTCTTCATAATCGCTGTATTTACCAACCTTTAAGATCATATTTTCCAACATGGCATTCAATGCTGTAACCGGAGTTTTTAGCTCATGGGATGCCGAACGCAGAAAGTCAATTTTTTGCTTTTCGGCTTCACTAACCTTATCTTTTTCCTCTTGCAGATGTTCAATCGTGCTCAATAAATTCTGATATAGTTGGTTGATTTGATTGGCTAATATTCCAATCTCGTCATTGGTTGCAGTCTTACACGCTGCTTTGCGATCCAAAATAGCCATGTGATTTGTTGCATCTAAAATACCCTTGATGGGATTTGTTATTGCTTTTGAAAAAAAGTAGGCACATAAAAGTGAAACTACAATACAAATTGCTATGGTATAGGGTAATGAGCGCAATATTGTGTGGGCTATTTCTGTATTTCTCGGAATGGCAGCAGTCCTAATTGCTGATGACATCCCATCGACATAAGTTCCCTCTGATAGGACTGAATTTTCTCCCATCATCGGGGCGAGAAGATAAATCGTTCCGCTGGCAAGCATTGTTATGAGCAATAATAGCGCCAAGGTATAAATAAATATTTTGGGAAAGAGCTTTAACTTTTTCATGTTTCTACCTCAAATTTGTACCCGATCCCTTTCACCGTAACAATACAATCAAGGCGAAGTTTTTTACGCAAGTTCTTAATATATGTATCAATGGTACGATCAATAATAGGGTAATCGGCTCCCCATAGGTTATCCAGCATTTGAGATCGAGTAAGCACTAAACCTTTGTGTTCAACCAAGAGCTTTAGCAAATCAATTTCTTTTGGGGTAATGTCAATTTTCCCCTCGGGGCCTTTAGCTGTGTATCCAGAAAAATCAACTGTTACATCCCCAAAAGTCATAATATCAGGTGAAACCGTTTGCCCGCTTCGCCGTAGGAGGGCAGTAACTCGCCGTCCGAGAAGAACCATTGAAAAAGGTTTTGTAATGTAGTCATCAGCCTGTTCATCGAAACTTGTAACTTGAGTATATTCATCACCGATTGCGGTGAGCATGAGGATTGGCACAGAACTTTTTGCTCTAATCGTATGTAATACAGCCAGCCCCGTCTTTTTAGGAATCATAATGTCCAAAATGATCAGATCAATATTATTGCACTCAAAAAGTTGTAATGCTTCATCACCATCATAAGCCGAAAGCATCCGATACCCAAAAGATTTTAGATATTCAGCAACAGCATCGTTCGTTTGCCTATCATCTTCTACAATCATTATTGTTGCCATAAAAGCACCTCCTTGTGTAGTCTACTCGCAGTTTGTGGAGTGTATATGAAATTACCCAAAAACATTATATCTCCATTATCTGTGTCAATCAATGTTGCGTAGTGAAATTAAATACTACTTATCATAAAATTGTATTTCGTTCTCATATACAAACCTGAAATGTAGAATAATATAGGGTGATATGAGAATGTACCAAGATGAAAGACGGCTCGACTTCCACGCATTAGGCCGGGAGATCAAGCGCAAAAGAGAGGCAAAAGGCTGGACACAGGAATACCTCGCGCAGCTCGTTGACCGCACACCTCGTTCTATTATGTATTTTGAAAATCGTGGTCAGCATCCGAGCCTAAATACCTTTTACCAAATGGTAACGATGTTCGGTATCTCCGTGGACGAATACTTTTATCCCGATATGGGAGCCGATGAAGCCGCAAAGAAGCGGATCGGTATTCTGCTTAATTCTCTCAGTGAGAACGAACTACGGCTTGTCGAGGGGATTATCAACGCAATCATAGAAAACCGCGGAACGGAGGGAGCGTAAGAAACGGTGCTGCCTCCGTTTTTCGTAGGGCCTACGGGGAGCGCGGTAGCGGCAAGCAAGGCAAGTGTATTGACACTTGCAATTTCCACGTTGCGGAAATGCTTGTTGGGGTGCCCCCAAGCCCGCTGGACTTCTGGACACCGTGACCAGAAGAAATGTTGTCTGCGTCGCCGTCCCTAACGGGCCTGCTCCTTATTGCGCTGGTTGTCCGTCAGCCCGCGCAGGTGATCCACGCTGCCCTTGACCGCTACCAGCTCCCGCATATCCTGTTGAGCCTTGCGGTATTCCAAATAAAGAGCTTTTTTCCGCGCTGCCAGTTGGCGGCGTTTTTCTTTTAGTACATCCATTTTGGGGAGCTTCTCGCCGCCCAGCAGCTCGGTCATTGTCGCCTTGGCCGCCCGGTAGTCCGCCAGCTCCGCCTCATGCTCGGCAAGATATTTCCGGCTGTACTTGGCGGCCTTGTACCCATCGAACGCGGGGCGGGTCTTGGCGTACTGCACCACGGCGGCCATCAGATTGGACACATGGGAAAGTTCGGCCTCGGTCTGCTGAATGTCCCCGGCCAGCGTGTGAAAACGCTCTGTGGCGGCATCGGTCTTTGCAGCCAGATCGTCATATTCAAAGAGCTGGTGCTCTTTCAGATATTGCAGCGCAGCCGCCATCTGTTTAAGGTTATACACCTTGGCCCAGCGTTCATAGGCGGGGCCTTTGCCCTGACGCATCCTCTCCTGAATATCGATCAGCAGATTGACACGGCGGGGTGCGGGCGCTTTCCGCGCCGTGGCCGTTCGCGTGGGAGCCTTGCCGTCAATGACGGCCTGTACGTCCTCGGGGCCGTAGCCGTCCCCCAGCGTGGATGCCCGGAAACGGGCCGCCCGCTGTTGCCCTGGCACAAGGAATGAGATCGCGCCGCCGCGCCCGCGCTTGACCTGTATGCCTGCCGTTTCCATGCGCCGGAGAAAATCTGCGAAGTCCTTGGGACGCTCCGTCAGGGCCGCGTCAATGGCAAGGCGGATCTGTTCTTTCTGTGAGAGCTTTTGATTTTCGCCCAGCCATTGACCGTAGTGCAGATACCGTCCCTTGCTGTGGAGCTTGGGATTTGCAATCACGGAAAGATCGTGCTCCAGACATACCCGGTCAGACAGCCGCCGCAGGGCGAACGAGGAGCCGATGAAGTTGCGGAACTTCCGGGAGCGGTCATAGGCGGTGGAATTGTAGTAAATGTGATTGTGAATGTGCTCCTTGTCTATATGGGTACAGACAAAAAATTGATACTTGCCCTTTGTCCAGCGCATCGCCGTTTCATAGCCGATGCGGTTGGCCTCCTCCGCCGTCACCTCGCCGTGAGGGAACGCCTGCCGGATCTGGTAGCACAACGCCCCGTGTCCGGCCCTGCGGTCAGTTTCGCCCTGATACTGATTTTTGACCAGCATGAACTCGGCGTGTGCCGTGGCCGGATCGCAGAGGTAGGAGGAAACGGCCCCCAGCTTCTCCGGGTTCAGGCCATAGTCAAAGCGGTCTTTCAGGCTTTGCAGGGCCGTCCGCTTATCGGCCCGCTTGTGGGATTTGAGGTAGGTTGTGGCCGTAGGCATCCCTCCTTTCCATACGACAAACGGCGGATGGGATCAGCCGCCGTTTTCTGCATCTTCTGGCCACCGTGACCAGAACTCAGCCCATGATGAAGCCCCTCAGAGAGCCGTTCAGCTCGTCCAGCTTGGCAAGCAGCCATCCGGCCAGCGCAGGCAGGCCAAAGGGTGAAATGGCAAACGCCATCAGCAGCCCCGCGATCCCCGTGGAAATGTCTTTCTCCACAAACAGCATCAGGACACTCAGCAGCCCCAGCACCGACGCGAGGATGGAGAGCAAACCAGCGGAAAGACTCAGCAGGAACGAGAGCACGGCCACAAGCAGGGTCAGCACCAGCACAAAGGGAGCGGCAAGAATTTTGAATATGATCCGCATAGGGGGTTCCTCCTTTTTCCTGTATATGTCTATTATAACTCTGAAAAAATCGACACTCAAGGATGTCCCGGTTGTCCTTACTTCTGGTCATCGTGAACAGAAGCAGGGACAGCCGGGGAACGGCGCGAGGCCGTTCCCCCTGTGTCACATCGTTACAATGGCGGAGAGCTGGGCCAGCAGATCAGACAGCGGCCCCCACAGATCGGCATAGTCCTTTTGCAGACGCTTCAGCTCGTCCGGGTACAAGCCGCCGTAGCTGTTGGCATGGATGGCCGCCTGATTGAGATTGTTTGCACAGCGCCGCTGGAGCGACACAAGCTCCTTGACGGGTTCAAGGTCAACGTGGAGCACATAGCCGCCCAGCGCCATTTTTCGGATATAGGCGCTCATGTTGCGGATGCCCGCCTCGGCCATGCGCTCCCGAATGACCTCCAGCTCGTCAGGCCGTACCCACACATAGATGGGGACGCTGCGGACGCGCTTCTTTGTCAACGCTCCTCACGCTCCCGGCTGCGGCGCTTGGGCGGGTGTTCCCGCACCTTGTCCAGCGGCTTATCCTCTGGGGGCGGCGCAGGCAGATTGTTGATGATGCCGTCGATCTGATTATAGTTCTGCTCCATCGAAAGCTCGGCGTTCTTGTTGGGATTGTGTTTCTGCTCCATAAATGCCCTCCTATCTGTCGCCCCGGTCAGGGGCATTTTTCTTTGGGGCCGCTTGGCCCCGGTCAGCCTCGGCCTGTTTTGCGGCAGTTTTCATCTGCTCCCGGATCGAACGGGGCCTGTCGGGATTGTCAGGCGCGGGCCGCAGCTCATAGTCAGACGCCTGCCGTTTCGTCAATGGCCGTGTGTAGGTCAGATGCCCCCACGCCAGAAATGATCCATTTTCAACCGGGACGCGCTGATCGTAGTTGACAATTTCATCCGGGGCGTTGCGGGGCGGCTTCGGGAATGTCCCAATGTCCACGGGGCGCTGGGTAGAATAATACTTGTAAAGGCCGGGAGCCTCGGTCTGCTTGACATCGACGTTGTAAAGGCGCTGGTACTCCTGCACCCGCGCCGCAAAGTCCTGTTCCAGAGCGGCACGGTCGTTGCCGTAATGCCCCCATTCATACTGCCGCTTGCCGTCCTTGTCATCATAGCAAGCCCATGTGACATAGGGCGAGGGGGCTGCTGGGTTATGCCCCAGCGCAAAGCCCCTGCCATTTTCCAGCATGACGGCCTGAATGATCTCATAGCCTTGGTTTTTGTCCATACGACCTCCTTTCCAAAATGTTAGCAATATCTCTGCAAAACCGGGCGGGACTATGAAATCATACGCCCCGCCCATGAAGCGGCCCCGGAAAACCCTGCAATCAGCGGATTTTCCGGGGCTAAATGCTCACGGCCTACCCCGGTATTTCCGCATATAGCCGCGCTGCTTCTGCCGCCTTGCAGCCCCGGCGCAGGCCGGGGAGCAATACCGCTGCCGCCCGTCCGGGAGAAAGGCCCTGCCGCACACTGGGCAGGGCCGGGTTTCCGCCACGGTCTCCACGGTCAGCGACCTTTCCAGCACGGGATCAAGGGGCAGCACCGCCGAACGGAAATAGCGGCAATATGCCCCTGTCCAGCATTTCCCCAGCATATAGCACTCGCAGTCCAGCGGCAGACAGCCAATGTCTTTGTCATAGTTGGCACACCACCGCTTCACAAGGGAGCGGATCGCCGCCTTTTCCTGCCGGGTCAGTTCACGGCTCATGTTTGCCCCCTGTCTTTACCCTGAGCTGCTCCCGGTAGCAGAACACGCAGCCGATCCCATGCCAATAGAGGCAGCCGTCGCAGCGGGAGCCTTTGGGCGGCAGGTTGGGCGGGACGCCCTTGAAGTAGCTCTTTTCTTTCATAAAGTCCTCATAGGGGCTGTCGGTAAACCTCATTCTTCACCGTCCTCGTCCCACGGCGGCCCGTCATCCTCGGGAGCGGTTTCGTCATAGTCCTCCGCGCCGTCATATTCGCCGCCGTAGTCGGCCTCGGACTCAGCGGCCCGCTGCTTCTTGGGACGGTAGATTTTGAAGTACCAGCCAGCGCCGCCGCCAATGACCACCACGGCCAGCGCCAGCAGAAGCATACCGCCGTTGCCCGTGGCCTTGGGCTGCTCCGGCTCGGGGTCAGGCTCCGGCTCCACCACGGGCGCAGGCTCGGGAGCCTTGCCCTGGCACTCGCTCATGTTCACGGCGCAGACGGTGCAATCCGTGTTGATAGCACCAACGGCGCATTTGTCGGTACAGGAACACTCCGGCAGCTCACCGCCCGCCGCCTGCATCGCCGCCAGCAGGTCGGCCTCGTCCACCATGTTCAAAAAGTAGGTCTGATACTGCTCGCCGTCTCCATCGGTGGGCTTGTCATAGTCAATGACGATGTAAAAGGTGTTGCCGCCACTGGTCTGCACCGTGATGAACTGCTTGTTGGTGGCCTTATCGTAGAGCAGATCACGGGTCACAAGGTTTCCATCCTCGGTAAAGCCCTCGCCGGGGTCAACGGTTTCGGCGGGCAGCGGCTCCACCGGGTCAAGGCCGTCCCATTCCTCACCGCCCCCGGCGTAGGCTGTGACCGCCATACTACCCATGAGGACGGACACACAAAGCGTTATCAGCAAAAGCCGCAGTTTTTTCATTCCGTCACCTCCGCCTGTTCTGTCGGCTTCTGGCCACTGTGACCAGAAGCGCCGCTCCGGAGCTGCTGGAGCACCAGCGGCAGATCGGCAAGGGAGATACTCATGCCGCGCACGATCTCCACGATCTCGCTGTTTTCCGCCTCCAGCTTCTTCTGCTCCAGTTCTTTAAGCCGTGCCTGCTGCTCGGCAATTTTGGCCTTGACCTTTTCAATCTCGGCCTCGATCTTTGCGCTTTTCGTAATTGCCATATCAAAAAACCTCCTTTACGGTAGTCGCCCGTAGGCGTAAAGATGGGACTGCCAATAGCTGCTGTTCAGGTTGGCATAGCTGATAGGGTCGCCACAATGGAGCATCCAGCCGTCGCCCACATAGATGCCCACATGAGAAATACCCGCTGTATCATAGGTGCCGACAAAGAACACCAGATCACCGGGGCGGGGGCTGCTCGTCCGGGAGCAGATGTTATAAAGGCCCTGCGCCCCCAGCCGCCCGAAGCTCCAGCCGCATTGATTGTAGACATAGCTGACGAAGCCGGAGCAGTCAAAGGATGTGGACGGACTGCTGCCGCCCCACACATAGGGGAACCCGAGATACTTTTCCGCTTCTTTCAGAATGGCGGCAAAGGTTTCATCGTCCAGATAGGACTCCGGGACTTCATGCTCCGGCGGGCGGTTGGTGATGTATTTCCCGATATAGCCGGACGAGGGGAACAGATCGGGACGGTTCCCCAGCGTGGACATATACAGGGCGTACATGGAAAGCTGCTCCTCGGACATCATGTAAACCGGGACGTGGGAGAGATTGAAGTTTTCCAGCGTGACATAGCAGATGTAATAGTTGTACGGCACCTCCACCTCATAGTCGTTGCCCTCGCTGTCCGTCCTTGTGACCGTGCGGTAGCGCACCTCGACAACCACATCCTCAGTCAAAATGTACTGGCGGTCAAAGAGGTCTTGCAGCGTCCCCAGCACCTCGTCCAGCGTCCACGCGCCCTCATGGAGCGCGGAGATCATAGAGATCAGCACATAGGGATCGTGTTCAATGGTGTCGAGGTCAAAATGGTATTCGTCATAATCGTGGGTGCGTGTGTAGGTGTCGAGGTAGCGTTGCAGCTCGTTCTCCAGCGCGCAATAGGCAACCTCGGCCCCCAGCATATCCGCGTCCTCCGCCTTATAGGTGCTGGCGGCGATGGCCGCAAGGGTGCTGTTTCCCACGGACACCATCGAGGACATACACGATTGCAGGGTCAGCACCACCAGCAGGCAGCCCAGCGCAAGCAGCGTCCCCACGGGATGCCGCTTGACGAACGCCGCCGCTTCCCGGACAAACCGCTCCATGGCCGACGCGGTTTGTTCGGCGGCCTTGGCGGTCTGCTTGGCGGTTTCCCGCGCCTTGCGCTGATACTCCCGTTTCAGCTTGTGGCGGTGCCATAACCGGGTGGCGGCGCTCTGCGCCTCCGGCTGCTCCTGCGCGAACTTGCGGGAATGGTAGTCCGCCGTGGCCTTGATGTACCGGGACTCGGCACGGGCGGCGGCCTTGGCCGGGTGCTCCCGGATGGCCCTGCGTACCTTGTGCCGCCCATAGTGCAGCGCGGCCTCGCCGGAACGCTCCACAAAATGACCGCCCTCCACGCCTACATTGTCGCGCTCCTCCTGATACACCTTTCCGTGCAGAAAAGCGTGGGTTTCGTGTCCGGCGATCCGTGCGATCCGCTTGATGGGGCCGGGCTTTTTCGGCGGCTTCTGCTTTGCCAGCCTTTCACGGGCCTTGTTCAGCCGTTCCTCCCGGCTCTCCATGCGGAGCTTGGACTTGTGGAGCTTGGCCTGTTCGCTGTCGGTATGGAACTTCTGGCCACCGTGACCAGAAGCAGCCGCTCCCTCGGGCGGCTTATTCTGCCTGTTTTCCATTGGCGGCGTCCTCCGGCTTGGTGGTCAGCAGGTCGTAGATCTCGCCACGGGGGAAGCGGTCAACAAACGGGATGGTGACGCTGCCATAGAACAGCAGGCCCTCGCCGGAGTTGGACTGCGTGATATACGATAGCTGGTGCTCTGAAATGCCGATCTGCTTGGCAAGAATGGTGCGGTCACTCTGCGCCTGCGACAGCAGGATCATAAAATCCGTGTTGTCCAGAATGTTCTCGATCTCCCGGCTGGCCAGCAGGTCTTTCACATTCTGCGTCAGGGCCGAGGGAACGCAGCCCTGTTTGCGGAGCATCTTCCAGACGGTCACGAAGTAGCTGGCCGTCAGCGGGTCACGGAGCAGGATATGGAACTCGTCAAAATAGCACCATGTCGCCACACCGTTTTTGAAGTTGGTTCCCACCGCAGAGGTGACAAAATCGTTGGTGATGTGCATAGCGATCTTGCGGAGGTTTTCGCCCATACCTTTCAGCACGAAGCACACCACGCGGGAATTGAGGTTGACGTTGGTAGGATGGTTAAAGAGGTTGAGGGAGCCTGTGCAGTAAAGCTCCAGCGCCGTGGCGATCCGCTTGGCCTCCGGCTCCGGCTGGCGCAGCAGCTCCTCATACAAATCTTGGAGCAGCGGCGTTTTGGCCGTTTCCAGCCCCAGCGCCATTTCCCGGTACACCTGACGCACACAGCGGTCAATGACGGTTTTCTCGATGGGCTGCAAACCATCCCGGCCTCCCACCACCAGCTCACACAGCGACAGCAGAAAATCCGCTTTCAGGGACAAGGGGCTGTCCCCGCCGCCCATGTCCATCTGAACATCCATCGGGGAAATGTGGTTGGGGCTGTCCGGCGCGATCTCGATGACCTGACCGCCCAGCCGCTCCACCAGCGGGGCATATTCGCCCATCGGGTCAACCACGATGATGCGATCCTGCGGGATGGCAAGAAAGACGTTCAGCAATTCACGCTTGGCGGCAAAGCTCTTGCCGCTGCCCGTGGAGCCGAGGTAAAGGCCGTTGGCGGATTTCAGCTTTTTGCGGTCAGCCATGATGACGTTATGGGACAGGGCGTTCATGCCGTAGTAGAGGGACGGGCCATCCATGCGAAGCTCCCGCGTCATAAAGGGAACGAAGATGGCCGTGGAGCTGGTGGTCATGCCGCGCTGAATTTCAATGCCGTTGTAGCCGAGGGCCAGCGAGGACATATAGCCCTGCTCCTGCTGCCAGTCCAGCCGCTTGACGGCGCAGTTATATTTCTGCGCGATGCCGTTGACGGTGAAAATGTCGTTTTCCAGCCGCTCCCGCGTGGGGGCGGTGTTGACGATCAGGAATGTCAAGAGGAACATTCGCTCGTTGCGGCTTTGCAGGTCGGCCAGCAGCTCGGCGGCATCCTTGGAAAAGGTGACGAGATCGGGCGGAAGAATGTCAGGGTCATATCCGGCGCGGGTAGCCTTGCGCTGCTCCTCCACTTTCATCTTGTCAATGTCGGAGATTTTACCCTTGACCGTTTTAATGGCCTTGACCTGGTCCACCGTCTGAATGTGCATGGTGACAGTCAGCTCGGCGTCCAGCTCCAAAATCTCCAACAGCAGCTTGTCCGACAGCTCCGACGCCATGATCTGCAAATAGGACGCCGCGCCCCATGTCTGGCCCACGCGGAACGAGCGGCTCTGCCGGAAGTCGAAGCTGTCCGGCACGATAAAGTCTTTCGTTCCCATGCCCGTATGGGCGATGTCCGCCCACTTGAAGCGGAACGGCTCCCGGCTGCCGGGGTGAAGCTGGCCGTGCAGCAGGGCCAGACGCTCCCGCCCGTCAAGGGGCTGGCTCTGTACCCCCAGGCGCTTAAAGTTGCCGATCACGTCCGCCTCTACACGTTCCAGACGGGGACGGGCGGCGGCCACATTTTCAGCGGGGATGCAAAAGGTGACGTACTTGGCCCGTTCGATACCGTTGTTGCTTTTGGCGATCTGGCCTTTGAGCATTTCCACATATTCGCCCCGGATGCTGTTGAAAGCATCCTCCTGCGCCGGGATATTCACTTTGTAGCGGTTGGTATTGCGGCTGCGGCGGTTGACAAAGGAAAGCTGGAACGGCAGCGAACTGTCAAAATAATTCAGCCACGAACTCCATCCGCTGAAAATGGCCGTCTGATCCTCGGCGGACGCAACGGAATAGTTGATGTCCTCATATTCCAGCGTCTTTGTGTAAACACCGCCGGGGAGCTGACAAATGCCGTCCGGCAGCATCCGCACATAGGGAATGGTCTGCTGGGCCGATATGGTCGCCGGACGATTACCGGTCCGCGTCAGGCTTTTTGACTTCTTGGGGCTTTTGCTCAAGTGTGACCTCCTTTCCCGCAAACGGGGCGTAGATATTCTGTGTCTGATAGGGCCTCACACCGGGCCGCAGGAACTTAGCCCGGATGATATTCCGGGCTACCTTTTCAAAGGGCAGGCCGTCACGCTCATACATCGCCATAAAAAAGGCCGGGAGCATGAGCGCGATCATCAGGAACATCGCCCCGGTGCCGCCCAGCGCGTGACGGGTCAGCAGATACACGGGGATACCCACGGCAGCCGCGCCGCCGAAGCAGATAAGCTGGCGGCGGGTGAGGTTAAAGGCAATTTTCGTCTTGATCTTGGAAAGATCGTTGGGAACATTCACATAGGGCAAGCAACGTCCTCCTTTCCGCTATCTTCTGGCCACCGTGACCAGAGGCCCGCTGTCGGCTCCACCTCGTTGCCCCACACGTCCCAGCCGGGAGGGGTCTGCCGTGCGAACAGCTCCACACGGGGCCTGTCGCCCATGAGGGCAACGATCTTGTCCCGCGTTTCGTCCGGCTTTTTGCTGTGGGCCTCGATGGGAGAAATGATAAACTGGTGAATATCGGCGGCCTGCCGCTTGGGGTGTCCCTTGGTCGCCAGCAGGCAGACCTCGGCATTTGCCCTCGTCCAGAAGCCCAGCCCATAAAACCAGCTATCCGCCTTTTTGTTCTTTTTGAGCCAGACAAAAGCGACGCTTTTATAGGTGAAGCCCCACGCACGGATAAGCCGCAGGGCCTCCGGGAGCTGCGGGAACGTGACCCACATGAAAAGGGCGCTGTCCTTGGCCGCAAGCTCGGCCACAGGCAGCGCGCACAATTCATCAATGCTCATGGTGGGGTAATGGTTTTCTGCCGCCCCCTGCACTTTCTTTGCGGAGTAGCGCCACGGGGGATCGGCGTAAATAATTTCATAGGTTCCTGTCATCATTCTCCTTTCCCGCCAGATGCCACAGCCTCCTGCGCCCGCCGGATGCGCTCCGTGGCGGGGCCGTAAAAGGCCGGGGCGGTTTCAAAGCAGACGAAGCGGCGGCCCGTGTTCAGCGCGGCCACGGCAGTTGTGCCGGAGCCAGCGCAGATGTCCGCCACCACCTCGCCGGGGCGTGTGTAGGTGCGGATCAGGTACTCGCACAGGGCCACGGGCTTCTGCGTGGGATGCACGGTGATTGTCACCGTGGGGAACGCCAGCACGTTCCCCGGAAAGCGCCGCCCATCGGACTCGCCGCTGGTGCGTTCAAACTTTCCGTAGTTGGGGCTGTTCCCGCTGCAACGGTGGATTTTCTTGTACGGCTTGCCCTGTTCAAACTGCGGAAAGTAGGCCGGGGACTTCTGGTAGAACACCAGAATGTTCTCCGTCTTTTTCAGCGGAGCGCGGCGGGCGTTGAGAAAACCCGTGCAGCGGCTTTTGTACCATACCCACTCATAGCGGAGCATGGCGAGGTTGGATGCGCCCAGCACCTTGTCATAGGGGCATTGTGCGAAAAACAGCACCGCGCCCTCCGGATTGACGGCCCATTTCACCGCTTCCCACAGCTCCGGGAGCGGCAGCGGCACATCCCAAAAGTTCCGGGTCGTGCCGTAGGGCGGATCGGTCAGAAGCATATCCACGCTATGTTTTGGCAGGGCGCGCAGGCCCTCAATGCCGTCAGAGAGGTGCAGGCCCTCCGGGATCGGCTTCTGGCCACCGTGACCAGAAGCGGCGGTATCAGCGATAAGATCACCTTTCCTTTCTCAATGGGCGCTGAAGATGCTTTTGGAGATCGTCCCGGTTTTCATCAGCATGAAGCAAAGAAGCACCGTATAGCCGATACAGCCCCAAATCGCGCCGATGGGATCTCCGCCTGTAGCGATCCCCTGAATGAGCACCGCATAGATGGACACGCAGACGAGGATCAGCATCCCCTGAAAGCCCACGGCAAACAGGGAGCGCAGATAGTTCTGGCCCATTGTGCCAAGCTCCCGGTTGGAGAGCGTCGCCACAGGGATCGGAGCCAAACTGGTCAGCAGATATATCTCGATCATGCGGCCATAGACGATCACAAAAATAAAAATGTTCAGCGCCAGCATGGTAAACTTAATGAGGAACGATTGCAGGAACAGGCCCAGCAGGGAGCCAAGCTCCATTGTTTCAAGGGTCATTTCCAGATCGGTCAGCATATCCGGCGTGATGTTGGTTGCGCCTGTGACGATGCCCGCCGCACTTGCAATCACGCTTTGGGACACGTCAAAGACGGCCATGACAATATTGAACGTGTTGGACAGGATCAGGATGGCACAAGTGGTTTTGAATACCCATTTGTAGATATTCGCTACATCGAACTCGTGCATATTGTTCTTTTCCAGAATCATCTGGATCAGCTCATAGGTGGCAACAAAGGTCAGGATCAATCCGGCAATCGGCAATATCACCGTTTCGGAAAGCTGCCGTATCAGGGAGAACACCCCGGCGTTCCATGCTGCCGGGGTAGTCCCCACCTGTACGGATATTTCCCCGACGCGGGTATTCACCGTGTCAAACAGCCCCTCGAGGTTCCCCATGATGCCCTCGATCAAAAGCCCTTTGAGCCATTCCGTGATCCATTCGGTGAGAATACCCATCGGCAGCTGCCCTTAAAACAGGGTAGACAGCAGAGGGATCAGGGTCGTGCCCAGCACGATGATGCCGCCGCCCGCCATGAGCTGTTTTATCCCCAATTAGGTGTAAAACTCTGCTCGATGGCGGGCGGCGGCGTACAAAAAATCTATATGGTGTTTTTAAGAGAACCGTCCCGGCGGGACAGGTCAGGCAGTGACCTGTTCCACCTCCGGGATGGGTTTGAGATTAAAATGAATTTCGATAGAAATGTGTCTTGTTTTATCTTCGTCAATGCGCTCATGCACGACGATTTCTTTGATTAAGCGGTTGAGGGTGGCTGCGTCCAACTCTGTGATGTTGGCATATTCCTGAATGGCTTCCACCCATTGTTTTGCGTCATTGGCAAGCTG
>CDYU01057028.1_pt1 | contig 38853 bp, 33 predicted proteins | sample 480701 | NCBI WGS metagenome assembly CDYU01 (sample SAMEA3182105, study PRJEB8094) | gut metagenome | biome: human; feature: gut; material: Stool; isolation source: human stools | place: Canada | collected 2013-02-26 | reverse complement strand
GGCTTAATACTTTACCGTATAAGCCGTGAGCGTAACGCAGTATTGTTCAAAAACACGACGGAAAACCTAAGTTCGTTTTATTATCTGTCGGCATGCCGGACAAGAATAATACAAACGTTGCCAAAACGTCGAATTATCCGCTTTCAAAACAAAAACGCCGTCGCTTTCGCGGCGGACGTCTTCTTCCATTCACCCAATAATTCTTATCCGTAAACTTTCTTATCGGCGTTCATTTCACGATAAAGTTGCTTCACACATTTATAGGCTTCCGCAAGACGGAATATGTAACGCTGTCGCTCGACCGACGTCATCTTTTCAAACCTGTCCTGATCGATAAGGCACGTTATGGGATTTCTGTCGTTGCCGCTTTCGATAATCGAACACATTTTGCAAAGCGTATCGTTGTTTCCGACAAGTTTAAGAAGGACGTCGTACTTTCTCAAAGGAATAACGCCGACAAACGTCGGAAAATTGCCGTTTTTAAGCATTCTCGATTTTGCCTCGCGTGCGTACTGCCTGAATGTTGAATTTGCCATAAATCTAATTTCCTCCAAAATCATAATATGTTTATATTTTACTACTTTGTACGAAAAAGTGAAAACGAAATAAATCAATTTATTGACAAATATTTTGACATACAGCGTGTTATTTAATAATTTTTGGCATATGTGCAAAAATGCGGATTTTAACGTTTTTTCACACTTTTTTTATATACAAAAGTAAATAAACGTCAAAAATTATCGAAAACGACGCGTAATTTTCGCGCAATTCTTCTTTTTTTAAGAAAATCATTGCGTTTATACCGCTTCCGTTAAGTTTGTTTCGGGTTTTGTCGAATTTGAAAAATCCATAAAAAAACGCCGACTTTCGTCGGCGCGGAAGCCTAAATATCAGAAGTTTTCTTTCGATTTGTCGTATTGCGAAAGGCTCAGTTCCATAAGGTCGTTTTCGGCGGCAAGCATATCGACAATGCGTTTTACGATGCGCATAAGTTCGGAATCTTTTGTATAATCGGCTTTCGCCATAAAGTTGATGCGCCCCGCTTTCATCATTTTGCGCGCGTTTTCCTGCTCGTCTGCGTAAACGCCGATGCTGTGCCCGCCGTTGAGCTTTGTTACTTTCATACTCGGGACGTCGGTCAGCCCGTCGCCGATATAAATCATATTGCAAAACGGAATGCGACGGTTTCTTTCTTCCATCGAATCGTTCAGGTTTTTGTCATCCGACACGTCGAAAATGCCCTTGTTTATGCGGTACAAAAACTGGATTTTACTTGTATAATTCAGCGCGACCGCAGGCCAGTACGGCACGCCGTATTCGTCGTAAACGAACTCGCTTGCGAAAATTTCACAGAAATTCTTTGCGATTTCCGTGCCCTCGATGATTTTTTTCAGACCGCTGCTGATGATGTAATGCTCGATAACGACGCCTTTGCTCTTGCCGTATTCGTTGACGGCGTCGAACCATTCCGTCACGCCGGGATAGTAATTGACGTCTTTGCCGAGTTCTTTCAGGGTGTCCGCGGTCAGCACCGACTTTCCCCTTGCCCGCTCGATCATAAAATACATCATTGCAAGGATACCGTCCATTTTCTTTTCGTGCGCCATGTTGTTGCAATCGCGCCAAAAGTCTTCGGGCGTCATGCCAAGGCTCGGGATAAAGCCGTAGTCCTGCATATCCTTGTCCGTGAGCGTTTTGTCAAAATCGTAAATCAATGCGACAATATTTCTTTTCATACCTTATATTATACCACGCGCGAAAAAGATATTCAAGGGATTTTTTGTGCAAGCAATTCCGGTTAAGTATCGCCGCGTTAAAACAAGTTTACCCTTACAAATTTCTTCCGAAACTCCGATTATTTCTATTAAAGTCCTTTATAATATTTCTCTATAAGCGACGCCATCAATCTTCTTCTCTTTTGTAAGAATTCGTCATAATCAGAAAACATCATGTTGAAAATATTATTGGGAATACAGTTTTCTTCAAGATTGTTTTTTAACAATTCTTCGTCCGAAATATTACCTAATTCAATATTTTTTGTTTCACATTGCGCCTTGACTTTTGCAAAATATACGCATGGCGCGTCATCGCTAATAGCTTTGTTTACTTGGGTATCAAGGTAAATATAATTTGCAACTTGATTATATTTAGTTTTATTATCTATGCCATTGTTTTTAAGGTACGCTCGCGGAAAAATATGATGAACGTCTCCTGAAACAGTAATCAAATCTGCAACCTTTGTTCCGTTCATAAGCATTGAATTGCAATTCAAGTTGATCTGTGCCGCTATAAATGTATTAAATGCCGGACTATTTACAGAAGATGTTTCAAGATTTTGTGGTAACGTAATTTGCCAAAAATTCTCCGATAACAAAGAGGCTTCGACCTCATTCAAATAGTTAATAAATCCTTTTTCGGCAATCGCTCTCATATCTCTGTCCATAATAGTTTCAGGTGAACCAATATAACGAGATGTTAACGTCGACATAACAAACCATTTTTGTACATATCTCTTTATTTGCACATTAGGAATGGTGGGATCATCTAACAGCATCAAATATAATGTGTACGCAAAATCAAGCGTCATAGCAGAATTCAAAAGCTTGTTTGATATGAACCCTGCGCCCTTGATTGCCATAATAAATTGATTGAAGTTGTATTCGTTAATAAAGTTTTGAATGCCTTTATCCAACTTGTTATATGAACTTTCAACGATATCTTCACGGAATTCTTTTGTTTCAAAATCACGACCGGAAAGAAGGCTGACTAAATCCGCAAGTTTTCCACGACGGAATTGATGCATAAATGAAACTCGGAGCATATCGCCATAATCGGGATCATAAATATCGTCATAATCCTTTGCAAGCCATTTAATCTTTCCGGCATATTGAGAAAGCTGAAATTCTTTATCAAGAATCATATGAGAGTAAAACTCGGGTTTGGTCGCAAGGTGACAGAAATAGTCTACCGTTTTTCTTAAAGTATTTCCGCCATGCTCAACGTCTGCCGCCATTTTAGACATTACAAAATCAGATTGGCTAAGTGCCGTTCCTTTTGAGTTAATACGAATAAAAATCTCCGTTACTTCGTCTATTTCCAAAGAATGATCAAGTTCAATCACACCTATTTGGCGGTTAGCAATGCCTTTTAACTTCCCTAAAATATCAGATAATTCATCTAAATCCACATCAGGATTTGCTTTTGCATATTCATTTTCGAATGCTCTTTGTCTAAAATCTGTAGAGAACACAACCAAAATGTCGGGAATCCATCGTTTATCTTTTAAGTGCGATGCATCTTGCACAGCAAAACGCTTTGTATCATCTGTAGCAAGTGGATTGAACGCTATTTTTATTCTATCCAGGTTGAAATCTTCATCAAGGACTTCTTTTCCCGAAATTGCAGCCATTAACGCTGTTATGCGCTGCTGACCGTCTATCAAAACATGTTTTCCGTTAGATTTACCGCCGTCTTTCGTTTTGACATCGGGATTTTTCCAAGTGATTATATACCCTGTGGGATATCCATTATATAATGAATCTATTAAATCTCTCACCTGACTTCTCTTCCAAACAAAAGGTCGTTGTATTTCAGGAATTACAAATTGTTCCGTTTCAATCAATCCTAAAATTCCGCTTACTGAATATTGTAGTAATGTAAATTTTTCACCTATCATATTAAACTCCTATATTAATTATTTTCGTCCGAGCCGTCGGGACGTCCCGGGTCTTCTTCTGCCAACACTTTCATTTGACGAATCGCCGTTTTGTTCAACTCGATAAGCCGTTCACGCTGGCTTAATCCGCGGTCTATCAGATATGCGTTCAGATTTTCAAGATTTGAAAGGCATACGAGTTGCGATACTTCGGCATAGTCGCGGATATTGCCCTTTTTGTCGGGATTTTTCTCACGCCATTCACGTGCGGTCATACCGAATAAGGCGACGTTCAGAACGTCGGCTTCGTTTGCGTAAACAAAAGACGCTTGCTCCTTTGAAATTTCAAGCGGGAAAATGATATTGTCCTTAATGGCGTCGGTATGAATACGATAATTTATCTTCGCAAGTTCGCGTTTGACAGTCCAACCGAGTTGCTTTTGTTCGTCCGCTTTGAGCCGTTGAAATTCCTTGATAATATATAAATTGATTTCGGGCGAAATCCAGGACGCAAATTGCAAAGCAATGTCTTTGTGCGCGTAAGTGCCGGAATTATATTTTCCCGCCTTTGATATTATGCCGATTGCGTTTACGCCGTCAATCCACTTTTTCGGAGATAAAGTGAAGTAATTATGCCCGGCTTCATTTTTAAACTGGTCGAATTCGACCACTTTAAAGTTAGGGTTATTTAATTTTTCCCACAATCCGATAAACGCTATTGTATCCTTTCGCCTTAACCAGTTTTTAACGACGTCGGCAGGGTCTTCCGGATTCTTATACCGCGCAATATCGGTCAAAGAAAAATAATCGTCTTTGTTGATATGTATTTCCTGATTCAATACGGTAATTTCTTTGTTTTTCATTTTCCCGACCTTTTTATAATTTTGATTATATTATAGCACGTCCTGACGCCCAAATCAATCGCAATGCGAATGCGGATTGTTCTTTCCGTCAAAAAATAAAGAGTCCGATATCGGACTCTTTACGTTAAAACGTAACACTTTTGGCAACGTTTCAATATTATCTTTTGGCGTTTTATTCGGGCTTATTCTCGTCGATGGTTTGGATTCTCTTTTCGGCGCGCGCCCCTTTTTTCGCCTCGTATTTTTCTTTCAGCTTGTCTTTAAGTGGTTTGTAGCCTTCCTTTTCCTTGTTTTTCGCAATTCTTTTTTCGATATACTGCATAAGTTTGACAAGGATAATAAGGATTGCGATCACGATAAACACCGCAAGCACGCCGTATCCCATGATTTCCAGGGATTTCATTACGTTTTCTTTGACTGCCGATACTGCGTATAACATAGTTTCGCCTCCTTATAAAACAAGACCGATGATAAGGCCGCCGACGATTGCGGACGCGATTTGTCCCGAAACGTTTGCGCCGACAGCGTGCATCAGAAGGTGGTTTGTAGGATCTTCCTTAATTCCCATTTTCTGCACTATACGCGCGCTCATGGGGAATGCGGAGATACCTGCCGCGCCGATCATGGGATTGATTTTTTCTTTCAGGAACAAGTTCATGACTTTTGCAAGCATCACGCCCGAGAACGTGTCGAAAATGAATGCACAAAGTCCCAGCCCCATAATCATAAGAGTCTGGACGGTTATGAAGTTTTCGGCTTTCATCGTAAACGCGATGGTGATGCCCAAAAACAGCGTAACAAGGTTTGTCAGCACGTCTTTTGCGGTGTCGGTAAGGTAATTCAGCACGCCGCACTCTCTTATGAGGTTGCCGAACATAAGCATGCCGACAAGCGACAACGACGCGGGCGCGATAAGCCCCGACACGATCGTTACGAGAATGGGGAACAGAATTTTCGTGCGTTTCGAAACCGAAGCGGGCTTGTATTCCATACGGATCAGACGCTCTTTTTTGGTTGTCGTGAGTTTGATGACCGCGGGCTGAATGATCGGCACGAGCGCCATATACGAATACGCGACGACCATAATTGGTCCGACGTAATTGCTTTTTAAGGTTTGCGCGACGACAATCGACGTAGGTCCGTCCGCCGCCCCGATAATACCGATCGACGCAGCGTCTTCGATGCTGAATCCGCAAGCCGCGGCAAGCAAAATCGTCAAAAATATGCCGAATTGCGCCGCCCCGCCGAACAAGAACAACTTCGGGTTTGAAAGCAGCGGCCCGAAATCGATCATCGCGCCGATACCGATAAAGAGTACAAGCGGCATAATCTCGTTCATTTCGATTCCGATTGCGAAAAGACTGCTCATTACGCCCTCCGCGCCCGAAAACGGAATGTTGATAAGAATCGCCCCGAAGCCCATCGGCAACAACAGCGCGGGTTCCATATCCTTTTTGATTGCAAGGAAAATCAACAGCGCGCCGAGACACCACATTATTACCTGTTGCCAGGTAACGGCTACTATGGTTTCGTACAAAAATTCCATAAATCCTCCGAAAAAATATGGCAAGACTGTTGAACAGTCTTGCCAATTGTGATTAAACCAGAATAAAAATTCGTGTTATTGACTTAATCTCGTCTTATAAAGACGACGGCTACTCCCTATTACGAAATAATAATATTAAATCGCAAAAACTTTGTCAACGGTTTTCAGTTAAGTCTTACTACCCAGCCGAATTCGTCCTTGATTCTGCCGTACTGAATCCCCGTGAGAGTGTCGTAAAGCCAGCCGGTGATTTTGCCCATTTTGCCGTCGTTTATGGTCATCACGTCGTCCTTGTAGCCGATTGTGCCGACGGGAGAAATAACCGCCGCCGTACCCGTGCCGAACGCCTCGTTAAGTTTCCCTTCCTTATAATCATTTTCAAGTTCGTCAATGGAAACCGCGCGTTCTTCGACGGTGTATCCCGCGTGTTTCAGGACTTTGATCGCGCTGTCGCGGGTGATGCCGGGGAGTATCGTGCCGTCAAGCCACGGCGTAACGACTTTTCCGTCCAGCACGAAGAACATATTCATGCTGCCGACTTCGCCGACGTACTTTTTCTCTTTCGCGTCCATCCACAAAACCTGCTCGTACCCTTTCTGTTTCGCAACTTCCGCCGCAAGCAGACTTGCCGCATAGTTGCCGCCGCATTTGCACTCGCCCGTGCCGCCGAGAGCCGCGCGGTTGAACACGTCTTCAACGTAAATACGCGTGGGTTCGAGCCCGTGAGCGTAATAACTGCCGACAGGACTTAAAATAACGAAGAAAATGTATTTCTTACTGGGGTGCACGCCAAGGAAGTTTTCGTTTGCGATCATCGTCGGACGGATATAAAGGCTGGTGCCGGGGTCTGTCGGAATCCAATCCTTTTCGATGCGGACAAGTTCAAAAATACCTTCCAGCACTTCGTCCACGGGAAGTTCCGCCATGCACAGACGTTTCGCGCTTCTGTTCATACGAAGGATGTTGTCGCGCGGACGGAACATCGTGATTTTTCCGTCGGTGTTTTTATAGGCTTTCATGCCCTCGAAAATTTCCTGACCGTAATGGAAAACGACGCTTGCCGGGTTCACCGCGATGTCAGAAAAAGGTCTGATTTCAACCTCTCCCCATTTGCCGTCGACGTACTCCATATAAAGCATGTGGTCGGTGAAGTATTTTCCGAACCCGAGGTTTTTGAAATCGGGTTTTTGCTTCAAGTTTTCAGTCAAAGTGATTTTCATATCTATACCTCAAATTTTATTCAAAAACGTAATAAGCGGTTGCGCCTTTTAAGACCGAAACCTGCCCCAAAAGCGCGCACGTAATATCCTTTTCGATATTGTCCGCGTCTTCCTTCGGCACCGCAATCGTCATTTTGACGTTGTCGGCAAAATCGGTGCTTAAAGTTGCAAAAACCTTGTCTTTAAGTGCCTGTAACAGCGCATTGTACATTTCGTACCCGCACTTGATTTCCAGCGAAACGCCGACGACGTTCTTAACTATTTTTGCATTTTCGACGGTTTCTGCAACGGCGCGCGTATATGCGGAAACAAGCCCGCCCGCGCCCAGTTTCACGCCGCCGAAATATCTCGTGACGACCGCAGCCGTCATGAAAATTCCTTTCTTTTTCAACACTTCCAGCATGGGCTGTCCCGCCGTGCCCTGCGGCTCTCCGTCGTCGGAAAAGCGTTGTTCCGTGCCCGCCGCGTTACTTATGAAAGCATAGCAGTTGTGGGTTGCGTCGGAATACTTTTTCTTCACGCTTTTCACAAACGACAAAGCATCGTCGAAACCGTCGATTCTTTTCAATGTGCAGATAAACCTGCTTCTTTGAATGACGATTTCGTGCGTCGTTTCGCCCGTTGCCGAAAGATAAAAATCCATTATTTCACGCTCACCTTGAAGTGAACTTTTTTGCCCTTGTGAATGATGAATTCGCGGCTTGTAACTTCCGCGTTGACGTCCGTTACCTTGTCGTCGTTCACGCGGATACCACCGCCTTCGATAAGACGACGAGCCTCGCTTTTACTGGGAGCGACGCCGATTGCGACAAGGATATCGATGACTTTCGTCGTGCCTTCTTCAATTGTTTTTTCGGGCATTTCCGCGCCGTCGCCGAACGCGCCTTTCGACTGTTTCAAAGAAAGATCCGCGTCGTCTTTGCCGTGGACGAGTTTGGTGAGTTCATAGGCAAGCACTTCTTTCGCGCGGTTCATGCGTTCGTCTTTGTATCTGCAAAGTTCCGCGATTTCGTCAAGGTCGATTTCGGTGAGGAGTTTCAGGCATTTTTCGACGTCCGCGTCGTCGATATTACGCCAGTACTGGAAAAATTCGTAAGGCGAGGTTTTTTCGCGGTCGAGCCATACCGCGCCTTTCTGAGTTTTGCCCATTTTCTTGCCTTCGGAAGTCGTGAGAAGCGCGGACGTCATCGCAAACGCGTCCTTGCCCTCTTTGCGCCTTATAAGGTCAACGCCCGCAAGCATATTCGACCACTGATCGTCGCCGCCGCATTCGAGCTCGCACCCGTATTTTCTGTTGAGAACAAGAAAGTCGTACGCCTGCATCAGCATATAGTTGAATTCCAAAAAGGTAAGACCTTTTTCAAGGCGTTGTTTATAACATTCCGCCGTAAGCATTTTGTTGACGGAAAACACGCTGCCGATTTCACGCAAAAAGTCGATGTAGTTCAGGTCTTTCAGCCAGTCGGCGTTGTTGACCATAATCGCGGCGTTTTCGCCCTCGAACGACAAAAATTTGCTCATTTGTTCCTTAAAGCAATCGCAGTTATGTTGCACGGTTTCGGCGGTCATGACCTTTCTCAAATCGCTTCTTCCCGACGGATCGCCGATCATACCCGTGCCTCCGCCGATAAGGATAATGGGACGATGCCCCGCTTTCTGCATCCATCTCATGACGATAAGCTGAATGAAGTGTCCGACGTGCAGGCTGTCCGCCGTCGGATCGAAGCCGATATAAAACGACATGTGCTCCGAGCCGAGCTTTTTATATAAATCTTCTTCGTAAACGGTTTGCTTTATAAAACCGCGCGCTTTAAGAGTATCGAATACGTTTTCCATTTATCTTAGTCCTCCAATAATTTCGTAAAGTATTCCGCAAGGGATTTTATCCCTTTTTCGATTTGTTCTTCCGTTGCGTTGGAATAGTTAAGGCGGAAAGTGTTGAAAGTTTTGTCGTCCGCAAAGAACGAACTTCCGGGCACGTAGGCGCAGCCCGTTTTTTCGACGACGTCCTTGAAAATATCGTCGGTGTTTATGCCCTTTCTTGCAAATTCCGCAAATATGAACAGCCCGCCGTCGGGATTCGTGAACCTTATGCCTTTTGGCATATATTTTTGAATCGCCGCGTACATCGCGTCCTTTTTCGCCTTATAAACGGGAATGATTTCGTCGATATGGGAGTCGAGCCGACCTTCCCTTATATATCTGTCGATTATCGCCTGCGACAGCGACGAAGTATGCACGTCGGACGCCTGTTTCCCGATTGTCAGTTTCCTTATGATTTCGGGTGCCGCAACGACAACTCCCGTACGAAGCCCCGGCGAGATCACCTTTGAGAAACTCGTCTGATAAATCACGATGCCGTCCGTATCGTACGACTTAATCGACGGCACTCTTTCGCCCGAAAACCTTATTTCTCCGTAAGGGTTGTCTTCAAGGATTATCACGCCGTGTTTTTTGCAGATTGCGTAAATCGCTTCTCGTTTTTCCTTTGACAGCGTTTTGCCCGAAGGATTGCTGAAATTCGGCACGAGATACAGTATTTTCGGCGCGTAAAACACGATTTTTTTCGCAAGATCAAGGATATTTATCCCGTCCTCGTCGCTGTCGACGCCGATTGCCTCGCCCTCGTACGTTTTAAGGATATGGAGCGCTGCAAGATAAGTCGGATTTTCGACAAGCACCCTGTCGCCTTTGTTGATAAACGCCTTGAACGTAAGGTCGATGCCCTGTTGTCCGCCCGACACGATAAGCGTCGATTCGGGCGTGGCGGTAACGCCGTCGCGACGGACGTATTCCCCCGCCGATTCGATAAGCGGACGATACCCTTCCGTGCCGCCGTATTGCAGAATTTCCGCGCCGTTTTCCGACAACACTTTGTCGGCGATTTCCCTGATTTCGTCAACGGGCAAAGTTTCCTTTGCGGGAAAGCCGCCTGCGAAACTTATTATCCCCGGGGTTGACAAAAGTTTGAAAATCTCACGGATTGCGTTGCCCTTCAAATTTTTTAATCTGTCTGAAAACTGATATTCCATTATTTTACCGATATTTCATAAACATTTCGGATATTATACCACACAAGTCGCGTAAACTGCAAAGGATATTCGCCACAAAAAACGACATTGCTTATTTTTTTTGTCAATTTGGCGATAACGCTTTTATTTTTCCGACGTTTATGATATACTGTTGAAAGTTAAAATAATAACAAACTCTTTCGGAGGTATATGACAAATGCAATACTCAAATGAAGTTGTTGAAATGTGCTGTGTCAAAAAAGGTCCCAACCACGGTCCCTCCCCCATTCCCGAGGAAGGCAAATGGATTCAGGCAAAAGAAATTAAGGACATCAGCGGTTTCACTCACGGCGTAGGCTGGTGCGCTCCCCAACAAGGCGCGTGCAAACTTTCCCTTAACGTCAAAAACGGCGTTATCGAAGAAGCCCTTGTCGAAACGATCGGTTGCAGCGGTATGACTCACTCTGCGGCTATGGCTGCCGAAATTCTTACCGGCAAAACCATTCTCGAAGCGCTCAATACCGACCTTGTATGCGACGCAATCAACACCGCAATGCGCGAACTGTTCCTGCAAATCGTTTACGGTCGTTCCCAGTCCGCTTTCTCGGACGACGGTCTTGTTATCGGCGCGTCCCTCGAAGACCTCGGAAAAGGTCTGAGAAGCCAGGTCGGCACGATGTTCTCCACAAAGGCAAAAGGCGTACGCTACCTTGAAATGGCAGAAGGCTACGTCACCCGCGTCGGTCTTGACGAAGAAGGCGAAGTCATCGGTTACGAATTCGTCCACCTCGGAAAAATGATGGAAATGATCAAAAAAGGCGTTTCCGCCGACGAAGCGCTCAAAAAATGTACGGGAAGTTACGGCCGTTTCGCAACCGCCGCAAAATACATCGACCCCCGCAAAGAGTAATAGGAGGATACTGCAATGATCAAATTCGAAGGTTATGAAAGACGTATTGATAAAATCATGGGTGTCCTTAAAGAATACGGCATCGCTTCCCTTGAAGACGCGCAGAAAATCTGCCTGGACAAAGGCGTTGACTGCGACGCAATCGTAAAAGGTATCCAACCCATCGCGTTCGACAACGCCGTCTGGGCTTATACCGTAGGCTGTGCAATCGCAATCAAGAAAAACTGCAAAAAAGCCGCGGACGCCGCCGAAGCAATCGGCATCGGTCTGCAATCGTTCTGCATTCCGGGCTCGGTCGCGGAAAACCGCAAAGTCGGTCTCGGCCACGGCAACCTCGCCGCAATGCTCCTTCGCGACGAAACCAAATGCTTCGCTTTCCTTGCAGGTCACGAAAGTTTCGCGGCGGCAGAAGGCGCAATCGGTATCGCGCGCTCGGCAAACAAGGTTCGTAAAGAGCCCTTGCAAGTCATTCTGAACGGACTTGGAAAAGACGCAGCTTTCATCATCAGCCGCATAAACGGTTTCACCTACGTACAAACCGATTACGACCAGTACACCGATACCCTTAAAGTCGTCAAAACCACCGCTTACAGCGACGGCGAACGCGCAAAGGTTCGTTGCTACGGCGCAAACGACGTGAACGAAGGCGTTGCCATCATGCGCCACGAAAGCGTCGACGTTTCCATCACCGGCAACAGCACCAACCCCACCCGTTTCCAACATCCCGTTGCAGGCACTTACAAAAAATGGTGCTGGGATAACGGCAAAAAATACTTCTCCGTTGCGTCGGGCGGCGGCACGGGACGTACCCTGCACCCCGATAACATGGCGGCAGGCCCCGCGTCTTACGGCATGACCGATACGATGGGACGTATGCACAGCGACGCACAGTTCGCAGGAAGCAGCTCCGTTCCCGCTCACGTCGAAATGATGGGACTTATCGGTATGGGTAACAATCCTATGGTTGGCGCAACCGTTGCTTGTGCAGTTGCAGTACAAGAAGGTATGAGCAAATAATAAAAAGCAACGTTTGTTTTTTATTAAACCAAACATCAAACGGCACTCGTAAGGGTGCCGTTTTTGGTTTATTTAAAACCGCATATTATTGTCATTGCGAGCGTAGCGTGGCAATCTCCCGGAAGGGACACGATATTATGTCTGCCAAAAGTTAGTTATTCGTGGGGAATTTTACGGGTAGGTAGATTTAACTGCCTACCCGTTTTTCGTTGCCTCACGCCATTTTAATGCGTTTTAATCCGAACCGTATTGCGGCAAATTGATTGCCCCGACGAATTTGTAAATGATTTCAACGTCTTGCATTTTTCTGCCGTCGTATTGTTCCGTTTCGCCTATATAAATTTTCTCGATGAAACTATTGAGAATTTCGGGCGTCAACTCTTCGATTTCCGTGTAACTCTTTACAACTTTCAGAAACTTCGAGAGTTTTTCTTCGTCTTGAACCGATGAAGCAAGAGCGCTTTTGAGCTCTTGGATTTTCGTTTTCAGTTCGTTACCTTCGTCCTCGTAAGATTTTGCAAGAAAGTCAAATCGTTCGTCGGTAATTCTACCGCTTACGTTGTCCTCGTAGAGTTTACGGATAATTCTGCCTATTTCTTCCTGCCGTTCGGAAAGCCGTTTTATCTCGGTTTTCGTCTTAGACTGAAACTTTTCCGTTTCCTTTTTAGAGCCCGACAAATATTCGTCCGTAAATTCTTTTTCGTGAAGGAAAACGTATTCACATACCTTCTGTAAATCGCTTTTTACAACTTCGGTAAGTTCCGACACCAGAATCCGATGACTGCTACACAGACCTTTCTTTTTCTTGCGGTAGGTCGCGCAAGTGAAATTATCCATATTCCTGTTTTTCGCCACCCTTTGAATAGTAAGCCTGTTTCCGCAATCGGCACAGAACAGCAATCCCGAAAACATATTCGGCTCGTTGAATTTCGTGTAAGCGCGCCTTACGTTCCGCATTTGTTGCACCGTTTCAAAAGTTTTTTCATCTATAATAGCCTCTTGCGTGTTACGATAGATTACCCAACCTTCTTTCGGTAAGCGAACTTGTTTCTTGTTTTTATACGATTTTTTCGTTGTCTGAAAGTTTACCGTATGTCCCGCGTATGCTATCTGATCCAGAATTCCTTTAATCGTTGCGTTGCTCCAGATTTCGGGAAATTCACTCGTCCTACGAATTTTTATGCCGTGTTTCAGATTATACAGCGTAGGCGTTTCAACTTTTTCTTGCGTCAGTTTTCTTGCAATTTCCGGCATACGAACTCCGTTTGAAAACATCTCAAATATGCGTTTTACCGTAACTGCGGCTTCTTCATCTACAATCCATTTTTCTTTGTCGTTCGGATCTTTTTTATATCCGAACGGGGGATTAGTCGAAAGATGTTTCCCGGAATTGCCTTTTGCTTTGAATACTGCGCGAATTTTCTTCGACGTATCTCTTGCATACCACTCATTAAATACGTTTTTGAACGGCGTCAGGTCGTTTTCCGTCTGAATACTGCTATCCACATTATCGTTAATTGCTATAAATCGAATATTCAGATTCGAGAAATAAATCTCGGTGTAATACCCGACCATTATGTAATCCCTGCCGAACCTCGACATATCTTTTACGATAACTGTTGAAAGTTTCCCTTCTTCTGCGTCCGCCATAAGTCGTTGAAAGTCGGGACGATTGAAATTCGTACCCGAAAAGCCGTCGTCAACGTAGAATTCAATATTGGTAAAGCCGTGTTCTTTCGCATATTTTGCGAGAATTTCCTTTTGATGAACGATACTGTTGCTATCTCCGACAAGGTCGTCGTCTTTGGATAATCTTGCGTATAATGCCGTTACGTCACCTCCGTAATTGTATTTTTTGTTATTTTTAATCGCCGTTTGTCCTATCATAATTGTTTACCTCCGTTATGCGGCAAACAGCGAGTTCGTACCTGTTCGCCCGATTGTATCCGTGCGCTTTGGCGGGTTATCAGACGTTTCATAATATCGAGCGGAGTATCTGTTGCGCCGAGTTGTTCCCGCGCTACCACGACGAAGGTTTTATCTCCGATGGGGTGATACTCTAATCTGTAATTGTAATCGTTTTCTTGTCTTTTAGCCGTGTTTTCCGTAAATATAATCTCCTTATCAATGATTTATTTACGCAAAACGGCAGGAAGAATGGCTTATAACTTGCCGTCTTTTTTCATATTTTTCAAGGCTTCGTAGCCTTCTTTTATCAATCGGACTTTCGTAATTCCGTTTTCTTCGAGAAAAGCGTTTATCTCATCATATAAGGCTCTCGGTATCATCGTTCCGAAATTGCCGCTCGCTTGCTTTCTCTTTTCCTTATTCTTTTCTTCATACTTCCTGCGCGTTTTACGCACGGGAGTATCTTCTTTCCGTTCCATTAAGACAATCCTCCGAAAATATAAAATCGTATTGATACATATTATAACGATTTTACTCTTAGGAGTCAAGCTCTTTTTGTGAACGGAGCAGAAAATATCCCTTTATTTCTTATAATTGTCGTTATTGTTGAGTTTTTCTTGTTTTTTGCGTTCTTCTTCGATTTCCGCTTCTATTTGCTGTAATCGCGGGACTTGCCGAACGACGTCGGGAGTAAAGAGCGAAAGAACGGAATCGAAAAAACTTCCGATTGTTTTCGGCTTTCCGTGGACTATACGCCGATATTCCGTCGGGTTTGTTCTTGCAAGTTCTTTGCCGACGTTTGTATAGTGGGAATTGTTCTCCTTTTCCGTTTGCAACGCTTCCGATTTTTTTGCATATAACAATGCTTCGTCCATAGATTTCGTAAGCCGCTTTGAAAGGTCGTTGTTCTCTGCCGTTAAAGCGATTACTTGTTCTTGTAACTTTCCACGTTTCCGTGGAATTTCTCCACTCTTTGCCTCAGTTAAAGCGTCTGCATATACCTGACTTTCTTCTCGTATGGCTTCGGCTTGTTCGATTATCTTTTTCGCTTTGAACTCGGCGGTGGAAAGATGTTTTCTTTGACTTCCTTCTTTGCCGCGCTGTAAGCCCCAACGTTTTCCGACGGATTCATAAAAATCCGTTTGTAACTGCTGTAACTGCGGTTTATCGAAAAGTTGTTTACTGCAAAGTCTGCCGTCGGGTGTAATCGGCATTAAGTTTAAGTGCATATGCGGCGTTGTTTCGTCGGTATGTACTACCGCCGCGATAATGTTTTCTTCGCCGTAACGCTCCGCAAAAAACTTGTAGCAGTCCGAGAAAAAGTTATACTGTTCAACTCTTGATAACCCATCGAAAAAAGTTTTATCCGAGCCTAACACAAACGAGTTCATTACAACTGCATCTTTACGCGGGGATAACCCTAACTCTTTAATCCTGCCGTTTATAAATTCCGTATAAGTTTTCCCGAAATATGGCGTAAAGCGATAATTATTTCTCGTCCGTTCGCTGTCTATCTGCGGATTTGACGCTTCGTATTTTTCGTCCCGTTCGTTTTCCTTTTCGATAGGTGCGACGTCTTGTTTATGGTATTTCTCCATATGACATACTAAATATGAAATGATGATTTTCCTCCTGAAATTTGTTTTTGTAATCGTTGAGCAAAGTGTGTAGAATTTTCTCTATCGACTGCTTTATCAGTGGATTCACAGCCTCGCAGAGCCCACTATTTTGCGAAGCAAAGTATAGTGAGCTACACTTTGCTCAATGGCTATCTGTTTTGCTCCGCTTTTTCCTCAAAGTTTTCTCCCGCTTATGGCGGGTAATATTGATTGTAATTTTTCATTGTTTAACCTCCTGAAAGACGACAAAAAAGCCGCTGATATTTTTTCTATCACCGACTTAAAACACAAGTATTAAGTTTTTATTTTCGTTACATAAAGCACCTCCGATTTTGTATCCGCAGATAAAAAAATCCGCGCGATTTCGGTTGCCTTAAAACAGGCTCATTCTTCGCACGGATTATAATCCCGATTATTTAATTTTTAGTCGATTTTATCTGAAAAATCGCCCAACAACAAAACCCACGCTCAAACCTCATTCTTACGGTTCAAACGCCTGTCGCAGAAAATGCCTATTCTCTTACGGCAATTCTATGGTACAACGACAGTAATTCTGCGCCGCAACTACCTGCGGCATGGCTCATTACAACTACAAAACGAGCCGACAAACAAAGGCTATTACGCCTTTTAGCAAATCTATTATATCACGTCAAATCCAGCTTGTCAATAGTTTTACGAACATTTGTTCTATTTTTGCATGATATTTGTACACATTCATTTTATCTATCATATTTAGCTATGAACTCATCGTATTCATAATAATTGTCAGGTCCAACTAAATCAACTAGATAACTTTTAAAAGAATCATCAAACTCATAAGTAATAAACATAACAAGCCTTTTTTTAGCCCTAGAGCAACAAACATAAAAAAGATTTCGGTTTCTTTCATATGCATCACGTTTCTCGGATGGAATGTTATCATTGTTCATCGGCATATAAACATCAAATTGATAATTATTCCAGCCTTTGCTTAAGGTAAAAATAACATTATCGTATTCTTCACCTTTAACGCCATGCTCAGTTGAAAAATCCGCATTGGGAAAAAGAAATGCTATTGCAGATAGAAACTGTGAATAAGGAAGCGAAAGGTATTGCTTGATCGTTCCGTTTTCATAAGTTGAATCTTCTGATTGCTGATATTGTGAATAGTATTTCTCTATATTTGGAGGTATAGGAATAATTCCACTGTTAATTATAGTAGCTAAAACTTCAATAGCCGTTTCTTTTCTTTTGCAATCCAAATCTTTTTTTAGTAAATTCCACTTTGTCTTTTCGCTTTTTGAATTTATTGGGAATCGATTAATTCCTAAGGTGTTGAATAATAGTTCCATATTTGATTCACATAAGGCGTTGTAAATTGGTTCAACAGTATTCATAAAGAACAATAAAATTATATCTTCGGCATCTTTTAATCTATCACCAATAATATCTAGTAGTTCTTCGTAACCTTGTTGCCTAGATAAAATCTTATGAGTAATCATCATTGATTTGATACGTTCTTGTTCTTCTCCGCAAATTTTTCTTACTATGCACCTTATTCTATTTAGTCTTTCATTCAGCTCTTCGGTGGGCAGTTCACCCTTAAACCCTCTGTCGGATCGTCTAATTCCTTTGTAATCATTACAGTTTACAACAAATACTTCACCGTCAAAATTGTCGATCGCACTAATCTGCGGCAAAGATGGTCTGATTTTATTCAGAACATTTACGATATTCTTAGCAGAACGAAAGTTTGAACCTTTTTTTATAACAACTAATTTATCATTATCGATAGCGCCGCATGGTTTATTCATTTGATAAATAGTTTGCCAAGCATCACCAAAGAAACCAAATTGCGGACCTTGCTTCGCATCAATAAAGTATGAGATAAACCGATCGGTAATTGATTTAAAAGAGTCCTGATACTCGTCAATAAGTATTAAAGGATATTTGTCAGAAAAAATTTTGCGGAATTTTACATTATCCAAAAAAAACTCAAATAGTCTAATCACGTCGCTATGATGGAGGAATAGTACATCTTTCTCAATGTATCTATGTCCCAAAGAGTATTGAACTTGCTTTACCTGTGCTATATCGCCTTCCTTTGGGCACATGTCAGGATTATCAATGATGTATTGCAGAAGAGTGGATTGATACTGTTTAATAGCACTCCAAGCAAATGAATGAATTGTTGACGGTAAGATAAAAGACTTTTCTTTTAACCTTGTCTCAATGACATTTACTGCGACATTAGTGTAGGTAATGCATATCACATTTTGTCTCTTTCTTTGATAGTCTATGTATTTGTTGGCTTGAATCCATTCAATAGCTTTCATCAAGGAATAAGTTTTTCCCGAACCTGCACCGGCTTCAACAAGAAATGACTCCCCAGATTGGAGGATTTCTATTATTTTTTGATCGACTAAATCAGCCTCTTGTTTTGCTAATTCATAGTTAGATACATTTTGCTCATTCATCTCATCACATCCCATCACTCATAATGTTTCTGTTTATTCAACCAAATCAAACCATTTTTGATGTACTCTGGAATAGTATATCCATCTGCATTTTCTAACAATCGTAAGGCAAAATCTGTTTTACTTTTATCTTTAAATTCTACTGCGGCTTCTGACGCATCGAGGGATACTTGAAAGAGTGCTCTATTTACATTAATAATTGATTCTTCTAATGAACGTCCGCAAACACCATTTTCTATTGATTGAAATTCAATGTGGCATTTGCCTATAGTTTTATTTTCTTCTGTCATTTTAATAACATCTTCATTTAGAGATACTTCTTGTGTATCCTCGGGTTTTCTATTGTTTTGCACCCACCATTTTAAAGTTGAATTTGTTGTAGTTGTTCCTGCAGACACTAAACATTTTGTCGTTGATTTTTTAACAACTGTTTCGCCATCAGCCCTATGACTTATGACTTCTTCTGTAACGGCAGAATCAATATCCGTTAGTATTAAGCAAGGGATTCCTAAAAATTGTATGAACGGAATAAAAATATGAGCGTAGGCTCCGCCAATTTCAATTATGCTGTAATACTGAGATTCAAGCGATGGTTTAACATCATTAAAAAGCCCCTCGTTTTTGCACTTTTCAATCATATCTGGCAAGAGGATTCTTTCGGAAGATCCTTCAATAAATATTGCTTTATCCGCAAAAAACAGATCGCATCTGCTTAAAGTAATATATTTTTTTATAAAAGTTATATTGCTTTCGTTTTCTTTTGCAAACACATTTAGATCTTTGTAAATAACATTATCTTTCCCTTTTTGGGCATACCTAATTTTTGAGAAATCTACTGTGTTAGCAATATGTGCAGAATGAGATGTTATTATCGTCTGAATTGAAGTGTTTGATAAATTTTTTAAGAAAGATTCAAGATAGTTTGCAAAACTGTGTTGCAGTTGAGGGTGCATATGTGATTCTGGTTCTTCTATGGTTAGAATAGGTATACATACATCAGTTTCTATTTTTAGGCGAGCCGCAAATGCTGCTAATTCAAACTCTATTTTAATGAGATTTTTATAACCCAATCCATTATAGCTACTCGGCAGATTTTCATCAGAGTTCCTTTGTTTATATGTAAGTTCTGCGGTATTTTGCAATTGTCCTGGGAGATTAATATTAGTTTTGATTCCTAATTGCAATTCTTCCGCACTAGGATATCCAAAACCTATTGATTTATCAACTAATTGTCCTAAAATATCCTCACTTTTATCTTTAATCGTTGAATTGGCAGAAATGATACTCTCCTTTAATTCACCTATTAGTTTATTAAGCTCTGGTGATTCATTTTCTACGTCAAAATCAAAAAATTTACTAATAATTGTACCTAACGTGCTATTTTTACTGCTACCCGATTCATCTAAGTATCTTTCCGCAGATATGTTGTATAATGGAAATAGCTGTTTTAACTCAGTTGCATTCCGTAAGATGACGTCTTTTTCATTTTTGGGATTAACTGCAAAAATGGATAATGGAAACAATTTGCTAAAATATCCAACAACGGTATCCTTAACTTTTTTTACATCAATAGATTTTGTTCCATCAGCATTTTCAATAAATGTATTTGCTAATAAATTTGTGAGATATGTCTTGTCATTAATAAAAGAATATCTTGCATCTATTATTGCTGTTGTCGTAGAGGGGTCTACATCAATAATGAAAGGGGATAACGCTCCTAATGAATCTTCATCTTGCTCCAACGAATAATCAATTGTAAATCTAATCGAAGGAAACTGAATTTGGCTTAATAAAACTTCAAAGCTTATTTCGTCGTTAAGAAATTTAACTATTGTATCACACAATTTCTGTCGCAAAGACAGAGGATAATCATCAAATAAAATAGTTTCATTATTCAAAGCCTTATATAAAAAATCTATGCTTGATGTTTTCCCTGTATTATTTCTGCCAACAATAAGCGTCACTGATTCATCCACTGCTAATTTACTATCAAGTAGCAACCTATAATTCTTAATATGTACTTCTGTTAATCTCATATTTTATCCCTTTAACGCTATTTAAATTCTATCCCCATATGGAAGCGTTTTTATATAGTTTTCCATGTAATCCCAATCAGGGATATAGCCCGCATCTGAAAATTCATGTGTTTCATCATACACAAACCCGTTTGAATCAGCCTTAACGGGTAATTTTATGCGCATTCCAGCTGCGACTGTACTATATACAGCTCTACCATATGAATATTTATATTGTTCATTTCTAAGCAATGTCGCAATAAACAAACCAATATATTTGCTCATTTCAAACTTTGGCGATAGCATATTTACACGACCATGACTAACAGCATAAAATATTTCAGGTTGATAAAAAGCATTACAAAACATATCGATAGTAATCTTGTTTCCCTGAAAGGTTTCTGCTTTACCATCACCACTTTTATCAATACAGCCTACTATTCCATTATTTGTTTCACCAGAAGAAACTAATGGGATATCTCCTTTATCTACATCGTCAATTTTTATATCACCTTTTGACAGACTAACATCAAACAACTTATCTATGTTAAAATATTTCCATTTATCTGTATATAAAGGGAAAAGGAGAGCTGTTTTTTTCTTGTTTGCAGTTTTTATTGATTTACAATTTAATGACTTAATATAATTTTCCATCCACGACCAATCAGGAGTATTAGATTTAGAGGGTAATAAGATTTTTGTTTCCTTCATAGAATCAAGAACCCATTTCCGTCCATAACAATATCTATATTTTTCACATCGTAATATGGTGCAAATAAACATAGCAATATACATATTAAAGTCAACGCCATTGTCCTTACGAAAATACAAGACATTCACATCATCAGTTGCCCAAAACGGATTGGGCTGATAAAATGCTTCTCCAACAGAACCATTATAGCTTAACGATATTGTATTGCCTTGATGTATCGGCGCTTGTTCAATATAATTTGATATGCCATTATTTGAATCTATAGCGCCAATATAAGGAGTTCTTCCAGCTATTTGATCTTCTGAAGTTAATCGTTTTCCTTTTTTTATTTCAAATATATCTCCCAAACGATACTCTCCCCATGTTGTAAAATCAAGATTCATATATATGTCCTTCCTTTACCAAATAAGCTAAATAATCATTTATCGTTTGTTGAAAATCTGCTTGTGTTAATGTGGTGTAATCCGTTTCCATGTATGCTTCAGCCAGCCATTCATCTTTCCACGTTACTCTATGCATAACAGAGAGTCCTGCAACTTCGCGTTTGTTTTTATATAAATCTAGCCATAATTCTTTTGTTTTCACCCACAAACTATTACCGTTAGAATCAGTTTTTTCAACACGACCTAAACCTTTGCGTTTAATAAACTTGTCATCTTTATAGTACCCGAAAAATGTTTCCCTGTTGGCTTTCTCGTGTTTTTGCGACAAATCAAAAATCATACAGCAAGCTACGGCGGAGGCACCCGGATAAAACATTTCATTAGGCAAAGAGAAGACTGCATCCAAAGTGAAGTTATCAAGCATTTTCTTTTTGAAATCTTTTACGTCACCAGTGTTTCCGATAGCCGCTTGCATTGGAAGCAAAACCGCCATCTTACCAGTGGGTGCGATATGATGCGCAACCCATTCCACAAAGTGTAAACCTTTTGAAGGATCTTCTTTTTTCTTTGCATCCCAATTTTTAGTATAGTCAGGATTGCAACATTTCTTTGTTGCATTGTAAGGAGGATTCATTAGGACGATATTGATGTTATTGTCTTCAATCCATTTGCCACGTTTAAACATAGAATCTTGCACGACGTTTGAATTGCCATCGCCATGTATAAGCATGTTTGTTGAAGAAAGACCAAAAGCTCCGTCCTCATACTCAATACCAAATATTTGATTTTTCTTTACTTCATCACGTTCTTCTTCCGTATCGCAATCATCCATTGCATCCGTCATTGCTCGAACAAGAAAAGCACCACTACCGCAACAGGGGTCAAGAACTCGTGATTTTTTATTGACGCCGACCGCTTTGCTCATAAAATCACAAATATGGTCAGGAGTAAACGCTTGGTTTTTATCAGATTTGCCAACATATTTGTTAAAAGTAGTAAAGAATAAATTCAATAAATCTTGTCCGGCTGTGCTTCTATCATTGATATACGGAACAACATTTTCATCAATGTACTCTAAAATTTCTTTCAACTCCGCATAGGTAAGACTTTCCACATCTTGATCGCCAAGTACTTTATTATTCAATATCGCAAGTTTACTTGCTTTGTTCAAACTTCCGCTTTTTGTCAGTAATCCTTCTAAAATATCTTTAATACTTTTTAAAACAACTTTCTCTGGTGACTGTTTTTTCCCTGTTTGAGGATTAATTGTTTCCTTTATATCCTTATAGGTTAAGCCATTTTTAAGAGCCAAAAGGCAAGTACCAACAAACTGACTGCGCAGTTTTTCGTTGATACCATCCGAATGAAGCTTTTCATTAAGTGTTTTAATAGAATCAACAACTTTAATTTTGTCATTCACTTTACCAAAACATAAGTCCTCATATTCTATAAATGAACGCAAAACAGTTTCGTCGGTTTTATGAGCATCGTCAATAATAACGGACTGACCATACCATACCCATATATCGTCGCCTTCCGTTTCAGCAAGAATCGCAACTATCTTTTTGTCAGAGTATGCCTTTTCAAAACGAACATAATCTTGTAATTGCCCCTGTATTTTGTTCTTATCCCATTTTGAGAATCTATTTTTGCATTCGACTAAAACAGCAAGTCGCTCATTTTCAAATCTAATATCTAAAAATTGATGTTGTGTCCCGGTCGTCGCTTTTTGATAATCCTTAATATCTTTACCAATAGATTTTAGTGCTTGAGCGTAACTAAATTCACCAGTTTCGGTATTACCGACTCTATATTTGTCTCCAATTCTATTTATAATATCAAATCTATTCATCGTAGTTTCCTCTATTTCAAAAATTTTCGGCTTTCCGTTTCGTTTAACACTTTCATTTGCGAAATTGCGATTTGATTGAGTTTGCGCAAACGGTCAGGTTGACTTATCCCATCTGATATCAATACGGCGTTAATATTTTCCATATTAGAAAGGCATATAAGCTCGTTTATAGTAGCGTAATCTCGGATGTTGCCTTTCTTGTCTGGATTTTTCTCTCGCCATTCCATTGCAGTCATTCCAAATAAAGCCATATTCAAAACGTCTGCTTCGTTTGCGTACACAAAACTGATTTGTGTCGGTGTAAGCTCGGCAGGAATAAGATTTTCTTTAATTGCGTCGGTATGGATACGATAATTGATTTTTGCAAGTTCGCGCTTTGCCGACCAACCGAGTTGCTTTTGCTCTTCGTCTTTTAACCGTTGGAATTCTTTTACAAGATATATCTTAAATTCCGGGCTTATCCACATTCCGAATTCAAACGCAATATCTTTATGTGCATACGTGCCACCATATCTGCCGGCTTTCGCTTGTAGCCCGATGGCGTTTGTTTTTGCAACAAACTCTTTTACGCTTATTTTAAAACTATTTAATCCTGCTTTACTTCTAATTGTGGCGAATTCGCCATAATTAAAATTAGGATTATAAATCGATTCCCATATTCCGAGATATTCAAGAGTATTGCGGTTACGTAGCCAATCCGTTATAAAGAAATCTCCGTCTTTTGCCTTTAACATGTCGGTAATGCAAATGTAGTCTTGCTCATTAATTTGAATGACGTTTATTTTCGTATCTTTCACGATAATTTCGTTAGCCATTATTTTTCCTCCGCATCAATGCCGTTTTCTTCGCAAAACTGCTCAAATATCAAATGCGCCTTTTTTGTAGGAACTACCTTTCCGTTTTCCCATCTTGAAACGGTTGCGAACGATACTTTTAACTTTTCGGCAAGTTCAGTTTGTGACAAATTCAATTTTGCACGAACGTATAAAACCTTATCTTTAAAAGCCATAAGATTCTCCTTTTGCAAATTTTACATTCTTATCATATTATAACATACAATCGCCTTAATTTCAAGCTCTAATAATATGAAAACGAAAAAATATTTTATAAAACAAAAACGCTCACGAATTAGTGCTTTGCCATTATTTGACAATGCGTTTCTATGACATTTTATTTTAATCATATCAAACTTTGATATTTTAACTAAACTCTTATTGTCAAACTTACTTGAATATATTAATATAAGGAGCCCGATTATTTTTGGACTCCTTATTGCGAACTCGCTGTTTGTCTTGTGTTTAATGTTTGTTTTTGTTTCCTTAATTCCCCAAGAGTATCTAACTAAACTTCTACAAAAAATAACGGCACTCACGTGAGTGCCGTTTACTTTTGTTTTTTTGAAAAATCCATAACTTGGCAACGCCAAATATCACTGCGAAGCAATATCACTTTTTAGTCTGCGACAAGCGTGATTCTGTCGCACACCACAAGACTGAAAAAGTCGGCTGCCCAGCCAAGCAAAAACAGCGGTATCAGCAATATTCCCGCAATAAGCGTCGCCCTGTGACGCGTTTCGTAAAACTTCTGAAAACGATATAAACTGCAAAGTATCCCGCCGAAGAAAAGATATAAAAACGTCTTCACGTTGTGCGGCAGCGCGTCGAACGCTTCGGTAATGGTGCGGCGGATTTTGCCTTCTTCGATGGGGATACGCACAACGAAACGGCTGCCCTTTTCTTTCTTGCTTTTGACCTCGATAACGCCGCTTAAATCGTCGACGATTTCTTTCGTGATATAAAGTCCCAGTCCGTTGCTTCCCGAAACCGTTCTGGACTTATCTTCCATATAAAATTTATCAAAGATAAACGGCAGACTTTCGCCCGAGATACCCGAGCCGTTGTCGCGGACGATAACGCGGACTTCCTTGCCGACTTTTTTGGCTTTTACGACGATTTTGCCGCCGCTTGGCGTATATTTTATGGCGTTGCTGATAAGGTTCTGTAAAACGCGCGCAAGTTGCTGGCGGTTTGCGTAAACGGTAACGTACGGCGCGCCCTTAACGATGAACGTGAGTTTTTTGGATTGCGCGAGTTTTTCGTATTTCAACGCTTCCGTTTTGAAAAATTCGCCGAAAAGCACGCTCTCTTTTATGCTGCCGATTGACTGGATTTCGTTTCTTGACGATTCGACCAGCGTCAGCACCTGACTGTTCATTTCCTCGGTTTTTTGAAGAATAAGCGCGGTATAATCCTTATCGTCCATACCGTCCGACAGACTTTCGGCGTAACCGGAAATAACGGCAAGGGGCGTTTTCAGGTCGTGCGCGACCGAGGCAATCATCACCTTGCGTTTTTCGTCGTCGGCTTTATTTTTGTCGCGCGCGTCGCGCATGCTTCGGCGCAGGGTTTCAAGTTGTTTGAAAATACGGCGCTCGAAAACGTCGCCCTCAATCGAAATCGGGGTGTCGATATCCAATCGATTAAGTTGTGCGATGGCGTCGTAAACGCTTCTTCTCGTTTTTCTTTTCAATTAGGTCAATCCTGCCACTTATAGCCAAGCCCCCAGATCGTAACGATATTGTTTACCCCGGCTTTTTCAAGTTTTTCGCGAAGTCGCGCGATTGTTACGACCACGGTGTTTTCGTCGATGTATTCGTCAATGCCCCACACCGCGTCGATAAGTTTTTGCTTGCTGAAAATCTGATTCTGATTGAGCGTCAGAAAGTCCAGAATTTTGAACTCTTTTGCGGTGAGATTGAGCGGCTCGCCGTTGACTTTCGCCTCAAACCTTTCGGACGAGATCATAAGCGCGCCGAAGTGTCTGTCCGCGTTTGCCGCGGGACGGTTAAGGTCGTAATAACGCCTTATCTGAGCGTTTACCCTGCACACCATTTCCTTGAACGAGAACGGCTTCGTGATATAGTCGTCCGCGCCGAGTTCAAAAAGGCGTATCTTGTCTTCTTCCGCAACCTTCGCCGAAACGACGATAATGGGTATATTCATATCGCGCCTGATACTTTCGCAAACCTCGTATCCGTCGGCGACGGGCATCATTATGTCCAGTAAAATAAGATCTGGCGAGAGCCTGCGCGCTTGCTCGATTGCGTCCCCGCCGTCAAATGCCTGCGACACGACGTAGCCGGCGCGGATAAGATAATTCCGCATAGTGTCCGAAATTTCCAGATTATCTTCTGCAATCAAAATACGTCTTTGCATTATATTGTCCTTTTTTGGGTATTTATTATCTTATTATACTTTGAAATTCTGGTATTTTCAAGTCTTTATTTATAAAAGATAAAGCGGCATTTGCGATTTTTTCGTCGGCGTTAATGAAATATTTTTCGTAAGATTTCCTGCAATATCTTTCGTGCCTGCCGGATGGCATTGCACCCGCGTTTTCGAAATTATATTTTCCGTTGACGCGCCACCCGTTCAGAAGAGCGATGTCGAACGCGTCTTTCGGACAGTTGAAACTGCACCTGACGCAGCACGCGCAATCGCCGCCGAACACGAATTTTCCGTCCACGATTTTTACGTTTTCTTCGGGACAGCTTTTCACGCAAAGTCCGCAATTCACGCACTTTTCCATATCGACTTTGAAAAATCTTCCGTTGACTTTCATTGCGGGATGCTCGATTCTAAACAGTAATGCGATAAGGTGTCCAAACGGTATTTTTTTGAGTTTATGCGGCGTAAGGCTTAAAATTTCACGCGCTTCGACGGGGGCGAGATTTTTTGCGGTATGCCACATTTTGTATGCCGCCGCGTCGTCGTGTCGGAATATCATATTGTACGGCATAACGTAGTGGTATTCCGCAAAATAATCGTATCCTTTTTCTTTCAAAATACTCACGAGTTTGTACGACGAAACGTTATTAAGCGCCAGCGGTTCTCCCGACGATTTCAGCACAAACAATGGTTTATCGTGCGTTTTTGGCATATCATATGCAAATTCCAGCACATTGTACGGCGCGTTGAAACCATGTATCGGATAACACACGCCCACCGCGTCAAAGTCGTCGACGCATTTAATGCGCGCGCCTTTTTTTATGTCGACAATCGTCGTTTCAACGCCGTTTTTTATGAACTCGTCCGAAAACAGGTTTGCGATTTTTCTTGTGTTGCCCGTGCCGGAAAACACGCATATCAATATCTTTTTCATCATAATCTTTTGTATTTTGCATGACCTTCCGCGTCAAAGAAATATACGGCGTCCTCGCCCTTTGCGTGCGAATCGTACCATATCGTCTGATAAAACGGAGTAAACTTTGCCTGCCTATCGAAGTCCCACGGTTCGGGCGCGTTGTCGATGCACCAGTGCCCCGCTTTCAGTATCGTGTAAGGTCTTGCGTAAAACTCCTGTCCGTCGTGAGTGCGCCACAAAAGTTTCGTATATAAATCGCCCTTTTTCATTGACTCGCTTAAAACTGCGCCGCCTCTGAATTCCGCAGCGTCCTTCATATCGTTTATATCGAGTTCGTTTTCGGGTTTCGTTTCGTCATAGCCGTGCGACAGGACGTATCCGTTCCGCTTTAAGTGATTTATGTTTTTCATTTCCAGGTAATCGACGTCGCCGTCGGGCAATTCGCCCTTTGCAAGCACGGCGTAATCGTCCCAACTTTTTGGCATACATTCCAGGTTTTCGCGGCTGCCGAAATACGCGCGGACTTTCCCTTCGTCCTTGTTTCTTATCCAGTGCGTCGGGCTGTTTTCGTCTTTCAAAAGCCTTTCGATTGCAAATTTTCTTATCACCCTTGACGGGAAGAATTTCGCAAGTTTGTAATACGGATGCCGTTTCAAAATTTCCTGCCAGTAGTCCTTGACGGTTTCGCGCTGGAAATCGAACATATTTTGCAGTTCGTCGCTGTCCGAAAACCACAGCCCGTGGAAGTTTCGGATGCTGTTCCACCCCGGTTTCATAAACTTTTCGGTGCTGCCGCCGATAATTTCAAACCCTTCGTTGAAAGTGTCGTAGCCGGTCACGCGGTTTCTTGCGCCGCCGCCGATGTTGAAGCAGCGTTTCCAGAAATTTTTGACGCCGTTTTCTTCATAGTCGCGCTTAATAATGTTTTTAATCAGAAGTCCGCTGTCGCGCGCCGTCACCCATTCAAGCGGCACGTTGAAACAGGTGTGAAACATCAGCCCGTCCTTCATATTGTTGGTGAGCATACGGTAATGAAGTATCGCGGTTTGTCTTAAAATTACAAAGTTTTCGATTTCGCTTTCAAGCACGATCCACTCGCCTTTTACCTTCGTTTCGGCATAGACGTCGTAAACGCTTGGCAAAAGCGGATCGCCTACCCTTCCCCACGGGTGCAGATAATTCCTGTTTCCGTAAACCGCGACAGTCGAAGTGTGGATAAATTTCGGCTGTTTTTGCATGGATTCCACGGCCTTCACAAGGTTCTGAACGCCCGTAACGTTGCAGGCGCGCGTAAGTTCGGGCGCGTGGTCGGAATCGGGCGGAATGACCGCGGCAAGATTGACGACGTAGTCGGCGTCTTTCACAAGGCTTTCGCAATCGGAATAGTTTGCGACGTCGCCAAAGATTTGCTCGACTCTGTCGCCGTACTTTTTCTTGATTTTCCGCGCGAATTTTCTTTCGTTATTGTGGTTTAAGTATAAAAGTTTGATTTTATCGACAAAAGGAAGCGACAAAAGCGCAGGCAGAGTTTCTCTGCCCATATTTCCGCTTGATCCTGTGAGCGCAACGGTAATTCCCATAAAGCCCTTCTTATTTTATATATGTAAATATGATAAATCTGTCATATTACCGTGCGGTGACAAAAATATTACAATTTAATTACAATTTTCAACAAAAGAAAACGCCCTGATTTCGGGCAAAAAACAATATTCAGACATAAATGCAAAGCGCCCGAGTTTCGGGCGCCTTACATAAAGAGGAATTTTATTACAAGTTTATAGGTTTGTTGCTGATTTGTAATTATAATATACGATAAAATAATTACATCTGCGTGACAAATTCATTACAAAATTATTACAAAGTCGAATTGTGTCGATTTTTACGACTTCGCTGTCAAAATACCACTGTTGCAAATTGCCTGTTTTTATTAAAAATCATATTCTTCAATAAAACCGACGAATTGCAATTCCTTTTCGTTCAGATATTTGATTTTCACACCCAACGTCTTATCGCTGGAGTTTTTTTCGGGATAGGTTTTTAACGACGTAACGCTTAAAACGTTATCGCTGATTTCCGTTTTATATCCGCGCTGCTTATAATATTCTTTCAGTTCTTCAATCGTGAGCGAACACATGTAAGTAACGTCGGCTATATCCTTGGAACTGTCAATCTTGCCGGTTAATAAGTGCTCGGGGAAAAACACTTCTTTTGACGTTTCTCCGCTTTTAAGCCGACAGCCCATTGAATCGATAACGTATCGGGTGTAATTTTTGGGCACTTTTACGGTTTCGTCGTTATCCTTATATATTACGAAACTGAAAGTCAATGACAACGGCAACTTTTTTACGTCAATAACGATTCTGTCGTTTACGATGACAGACTGCATATGGTTTCTGTCGTTAATATCGTCGCAAAGCGTTTGCAAATCGCCCTTGTAACAAAAAGCCTGTTTACCTTCCGTCGGGGCAAATCTTGTGCGGTTTTTAACGTTCAACATCAAATTTACCCTATACGTCGTTGTAAAATCGTCACAATAAATCATGTTGCTTTTTGAGGCGCAACCGGAAAAAACAAACGGGAAAATAATCAGCAACGCCAAAAAACAAACAATAAGATATTTTCTCTTTTTCATTGTTGTTATCTCCTTTTTTATAATAATTAATTAACCGTTTTCAATCTTAACATTGATCCAAAAGTGGCGGCGCATGTATTATTGTTGATTGCCACTTGCGAATAATCCTCCCAACCATAATGAACCATAAACTCATATCCGCCACCTGATTTTTTCTTATACCCATAAACTACTACTGCATGTCCATCATCACCATTCGGAGAATTATTTCCTGATGTCGCAGGATCGGCAATTAAACCAAATAAGATAACCGGGGTGCTTTTATTAATTAAGTTCTTCATGGTTAGGCTGCTGAAAAACGGAGTTATCATATCATAAATTCCCATATCTGTATAATTATAGTGGTTGAAGTAGTTAGTTAAGCAAGTTCTAATGGTCGTTGATGTTGAACTATAATTATTTAGGTTGTTCCTAAATGTTAGAAGATGCTGCGTGAATTCTCCACTTCCAATTACACTGTTATATTTATATTCTTTATAACCAGAATTATTAAATTGCATATAATTATCTGGTACGCACCGTTTTACATATTGATCATAATAACCCAATAAAATTGAAGCAGCTATATATCCACACGCTCCTTTGTCAATAGAATAAAAACTAAATGAAGCTTCTGTTGTTTTGGTTGTAAAAAATCTATGGTTGTTGACATAGGTCCAACCGCTTTTACCTGTATTATGATTTATGCCTTTTGTTTCAACAGTGTTTTTAGACTCATTTAATAAAGAATTATACATTTTATTTGAATAATTTTTAATACTATCTATCGTTTTATACGAGTTTCTCGGTATAATTTGATTAGATAATAAATGGACAAAATTATCACCGTCTAAGGTGTAAAACTCTGCGGGTCCAAAATAATATAAGTTATTACTATGATTTAAATATGGTGATAAACTATATAATGAATATTCGACCAACGAATTTGAATCGTTGCACAAAATCATATACCCTGTTGGTTCACACTCAAACAATGTATATTCTTTATCATTTAAATCTTTTAACAATTTGGTGCTACTAACACTTGTTTCTACATTATCTTCATTGTTTATTGTTTTTAAATAATCTTCGCCTACCTCCTTTAAATTATTAAAATTTGTTCGTGCAGAAGCATTTTTTTCATCAAATGTTCTGTTTGTTACCTGTATGGAAACTATACAAGTAAATAAAAATACAAAAACCAACAAATAAAATAATACTTTTTTTCTCATAATGCCCCTCCCATACATTAATTATTCATATATACATTATAAAACAAATGTCTATATTTTTCAACATCTTTTTTTCGCAATGAAAAACCGCCGAATTTCGGCGGTTGGTGGCTTTTAATCTTATTCCCACTCGATTGTTGACGGGGGCTTACTCGTGATGTCGTAACATACGCGGTTGATACCTTTCACTTCGTTGACGATCCTTGACGAAATTTTTGCAAGGAGCCTGTGCGGTATCGGCGTATATTGCGCCGTCATGAAGTCGCTTGTGTTGACCGCGCGCAGTGCGACAAGATAATCGTACGTCCTGTAATCGCCCATAACGCCAACGGTTTTGACGCCCGTGAGCACCGCAAAGTATTGCGATGTTTTGACTTTCGATTTTTCGATTTCGTCACGATAAATTTTGTCGGCTTTCCTTAAAATGTCGCATTTTTCTTTCGTAACTTCGCCCATTACCCTGACTGCAAGCCCGGGGCCCGGGAACGGCTGACGGTTGATAAGGAAGTCGGGAAGCCCCAATTTTTTGCCGACGATACGGACTTCGTTTTTGAAAAGTCCGTTAAGCGGCTCGACAACGCCCTTGAAATTGAGTTTTTCGGGAAGTCCGCCGACGTTGTGGTGCGATTTTATGACCGCATTGTGCTTTCCGCCCGACTCGATAATGTCGGGATATATCGTGCCTTGTGCAAGATAACGCGCGTTTTCAAACTTCCTCGCTTCTTCTTCAAACACGTGAGCGAATTCCGCGCCGATGATTTTACGCTTGCGTTCGGGATCGGTGACGCCTTCCAGCTTTTTCAAAAACCTTGCTTCCGCGTCGACGCGTACGAAATGCAAATCCATCTTTGAGAAAATGCTCTCGATTTCGTCGCCTTCGTCCTGACGCATAAATCCGTGATCGACGAAAATGCAAATGAGTTGCTTGCCGATTGCGCGGCTTAAAAGGGTTGCGGCAACGCTGCTGTCAACGCCGCCCGAAAGCCCCAGAATCACGGTGTCCGTGCCGACGGTTTCGCGCACTTCCTTGATTTTTCTTTCGATATAATCGCCAAGGTCGTAGTCGGCGTTCGCTTTACAGATTTTGAAAAGGAAGTTTTGCAACACCTTTTGTCCCTCGACCGAAAGCTCGACCTCGGGATGGAATTGCACGCCGTACAATTTCTTTTCGGGATTTTCAAAGGCGCAAATCGGGCATTTTGCCGTGTGTCCGATGACTTTGAACCCTTCCGGCACGGTTTCCACGCGGTCACTGTGGCTCATCAAGACTTTGGTGTTCGCGCTCACGCCGTCGAAAATTTCCGCTTTCACGTCAAGGTTTGCCTTCGTCACGCCGAATTCGCTTGTCTTGCAACTGACAACCTTGCCCTTTAAGGTATGGCACATAAGTTGCATACCGTAGCAAATGCCAAGGACAGGCACGCCGAGCGACAAAATTTCCGCGTCGAAATCCTGCGCGCTTTCGCCGTAAACGCTGTTCGGTCCGCCGGTCAGAATAATGCCGATGGGGTTGATTTTTCTGACTTCTTCCGCGCCGATGCTGCCCGATTTCACAAGAGAATACACTTTTGCGTCCCTGATACTACGGGCAATCAATTCCTTATATTGTCCCCCGAAATCGAGGACGAGAACCGTTTGATTATTCAATTTAAGCACCTCGTAAATTTTAACAAATGTAAGTATATAATATTTTTAATTTTTCCGCAAGTTTTAAGGGGCTGTTTTGAAAGCGACGTTAAAAAAAGACGCAAATTTTTGCGTCAATGACGATATTGCGGTTTTTCGTCGGGCGCAATGAACGAAGCGTCGGTGTATCCGTAAACGTTTGCAACCGACAAAAACGCCGAAACGATGCTGTTTTCGGGTACCGTGATTTTTTGCAGGTGGTTTTCGTAAAGCCCGTTGAGTTTCGCCGTGTTTTTCCCGCCGCTTTTTGAGCAAATCACGAAAATCGACGACGAAAAGTAGTATTTTCCGTTGCATTCGACAAGATTTTTCTTGGCATTGCCGTTATTTATTACCGCCTGAAAAACCGAGTTTACGGTTTTGTAAAAGTCGCCGTTGCCGTCTTCCACCATTACGCGCGCGTTGTCGGACGATTTCCAGCAATAAAACTTTGTATTGAGGATATTTATCGTGCAATATGACGATTCTTCCACGATTTCGTCACACCAGTTCATAATGCCGGAAACGTTGGAGTTTGCGATGACGGAATCTTTGAACGTCAGCGTCGAATTGTTGCCCGTCGTGGTTTTGAGCGACACGTTCGCTTCGGCGGCGTTGTTGAAAACGCATCTCACGAATTCGACGTCGGAGCGACTAATCGCCACGTTACGATAAGAATTTTCAAACACGCAATTCGTGAAAGTCGCTTTTGTTTTTTCGACAAATTTCGCGTCGCTTTTTTTGCCGTTGCCGATCTCGACGGGTATGCCGCAGTACAAAAAATCGTCAAGTACGACTTCTTCGCCGGCACTTACCGTCTTTCCCGAAAAGCGCGTGTCGACAACGTTCTGCCCGTATCCGATAAACCTTATGCTTACGCCGAAGTACCTGGCTTTTTCACCCTTCCGTTTTGCCGAAATTATGCTTTTGCCGTTGCCGAAAATATCGCGCTTCATTTTGAAAGTGACGTCCCTCGATTCTTCGGGAAGTAAATTCAGGTCAATATCGTTTTGCAGCACAAGGTTGTTCGACAAATAAGAATACTTGCTTTTGTCATACAAAAAATCCGCCGCGCTTCTCACGTTGACTCCATCGACAAGCCGCACGTTTCTTCCGTTCACGCTTATCGTGACTTCCGACGCGTCCACGTCCGCAAAATCGACAGAATCGCCTTTTGAAACGCCGTTTATCGACACTTTAAGGTCGTCTTCTGCCGACAGCGACAAAACCTTCCTTACGTCGAAAGCAGATTTCAATACTCCGTCTTCGTCGTATATCTTGTTGCCGAGATATTCGTTTTCCGCCTTATATTCAAAGTTCGCGTGCGCGACGGTCGGCGGCTCGATTTTGGTCGTGGCGACGTATCCGTAAAGCACGTCCGCGCCGACGGATAACAAAAGCGCGACGATTACCGTCACGATTATAAACAGTGCGCCCTTCCATTTAACCATATTTTCCAAAGCCTAAAAAGCGACAGCAAAAACGCTGTCGCTTTCGGCATATTAAATTATTACCACTTATTGTAAACTTTTTCGCAGAATGCGTACATATCTTTGATTTCAAGCACCGTGCCGTCGTCAAGCGTAACCGTGCCGTTCCAAAGCCCGTGCACCTGATGAGTAAGCATTCCGACATTGGGAAGCATTACGCCGTTGTGATTGTCGTAAAACGGCGTCATAGTCAACTCGAACCTGCCGTTTTCTTCGTGGAATTTCCACGGATCCATCCAGCGTTTGTCGGGCTGATATTCAAGATATACTTCGCCGAGTTTATGGCACTTGCCGTCGTACATGAGCGCGGTTTCGCGTCCTTTTTCGGGCGCGCCGATTCCCCAGGTGATTTCAAAGCCGAACAACTTGCCGTCGATATACGTCGTGCCGTTGCCCCAGAACCAGTAGTTTTTATGATCCCATACGCCGCGTCCCCAGTCAAGCACCGTGAACAAATCGTCGCGGTTGCCGTCGATGACTTCGCTGCCGATTTTCACAAATCCGCGCGTGGGCATGCAGTTGATTTTTTCGGTAAAGAAGAAGTGATTTGCGTGCTTTTCAAACGGATTCATAATGACGATGCTCTCGCCCGTGTAGTTGTCCGCCCAGAAGTCGCACTCGATTTTCGGGCTCTTCCAGTAAAGGTGACGTTTTTCCTTTGTAACCTCGAACCTTAAAACCTTTTTGCCCTTTTTGCGTTCAAACGTATAAGGCTCTTCGCCGTTCCTGTTGACGGGGAATTTGTTTGCCGTCGCAAGGTCCAGAATCATGTCGTTGACGACTTCGCCGGTTTTCAGGTTGACGTAACCGATTGTCGCGGCAGACGCCAGCGAAATATTGAAAAAGTTAAGCTGCACGATGAAATCTTTGCAACCGACCTGATAAAAGTCCCACTCTTTCACCGTCCATTTCGACGCTCTGATGTCTTCGCGGTTGTATTCGATAATATTGCGTCTTGCCCAGCCGGGCTGAGTCAGCGAGCCGTCTTTATTCAAAAGTTTAATCGGCTCTTTTACTTCGATTTGCGTACTCATAATTCACCTCTTATAATTTATACTAAGCACAAACTGCTCAGAAACAATGTAACGTATTCCGATTTTCTTACGTGTTACAGACCGGAATCGAAGTTTTCAAGCGCCTTAACCGCCACCTCAAAACACGTCGCAAGACTTTCTTCGTCAAGATTGTCAAAGGTGTCCTTGCGGGTGTGATAATAATCTTCAAGGTTATGGTTCATTGCGGTGATGCCGACGGCTTTCATACCGCCCTGATTGAACGCCGCGCTGTCGGTCGCTCCGAACGGTACGCCGATTTTCTGCACGGGAATTCCAAGTTCCGCACCGGCGTTGAAGAACAAGTCGATTGCGTGCGGATCGGACGGCACGGTATTGTTAAGGTCGTTGACGTTGACGCCCAAAAACTTTGCGTCGCGGATAGTGTCGATTGCAAAAATCAGCGTTTCGACGTCGTCAAATTCCTTTGCGTGCGCTTTTGTGAACGCCTTTGCGCCGCGAAGCCCCGCTTCTTCACTGCCCGTGATAAGCACGCCGACTTCGGTATTTTCAAGGTTTACGTTCTGGTCTTTCAACGCCTTTAAGACGGCAATGCTCATAAAACAACCCGTAAGGTCGTCGTTTGCGCCGTCGACGACGATTTTCTCGTTCCACATAAAGTACATTGCAATCCAAAGCGGAACGAACGCAAGACAAACGTATCCCAGAATATTTGCGACGTTTGCCGCGAGAAACGGCGTCTGCGAATATTTGTTCGCAATGCAAAGAATAATCGCGATGAAGAAATAAAACACGCCGATAAAACTCGTGATGACGTGGGCGATATAGCCCTTTCCGCCAAGGTGATAGTTGAAAGTCCACTCGTGCGCGGCGTCGACGTGTCCGCTGAAAATAATGCGGCGATGGACTTCGCCCGTCGGGTGTTTGACGGCGTAAAGATTGTGCGAAGTCTTTTTGACGAAAAGCTTGTCGACAACCTGCTTGTACATTACGAATTCGCCAACCATAAGCGCGGTCGCGACGACGAAAAGCACCAGCGACGCGACGGGTTGGAAAAAGTACGCCGCAAGCGCGATAAGATACAGCGACACGCTGATGTATATCCAGCCCATGAATGCGGCGGGATACACGGGAAACGGTTCAAGCCTGATGTCGTCGGCATAAGGTTTCAGAAGTTCGCCCATATATTCGGCGGCTTTTTTCTCGCCTTCGCTTCCCGCCGAGCGTTTTCCGAAAGTTTTGATGACTTTCTCGATATGCCCTGCCATAAAGGTTGCGCTTTCGCGTTTGTTTTCTCTTATTGAATCAAATCCCATAATTTATCCTTATCCTTTTTAAGGGCGACGCCCTGTATTATCTGACGTTGGTTGCCGCGCTTGCGGGGGTATAAAGTTGATAATTTTCCGCGCTGATGATACCCTGACGGTACATTGCTTCAAGGCACTGTTCCATGCTGTACATACCGGCGTTGCGGCTTGTCATCATTGTGTTTTGAAGTTGGTAGTTTTTCCCTTCGCGGATAATATTTTTGATTGCGCCGTTGCAAATCATAACCTCGGTTGCAAGCGACCTTCCGCCCTTCACGTTGGGGACAAGCTGTTGCGACACTACGCCGAGAAGCACCATTGAAAGCTGCACGCGGATTTGTTGTTGCTGATCCGCGGGGAACACGTCGATGATACGGTCAATCGAGTTGCACGCGCCCGTCGTATGCAGGGTTGACAAAACAAGGTGTCCCGTTTCTGCGGCGGTGAGCGCGGTGCGGATACTTTCAAGGTCGCGCATTTCGCCCAGCATAATTACGTCGGGGTCCTGACGAAGCGAGGCGCGGAGTGCGCGCGGATAATCGCTTGCGTCGCGCCCGATTTCCCTTTGTGTGATCACGCAACGGTTGGACGTATAAGTATATTCGATAGGGTCTTCAATTGTGATGATGTGCGCCGTAATGACGCGGTTGAGATAATTGACGATGCTTGCGAGCGTTGTCGTTTTACCGCTGCCCGTAGGTCCCGTAACAAGAATGAGTCCGCTTTTTTTGACCGCAAGATTTTTCAGAACTTCGGGAATGCCCAGTGAGCGGAAATCGCCGATTTCATTGATTATGCGACGAATGGATATCGAAAATCCGTTGAAGTCGCGATATACGTTGCACCTGAACCTTCTGTCGCCGACGGAAAAAGAACTGTCCACGTCGGAATACAGGTCGAATTCGGTCATTTGTTTTTCGGTAAGAATGTCCTGAATAAAAGAAAAAACTTGCTCTTTTGTGAGAACCGTGTCGTCGATTTGTTTCAGCGTCCCGGAAACCCTTGCGATTGCACATTTGCCGGACTTGATGTGAATGTCGGAAGCGTCGATTCTTTCAGCAAGTTTGAGGTATTTGATAAGCGTGTTATCTCTCATAAATAGTCCACCTAAAAAGATTTTTCGCGACTTAACGCTACTGAGTAAATTTTATCATACTAATATATAAAAATCAACATATATGCAAAATTTTACTTTACTTTAATTAAAATAATAAATAACTCACAGTCCGAAATTCGGGTTAAAAAAACCGTCCCTGAAAAAGGACGGCCATTTTTTGTTTCTTATTTGTCCGACGGATTGTCCGACTTGGCGTCGGGTTGCTCCGCATTGTTTTCATCGGTATTTCCGGTATCGACAATGCTTTCGGGTTGCTCGTCGTTATCCGTCGCTTCGCCGTGCTTTTTAACGAACATCGGCTCGTTGAGTCTTTCGATGAAACCTTGCACCGCGTACATTCTTTTAAGGATTGCGTACAGCATGTACGCGACGACAATCGACACGCCCCCCTGAATGCAGTTGCCGGGCAAACTTTCAAGCGAGCCCGCCCAACCGTACAAAATCGCGCCGGCGAAATAGTAGCCGACAACCATCCATACGCCTGCCGCGACAAGCCCGAGAATGTCGATATAGAACTTGTCTTTTTTGTTGAGTTTTTTCACGATAAGTCCGCAAATCAGACCTTCAAGTCCCTTTATGAGCAGCGTAAACCCCGCCCAGTGCATATATCCGCCGATGACGTCCGCAAGCATACTACCGATGCCGCCGACAACCATCGCAGGCACGGGGCCGGCAAAAAGCGCGGTCAGAAAGATAACGGCGTCGCCGAAGTTGATATACCCTTCCGTTGCGGGCATGGGGATGGGAAGCACCCACGTAACAACCGTCGTGAGCGCGCACATGATACCGATAAATGCAAGTTTAAGCGTTTTGTTTCTGTTGGCTTTCTTCATAATAATTCCCATTATACCCCTTATATTTTTTAAGTCAAATATATATATTGATATACTCGCCATATTTGGACAAAAGACGTCATAATATCGCAATTACGGCGCAATAAACGCGACGTTTTGCCCTTGTTTGTATTGTTATTGCCGAAATTTAGAACAATTTTTATGTTTTTTACGGCATGCCAACGGATAGTAATACGAACTTAGGTTTCCCGCCGTGTTTTTGACTAATACTGCGTTACGCTCACGGCTTATACGATAAAGTATTAAGCCGCTCG
>CDYU01042412.1_pt1 | contig 38974 bp, 41 predicted proteins | sample 480701 | NCBI WGS metagenome assembly CDYU01 (sample SAMEA3182105, study PRJEB8094) | gut metagenome | biome: human; feature: gut; material: Stool; isolation source: human stools | place: Canada | collected 2013-02-26 | reverse complement strand
GGACTTCGTGGAAGAAAGAAAAAGAATAAACAGTAACAATTAACCTTGCGGGGAATGTAAGCCAGTGACTTATGTTCCCTGCTTTTTTTGATTTGGAGGACAAATAGTGGTAGGAGAAAGAATCAGATATTACAGAAAACGACAAAAAATGACACTCAGGGAACTGGGCGAGAAAAGTGGTTTTGAAAATAGAGGTGATGTAAGAATTGCCCAATACGAAAATGGTTCAAGAGTTCCAAGGACGGGAACGTTGAACAGGATTGCAAAGGCACTTGGCATTCCGCCGGAAGAATTATTCTGTGAGGACTGTAGAAAGTGCATGTTTCTCAAGAATTATTACAGAAAGAAAAGAAAATCTCATACCACTTTTGATATGGGAATCGAAGAAGACAACAGTTACAGAGAACACAAAAATCCCGAGGATGAAGGGATTTTGTATGACAATTTAGATTAAGGAGGAACCGTAATATGATGAATTACGAGATTTTTAAGGAAGTAGTAAAAGAAAAGTTTATGGATTATATGCCTGAGAAGTTCAAAGGAATGGAGCTTGTGGCAGAACCCGTGGAAAAGGTGAATGTGACTCTTGATGGCATCATCTTACGAGAGGAAGGCAGGAATATTTCGCCTACGATTTATATCAATGACATGTATAAGAAGTATCAGGACTGTGGTGATCTTGAGGTGTCACATCATTGACAAATGTACATCGCCATGATATATTTTGAAAAATATATATATTTTTTGTCGGAAGTGTAGAGTTTTTTGTCGGATACTTTTCTAAAATAAATAAGCTATTACATCTTTATGAAGGTGTTTCAGCATTTGGCACAAGGGGTTATCGCAGAAAGACCTATTTTTTGCAATAACTCAAGTAGAAATGAAGTGAATATCGATGATGCAGCAATTGTATAAATTGACATATGTCAAAAATGGGGGGGTAGAAGCCTACTGACCGTGAATGACGCTCAGGAGAGAATGACAAAAGGAGGACTTTATGAATATTATCAAACATAAATATGGCAAACGAACGGTATCTCTGCTGCTTGCGGTAATTTTGGTGCTATGCCCTTTGCAGGTTAGGGCGGCAGATAACAAGCCAACCATCGAAATTGGTGACTACATTCAGATGGGTACTTATGGGGGAGAGCCAATTGTGTGGCGTTGTGTAGCGAAGGATAGCAATGGGCCATTGATGCTTTCGGATAGAGTATTGTGTGATTACATGCCCTATGATGCAAAAACCAACAAAAATGCCGAAACAGGCTCGCACCGGCGCAATAGCTGGAGAGATAATTTTGGTTCTAACCACTGGAGAGACAGCAACATACGTTCTTGGCTCAATTCCAACGCTGAAGCAGGAAAAGTGAAATGGCTTTGCGGAAATCCGCCAACAGAGGATTCTGTCTATCCTAAAACGGCAGCATATGACCAAAAGGAGGGCTTCCTTCGCAGCTTTCGTTCGGATGAGCTGGGAGCGATTCGAACGGTGAAGCAGCGTTCTATCGTTTCCCATCCGGAGTATACGGCAGGTTATATCGACGCAGCCGGTGTTGATCTTCCCTATAACACCACAATTGATACGGTAGCGGATGGGTATGACAGTGCCCATTATGAATATATTTGGGATAGAGTTTTTCTGCTGGATGTTCAGCAGCTCAAAACGGTTAATGATAACCTGAACGGCTACCATATCGCAAAAAACAGAAGCGGTGTAGCATGGAACTATTGGCTGCGTACACCGATTACAACCTGTAACCATGATATGCGATTTGTGACCCCTCAAGGGAATATTTTGCGTGACGCACCCTATAAGGGATATTACGGCGTTCGTCCTGCCTTCTATCTGAATACGGAAAATTACACCGTATCATCCGGCACAGGACAGAGCGCACAGGACCCCTATGTTGTTTCCGCACCGGATGCGCCGGATGACAGCATTGGCATATCCGGCGCTGTGCGAGAGGATGTGAATGGTGACTGGAATGTGAACACGGATGAGTATCTACAGCTGGAGATGAGTACCCTCTACACTGAGGATCCTGCATATGCAAATGTAACCGTACCGGTGTATACAATCCAGAAGCCTCGCAGCGATAAGGAGAACATGGTGATTGTGTACTGCGCCGAGGGCTACACCAAAAGCCAGCAAAAGCAGTTTGTCGAGGATGTAAAAAAGCTGTGGGGGGAGGTATTGCAGATAGAGCCATATCGCAGCATGGCGGATCGCTTTAATGTCTATGCACTCTGCACGGCATCGGTGGATGGCTATGGCGGTACCAGCACATTTTTTGCTGCGACCGCCAAAGGAGGAATTTCTACTAACAAAGGGAACTGGCGCAACCATGTTTTGGAGCGCATCATAGGCCCTGCGTTTATCGAGAAGATTCATGACGCACATATTCCTAATGAAACGCATCCAAACGAAAACACGATGGATCATAATTATAGACAGTATGATTATGTGTATGAAAATATCAACCAATTCGTTGTGTTGGCGAATAGCGGTGAGTATTTCGGTGGCTCTCATGATAATAAACAATATGGTATTCACTATATTGTTGCGTCAGCGAGAAACGCATATTCTGCGTTTACCCAGCGGCATGAACTGGGACACGGTCTGTTCCATCTGGGAGATGAATATAATTATAGCACTGTTCCTGTAGATGAGTGGAATTACACTACATCACTGAATATGACTGCAACAAAAGATCCCACGAAAGTGAAGTGGAAGCAGCTGCTTGGCTTCCGTAATACCTATACCTGCCCACATCTTGACTACTATCCTTATACCTATAATTCCAGCAGGGATTGTCTGATGCGAGAGACCTTTCAGAATGATTTTTGCGATGTGTGCAAGCTACAGGGCATAAAGGTCATGAGTCAGCTCATTACAAATCCCCCTGCGCTTTATGTGGCTGTTCCTGAGGTGAAAAAGTATATCGGCGGTTACAGAAATCCCATAAAAGATCCTTCTGCCTTTGAGGCAGCGAATTCCTCCGCATATGCGAGCTATCAAAATGACAGGAATAGCCGTCTATTAAGCGGCGGCAGTAAAAACAGCTTTGATTATAGCAGCATGAAGGGGCAGCAGGTTGAGCTGCGCACCATTATACAAAATCTTTCGAATACCCAAGCGAAGACTGTGACCCTGCGCCTGTGGGTGGAACATTCCAACGGCGAAAAAGCGGTCACGACAGATGGGGAGCAGGTTTTCACTACGCAGGAGTTTGACATCCCTGTTTGGAAAGAGAAAAGCAAATTCTGGACAAAGGGTGCGTTGGATTACGAAGGCAGCGACTTTAATTCCGGCCTTGTCAACTGCTCTCTGGTTTACACGATTCCGGAGAATGCCATTCTGCAATCCGGCGATACCATCGGCTTTGAGATTGTAGATCATGCGACAGGCGAGGTATTGGCTGATGATGATACGGAGCAGCAGCGCTATGTCAATGTCACCATCCAATATCAGCTGGAGGATGGCACAGATGTTCCAAACACCATGCCGACTACCTTTACTGTTCCGGTAGGCAAAAAGGTTGATTGGCAGCCGCCGCAGGAACTGCACGGCTACACTTTTGTTAAAGCGGAGGGGATGGAAAATGCTGTCCCGAACAGTGGTATGACGATTCGTTATATTTATAAAAGGTCTGAGGAACGCCCCGAGCCGCCGGTGACAAAAAATTATACGGTGCAATACAATTGGGGCTCTGTATTCCCGACAGGCGCAACGCTGCCGCTAAATAGCAGCTCCTATTCGAGTGTGCAACAGGCGAAGGCGGCTGTGGATAAGAAATATACCTCCACAACACGCATTCAGGCACAAAAGGATGGTAAAAACGGCACATGGGCTTTTTCGGGCTGGGATGCCGGCAACCTAAACGGCACAACCGTGGTATTCCGTGGAAGTTGGAGTTTTACGGAGGATACAGCGCCGATAACGCCTCCGAGCGGTACAGCAAGCTACAAGATTACCGCAACGGCAGGTATCGGTGGAACAATCTCTCCCGGTGGCACGACAACGGTATCTGCCGCAGGTCAGCTTACATATACAATCAAGGCGAACGAAGGATATTATATTGCGGACGTAAAGGTGGATGGTTCGGAAGTGACAGCAACCACAAGCTACACCTTTAGTGATGTGAATACTGATCACACCATAGAAGTTACCTTTAAACAGGAAAGCCAGACACCGGATGTGCCGGATGTGATTGCACCAAGCATAACCACACAGCCTGGAAATGCGACAGTGAAGGTAGGTGAGACTGCGTCCTTTACCATAGCAGCAAGCGGTACAGATCTTACCTATCAGTGGCAGATAGACAGAAATGATGGGAAAGGATGGGTAAACATTGACGGTGCAACGGCAACGAGCTATACCACATCCACAGTCAATATAAGCTGCAACGGATTTAAGTATAAGTGTGTTGTTTCAAACAGCGCAGGAAACGTAGAGAGTAATTCCGCAACATTGACCGTACAGGATGCGGGCGGTTCCGATAATCCTGACACACCGAATAACACCTATCAGATTATTGATGGAGCAAACAGTAGTTGGACGCATGACAGTGATGGTAATATCACCATCCGGGGTAACGGAGACTTCTCCAAGTTTACCGGAGTTAAGGTGGACGGAAATTTGATAGACAGGAGCAACTACACTGCAAAGGAAGGCTCTACCATTATCACACTGAAAGCTTCCTACCTGAATACACTTTCGGCAGGAACCAATACAGTTGAAATCCTTTGGACGGATGGTTCTGCAAGCACCACATTTACCATCAAAGCAAATACCTCTGATAACAGTAATAACAACCAGAATGACAATAACAATAGCGATTCCTCTGATGACAAGCCATCGAGTGGAACTGATAAGAAGGATGTGACTGCACCTAAAACCGGGGACAACACACCGAGTGTATGGCTGTTTATACTATTAATTCTTTCCGGAACGGGATTGATTATTACTGTAAAGAAACGCAGAGAAAATTTGAATTCATAGAAACGATAGTTAAAAAATGAAACGAGAAAATAACCATGGAGAAGGCGGGCATGTATGTCCGTCTTTTTTTCAAAGAAAACACAACAGGGAGTGTACGCTGCGGAAGAGGTGAAAGAAAAGACACAGACGGAATCAAAGCAGAAGGCGTGTATGGGAATGGAAATGGAAATTTCTTCTCAATCAGGTAAATCCTAAAAATGCAATGCGCTCATTTGGAACATTTGTTTCTAAGATTGATTGGTCGAAGTCAGATTCCTTAAGAGAACTGTTTAGACCATTTGAGCATCTTGGGACAGAAAAGATATATGCTTTATAGACATAAAAAGCAAGATTGAATAGCAACCCTCCCAAAGTTGCGCATTTGCAACCAATGTTTTCTTTACTTTCAGCCACCTGTCGGTATAATTTTGGGTATAAATTGAATTGGAGGTATTTATTTTGATAGGTGACAATATTAAGTTTTACAGAAAAAAGAATCAGCTTACACAGGATGACATTGCTGAGGCATGTAATGTGACAAGACAGGCGGTGTCGAAATGGGAGAACGGTGAGAGCCTTCCGACGGTCGACAATCTGTATGCCTTGAGCAGGCTGTTGCACACTTCGGTGGATGACATACTGATAGGCGAGAAAGAGAGGGACGATGAGCCCTCTCTTTCTTTTTCCTTTTATATTTTTCTTTGGTTTTCTTGTCCTGCTGAATGCCCATTTTATATCCTTAATTTCCTCATCTGTGGCAGAAATCGGTGTGTCATTAACCATTATGGAAAGACCGTAAATGGCTGTTTTTTTAGATATTGACGGAGTGCTCAATTCAAGTAAAACAATAGACAGGAATTTTGATTATCCAGAGCTTGCAATGTCAAAGTAAATGCTATAGAATATTTTCATATCAAATTAAACGCAAATGAGGAGATTAAAGTTATGAAACAGAAATTGAGAAACCTTTCGGCACCGGCAAATATAATATTTGCCATTCTTGCAGTTTTTATTTTCATTGCACCCTTGCAGTGGAGCGGAAAAGTGCTGGGACTGATTCCGGGCATGGAAAAGGCGGATGATTATCTGCTGCAGGCTATTGTGGAGACAGTTGTTTTAGTTATTTTTCTTGGCATCACATATATATTTGGGCTGTGGGATATTTTTAAGGAAAATGCAGCAGGATGGACAAGAAGCTTATACACAGGCGGTTTTTTCATAGTGTACTGTTTGTATGCTGTTGTTTCAGGCATTTATTTGTGCTTTTTGGGTGAGCATGGTGATGTGAAGGCATTTTACAACATCATCTTTTTCTTTATTGCGGTCTGCCTTGTAGGGCTCGTTGAGGAGCTGGTGTTCAGAGGAGTGGTGTTTAATCTGCTGCTGAGAGCTTTTCCAAAGACGAAAGGTGGAATCACAGGAGCCGTAGTTTTGGGAGGCGTACTGTTTGGATTGATGCATTTTTCCAATATGGGCGCAGGGGTTAAGTTCAGTAGTTGTCTGATACAGGTTATTTCAGCAGGTCTCATGGGTGTGCTGTTTTGCATGATATACGCGTCTACACGCAATTTCTGGATGCTTGCCATTTTCCATACTGTTGTAGATATGGGAGGGCTTTTATCATCGGGAATATTTGAGGGAGGCGGAGTGGCCGACAGGATTAATGAGTTTTCGGCAATGAACTGTATTGCATTTGTCGTGCTCGGTATTCCTATGCTTGTTATGCTGCGTAAGTCAAGGCGTATCCGTCTTGAGATGCTCTATAACAATGTGACTATCATAGATGACGAGAGGGAGGGTGCTAAGCTTGCAGTTGTTTCACTGGTGCTTGGTATTTGCAGTATTATTTTCTCGTTTTTTGGATATCTGATGGGACTTGGAATTGTCGGCATGCTTGCTTCCAAAATGTCAAAAAAGGCAAAGCAGTATAACAATACAATAGCAACTGCCGGTATGATTACATCGATAATAGGCTTTGTACTGTCGGTCATCTGCACGATTGGCATGATGGTGCTGTTTGCAAGCGGCATTTATGACAGACTTGTTAATATGACTATGTAAATTAAAGTAACTGATTTGACAATATGGTAAAAATACCATATAATATTTTGTGAAGATAGTGGGGAAGAGTTATGGGTGGATTTATTGCTGAATTTTATGAGAATGGGGACAAAATTCCGGTAAAAGATTTTTTAGATAGTTTAAATGTTAAGATGCGAGCTAAGCTATTGATGGAAATTAAACTATTGGAAGAAAAAGGTACGTTGCTGAGAGAACCATACAGCAAGCCGCTCGGTGATGGGATTTTTGAATTGAGAGCTAAGGTAGGAACAGATATTTCGAGAGTATTATATTTTTTCTATTATGAAGGAAGAATAGTATTGACACATGGATTCATTAAAAAAACTCAGAGGACACCAGCTGGTGAAATTGAAAAGGCTAAGAAATATAGAAGAGATTATATAGAAAGGCATGGTAAATAATATGAGATATGACGATTATTTACAGGAGCAGCTTAAAAATCCTGACGTAAAAAAAGAGTGGGACGATCTCCAGCCTGAGATGGATGTCATAAGGGCTATGATAGATGCGCGCATTAAAAATAATTTGACTCAAAAGGAGCTTGCAGCACGTACAGGCATTGATCAGGCGGATATTAGTAAGCTTGAGAATGGAACGAGAAATCCATCTTTGAAACTTTTAAAGAGGCTTGCGCATGGAATGGGGATGCAGTTGAAAATTGAATTTGTACCAATGCAGCCGTTAAAAAAATAAAATTGAACGGATGCTGCAATAATACGAAGCAGACCTTTGAATGTCGCATAAAGTCTACATTCAAGGGTCATTTTTTAAGGAGAAACCATGAACATTTTATTGACAGCAATAAATGCAAAATACATACATTCAAACCTCGCAGTTTACTCACTGCGCGCCTGTGCCGGGGAGTACAGGGATGCTGTGGAGCTTGCAGAATACACGATAAACAATCAAAAGGATTACATTCTTGAGGAGCTTTATAAGAGAAAGCCCGACGTACTTTGTTTTTCGTGCTATATATGGAATATTGATTATGTGACTGATATTGCACGCGAGTATAAAAAGCTTTGTCCGTCAGTGCCGATATGGGTTGGAGGCCCTGAGGTGTCTTACGAGGTGGAGGCATTTCTGCAGGAAAATCCATACATAGACGGTGTGATGATAGGCGAGGGTGAGGATACCTTTAGAGAGCTGTGCGGTTACTATGCGCATAAAAGAAAGCTGAGTGATATTGCAGGCATTGCTTTCAGAAAAAACAGCACAGGTAATAGTACAAGTGTGAACAACATAGGAGGCTGCAAAGCGGATGAAATAGTATTCACAAGTCCCCGCCCAATCAAAAACATGAGTGAAATTCCGTTCTGCTATGATACTCTCGATGATTTTTCAAACCGCATCATCTACTACGAGAGCAGCAGGGGATGCCCGTTTTCGTGCAGCTACTGTCTGTCATCGGTGGATAAGACACTGCGTTTCAGGGATACTCGGATTGTCAAAAGGGAGCTTAAGTTTTTTATAGACCAGAAGGTGCCGCAGATTAAGTTTGTGGACAGAACCTTCAACTGCAATCATGCTCATGCCATGGAGCTGTGGCGCTTTATAAAGGCGAATGACAATGGTGTGACAAACTTTCACTTTGAGATATCGGCGGATCTGCTGAATCAGGAGGAGCTTGAGCTGATTTCTGATATGAGGCCGGGGCTGATACAGCTCGAAATCGGTGTGCAGTCCACCAATGAGGTCACGATTAAGGAGATTCACAGGACTATGAAGCTTGAGAGGCTTAAGGAGGTTGTGAAGCTCATTCAAAGCGGCAACAATATCCATGAGCATCTGGATCTGATTGCAGGGCTGCCATATGAGGACTATGACAGCTTTGGGCGTTCCTTTGATGAGATTTATGAGCTTAAGCCAAACCAGCTGCAGCTGGGATTTTTAAAGGTGCTCAAGGGCTCGTATATGTTTGAGCATGCCGCGGAATATGGTATTGTCTACCATGATAAGCCACCGTATGAGGTAATGTCCACGAAGTGGCTTTCGTTTGATGATGTGATAAAGATTAAGCGCGTCGAGGATATGCTTGAGGTGTATTACAACAGCGGACAGTTTGAGATTACGATGAAGCTCATGGAGTGTATCTTTGACAGTGCGTTTGAGTTTTTTCAGAAGCTTGGAGATTTTTATGAGGCAAACGGCTATTTTGGAATGAGCCATTCGCGCATCAGAAGGTGCGAGATACTGCTTGAGTTTCTGGCTTTATACCTGCATGGCTGTGACAACGACGATATGACTTCTGTGGGATTATCCGAAAATCACGGAGACAGAGATGATACTGATTTTGACGAAAATGCCATAGATAGAGATAATACCGATTTTGATGAAAATGCGCAGATTTACAGCATGATTCAGGAATCGCTTATCTTTGATTTGTACTATCGTGAGAACTGCAAGAGCCGCCCGGTGTGGGCCACAGATATAGGAAGCTTCAAGCACATGACACATGCATACTGTAAGAATGGAAAGCTGTCGCATGTGGAGCCGTTTCACTATATTTTTCCTGACAAGCACACGCGCAAGCTGGATGAACTGCCAAAGTATCATAAGGAGCCGGTGTGGGCGCTTTTCCACTACGACATGAGAGACCCGCTTGATCACCAGGCGCTGGTGGAGTATATAAAATAACAGTAACGCGATATGGCTATAGCGGAGTATATAAAATAGCAGTAAAGCGATATGGCTATAGCGGAGTATATAAAATAGCAGTAACGTGAAATGACTATAGTGTTAAAAGCCGGGAAGGTTTACGGACTAAGAAAAATGAGCAACATAGATAATATAAAAAATTACACGGTGATTGACCTGGAAATGACAGGTCTTTCAGCTAAAAATGACAAGATAATAGAGATAGGTGCGGCACGTGTGAGGGGCGGCGAGATAGTGGATACGATATCCACACTGGTAAATCCGAAGCAGCATATTCCACAGCGTGTGCAGGAATTAACGGGAATTACCGACAGTGATGTGGAAAACGCGGCAGATATGGACGTGGCTGTGGATAACCTGCTTGATTTTATCGGAGATGATATCATACTCGGGCAGAATGTGACCTTTGATTACAGCTTTTTAAAGCAGTGGGCGGTAAATCACAAGCGAACCCTTTCGCTGAATGCATATGATACTCTGAAAATAGCCAGAAAATGTCTGCCTGCTGAGCAGTCAAAGAAGCTGGAGGATTTGTGTGAGTATTTTGATGTGAGCAGGGAAAATGCCCACAGGGCGCTCGATGATGCGATAGAGACAAAGCAGATATTTGAAAAGCTGCTTGCACTGATGGATGAAAAGGGAGAGCCGGTGGAGTCAAAGCCACTTGTATACAAGGCAAAAAAACAGACACCCGCCACGGCCCATCAGGTCAGACAGCTAAGGGAGCTGATGGCTGAGTATGGGATAGCAGATGTCATATCGTGGGACAACCTGACCAGAAGCCAGGCCTCAAGGCTGTACGATGAATATCGTAGCAGATATATTAATAGGTGTGAGGATGGCTCGAAATAAGTTTCAATACAATAAGTTATAATACAATAAGCTATAACGCAAATTAATTACCGGCCGAGGCGGTATCAGCCTGTAGGCTCTCAAGCATAGAAACGATTCCATCCCTTGAAAGAGAATTAAGCTGTTTTGCTTTCTCAATAAGCTCTGCAAGCCGGTCGGCTTTTGACATGCTGATGAAGGCGTTGGCTAACAGACTGTATACGTTCTTTGAATCGGCACCCTGCTCCACTGCAAAATCAAGCAGTTCATTGCCCAGCGATTCATAGCCTGCTTCCTTAAGCCTATTGTAATAGTCCGGCAGCATTGAAACAAATTTCGTGAAGTTATCATCATATTCAGACAGCTTTTTAAAATTGAGAATGCCATATTTAAGCTTTAAATCAGTGTTTGTCATTCCGGTGAGATTGACAAGGGTTTTATCCCTTAAATCATTTATTTTATCATTATTTAATGGAAAAAACTTTTCCGGTATGGTAATATAACACAGGTCAGTGGTATCTCCGCGGAGGGTTGAGTTGGCTTTGCGCTCCTTTTCCCAGAACTCCTCGGTGACCTTTGCCTGGGCAGAATCAGCCCTCTTTATGGCAAAAGTAATCACTGCAATAAATAAAATGAATAAAATTAGACAAATTGGAATCATATGTTGGAAAATCCTTTCTCATATATGAAAATAGTATAACTCATTTTTGAACAGAGGTGAATAGTATGTACGATTTTAATAAAAAAAGAAATCAGAAGGTGGTTGCTATAGTGATAATAGTGGTTATAGCAGCGATGCTTGTGACAACATTTGTGTCAAGTCTTGTATAGCTTTTCTTGAAATATGGAAAAAATATGATAATATGATATAAAATGCAGTTCAGTTAAGCGGATGACAGGGGCGCTTTTAACAGCCTCAGGAAAAGGAATCGGAAATGAAGATTAATAAAAAAGCATTATTACTGGGTACAATGGCATTTGTGCTTGTGGCAGCATCAGGCATGGTAAGTGCATATGCAAGCGGTTCGTCAGGCACAAAGAAGGCAAAGGTACAGACAATTACAGAGGGTGTGTGCATTGGCAGTGTGGATGTAGGCGGTATGACAAAGGAAGAAGCAAAAAAAGCAGTTGATGCCTATGTTGACAGCATAAAGGATACATCCTTTTCATTAAAGGGTGCCAATGGTTCATTTGATGCAACAGCACAGGAAATGTCTGTTTCGGCGGACACTGATGCAGCGGTGGACGATGCTCTTTCAGTGTGCCATGAGGGCAGCCTGATTGACAGATTTGTGGAGTCAGAGGAGCTCAAAAAGGGCAATGTTGCCGTCAATATGTATCTGTCGGTTGATAAACAAAAGACCGCAAAGATGATTTATGATAAGAGCGACGAGCTCAATATAAAGGCAGTTGACAATTCGCTGCAGAGAAACGGCGACAGCTTCGATTTTGTCCCGGGACAGGAAGGCAAAGAGGTCGATGTGGTAAAATCAGTCTATGCTATAAATGACTTTTTGCAGAATAGCTGGGATGGCTCGGCGAATGAGATAGAGCTGGTCACAAATACGGTCCAGCCGAGGGGCTCAAAGGAAGAGCTCTCAAAGATTAAGGATAATCTGGGAGGCTTTTCTACCGATTTCAGCAGCTCGGCAGCAGGGCGTGCAACCAATGTAAAGAACGCATGCAGCCTGATAAACGGCAGTGTCATATATCCGGGGGAGCAGTTCTCGGTTTACGAGGCTATCAGCCCTATCACAACTGACAACGGCTATCAGATAGCAGGCGCATACGAGAACGGTCAGGTAGTGGACTCGGTAGGTGGAGGTGTGTGTCAGGTTGCGACCACTCTCTACAATGCGGTTATAAGGGCTGAGCTTGACATAGTGCAGCGCTACAACCATTCCATGATAGTAAGCTATGTAAAGCCATCTGACGATGCGGCAATTGCAGGAACCTACAAGGATCTTAAGTTTAAAAATAATCTGGACAATCCGGTGTATATAGAGGGCTATTGCAGTGGAGGAATTATTACCTTCAATGTGTACGGAGTGGAGACGAGACCCGCAAACAGGGAAATTTCCTTCAGGAGTGAGACACTTTCCGAGGAGGATCCGGTCACGCAGTTTAATTTTGATGCAGGTCAGCCGGTCGGTTATTTCAACACCGAGCAGTCTGCACACAAGGGAGTGACCGCAAGGCTATGGAAGACGGTCACAGTTGATGGAACAGTGAAGAGCGATGAGGTATTCAACAACAGCAAGTACAAGTCATCACCAAAAATCGTGACGGTTGGTACAGCAGGAGCATCAGCGGAGGTTGTTGCGCAGCTTCAGGCGGCGGCAGCGGCTAATGATGAGGGCTCGGTTAAATCCATTGCTGCGTCTGCGGCAGCAGCGGCTCAGGCAGCACAGGCTCAGGCAACCCAGACACAGGATCCGAATGCGGCAGGGCAGGCACAGGGTGCGCAGACACAGACTACAGACCCGAATGCGGCAGGGCAGACACAGGGCACGCAGCCGCAGCCGACAGACCCGAATGCAGCAGGGCAGGCACAGTAAATACACAGCATATTATTATTAGGAACAGGAAAACACATGAAAAACGGTAAAATATCAGAGTCGGTTTTAAAGCGCTCTGTCTTAAAACAACTTCATACCACAAGCGACAGAATACTTTTTAAACCGGCAGTAGGTGAGGACTGTGCGGTGATTTCCATGCAGGCAGGCGGCCAAACCAGGTTAGTTACTGCTACCCAGACGTTCATGCTTGATGTATCGGATAAGCATGTGCGTGCTAACTGCGCAGTTTATGATGCATTGAACAATATTTATGCCATGGGGGCAGGTCCTATTGGGATAGAGCTGGCACTGCTTGTACCTACCACAGAAAACGAAGCCGTGCTTCGCGAGACGGTGAGAGCGATTGATGCTGTATGTGAGGAAGCAGGCATCGTGGTGCTTGGTGGGCATACACAGGTGAGCCGTGCGGTGAAGAATATCGTGGTGACAGTTACAGCAATAGGTGAGGCCTATGAGCAGGCGCTTACACCATCATCGGCAGCAGCACCGGGCATGGACGTAATAGTGACAGGCTATGTGGGGCTTGAGGGCACCGCAATTCTTGCAAATGAGAAAAGAGCCGAGCTTGAAACGAGATTTTCCAAGGCATTTATAGATAAATCAGCAGCATATATAGACCATATTTCCACCGCAATGGAGGCTGCATCCGCGATTGGCGCCGGTGTGGCGGCAATCCATGACGCTTCGCAGGGAGGCATCTTTGGAGCACTCTGGGATATGGCAGAGGCTTCGGGAATTGGTCTTGACATCGATTTAAAGAAGCTCCCTATCAGGCAGGATACGATTGAAATAAGTGAATTTTTTGACATAAACCCGTATAAGCTTTTGTCAGGAGGAAGTCTGATAATCATAGCTGCAGATGGTACCCGCGTGGTCAGAGAGCTTGAGAAAACAGGACAAAATGCTGTTATAGTCGGTGCCACAACCGATTCAAACGACAGAGTGCTGATTTCCGGCGAGGAGAGACGATTTTTGGAGACTGCCCAGACTGACGAGATATACAAGGTTTTCAACTAATATATTTGAATCAGGAGATTATATATCATGAGAGAAAAGATATTAACATTTATAGAGAAAAACAGCAGGATAAACCTGAAGGAGCTTGCAATCATGCTTGGTGTGGATGAGGCAAGTGTGGCAAACGAGATTGCTGCTATGGAGCAGGAGAATGTCATCTGCGGATATCACACACTGATTGACTGGGACAAGGCAGGCCTTGAGAAGGTCACAGCCATGATAGAGGTCAGAGTGACACCACAGCGCGGCATGGGCTTCGACAAGATTGCCGAGCGTATATACAATTATCCTGAGGTGAAGTCGGTATACCTTATCTCAGGCGGCTTCGACCTCATGGTCACACTCGAGGGCAAGACTCTGCGCGAGGTATCACAGTTTGTGACAGATAAGCTTTCCACACTGGATCAGGTGCTTTCGACAAAGACAAACTTTATTCTGAAGAAATACAAGGACCATGGAACTATCATGGCGGCACCTGTCAAATCCGATGAAAGGGGAATTATGTCATAATGAGAGACCCTTTATCCAGTACAATAAAGACTATCCAGCCATCGGGCATCCGTAAGTTTTTTGATATAGTGAGCGAGATGAAGGATGCGATTTCGCTCGGAGTAGGTGAGCCTGATTTTGACACACCGTGGCATATCAGGGATGAGGGCATATATTCCCTTGAAAAGGGACGCACCTTCTACACCTCAAATGCCGGACTTAAGGAGTTAAAGGTTGAGATTGCAAGATATCTCGACAGAAGATACGGCATGACATATGATTACAACAAAGAGATCATGGTAACTGTCGGCGGCAGCGAGGCTATAGATATTGCACTGCGCGCCATGCTCGATGCGGGAGATGAGGTGATTATCCCACAGCCAAGCTATGTTTCATATGTGCCATGTACTGTTTTGGCAGGAGGCGCACCTGTGATTGTGGAGCTCAAGGAGGAAAATGATTTCAGGCTGACAGCCGAGGAGCTTGAGGCTGTTATCACTCCAAAGACAAAGATACTTATCATGCCTTTCCCTAACAACCCTACAGGCGCTATCATGGAAAAAGCAGACCTTGAAGCAATCGTTCAGGTGGTTAAGGAGCATGATCTGTTTGTGATAAGTGACGAGATTTATTCGGAGCTTACATATGTGGATAAGCATGTATCTATAGCATCGTTTCCGGGAATGAAGGAGCGCACAGTGCTCATAAACGGTTTTTCCAAGGCATATGCCATGACAGGCTGGAGGCTTGGATATGCATGTGCACCTGAGACAATTTTAAAGCAGATGCTAAAGATTCATCAGTTTGCAATCATGTGTGCGCCGACCACGAGCCAGTATGCGGCTGTCGAGGCTATGAAAAACGGTGATGAGGATGTTGCACAGATGAGGGAGGAATACAACGGCCGCAGACGATATGTGCTTCACCGCTTTAAGGAGATGGGGCTTAAGTGCTTTGAGCCTTTCGGGGCCTTTTATGCGTTCCCAAGCATCAAGGAGTTTGGCATGACATCCGATGAGTTTGCCACAAAGCTTCTAAATAGCAAGAAGATTGCCGTGGTTCCGGGAACTGCATTCGGAGAGTGCGGTGAGGGCTTTTTACGTATATCATATGCATATTCGCTTGATGATTTAAAGGAGGCGCTCGGCCGCATTGAGGAGTTTGTCACAGAGCTTCGCGCCGGGATGGATAATAAATAGTTTAAATTGACAGGAGACAAAATGGCAAAGCTGAACATAGTGTTACATGAGCCGGAAATTCCGGCAAATACAGGAAATATCGGAAGAACCTGCGTCGCGACAGGCACGAGGCTTCATCTTATAGAGCCGCTTGGATTCTCACTTTCAGAGAAGGCACTAAAGAGAGCCGGAATGGATTACTGGAAGGACCTCGACGTCACCACATATGTGGACTGGGAGGATTTCCTTGAGAGAAATCCGGGCGCAAAGATATATTATGCGACAACAAAGGGCAGACATGTGTACTCTGATGCTCATTTTGAGCCAGACTGCTATATTATGTTTGGCAAGGAAAGCGCAGGCATTCCGGAGGAGATACTAAAGGAGCATCCGGATGAGTGCATCAGGATACCGATGATAGGTGAGACAAGGTCACTTAATCTGTCAAATTCAGTAGCTATCGTGCTCTACGAGGCATTGAGACAGAATAATTTTGATCATATGAGGCTTGAGGGAGAGCTTCATCACCTGAGCTGGGATGACTAAATCAAGCGGCAAAGCGCATATTTTTGGCAGCTATTTGGGCTTTAACAGCTATGATAATTGTAAATACGGTAGATTTTTAGGAAAAAGAAATGGGCATAATTAAAACAAGCAAATTAGTACATGAATTTATACGAAGAGACGAGGAAGGCAATGTAGAGTCAATCACTACAGCACTCGACAACGTAAACCTCGACATAAAAGAGGGACAGTTTATTGCAATCCTCGGTCACAATGGTTCAGGAAAATCAACTCTTGCGAAGCATATCAATGCACTTCTTGCGCCGAGCGACGGCACCATATGGGTGGATGGCATGGATGTGTCAAAGGAAGAGAATGTCATACCTGTCAGGAAAAGTGCAGGTATGGTTTTCCAGAATCCCGACAATCAGATTATCGCCAATGTCGTGGAGGAGGATGTGGGCTTTGGACCTGAGAATATCGGTGTGCCGACAGATGAAATCTGGCAGCGCGTGGACTATGCACTAAGGGCTGTCGGTATGACAAAGTACCGCACACATTCACCGAACAAGCTCTCCGGAGGACAGAAGCAGCGTGTGGCAATCGCGGGAGTTGTGGCAATGGAGCCAAAATGCATAGTATTTGACGAGCCTACAGCCATGCTTGACCCAAACGGCCGCAAGGAGGTCATAGCCACAGCCCATGAGCTCAATAAGAAAAAGGGCGTGACCATTATTCTCATCACCCATTATATGGAGGAGGTGGTTGGCGCAGACCATGTCTATGTCATGGAAAAGGGCAAGGTGGTCATGGACGGCACACCGCGTGAGATTTTTTCAAGGGTGGACGAGCTGAAGGAGCACAGGCTTGATGTGCCGCAGGTGACACTGGTAGCTGATGAGCTCAAAAAGGCAGGGCTTGATATACCTGATGGAATCCTGACGAGAGAAGAGCTTGTAAATGCGCTGGTTGCGCTGAAAAACAGATAGGCGGGAGAAAATATGTCAATAATTCTAGATCACATAAACTATTGCTACAGTGCCGACTCAGCCTACAAGGTGCAGGCACTTAAGGATGTAAGCCTTGAGATAAATGATGGAGAGTTCATCGGAATAATCGGTCACACCGGTTCGGGAAAATCCACACTTATCCAGCATATGAACGGCCTTTTGAAGGCGACAAGCGGTCATATATACTACAATGGACAGGATATATATGACAATGATTATGATTTAAGCAAGCTGCGTCACAAGGTGGGGATGGTGTTCCAGTATCCGGAGCATCAGCTTTTTGAGACAACCAACTTTGAGGATGTATGCTTTGGACCGAAAAATCAGGGGCTCGATAGGAAAACAGTGGAGTTAAGAGCCTATGAGGCACTGCAGAATGTACATTTTCCGGAGGATCTCTACTATCAGCCGCCGTTTGATTTGTCCGGAGGACAAAAAAGGCGTGTAGCCATAGCTGGAGTACTTGCAATGCACCCTGACGTACTTATACTCGATGAGCCGACAGCGGGACTGGATCCTGCGGGCAGAGATGAGATACTGGGACTGCTTTTACAGATGAAAAAGGATCTGGGTATCACAATCATACTCGTATCACACAGCATGGAGGATGTTGCGGAGTATGTGGATCGCATCATTGTTATGAATTCAGGAGAGGTGATGTTTGACGGAGTGCCGAAGGAGGTATTCTCACACTACAAGGAGCTCGAGGCAGTCGGACTTGCAGCACCGCAGGTCACATATCTGATGCATGATCTGGCGGAAAAGGGTATACCGGTTGACCTTTCGGCGACGACAGTTGCGGAGGCGAGGGACTCAATACTAAAAGCCTTTAAATAGCTCACCAATGCTGACATTTTGATACAAATTATGAGGAAGGAATACAAAAATGATTCGTGATATTACCATAGGCCAGTATTATCCGGCTCAGTCGCCAATACATAAACTGGACCCAAGAGTAAAGCTTTTCGCAACACTTATATATATTATTGCGCTGTTTTCCTACAAGGGAATAGCCGGTGTGCTGTTTATAGTTGCCGCGCTTGCCGCAGTTATAAAGATTTCGAAGGTGCCCTTTAAGTTCATGGTAAAGGGACTCAAATCCATTATAATACTGCTGCTTTTTACAGCATGCTTCAGCGTGTTTTTCACACAGGGAGAGTACACTATCTGGGAGTACGGTATACTACACATTTCTGACACCGGACTGATAAATGCAGCAACCATGATGATACGACTTGTGCTGCTCATTATAGGAACCTCGCTCATGACACTCACCACCACACCAAACCAGCTCACGGACGGTCTTGAGAAATCACTGGGCTTTTTAAACAAAATACATGTTCCGGTGCATGCGATAGCCATGATGATGTCGATAGCGCTTCGTTTTATTCCAATCCTTATTGAGGAGACGGACAAAATAATGAAAGCACAGATGGCAAGAGGAGCTGATTTTGAGCATGGAAATATCATAAAAAGAGCAAAGAGCATGGTGCCTCTTTTAGTACCGCTTTTCGTATCGGCCTTCAGGCGTGCGGATGACCTCGCAATGGCCATGGAAGCCAGATGCTACAATGGTGGAGAGGGCAGGACAAAGATGAAGCCGCTCGTATATGAAAAGGATGATAAAATAGCATATCTTTTCATATTTGCTTTTTTAGCGGTTGTGATAGTGCTTAGAATCCTTCTGCCGGTGAATCTGGGCAATCTTATTTTCAGATAGTGAAATAGATAGTGCAGCCATAACAGGAGAGATATATGCGTGTAAAAATGATTGTAGCCTACGATGGCACAAATTACTGCGGCTGGCAGATACAGCCAAACGGCATAACAATTGAGCAGGTATTAAACGAGCACCTGAGCCGCCTGTTAAAGGAGGATATAAAGGTGACAGGAGCAAGCCGCACCGATGCAGGAGTGCATTCACTTGGAAATGTGTGTATGTTTGACACCAATACCCGCATGCCGGCGGAAAAGATATCGTATGCACTGAACCAGAAGCTGCCGGAGGATATAGTGGTGGTCGATTCATGTGAGGTAAGCGATGATTTTCATCCACGCTTCTCAAAGAGCCGTAAAACCTATGAATACCGCATTTTAAATGCGAGGTTCAGAAATCCGACACGCAGGCTTGACACATATTTCTATCATTATCCGCTTGACACAGAAAAGATGAGTGAGGCTGCAAAATATCTCATAGGAGAGCATGATTTTGCAAGCTTTTGCTCGGCAAACTCGCAGGCACAGACCACAGTCCGCACGATATATGACTGTACGGTGTCAAAGGCCGGTGACATCATCACAATACGTGTGACAGGAAACGGCTTTTTGTACAATATGGTGCGCATAATCGCAGGAACACTTGTGAAGATAGGTGGAAGCGATATGCCGGCAGATGCGATGAAGGACATAATAGCCGCAACAGACAGGGCAGCAGCAGGTCCTACAGCCCCGGCCCATGGGCTTACAATGATAGGACTCAAGTACGAGTAACAGCTTTAGATTTTTAATATTATATTAAGATTTTTGGAATATCAGTTTTTAGCTTCAATAATAGGCTATAATGTCGTTACAGTTAATACACGGTACGGTAAAAAGAAGCTTGGAGATGAAGACGGTTATGAGATTTACAAAAGTAAAAGAGAAAATTATAAAAAACAAACCCATAAACAGCACAGACGAAGGAAAAGGCAGACATCGTAAGGTAATCCGTATAGGAGCGTTTGCCCTGGTATTTGTCGTGCTGTTTTCGTTTGTCTCGACATTTTTTAAGATGACGGATGCTGTCAATATTGCGACTATAGAGGGGTTTTACAAGGAGCCGAAGAACACAATTGATGTGATGATGATAGGAGCCAGCGAGGTATACGCTGATTACAGCGCAACCGAGGCCTGGAAGAATTATGGATACACATCATACTCGCTTGGGGTATCAGGAGTGCCCGGCAGCCTGTACAAATCAATGCTCAGAGAAGCTCTCACCAGACAGCATCCGAAGGTTGTGGTTTTTGAAGTGAATGGCTTTTTACAAAATGACAGCTATTACGACAGGACGGTAAAGCTACATAGTTGGATAGACAATATCCATAATGAGGAAAACAGGCTTGATACAATAAAAGAGATTGTGCCAAAGGATGAGCAGGACAACTTTACAAATCCTTTAAAGCTGCATCATAGCAACTGGAAGGATATAGGCAAGTGTGCACATACCTTTGCCACAAGAGTTGGAATGTATTTTGCAAAAACATCATGCATGAAGGGATTTTCATCTATTGCAAAATATTCCGATTGTCCATCAGGCAAGCAGAAAAAGCTCTATTTTACCGACAAGAGCAGAGAGTATATGACTGATCTGCTTGAGTATTGTAAAGCGCAGGGGGTGGAAAAGGTGCTTTTTGCGAGGTTCCCTCATGAGAAGGAGATAAAGAATCCGCAGGTGCTTTGTGACGTGAAGGAGCTGGTGGAGTCTTATGGCTATGACTTTGCGAGCTTTGAAGGCGATAAGGAATTTATCGGAATCAATGAGAGGGATGATTTCTACAATTCAGAGCACCTGAATATAAATGGAAGCCTCAAATTCACTGCATATATGGGAAAATATCTGTCTGATAATTACAGGCTTAATGCAGAACACTCACCGGAGCTTCAGAGTGCATGGGGCGAGTGCGCAAGGCGCGCTGACAAGGTGATAAGTGCCTGCGCAAAGGATACGGATCTGAGTCTGGGTAATCATTATTTTGAGATGTCCGTTTATCTGCCTTATAATTTTTCGTCAAGCCTTGCGACAAATAAGGTAGCAGATACGAACAATGATGCAAAGCCTGCAAAGGAGTTAAATACCCCGGTTAAAAAATAGCATGATAGTGTATGGCCTTTAAAATAAATACTGCCTGTTAATTAAAGTATGTCTGGCAGTATTACATTAGAAAATAGATTTGGAGTAAATAAAATGGAACTCATTTCATTAAAATATGCGATATTTGTAATAGCATTGCTTGTACTATATTATTGCTTTCCGAAGAAATACCGCTGGTATGTGCTTCTGGCGGGAAGCATGGCATACTATGTGATTATATGTAAGTGGTATGTGCTGTTTATCATTTTCACAATATGCACCACCTATGGCTCAACAATATGGATTGACAAGCTGCTAAAGGAGCAGAATGCCATCGTAAAAAGCCACAAGGAGGACTGGGACAGGCAGACCAGAAAGGAATACAAGGAAAAGGGCAGAAAAAAGAGAGTGGCAGTCATGCTTTTTGCGCTGCTTTGCAATTTCGGCATTCTGGCATTCCTTAAATATATACCATATGCGGGGGAGCTTGGACTTTTGCTTCCACTTGGCATATCCTTCTACACCTTCCAGTCCATGGGCTATGTGATGGATGTATACAGGGAAATTGTCGAGCCTGAAAAGAATTTCCTTAAGGTAGCGCTGTTCGTGTCATTTTTCCCACAGATCATACAGGGACCGATTGCGATATATGATAAGCTTGCGGGACAACTTTACGAGGGACATTCCCTCAGGCTTGAAAATCTGCAAAAGGGTGCGCTTCTGGTGCTCTGGGGAGTCATTAAAAAGCTTGTGATAGCAGACCGCGCGGTAAATATCATCAATTTTGTGATGGATAAGCCGATGGATTTTTCGGGCACCTATGTATTTTTTGCGGCAGTAGTGTATGCGCTGCAGCTATATGCGGATTTCTCGGGAGGAATCGATATAGTGCGCGGTATTGCGGAGATGTTTGGTATAACAATGTCAACAAACTTCAACCATCCGTATTTTTCGCGCTCACTCACTGAGTATTGGCACCGCTGGCATATGACTTTGGGAGACTGGTGCAGAAACTATATCTTCTACCCGCTTTCAATCTCAAAGCGTTTCCTGAACTTTGGCAAATGGCTAAAGCCGAGATTTGGTGCGCATATCAGTAAGGTGCTGCCGGGCTGCATCGCGAGTGTCATCACATTTATCGTCATCGGAGTATGGCACGGTGCCAATATGAAATACCTGTATTTCGGACTCTGGAACGGTATTGTCATCATGCTTGCAGAGCTTTTTGCTCCGGTAAACAAAAAGGTGGCAGGCGGCTTTTTTAAGCTGACCGGCCTAAGGGAAAAGGGCATATTTGCAACAATTGTATCAGTGCTTTGGACCTTTATGCTCATACTGGTAGGCTACTATTTTGACATAGCTGCAAATGCGTCGACTGCATTTCACATGCTTTTTAAATCAGTCACGGATTTCCATATCAGCGAGCTTGGAATAAACAACATCATTTTGAATCTCGGAGCATGCGGACTGGACGAGTACGATATACTTTTACTTATAATATGTACTCTGCTGTGGTTCTTTATCAGCTTCGTTGAGGAAAATAAAAAGCTCGATATGCGCAATTTCATACTTTCAAGAAAGCTGCCGCTTCGCTGGGCGATAATATATCTTGGCATCTTTATAGTAATAATATTCGGTTACTACGGACCGGGAGTGAATCCGGCTGATTTTGTATATATGCAGTTTTAAAAAAAGTATAAACATAAAGAAAAACTTAAAGGAAAAGTTTCAAGAAATAGCTTAAAGAAAAAGCTTAAAGAAAAAGCCGAAAATAAGGGTGAAAAACACTTGACAACAGCCGGTTACGCAAGTATAATATCTAGGTCTGTAAAAGTAGATAAATGGAAGCCAAAGCCCCGGCAACCATTTAGTATAGATAATGATAGTCATCTGAGATGGAACAGAGGACTATAAGATGTCAAAAAGGAAGTGGCGTCCGGACATACGCGATTTCAAGAGACATCGGCATTAAAAGTAATCGAATCATTTAAGGAGGAAAACCGATGAAAACATTTATGGCTAGTCCTGCTACAATCGACAGAAAATGGTACGTAGTAGACGCTGAAGGTAAGACATTAGGACGTTTAGCATCAGAAGTTGCTAAAGTATTAAGAGGAAAGAATAAAGCAATCTTTACACCACACATTGACACAGGTGATTATGTAATCGTTGTCAATGCTGACAAGGTTAAGGTTACTGGTAAGAAATTAGACCAGAAGATTTACTATCATCACTCAGATTATATCGGTGGTATGAAAGAGACAACATTAAGAGAGATGATGAACAAGCACCCAGAGCGCGTTATCGAGTACGCTGTAAAGGGAATGCTTCCAAAGGGACCTCTTGGACGTCAGATGTATACAAAGTTATTCGTATACGCTGGACCAGATCACAAACATGCAGCTCAGAAGCCTGAGACATTAGAGTTTTAATAGGAGGTAAAGTAAATTGGCTACTACAAAGTATTACGGAACAGGAAGAAGAAAATCATCTGTTGCTAGAGTATATTTAGTACCTGGAACAGGAAAGATTACAATCAATAAGAGAGATATCGATGAGTACCTTGGTCTTGAGACATTAAAGGTAGTTGTTCGCCAGCCATTAGTTGCAACTGAGACAGTTGACAAGTTCGACGTTTTAGTTAACGTTCGTGGTGGTGGATACACAGGACAGGCCGGAGCAATCCGTCACGGAATCGCTCGTGCACTCCTTCAGGTAGATTCAGAGTACAGACCGGTTCTTAAGTCAGCTGGATTCTTAACACGTGATCCACGTATGAAAGAGCGTAAGAAATACGGTCTCAAAGCAGCTCGTCGCGCTCCGCAGTTCAGCAAGCGATAATCGACTGCTCAGACTATATCAAAATGGTTCAAAAAGCCCGGAAAATCAAGGTTTTCCGGGCTTTTGCTATATCTAAACGGGCTGATATGGTTTGACCAAATTTGGCAAAACGAGAGCCGATTTCATCCAATTTTTAGTGGTCCGCAAGTGGTTAACTGGCTAAAAAGAGGGCAAAAAGAGGGGGAAGTGGTTCCCAAAGTGGTTAACCGAGAGCCGCTTTTTGGGGTGCTTTTCAGCCCTCCTTCCCCTCGTTTTTTGGCTGTGGCAGTTTGGCATAGTTTGAGCTAATTTGAATAATTGAATATGAATTTGATGTAGCACACAGTATAAATGCTGGGTGCTTTTTTCATTTCAGGAACTCGTATTCCGGCGATAGAAAGAGCCGTCACTTCACTGTTAATTTTGAAGTGGCGGCTTTTTCTATTTCCAGAAACAACAGCAACAATCAGAAATGAGGTGAAGTCATGAACACACAAATCATCGCCATCGCCAACCAGAAAGGCGGCGTTGGCAAAACAACAACCTGTGCGAACTTGGGAATAGGTCTGGCACAGGCCGGAAAGAAAGTGCTTCTGATCGACGGGGACCCGCAAGGAAGCCTGACAATCAGCTTGGGAAATCCGCAACCAGACAAGCTGCCATTTACACTGTCGGATGCAATGGGCAAAATTCTGATGGATCAGCCTATACGCCCCGGAGAAGGTATTCTGCATCATGCAGAAGGCGTTGACCTGATGCCTGCGGATATTCAGCTTTCCGGTATGGAGGTTTTTTTGGTAAACGCCATGAGCCGTGAAACGATTTTACGGCAATATCTGGACACACTGAAGGGACAATATTCCCATATCCTCATCGACTGCCAGCCCTCCCTTGGTATGCTCACAGTTAATGCGCTGGCCGCTGCGAATAGGATCATTATTCCCGTTCAGGCAGAGTATCTGCCCGCCAAAGGACTGGAACAGCTTCTATCTACGGTCAGTAAGGTGAAACGGCAGATCAATCCAAAGCTCCAGATTGACGGTATCCTGCTGACGATGGTGGATAACCGCACCAACTTTGCAAAAGAGATTGCTGCTTTGCTGCGGGACACCTATGGAAGTAAAATCAAAATCTTTGGAACGGAGATTCCACACTCTGTCCGTGCAAAGGAAATCAGCGCAGAGGGAAAAAGTATTTTCGCCCATGACCCTGGCGGCAAGGTGGCAGAGGGGTATCGAAATCTGACGAAGGAGGTGTTGAAACTTGAAAAGCAGCGCGAAAAAAATAGAGCTGGCCTCGGTAGATGATCTGTTCTCCACCGAAGAAGGCCGTCAGGATGCAAAGCTGGAAAAGATTCAGGAGATTCCGCTGTCTGAACTGCATCCCTTTAAGAACCACCCATTCAAAGTCAAGGATGACGAAGCCATGATGGAGACCGCTGACAGTATCAAGCAGTATGGCGTTCTGGTTCCGGCGATTGCTCGACCGGACCCGGAGGGCGGTTATGAGCTGGTAGCCGGACACAGGCGGCACAGAGCCAGTGAGCTGGCAGACAAGGAGACCATGCCGGTCATTGTTCGGGATTTGGATGATGATGCCGCCACGATCATTATGGTTGACAGCAACTTGCAGCGAGAAAGCTTGCTCCCAAGTGAAAGAGCCTTTGCCTACAAGATGAAGCTGGATGCCATGAAAAGACAGGCTGGCAGACCGAGTAAAGAAAATGTGTCCCAAGTTGGGACACAAAAGCGATCAGACCAGTTGCTTGCTGAACAGGTGGGGCAAAGTCGAAATCAAATTCAGCGCTATATCCGTCTGACAGAGTTGATTCCTGAATTGATGGATATGGTGGATGAAAAGAAGATTGCCCTGAACCCTGCCTATGAGCTGTCCTTTCTCAAAAAGGAGGAACAGGTAGACCTGTTGGACGCGATGGACAGCGAACAGGCTACCCCTTCTCTTTCTCAAGCCCAGCGGCTCAAGAAATACAGTCAGGAGGGGCATCTGACCCTCGATATGATGCGTGTCATCATGGGTGAGGAAAAGAAAAGCGATCTGGACCGAGTGACATTTACCTCTGACACCTTGCGGAAGTATTTCCCTAAAAGCTATACGCCCCAGCGGATGCAGGAAACCATCATCAAGCTGCTGGAGGCATGGCAGAAAAAGCGTCAGAGAGACCAGGAACGATGAAAGGAGCCGCCTATGATGGATATTTCAGCCCGTGAGCTGAAAGGACACAACATTCTCGCCGTAGAGAGGTTTTGGGATAACACACGCTGGATGATTGAGTTTTCCGTCCTGCGTCCCAGCACAGCTTACGGCAGCCCCGGAGAGGAAATGAGGCTGTTTTTGACCGAGGATGGGTATCAGGCTGCCCTGCAAAGCCAGCAGCGCCGGGAGATCAAGATCAAGCGTTATGCTCGTGTGATTGAGGGACATATCCTCGATTTCAAACCGGGAAAACGCCGCCGCTCATAAACCCATACAACGAAAGGAAAGGAATGACTATGTGTACGGTAAAGGAAATTCAAGAAGCAATCCGGGAAGATTGCAAATCTCAGCATGACATGGATTCAACGGATATTGACCGAGTGATGCAAACACTTCCTTTCGCCCAGGAGGAGCCATTTACAGAGGCGCGTCCTCGAAAGCCGCTGTTTTGGTTCTATGCAAGAAAATTTGAAAAGTGTTGAACACCGCAATTCTTTGGAATGAGGATTGCGGTTTTTTTGTACCAAAAATTCGGAAGGAGTGAGGTCGATGGCCGTTTTTCGCATTGAACGGACCCGTGATTATACCGTGATGAGCAATCATCATTTACGAAATGCCAATTTATCGCTAAAAGCAAAAGGATTGCTTTCCATGATACTGTCTTTGCCAGAGGACTGGAATTACACCACCCGTGGTCTTGCAAAGATCTGTAAGGAGGGCGTGGATGCCATAGGCGCTGCGTTGCGGGAATTGGAGGCTGCCGGTTACATTGTGCGGCACAAACTGCGTGACAGCCAGGGACGCATCAGTGATACGGAGTATGTCATATACGAGCAGCCACAGCTTAGAAAACCGGATACGGATTCACCAGATACGGAAAACCCGTATATGGATAAACCGGATACGGAAAAGCCCGCAGAATTAAATATAGAGAAATCAAATACTCAAAAACAAAATATTTATGGATCAAGTACCGATTCCATTCCCTTCCGGGATTGTGCGGCAGATTGTCTGCCGGAATGGAAAGGAAGGGATGCGATGTCACTCACAGAGATAGAGAGTTATCGGGAATTGATTCAGGAGAATATCGGGTATGAATACCTGTGTCAGCAGTATGAAACTTATCGGGAGGATTTGGATGAGATTGTGGAGCTGATCGTGGAAACGGTCTGTGCAAAGCGAAAGACCACCCGTATTGCAGGAAGCGATTTTCCGCATGAAATCGTTCGTTCCAGGTTCTTGAAGCTGGATAATTCGCACATTGAGTTTGTCATGGACTGTTTGCAGAAGAACACCACGGAAATTCGCAACATGAAACAGTATCTTCTGACCGTTCTGTTCAATGCACCGACCACGATAAGCAATCATTACACCTCACAAGTAAATCACGATATGTATGGCGGCTGGTAAATGGTCGCTTTTTTTATTGCCCGGAAGTGCCGGGAGAAAGGAGTAAGCATGATGTCTGAGGGAAAGACCATAGGGCAGCTGATGGAAGAAATGCGGGTAAAGGCAGGAGCGCAGAATTATCACGGTCATGGATATATGGACCTCCAGCGTTTTGCGGAGGACACCCGGCACATGATTATTTTTGATGTGCTAACGAACGATTCCCCTGTTGGCTGGAAAGGCGAACGAACCCGCCTGTTCCTGTCGGATACCGGTTATGAAAAAGCACTGGATAGTCAGGAAAAGGGGCAGATTAAGATTTTGAGCCACGCAAAGGTACGTCAGGGCAATCTGCACTATGACCGTTCTGACCAGTTACGCTAAGGAGGGCGGTATGAAGCGTTATCTTCTGCGGCGGCTGGTGGTTCCGCCTTAGCAAAAAAAGAGATTCCCTGCAAACTTCGTGGAAAGGAGGCGAGAAAATGCAGGAAGAAGTGGAAAACAGAACTTTGACGCTGGTTGTCAGTGGAACAAAGTTTACCGGCAGAATGTTTAAGGCTGCCATAAGCAAGTACATGGCACATCGAAAGGAAAAGAAGCTGGAAAAACAGAGAAGCCGTGATGCGCCGGTTGTTCCGCATGGAAAACAGACTGTGAAGCAGCTTGTCGGGCAGAATCAGGGAATATCCAACATTGAGATCACAGACCCCTCTATCAAGGAGTTTGAGAAAATCGCCCGGAAATATGGTGTGGATTATGCGGTGAAAAAGGACCGCAGCAGTTCTCCACCAAAGTACCTGATTTTTTTCAAAGGCCGTGATGCAGATGCTCTGACAGCAGCTTTTACAGAGTACACCAACAAAAAGGTCAAAAAGGCAACGAAAACAGAGCGCCCGTCCGTACTGGCAAAACTTAACCAGTTCAAAGAGATGGTTAAAAATGCTGTGGTGGATCGCACCAAGCGAAAGGAGCTGGAACGATGAAAAAGACATTGGACATCAAAAAGCTCATTTTGCTGAATATGCCGTATATCCTGCTGGGGCTGTTTGCTACCAATTTTGGAGAGGCATGGCGAATGGCACAAGGGGCGGATGCTTCAGAAAAGTTTCTTTCGCTGGTTGCGGTTCTGCCTGGGGCGTTGCAAAGTTTCTGGCCAAGCCTGCATCCATTGGACTTGTTGGTAGGGCTGTGCTGCGGTGTTGGTCTGAGGCTGGCGGTGTATCTTAAAAGCAAAAACGCCAAGAAATATCGACATGGTTTGGAATATGGTTCGGCCCGCTGGGGAACCCGTGAGGATATTGCACCTTACGTTGATCCTGTATTTCAGAACAATGTGATTCTGACGAAAACGGAGAGCCTGACCATGAACAGCCGCCCCAAGGACCCCAAGACTGCCAGAAACAAAAATGTACTGGTGATTGGCGGCTCCGGTTCCGGTAAGACCCGATTCTGGCTGAAACCCAACCTGATGCAGATGCACAGCTCCTATGTTGTGACGGACCCGAAGGGAACAATTCTGGTGGAGTGCGGAAAAATGCTCCAAAGGGGTGCGCCCAAGCTGGGGAAGGACGGAAAGCCAATGAAGGATAAGCACGGCAAGGTCATTTATGAGCCGTACCGAATCAAGGTCCTAAATACCATCAACTTCAAGAAGTCCATGCACTATAACCCCTTTGCATACATCCACTCGGAAAAGGATATTTTGAAGCTGGTGACAACGCTGATTGCCAATACCAAAGGCGAAGGCAAGGCCGGAGACGATTTCTGGGTCAAGGCGGAAACATTGCTGTATTGCGCGTTGATTGGATATATCCACTATGAAGCTCCGGTGGAGGAGCAAAACTTCTCCACCCTCATCGAGTTCATCAACGCCATGGAAGTCCGGGAGGATGACGAGGAGTTCAAAAATCCCGTAGACCTGATGTTTGATGCACTGGAATCGGAAAAGCCAAACCACTTCGCAGTGCGGCAGTATAAGAAATATAAGCTGGCAGCCGGCAAAACCGCTAAGTCGATTTTGATTTCCTGCGGTGCGCGTCTGGCCGTATTTGATATTGCGGAGCTGCGCGAGGTTACATCCTACGATGAGTTGGAACTGGATACGCTGGGAGACAGAAAAACGGCTCTGTTCCTCATTATGAGTGATACGGATGACAGTTTTAACTTTCTCATTTCCATGTGCTACACCCAGTTATTCAACCTGCTTTGTGAAAAGGCCGACGATGTGTATGGCGGCAGGCTTCCGGTTCATGTGCGCTGCCTTATCGACGAGTGCGCCAACATCGGGCAGATTCCGAAGCTGGAAAAGCTGGTAGCCACCATCCGAAGCCGTGAAATCTCTGCCTGTCTGGTGTTGCAGGCACAGAGCCAGCTCAAGGCAATTTACAAAGATAATGCCGATACCATCATCGGCAATATGGATACTTCCATCTTCCTGGGTGGCAAAGAGCCAACAACGCTGAAAGAGCTGGCGGCTGTTCTGGGAAAGGAGACCATAGACACTTACAACACCGGAGAGAGCCGGGGACGGGAGACCTCCCACTCGCTCAACTATCAGAAATTGGGAAAAGAGCTGATGAGCCAGGACGAGCTGGCAGTTATGGATGGCGGCAAGTGCATCTTGCAGTTGCGCGGTGTGCGTCCGTTTCTTTCAGACAAGTATGACATTACCAGACACCCTAATTTCAAATACACAGCTGATGCAGACAAGCGAAATACCTTTGATATTGAAGCATTTTTGTCTGCCAGACTAAAACTCAAGCCTGATGAGGTCTGCGATGTATATGAAGTAGACACGGAGGGCGTGTAATACGGTTCCGCTGAGAAAGGAGTGATCGTATCTATTTGCCGCAACTGCCTCTGTTGAGGCCATTGGCGTACAAAGCGGGCAATCATCAACAAAATAATGAAAAAGGAGGACAGCCGGAATCAGGCTCTCATATATCGAGGGCAGATTGTTCCGGCTTTTGTGCGCTTATGAAACAAACCTAACTAATCATTCAAATGATTCCGGCTAATATTATTTATGGCATTTTTTGAACAGGCAATTACCGTTCTTCAGACTCTCGTTATCGCTCTGGGTGCTGGTCTTGGTATCTGGGGTGTCATCAACCTGCTGGAAGGTTACGGCAACGACAACCCTGGCGCCAATGCTCATGTACGGTAAAGAAGCGGATAATCGAAAACAAGAGTTAGACCGCCAGCACCACACTATTCCGTGTAACATAAACATGAAAGAATCGCTCTGTCGAGAAATAATCGGTGGAGCGTTTTCTATTCGACATGGGCAGAAATGCCGTGAAAAATTCGATTAACCGTCTTAACGGACAGTAGATTTCTTCACATTTGGGTGGTATAATATTAGATGTCAGGTAGGTGACTTCCCGGTAAATCGGTATTTGAGAAAGGAAGATTATCTAATATGAAAAGAATAATAACAATTTTAATAGCTTGTATGTTTATCTTGACTGGCTGTGCTTTTCAAACTACTAATAGTACAGGCGATGAAGTGGAGAAGAAAAGCAGAATAGAAATCTTTTCTATACAAGATGAATTACTGTCAACTATAGATAACGAGGATACAATAAATAACCTGCTGAATAATAATGATTGGTCGGAAGTAAATGAATTGCCCGAAGGTTTAACGCCTGAGTATAAGTTGCTTGTTTATCAAGAGAAAACCCTCTTAGCGGGACAAGACCCTAATGAAGAAAGAGATTACGAACTTATTGAAACCATAATAATATTTGAGGATAGTCCGTATGTTATTGAGGTGATTTCAAGTGAAGTTGTAAAAAATATGATACTCCCAAGTGATGTATTAACATTTTATTATGAATTACCAGATAGCACTATTGAGAATATCTTAAATATTATAAACTCATAAATTTCTATTTGACGGAGGAATACTGTGGAGTACAAAGAGAATCTGTTAAGTTATGAAGATTACCGCACGCTCAGGGAAAGTGTCGGATGGCATCTTTTTTCAAAGAATCAGATGCAGCAGGCCCTTGATAATAGCCTGTACACAATCGTAGCCGTTGAAAATAATCAGTCGGTTGGTATGGGACGTTTGATCGGTGACGGGATGTATTTTCTGATAGTAGATGTCGTAGTGCACCCTGTATTTCAGAAATGTGGAATAGGCACGAATATTATGAATATGCTGCTAAAATATGTTGAGAAAAAAACACCTACAGGCGGACGCTCCAGTGTTCAGTTGGTTGCTGAAAAGGGAAAAGAGCCTTTTTATGAAAAACTCGGATTCAAAACGATTCCAAACGAATTCTGCGGATCAGGGATGAGAAAAGTTATCCATAAATAACTTGGCGTTTGCAAGGAAGCATTATCAATTACGGAAATTTCCGCTTGTAGAGTTGAAATCTCAATCTAAAACTTGATACCCCACCGTCTAACGACGACATTGCAGAGCAGGAAATCACAAAACGGTTTCCTGCTTTTCTTTTTGTCAGAGGAGCCTACAGCTCCCCTACGCTGGCAGAGCCAGCTACCCCTCTGTGTACTTGTCGGAGAGGAACACCTCGCTGCGCGAGCTATTCCTCTCCGACAAGTCTGAATAGTGCATCTCCTATATCATGAAGCAGTAAGTCTTTCAAAAAGATTTGCTGCTTTTTTTATTTCTGCGGTTGCTAAAATCGTCCCGCCGGTGTTCCTTATGCGAAAGGAAAATTCCTCTCCCCGTTTGGCAAAAGCCCGCCACGTCCGTGTTAGAGGTAAAAGAAAAATTGCGGGGAGTTTGGCAATTTTACATTTTTCAGTGGTGTAGGAAGCAAAGGGAAACGAGGACGGAGAAAGCGTCGGTTTCATAGAGCAAGATTCTACCACGGTACCAAAATTCGCTTCTGCGCTCATTTTGTCCCGTGGGAATCTTGTTGGGGAGTGCCTTCCCCAAACCCTGCTATGCGGCTTGCGCCGCAAAAATTTTCTTCTGCCGATACCTGCGTTTCGGGCAATTTATGTCCGTTGTAAAGTAGGAGGGTATGGCAGTTTACGAAAATTTTATAATTTCGAGGGTGTGAATTGACCATTCCCACCGGCTACCCCCTGAGAGGAAATATTTTTCCGCTGGGTGTTAAAAAACGGCTTCCAAATGTCCGTTGTAAAGTGAAAGGGAAAATTTTTTTGCGAGGCGGCTACGGATTGACCGTTCCCGCTGCCTACCCCATGAGAGGAAATTTTTCTCCTGCGGGTGCCAAGTTTTTGCTCCAAAGTGTCCGTTGTAAAGTAGGAAGATTTTCTTAAAACGAGTGGACAAACGCCGAGAAATTGTCCGTTGTATTGTGAAAGGATCTTTTACCGTCAGAAATTTTTGAAGCGATACCCCCAAAACGCCGAAATTATGTCCGTTGTATTGTGAAAGGAGCCATGCAGACCATGAGAAAACGATACGCCACGCCGCACCGCAGCCGGGTAGTCAAGACCCGCATGACCGAGGAAGAATACGCCGACTTCACCGAGCGGCTTGCGGCCTATGAAATGAGCAAATCCGAGTTTATCCGGCAGGCGATCACCAAGGCCACCGTCCGACCTATCATCACCGTTTCCCCGGTCAACGACGAACTGCTTGCCGCTGTCGGGAAGCTGACCGCCGAGTACGGGAAGATCGGCGGCAACCTCAACCAGATTGCCCGGTATCTGAACGAGTACCACCACCCATACCCAACTATGGCAAAGGAATTGCGGGACGCTGCCGCCGACCTTGCCGCCCTCAAATTTGAAGTCTTGCAGAAAGTAGGTGAAGCCGTTGGCGACGTTCAAACATATCAGCTCTAAGAACGCCGACTACGGCGACGCTGAAAAATATCTGACCTTTGAACACGACGAGTTTACCATGAAGCCCACCCTTGACCCGGAGGGGAGGCTTATCCCCCGCGAGGACTACCGTATTACTTCCCTCAACTGCGGCGGCGAGGATTTTGCCGTTGCCTGTATGCGGGCGAATCTCCGCTACGGGAAGAACCGGCAGCGCGGGGACGTAAAGAGCCACCACTACATCATCAGCTTTGACCCACGGGACGGCCCGGACAATGGGCTGACCGTAGACCGGGCGCAGGAGCTGGGCGAGCGGTTTTGCCGTGAGCATTTCCCCGGACACCAAGCCCTTGTCTGCACCCACCCCGACGGCCACAACCACAGCGGAAATATCCACGTCCACATCGTCATTAACAGCCTGCGGATTGAGGAAGTGCCGCTCCTGCCCTACATGGACAGGCCAGCCGACACCCGCGCCGGGTGTAAGCACCGCTGCACCGACGCGGCCATGAGGCACTTCCGCGCCGAGGTCATGGAGATGTGCCACCGGGAGGGGCTTTACCAGATTGACCTCTTGAACGGCAGCGCAAACCGGGTGACGGAGCGCGAGTATTGGGCGCAGAAAAAGGGACAGGCACAGCTTGACCGGGAGAACGCCGCCCTTGCCGCCGAGAGAAAGCCCGCCACGCCCACCAAGTTTGAGACGGACAAGGAAAAGCTGCGGCAGACCATCCGCTCCGCGCTGTCCTCTGCTGTCAGCTTTGAGGACTTCGCTGCCCTGCTTCTCCGGGAGGGCGTGACGGTCAAAGAGAGCCGGGGACGGCTTTCCTACCTCACGCCGGACAGGACGAAAGCCATCACCGCCCGGAAGCTGGGGGACGCCTTTGACCGCGCCGCCGTCCTCTCCACGCTGGAGCAGAACGCCGCCAGAGCAAGGGAACAGGCCGCAGCTGTACCGCAATACCCACGCAGCATTTTGGAGCAGTTACAGAGGGCAAAAGCCCCGAAAACCGCCCCCGGAAATGACAGTCTGCGGCGCATGGTGGACATTGAAGCCAAGAAAGCCGAGGGGAAAGGCGCAGGCTATGTGAACTGGGCGACCACCCACAACCTCAAAAATGCGGCGCGGGCGCTTGCCCTCTATCAGGAATACGGTTTCCAGTCCCGCGACGAACTGGACGCAGCCATCACCGCCGCCCGTGCGGACATGGACGATACCCGCGCCGGACTGAAAAAGACGGAATCGCTTTTGCAGGAGAAAAAGGAGGAGCAGCGCAATCTTTTGAACTTCATCAAGACCAAGCCCGTCATGGACGGCCTGAAAGCGCAGAAATCGGAGAAAGCCCGCCGCGCCTACCGGGAGCAGCACGAAAGCGACCTTATCATCTATGAAGCCGCAAAGAAGTATTTTACGGGGAAAGGCGTTGCCAAGCTGCCCGGCCGGAAAGCCCTGCGGGACGAGATCGAACAGCTTACCGTCCGGCAGAACGCCGAATACAACGCCTACCGGGAGAAGAAAGGGCGCGTCCGGGAGCTTGAAACCATCCGGGACAACATCGGGCAGACGCTTCACGGAGCGCCGAGCCAGCAGAAAAAGCATGAACAGGAGCGTTAAAAACCGCCCCGAAACGATACCGAAACCATACAGGAACACGGGACAGACCCGTACCCTGCCCGCAGTATTCCCCCTCTTTTTTAAGGGGCATACGGGGCAGGAAATCCCCGAAAATGATACCGGGAATATACAGTTTTGCCGCCCGGCCGCGTTACCCTGCGCGGCGGGCAGAAAGGAGCGCCACATTTGCCGAGAATGAGCAGGAAGCGGCGGGAGGAATGGTCTTTCTTCCTCAACCACCGCAACCGCATTACCTACAATGACCTTTGCCGGGGATGTACCCGCGACTGCAAGCAGAGCTTCCGAGCCGTGGTGGTACTCTGCCCCCGCTACTACTCCAAACGCTGGAAAAGGGAGGGATGAGCCTATGGCAGACAACCGAAAGTATTACTACCTCAAGCTGAAAGAGAACTATTTTGACGAGGACGCCATCGTGCTGCTGGAGAGTATGCAGGACGGCATCCTCTACTCCAACATCCTCTTGAAGCTCTACCTGAAATCGCTGAAAAACGGCGGGCGCTTACAGCTTGACGAGAACATCCCCTACACGGCGCAGATGATCGCCACCATCACCCGCCAGCAGGTGGGCACCGTGGAGCGGGCTTTGCAGATTTTTATGAAGCTGGGGCTTGTGGAGCCGCTTCAGAACGGGGCTTTGTATATGAGCAACATCGAACTCCTGATCGGCCAGTCCTCTACCGAGGGGGAGCGCAAACGCCGGGCGCGGATGGCCTTGCAGGAGGAAAAAGCCCTGCCGGGAGCCGTGGCGGACAAATGTCCACCATATAGAGCGGACATTTGTCCACCAGAGATAGAGATAGAGAAAGAGATAGAGATAGAGTCAGAGAAAGAGAGAGAGCCAGAGCCGGGACGCCCCGCCCCCGCCGCCTATGGAAGATACGGCAACGTGTTCCTGTCAGATACGGAGCTGTCCGAGCTGCAGGCGGAGCTTCCCGGCAGATGGGAGCGTTATATCGAGCGCCTGTCCGAATATATCGCTTCCACCGGGAAGAAGTACCAGAGCCACGCCGCCACCATCCGCAGATGGGCGGCAGACGATACCGCAAAGGGCGTCGCAAAACGCGACATCCCCGATTATTCGTACAGGGAGGGAGAGAGCTTATGAGCGAGGTATTCAAGGACATTGTGCTAAATATGGCGGAAGCCACGCCGGAGCCGGAGGACTACACCGGGGAGGACGGGCTTCTCTACTGCGGGAAGTGCCACACCCCGAAGCAGTTCAGAATGAACAGGCCGCCCTTTGAGGGAAAGCTGTTCCCCCACCTCTGCCAGTGCGAACAGGAGCGCCGCGACCGGGAGGAAGCGGAACGGACAGAGAGGAAACACCGCGACACCGTAGAGGACTTGAAGCGCCGGGGCTTTACTGACCCCGCCATGCGGGAATGGACGTTTGAAAACGACAACGGGAAATGCCCGCAGATGAAGAACGCCCGCTTCTATGTGGAGCATTTCGAGGAAATGAAAGCCGAGAACATCGGCTACCTCTTGTGGGGGAACGTCGGGACGGGCAAGAGCTATTTCGCCGGGTGTATCGCAAACGCCCTCATGGAGAAAGAGATCCCCGTCCGCATGACGAATTTCGCCCTGATACTGAACGACCTGACCGCCAGCTTTGAGGGCAGGAACGAATATATTGACCGTCTCTGCCGCTTCCCCCTGCTGATTATTGACGATTTCGGCATGGAGCGCGGCACCGAGTACGCGCTGGAACAGGTCTACAACGTGATAGACAGCCGCTACCGCAGCGGGAAGCCGCTGATCGTCACCACAAACCTGTCGCTTACGGAAATCCAGCACCCGCAGGACACGCCCCACGCCCGCATTTATGACCGCCTGCTTGCCATGTGCGCCCCGGTCTGCTTCACGGGGGAGAACTTCCGCAGGGCCACCGCTCAGGGCAAGCTGGAACGCCTGAAAGCCATGATGAACACTGGAAAGGAGAGCCTATGACCGATAGAAAGCAGACCGCCGCAAAAACCGAACGCCGCCGCCCCGACTGCGTGACGGAAATCCGCATGGGGAACACCGTCCTTGTCGTGTCCGGCTTTTTCAAGAAAGATACCACCGCCACCGCAGCCGACAAGATGATGAAAGTGCTGGAAGCGGAAACCGCAGCCGGGCAGAAACAGGCGTACACGGCATGATGTGATAAGCCGCAGATGAAAAACCGTCATTTTGACGGGTCATAAAGTAGCAGAAACCGCTTTACAGGCAGCCGCCCCGTGTGGTATCATATCCCTACGGAATAGTGGGGCTGGCTGTCGGAAATGGAGGAAACCATGATAAGACAGACCACCCAGGGAACACCCGTTACCGCCCTTTACGCAAGGCTTTCAAAAGACGATGAACAGCAAGGCGACAGCGTTTCCATCGAGAACCAGAAGCGAATCCTTGAAACCTACGCCCGCGACAACGGACTGATGAACTACCGCTTTTTCGTGGACGACGGATGGAGCGGGGCGAATTTCCAGCGCCCCGGCTTTATCGAGATGATGGACGGCGTTGACCGGGGAGAGGTCAAATGTGTTGTTGTAAAAGACCTTTCTAGAATCGGCAGGAATTACCTGCAAGTCGGCATGTTCACGGAGATCACCTTCCCCAAGAAAGGCGTCCGCTTCATCGCCATCAACGACGGAGTGGACAGCGCACAGGGCGACAACGACTTAACTCCCCTAAAAAATTTATTCAACGAATGGATGGTGCGAGACACGAGCAGGAAAATCAAAGCAGTATTCAAATCCAAAGGCATGAGCGGAAAGCCCATCACCAGCCAGCCCGTTTACGGGTACTTAAAGGGCGAGGACGGGCGCTTCATCATCGACGAGGAAGCCGCCCCGGTGGTACGGCAGATTTTCAGCCTCTGCCTTGCGGGGAACGGCCCGACCAAGATCGCCCGTATGCTCACCGAGCAGGGAATCCCCACGCCGGGGACGCTGGAATACCGCAGGACGGGCAGCACCCGCCGCTATTACCCGGACTATCCCAACCGCTGGGCGACGAACACCGTCGTACACATCTTGGAGCGCCGGGAGTATCTGGGGCATACGGTGAACTTCAAGACCGAGAAGGTTTCCTACAAGGTCAAGACGAGCGTCCTCAACCCGGAGGAAAAGCAGGTCATTTTCGAGAACACCCACGAGCCTATCATTGACGCCGAGACATGGGAGCGTGTGCAGGAGCTTCGCAGGCAGCGCAAGCGCCCCAACCGCTTTGACGAGGTGGGACTGTTCTCCGGCCTGCTGTTCTGCGCCGACTGCGGGAGCGTGATGTACCAGCAGAGGTATGAGAACGAAACGCGGAAACAGGACTGTTACATCTGCGGCAGCTACAAGAAGCGCACCCGCGACTGTACGGCGCACTTCATCCGCACCGACCTCTTGACCGCCGGCGTGACCGCCAACCTGCGGAAAGTCACCAGCTACGCAGAGAAGCACGAAAAGCAGTTCATGAAGCTGCTGGTGGCGCAGAGCGAGGACGGCGGCAAGAGGAAGAACGCCGCCAAGCGCAGGGAGCTTGAAGCCGCCGAGAAGCGTATCACGGAGCTTTCCGCCATCTTCAAGCGGCTCTATGAGGACAGCGTTGCCGGGCGCATTTCCGACACCCGTTTTATGGAACTGTCCGCAGACTATGAGCGGGAACAGGCGGAACTGAAAGACCGCGCCGCCCAGCTCCGGGCAGAGCTTTCCAAAGAGCAGGAAGCCACGGTGAACGCCGAGAAGTTTATGGGTATCGTGAGGAAGCACACCAGCTTCGAGGAACTCACCCCCACCCTGCTGCGGGAGTTTGTGGAGAAGATCGTCGTGCATGAGTGCAGCTACGACGAGAACAAGAACCGCAGGCAGGAAATCGAAATCTATTATTCTTTTGTCGGCAAGGTGGACTTGCCCGAATGACCGCCCGACCTGTCCGGCGCTGGGGAACGCCGGACGGGAACGGCAAAATTTTTTACACTTCTATTGCTTCTTTATCTCACACAAACTAA
>CDYU01003890.1_pt1 | contig 39214 bp, 29 predicted proteins | sample 480701 | NCBI WGS metagenome assembly CDYU01 (sample SAMEA3182105, study PRJEB8094) | gut metagenome | biome: human; feature: gut; material: Stool; isolation source: human stools | place: Canada | collected 2013-02-26 | reverse complement strand
AACATCGATAAGGCTCCTGAAGAGAGAGAGCGCGGTATTACAATCAACACCGCTCACGTTGAGTACGAGACCGACAAGCGTCACTATGCTCACGTTGACTGCCCCGGACACGCTGACTATGTTAAGAACATGATCACCGGTGCTGCTCAGATGGACGGCGCTATCCTTGTTATCGCTGCTACTGACGGCCCGATGGCTCAGACTAAAGAACACCTTCTCCTTGCTCGTCAGGTTGGCGTTCCGTACATTGTTGTATTCATGAACAAGTGCGACCAGGTTGACGATCCCGAGCTTCTTGAGCTCGTTGAGATGGAAATCCGTGAGACTCTTGATAAGTATGAGTTCCCGGGCGACGACACCCCGATCATCAAGGGTTCTGCTCTTGTTGCTCTTGAGTGCACCTCTACCGATCCGAACGCTCCGGAGTATGCTCCGATTAAAGAGCTTATGGACGCTGTTGACAGCTACATCCCGACTCCGGACCGTAAGTCTGACCTCCCGTTCCTTATGCCGATCGAGGACGTTATGACCATTTCCGGTCGTGGTACTGTTGTTACCGGTCGTGTTGAGCGCGGACAGCTCAATGCAGGCGATGAAGTTGAAATCATCGGTCTTACCGAGGAGCGCAAGAAGACTGTTGTTACCTCTATGGAAATGTTCCGCAAGACTCTTGACTTCTGCGAAGCCGGCGATAACGTTGGTGCTCTTCTCCGCGGCGTTGGCCGTGACGAGGTTGAGCGCGGTCAGGTTCTCTGCAAACCCGGCTCGATTCATCCGCACACCAAGTTCCACGGTCAGGTTTATGTTCTGACCAAGGAAGAAGGCGGCCGTCATACTCCGTTCTTCAACAACTATCGTCCGCAGTTCTATTTCAGAACTACTGACGTTACCGGCGTTATCACTCTTCCCGAAGGCACAGAGATGTGCATGCCGGGCGATAATGTCGAGATGGATGTTGAGCTTATCACTCCTATCGCTATTGAAGAGGGACTCCGTTTCGCTATCCGTGAGGGTGGCCGTACCGTTGGTTCCGGCGTTGTTACCAAGGTTAACGCTTAATTTCAATATAAGCCTTTTAAAAGACCCTATCCGCATTGCTGCGGATAGGGTCTTTTTCGGATGTTATTTTAGATATGCAAAAGCACAAAGCCACAGGCTCCCTTATGTAAAGGGCGACTCCTCACACTGTAAGGAGATGTCACGAAGTGGCAGAGATAACTGAGGGATTGTTGGAAATTAAAGTTTATTTACAGATTAAATATGCAAAATACAGTTTCGGTATATAAATCGGCTCTCTGATCATTTTAAGCTTGTAACAACCCCTTCGGCAGCCATACGGCTGCCGTCTCGGTCAGTGCTTCTGCTTCGCAGAGGCGTCCGCCGGACACCCGCACCCAAACACCGGGGAGGCAATCATTTGCTATCAACAGAATAATTATATAACTATTCTGTTGTGAATTCGGTCCAGAGATATTACCGCCGAATTCTTTATTCCGAATCCCTTTTGTTGGGGCGCTTTTTAAAGCGCGAAAGCCGCTTCACATCGTCGCGGTGTATCTTAAACGGCATGGAATCGCTGTCTGTCAGGCGGACGGTAAGATAACCGGTCATAAGATTCGCATCGGTCACGACAGCGTTGCCCTCCGGTGTTTTAACGGTTGCACCGACACCGGGAGTCAGCGAATTCAGATATTCATAGGCGTCCTGCTCGTATTTTAAGCAGCACATCAGTCTTCCGCAGCTGCCCGAAATTTTGGTGGGATTGAGCGAAAGTCCCTGCTCCTTTGCCATTTTAATGGAAACCGGCTGGAAATCATTTAAAAACTGTTTGCAGCAATAGGGTCTGCCGCAGATTCCGAGTCCGCCGAGCATTTTCGCCTCATCACGCACGCCTATCTGGCGCAGCTCAATGCGGGTGTGGAAGCGCGATGCAAGATCCTTTACAAGCTCGCGGAAATCAACCCTGCCGTCGGAGGTGAAGAAGAAAACAATCTTGCCGGCGTCAAAGGAATATTCCACATCGACCAGCTTCATATCGAGCTTGTGAGCCGAAACAAGCTCCTCGCAGATTCCGAAGGCTTCCTTTTCCTTCCTTTTATTTTCATCGCGGCGAGCCATGTCCTTTTCGGTCGCCTTGCGGAGCACCTTGCGTAACGGCTTTACGATCGCGCCGTTATCCACCTCGTGATTTGCGGCGCTGACCGTGCCCATCTCCGTGCCGTTTTGGGTCTCAACTATAACCGATTCGCCGATTTCGGCGGTGATTCCGGCGGGATCAAATGAGTAAGCCCTGCCGTTTTCCTTGAATTTTACGGATATTATTTCTGTCATATACTCCTCCGTCAGCTGATTTCGGTCGCTTTGCAGACAAGCGCCGCGAAAAGCAGACTCAAATTAACATTTGTTGTAAGGCTTTGCTCAAAGCCGTCAAGCTCGGTATAAAAAACCGACAGTGTTCTTGCGGTGAGCGGGTTTGAAAGATTTTTTTTAAGGGATGACGCGGCGGCAAGCTTAAGCTCGCGAAGAAAGGCGTCCGCCTCGACCCGATTTTTTTCAAACCGCGATGTCATCTTCAGCATTCCGAGTTCATCGGAAGCAAGCAAAAGACTTATGAATTCCTCTGCGGCAGCTGCCGCCTTATCGGAAGAACCCGAAAGATAAGCCAGCGCAACGCCTATATTTCCTCCCGCTTCCCGGAGTGCGGAGCTTATCCGTTCGGGGGGGAATTCCTCACCCGCCGCAAGATATTTTTCCGCCTCGGAAATTTCGGGCGGCGAGAGCGAAAACACCGTGCAGCGCGATATTACCGTATCGAGCAGCGCCGCCTTGTTTTCCGCAATCAAAACAAAAAGCACAGATCCGGGCGGTTCCTCAAGCACCTTTAAAAGCGCGTTCTGCGCCTGCTCGTTCATGGTATCCGCCGAATCTATTATAAAAACGCTGCGAACCGACATATGCGGCTTTACATAAGCATCGCTTCTGAGCGCCCGTATTTGGGCTACGGTTATATTCTTTTTGCCGTCCTCGGGGGCGGTCGTGTGAATATCCGGGTGTGTTCCCGCCCTTTCAAGGCGGCAGTCTCGGCACTCGCCGCAGGGCTTATCCTCCCCACCGCATACCGCGGCACAGGCAATAAATTTTGCAAGGGTGTGCCGCCCTGTGCCCTTATCCCCCTCTATCAGCACGGCATGAGGCAGCCGGTCGGCTTTGATTGCGGCGGTCAGCGCGTTCTGCACGCCGCTGTTTCCTATAAGCGGAAAGCTCATAGCACGAACCCGACCTTTTTCATTGCCTTGAAGTAGGTTTTGCGGGCGATGTATTCCGCCTTTTGAGCACCCTCCTTATAAAGGCGCTCAAGCTCTTTTTTATCTCCGATTATCTCATCATGCCGCTGCTTTATCGGGGCTAAAGCATCAGCCACTGCTTCGCCGACGGCAAGCTTGAACTCGCCGTAGCCCCTGCCCGCAAACTCGCGCTCGACCTCGGCAACCGATTTATCCGTAACTGCGGAATATATCGTTATAAGATTTGAAACGCCGGGCTTATCGTCGGACATTCTGATTTCCGAGCCCGAATCGGTAACGGCACGCTTAAATTTGCGGATTATCGTATCGCGGTCGTCAAGCAAGGCAACCCAGGCGTTTGCGTTGTCGTCCGATTTCGACATCTTTTTCGAGGGATCCTGAAGCGATTTTATTCTTGCCCCGGCCTTCGGTATATATCCGTCGGGCACGGTGAAAACATCACCGTAAATATTGTTGAAGCGGATAGCGATATCGCGCGCAATTTCAAGGTGCTGCTTCTGATCCGCCCCCACCGGCACCAGATCGGGCTTATAAAGCAGAATATCCGCCGCCATAAGCACGGGGTACGAAAACAGACCGACATTTATATTATCGGGGTGCTTTTTGCTTTTATCCTTGAATTGGGTCATTCTTGACATTTCGCCGAACTGGGTATAGCAGGAAAGCAGCCACGAAAGGGCGGCGTGCTCGGGCACCTGCGACTGAATGAAAACGGTATTTTTTTCGGGGTCTATTCCGAGCGCCAAAAGTATGGCGTAGGTGGAATATATCTGACTGCGAAGCTTTGCGGGCTCCTGCCGCACCGTTATTGCATGCAGATCCGCAACGGCAAAAAAGCAATCGAATTCCGCCTGCATTGCCGCCCAGTTTTTAAGCGCGCCGAGGTAGTTGCCGAGGGTAAGCATGCCGCTCGGCTGTATGCAGCTCAAAACACGTTTTTTAGCTTCCGCCGAATTATTTTCGCACATATTCATTCCGCCTTTAAGAATCAGATTGTTCATAAATTTTATTTTAACACACTTTTCTTCAACTTACAAGTTTTTTTAAATGCGTTTTATTCTGTCTCCCCGCGTGAGGACGGCATAACGAACCGTACCGCGGCATATCCTTCTATTAAAGGAGAGTGTTCCGCTTTGAAAAGAATAATATCGTTGTTTTTGGTTGTTTTGTGTATCGGAGGTGTGACTGTTTTTGCAAAGGGCGCTGTCACGGTATCGAGCGAATGCGATATCTCCGATATTAATGTTCCGCTCGATAACACCCCGGTAAACGCCGCCATAGGGCAGACGCTGGATATAAAGGCAAAGTCGGCGGTGCTTATGGAGCCGAATACCGGCAGGGTGCTTTATGAAAACAATCCCGATGAAAAGCTGCCGCCTGCTTCCATTACCAAAATTATGTCGCTGCTGCTTGTCATGGAGGCTATTGACAGGGGAGATCTATCCCTTGAAACGGTAATTACCGCAAGCGAGCACGCCGCCTCTATGGGCGGGTCACAAATATGGCTTGAACCCGGGGAGACCATGACCGTGAACGATTTGCTTAAGGCTTCGGTAATAGCGTCTGCCAATGACGCCTGCACCGCGCTTGCCGAGGCGGTTGTGGGCAGTGAGGAGGGCTTTGTGGCGCTTATGAACGAGCGGGCGGCGGAGCTTGGAATGACCAACACCCATTTTAAAAACTGCACCGGGCTTGACGCCGAGGGGCATTTGACCTCTGCCTATGATGTTGCGGTTATGTCCTCCGCGCTTATAAAGCACACGCTTATAAAGGACTACACCACCGTTTGGATGGATAGCCTGCGTGACGGCAAAAGCGAGCTTGTGAACACGAATAAGCTTATAAGATTTTATGAGGGCGCCACCGGGCTTAAAACCGGCACCACATCTACCGCGAAATACTGCGTTTCGGCAACGGCCGAGCGCAACGGGCTCGAGCTTGTGGCGGTGGTAATGGCGGGCGAGACCACAAAGGATCGCTTTAACGGCGCCAAAAAGCTGCTTGATTACGGCTTTGCGAATTACAATTATTCGGTTATAAGCGCGGACCTCGGGGACACAAAGGAGCTTGATATAGCTAAAGGAACGCAAAAGAAAATTGCGATAAGCGCGGAAAAGCAATTAAGCGTTTTGCTGCCTAAAACCGCAAAGGGAAATATTTCGCAGGAAATAAGCTTTAACGAAAATATAACCGCTCCCGTAAGAAGGGGCGCGGCAGTCGGCACAGTAACCGTAAAGCTGGGCGACGAAACCCTGGGCGAAATTCCCGTAACGGCGGCGGAGGACGTGGAAAGGCTGTCCCTCGGCTTTTCACTGCGGCGGATTTTAAAAGGATTATTTCAATTATGAAAACTTTTAATGAATATCGCTTTTCGTACTTGAAAAAGTCGGGGATTTATTGTAATATATAAACAGGAAACTAAAATTTAAAGAATCCAGGGGTTAAAATGGCTATTAAATTTAATTCGGCGTATGCCAAACAGTTCATCAGGGAAAATGATGTCAAGGGTCTTGAAGCACAGGTTGCTGCGGCTCACGGGCTTGTAAATGACAAAACAGGTCTCGGCAACGACTTCTTAGGCTGGGTAGACCTGCCAGTAAATTACGATAAAGAGGAATTTGCGAGAATCAAGGCGGCAGCCGCAAAAATTCGCAAGGATACCGATATACTCATAGTTATCGGCATCGGCGGCTCATACCTCGGTGCACGTGCCGCTATCGAGTTCTTAAAGGGACCGTTCTACAATCAGCTAAAGGGCGAGGGCCCCGAAATTTATTTCGCGGGCAACAGCATAAGCGGCGCATATCTTTCGGATATTGTAAAGCTGTGCGAGGGCAAGCGTGTTTCGGTAAACATTATTTCAAAATCGGGCACCACAACCGAGCCTGCGGTGGCTTTCAGAGTCCTGCGCGATCTGCTTGAAAAGCAGTATGGCGAGGAAGAAGCCGCAAAGAGAATTTACTGCACCACCGATAAGGCGCGCGGCACGCTTAAAAAGCTGGCTGATGAGAAGGGCTACGAGTGCTTTGTTGTACCGGATGATGTGGGCGGAAGATTCTCCGTTCTCACTGCTGTGGGTCTTTTACCGATTGCGGCTGCGGGTGCGGATATAGACGCGCTTATGTCGGGCGCCGCGGCGGCTATGAAGGATTACAACGAACCCGATATTTATAAAAACGACTGCTATTTATACGCGGCTCTCCGCAACGCGTTTTACCGCAAAGGCAAATCGGTTGAGCTGCTCGTAAGCTACGAGCCCCGCTTTACTATGATGGCGGAATGGTTCAAGCAGCTTTTCGGCGAGAGCGAGGGCAAGGACAACAAGGGTCTTTTCCCGGCCTCCGTCACATTCTCAACCGACCTTCACTCAATGGGTCAGTTCGTACAGGACGGCAGCCGCTTAATGTTTGAAACGGTTGTAACCTTCGGTGAAAGCGATAAGGATGTTGTTATCGAAGAGGATGCGGACAACGGCGACGGCCTTAACTTCCTTGCCGGTAAAACCATGTCATATGTAAACTCAAAGGCATTTGAGGGCACGGTTTTGGCGCATACCGACGGCGGCGTGCCGAACCTTGTTATAAGCGTTGATAAGCCGGATGAAGAAAACCTCGGCAGACTTATTTACTTCTTTGAAAAGGCGTGCGCGGTTTCGGGCTATATGCTCGGAGTTAATCCGTTTGATCAACCCGGTGTTGAAAGCTATAAAAAGAATATGTTCGCCCTGCTCGGCAAGCCGGGCTACGAAGCGCAGAAGGCGGAGCTTGAAGCGCGCCTTAACGGGTAAAAAAGCTGCCGCAGGCAGTTAAATATAAAAGGAGTTGGTATAAATGATTAAACTCATTATCGGAAAAAAAGGCTCGGGTAAAACCAAAAAATTAGTGGATATGGTAAATGCCGCGACAGAACAAAGCCTCGGCAATGTCGTATGCATTGAAAAAGGCGATACCCTGACATATTCGGTAACACACAAGGCGCGTCTTATCGACGCCGAGAGTTACGGCATTTCGGGCTACGGCGAATACTACGGTATGGTAGCAGGAATAAAGGCTGGCAATAACGATGTCACCCACATTTTCGGCGACGCAACTTTGAGAATCGGCGAGCGCGATTTTGATAAATTGGCAGCCTTCCTCGAAAGAGTTTCCGCCATTTCGGACGTTGAATTTATTTTCACCGTTTCGGCTGATAAAGAGGAGCTGCCCGGCAAGATTTTTGATATAGCCGAGGTTTGCTGAAAATAAATCGAAAAATGTAAAAACGGATCTGCCGTTTTTGTCCTCCCCCCTGCCTGCGGGCAGGGGGATTTTTTTCGGCTGCCGCCTCGGCCGGAGCCTTTTGCCGCCGCCTGAGAAAAAACAAAAGTGCGGCGTTTCCGCCGCAAAAGAAGCTTTGATATTATCTTCTGATCCAATGTCCGAAATCAGTATTTCCGTATTTCCAGGCTTGCGTCGTCGCTGCCCTTTTCAATCGAGCGTATCACAATATAATATCCGTACTCCTCGTCCACCCTAACATAGACGCGGTCGCCAGTCTTTCTGCCCATAAGTGCCTTGCCCATGGGGGAAAACCGACTGATAAGCCTTTCGAGTGAATTTTGCCTGAGAGCGGTTACTATGCGAACCTTTTCGACCGCGTCATCCTCTTCAACATAGTATTCCACCGTATCGAATATTCCCACCTCATCGGGGCGGCTTTCGGGGTTTATAACCTTTGCGGTTTTAATCATATTGCGCAAATACCTTATTCGGCTTTCGTTTTTGCCGCGCTCGCGCTTTGCGGCGTGATACTCGGCATTTTCGCTCAGATCCCCGAAGCTGCGGGTGAATTTGACCTCTTCCAAAATTTTGGGCCGCACTACCGTTATGCGGTATTCAAGCTCCTCCTTCATTTTGTCAATATCGACCTTGGTCAGTTCGTCATACATAGCAATACCTCAATTTTAAAACGCCCCTTGCCGTTTTTTCGGCGGGGCGTTTTTATGTTTATTCGGCTTTTGCCTCTTCCGTTTCGCAGCTTTCGTTTTTAACCTCAACGGTTATTTCGTGGGTCATAATATCATCGGCCTTGGTAACGGTGATGCAAAGATTTTTATATTCAAGCTTATAGCCTGTTTCCGGAATAGAGCCCGCCATCTCCGTAAGCCAGCCGTTCACTGTGGTGGAGTCGGTTTCAAGCTCATCGTCGTCAATCGAGAAGAATTCCTTGAAATCCTCAATTGAGGCGGTGGAAAGCACGCGATAGGTGTTTTCGCCGATTTTTGAAAACTCGGTTATCTCCTCATCGCGCTCATCCCATATTTCGCCCACCAATTCCTCTAAAATATCCTCCATTGTGACAATTCCTGCGGTCTCGCCGTATTCGTTTACCACAATCACCATATGGGTGTGGGTCTTCTGCATATCCTTGAAAAGCGAATCAAGGCTTACCGTTTCGGGCACATATTCGGGTTGGTGAAGCATGGATTTAAGATCAAAATCAGGCTCTGTGCGCTTTATTAAATAATCGCGGGTGTGAAGTATGCCCACTATATGGTCGATATCGTCATCAAAGACCGGTATGCGCGAATAGCCTTCCTCATCGATAATTTCCATTATTTCCTTATCGGTGCTGTCAAGCGAGACGGAAACAATTGACTTGCGAGAGGTCATAACATTTTCTGCGGTAAGCGTATCAAGCTTGAAAACATTTTTGATATACTCAATGTCGTTTTCATTAAGCGAGCCTTCGTCCGCTCCCGCGTCAAGCATAAGCACAATGTCCTCTTCCGAAACGGGTTCATCCTTCTCTCTCGGATCAATACCTATAAGCCGCAACACCGCGTTTGTGGAAACGGTTAAAAACCAGATTATGGGTCTCAGCGCCGCTGCCAAAAACGAAATAATGCCGCAAACGCCGTTTGCAAGCTTTTCCTTGTGCTTCATGGCGATTCTTTTAGGAACAAGCTCGCCCAAAATAAGGGTAAAATATGAAAGAATAATTGTTATAAGCACTACCGATACGGTATTAACGGTGCTTGTGTACTTTTCGGAAATTGAAAAGGTCTTAATTATTTTTGCCGAAAAGCCCTCGGCAAAGTTATCCGCCGCAAAAGCTGAGCCCAAAAAGCCCGCTAATGTAATGCCTATTTGGATGGTGGAAAGGAAGCGCGTGGGCTCCTCAATTATCTTGAGCATTTTTGCGGCTTTTTTATCGCCCTCTTCTGCCAGTGCGCGCACCTTTTTTTCGTTTATGGATATTACCGCTATTTCCGTAGCGGCGAAAAACGCGTTGAGAAAAATAAGAATAAGCTGTAATAACAGTTGTTTTAACATTTGTAAGAATTTACCTCCGTTTTTAATTCATAAGTCTTTTACCCGTTTTGTCAGTTAACATTGCGCATTTGGCGCCGGGCAACCGAGGCATGAATTTTATACGCACGGTAATTCTTTAAATACAATTCCCTGCTACTTCGGGGAAGCGGATCCACAAAACCATCTCCTTATAATATAGATACATTTAATTATACATACGATTTGGTAAAGAAACGGTAAAGATTTTATTGCAAATTCCCGCTGCTTGGCGTATAATGGTTCTGAGGTGTAGGATATGAGCAATAATAAGTTTAAAATTTTGACGGTTGATACGGATATAAAGGCGCAAAGACGCTTATCGGAGCTACTCACGGGCGAGGGCTATAAGGTAATATCGGCGGCAAGCGATGCCGAAACGGTGCTTTTACTTAAATCGCATATGCCTGACATTGTTATCTCGGAGCTTCTGCCGCCGGGTACGGACGGGCTGCGCTTTATAGGCAGGATAACAGAAATAACCGACGCGCCCATAATAATCCTTTCCTCCGAAACGGACGGCAATATTAAAGCGGCGGCACTTGACGCGGGAGCGAGCGATTATGTGACAAAGCCGTATTGCGAAGCGGAGCTTTCGGCAAGAATACGCGTGTGCCTCCGCAACAGCCGTGCGTTTAGGAATTCCGACGGCAGCAGCTTTAAAAGCCGCACGCTCACGGTGGATTACAGAGCGCGGCGCGTTTTTTCGGGTGAGGGTGAGGTAAGACTCACGCAGAACGAATACAATATCTTGGCGCTTTTAACCGCAGAAAGCGGCAAAATGCTTACCTACCGCGAAATTATAAAGGCGGTTTGGGGCGATTACCCCGACAGCGGCAGCATTAAAAAGCTGCAGGTGAATATTGCGAACATACGCAAGAAGCTCGGCAGTGCGGATATTATTAAAAATCAGGCAGGGGTCGGCTACAGGGCGGATGACGGTTCTGCAAAGCAAGATTAATATTTTTTGTTCTGCAGCGCCACTTCGGTATTGTATATCGCCTGAACCGCCGCTTTATCGGAGTTTATTACTATATATGTATATATGGCATCGAAAATGGTAAGCTGGGCGATTCTTGAGCTCATTCCGAGGATGGAATGCTTTGTTTCGTCGGATTTTGTAAACAGCGCTATGTCCGCCGCTTCTACTATAGGGGATGCGGCGAAGTTTGTTACGCATATTGTGGCGGCGTTGCCTATTTTTGAAAGCTTTAATGCCTCTACAATATCCTTTGAGGAGCCGGAGTGCGATATGCCTATTGCAACGCTTTGCCTATCCAAATGCGAGGCGATTATCGCCTGCATATGGTTATCGGTGCAGCTTTGCGCGTCAAGCCCCAGCCGCAGAAATTTGTGCGCAGCGTCCATAGCAATTGCCGCAGAGTTTCCAAGCCCGAAAACCGCTATGCGGCGAGCGTTCATTATCAGCCTTGCAGCGTTTTCAAGCGCCGTTTCGTCAAGCACGCCTTCGGTGCTTTCAAGCGAGACGGAAATATCCGCTATGCGCTTTTTAAATATTTCAAAGCAGCTGTCGGTTTTCTTTATTTCGCCGCTTACAGTTGATGCGTTTCCCAGCTCCCCCGCAATGCCTATTTTAAGCGCCTGAAAGCCTTCGTACCCTAAGCGGCGCGAAAAGCGTACTACCGTTGCGTCACCGCAGCCGCATATCTTCGCAAGCTCGGTTACGGAGCATTCGGTAATATTGCGGCTGTTTTCAAGAATATAATCGGCTATTTTTTTCTCTGCTCTGCCCATTTCGGGGTAGAGCTTTCGTATTTTATGTGCGGTAGATTCCATTGTTCGCCCCATAATGAAAATATTTTTCACTATTATACCATTATTTCAAAAAACAGTCAATAAAATAAAAATAAATTTCATTTTACTGTTGCTTTTAACCCTCTTATTTGGTATTTTATAATTGTAAAATTAAACGGGGGGATATTATGCTTGATTATAAAGTAAAAATAGGTCTTGTGCCTATGCGCCGCAACACAACCAACCGCCCTGCAAAAACCTTTTTAACCTGGGTTTCGGCAGAGGAGCGCGGTCACAGATTTGTTGACTACATAGAAAAAAACTTTAAAAGCGAAAATGTAACCTTTACGGACAGTAAGGGACTCGGATGTTCTGATTTAATTTTCGACGATAAATCCGCAGCCGAACTGGTGGAGCGCTTTAAGGCGGAAGAGGTTGACGCCGTTGTTATTATAAACTGCAACTTCGGCAACGAAGAAGCGGCGGCGGACATAGCGAAGGCTCTCGGTAAGCCGGTGCTTTTGTGGGCGCCGCTTGACGATGAATATTATAAGGACGGCATGCGACCTACCGATTCACAGTGCGGTCTTTTCGGGGTTTCACGCCAGTTCCAGAGATATCATATTCCGTTTTCGCACCTGCCGTGCTGCCGCGTTGAGTCGGACGAGTTTAAAGCGGGCTTTGACAGCTTTGTGCGCGTTGCCTGTATGGTTAAAAACTTTAAGGGTATGCGCATAGGTCAGGTAGGAACACGCCCTGCTCCGTTCTTCTCGGTCATATGGAACGAGGGCGAGCTGATGGAGAAATTCGGGCTTCGCATAATGCCCTTTAATATGGCGGTGATTCAGAATAATTTCAACGAGGTAAAGGAAAGCTGCCGTGATGAAATTGCTTATTTTGAAGACTACATAAACAATAATTATACCCTTGACGATTTAACCCCGCAGTATGTGAACCGCATGGCAACGCTTACGGTTATGTATAAGCAGCTGTTTGAGGAAAATAACCTGGATGTTATTTCGGCTGAATGCTGGACTGCCACCCCGCAAATGTTTGACGGGTTAGCCCCCTGCGCGGTCTACGGTATTTTAAACGATTTGGGTTATATTATCGCCTGTGAAAGCGATATGCACGCCGCCATGACCTTTGTGCTGCTTTCAAGTGCGGCGCTCGGTAAAAAGAAGCCGTTTTTGGGTGAGTTTACCGTTCGCCACCCCGAAAATAAAAACGCCGAGCTTTTGTGGCACTGCGGGCCGTTCCCGCTTTCGGTAAAAGCGCCCGACAGCGTTGCGCGCCTTGTGAATCAGCGCGAATGGTTCAGGGCAAAGGACGGCGAATATACCGCGGCGCGGCTTGATAGGGAAAACGGAAATTATATGCTTTTGCCCCTTAAATGCCATACTGTCGAAGGGCCGCAAACCCACGGCACATATATTTGGGGCGAGTTTGATAATTTACAGGCGGTTGAGGACAGATTGCTTGACGGGCCGTATATCCACCATTTCTGCGAAATTGAGGGCGACTACACCAAGGAGCTGCGAGAGTTTTGCAAATATGTGCCGTCGCTTACGGTAGATAAAGCGTTAGACTGAAGGGAGCAGCATTATGAAGGTGACACAGTTTGAAACAACGCCAAACTTTTTTCTGCGGCCGTATGAGTTAAAGCCCACCGGCGGCAAAATGGGCGGCGCGGATGTTATAGAGGTAAGAGATACTCCGAACAGACAAAAATTCACGGGGTTCGGCGTTGCCGTTACAGGCAGCTCGTGCTATAACCTTAATTTAATGCCTGAGGATGAGCGAAAGGCGTTTCTTGACGATATTTATTCCGATAGCGGACTGGGGCTTTCGGTTTGCCGCTTAAGCGTTGCCTCAAGCGATTATTCGGCTGAGCTTTACTCATATGATGACGAAAACGCCGATACTAGCCTTGAGCATTTCTCGGTTGACAGAGACGATGAATACATTGTTCCCATGATAAAAGAGGTTTTGAAAGCCCGCCCCGACGCATATGTTTTTGCTTCTCCGTGGAGTCCTCCCGGGTGGATGAAGACCGGCGGCTCTATGTGCGGGGGATATATGCGCGAGCAGTTTATCGATTGCTATGCGGAGTATATAATCCGGTTTATTGAGGAATATAAAAAGCGCGGTATACGGATTGACGCATTGACCGCGCAGAACGAGACCGAAACCGACCAAGCGGGAAGAATGCCCGCCTGCATTTGGCACCCCGATATCGAGGCGAAATTTATTATCGCGTTAAAGAAAAGGCTTGAAGCCGAGGGCATTGATGTTAAGGTATGGATGAACGACCATAATTTCAGCTATTGGCGCAAGGTGCTGTGGCAGCTGGATACCTATCCCCAGATCAGAAAATACTGTGACGGAGCAGCCTTTCATTATTATGACGGCAGCCCCGAGGATATTGATAATGTGCGCCTTAAATACCCCGAGCTTGAATACCATTTCACCGAAGGCGGGCCGCGGCTTTATGATAATTACGCGACCGATTGGTGCAAATGGGGCATAGTCATTTCCAAAGCCTTAAAGCACGGCTGTACCACATTCACGGGCTGGAATCTTATGCTCGATGAGGTCGGCGGCCCCAATATAGGCCCGTTTTTCTGCGGCGGACTTGTTACGCGCAACAGCATAAACGGGGAGCTCAGCTACAGCGGTCAGTACCGCGCGTTCGGTCATTTTTCAAAATTCATTAAAAGAGGCGCCGAAATATTCCCCGCCGCCGCCTCAAAAAAGGGCAGCACCCTGTTTGCGTTCCCGGACGAGGAAAAGCCCGCGGAGATATGTGCCGCGCTGAATCCGGACGGCAAATTTATACTTACCGTCACCAATTCGAGCCATGAAAAACGCCAGCTGCAGTATTACAGATTCGGAAAATGGTGGTATATTGAAGCGCTTCCCGATTCCGTTTCGACGGTTGTATTTGAGGAAGAATAAAAAACGGCAAACAGTTTTAAAGATACATAAAAGGAGAAAAACGAAATGCAATATCAGATGAACGAATTTTTATTTGCAATGATATTAACCGAGCTTGAGGACGCGGTGGGCAAGGAAAACTGCTCTACCCGCGCGATAGACAGGGTCACCCACAGCGTTGACTACTACTGGCTTTCCCGTATGTGGGCGGACCGCGGCTGCCGTATGCCGGAGGCCGACATAATCGTATGCCCCAAAGACGCCGAGGAGGTTTCAAAGGTAGTTAAAATAGCCAATTACTATAAGCTCCCCGTCACCACATGGGGCGCGGGCGGCGGCACGCAGGGCGGCGCTATACCGGTTTGCGGCGGAATACTGCTTGATACAAAGCGTATGAACAAAATTTACGAGGTAAATACCGAGGGTATGTACATAGAGTGCGGCACGGGCGCTATATATAAGCACATCGAGTGGGCGGCAAACGAAGTAGGCAAGGCAACGATGCACTATCCGTCAAGCCTTACCTGCTCAACCGTGGGCGGCTTTTTGGCGCACCGCGGCATAGGCGTTTGCTCCACCAAATACGGCAAAATTGACGATATGGTGCTGCAAATGGAGGTTGTGCTGCCGAACGGCGATATAATCAATACATCGTCCGCGCCGAAGCACGCCGCAGGACCCGATTTAAACCAGATATTCATAGGCTCCGAGGGTACTCTCGGCATTATAACAAAGGCTCAGATAAGAATTTTCGACCAGCCTGAGGAGCGCCGTTTCCGCGGCTTCCTGTTCCAGGATATGACGGGCGCTTTCAAGGCATCTCGCGAGCTGTTACAGAAATTCAAGCCCTCTGTTATGCGCCTTTACGATGAGGCGGAAACCGCTTCCCTTATAAAGAAGATAGTAGGCGTTGAAAGAAAGGGCGCGTTTATGAACATTGCTTACGAGGGCGACCGTGAAATGGTAGAGGTTGAGGAGAAAATTCTGCTTAAAACCTTTGCAAAATACGGCGCGGAGGATATGGGAAGCGACTACGGCAAAAAGTGGTGGGACGAAAAGATTACATTCTTCTACCCCGGCTATATGATGGATATTCCGCAGATGTTCGGCACAATGGATACCATTGCTCCCTACGGAAAGATTGAGGAAATCTACTGGGCAATGAAGGAAGCCATTGAAAAGAACTTCCCGCAGGCGAAGTTTATAGCCCACTTCTCGCACTGGTACGAGTGGGGCGCAATGGTTTACGACCGCTTTATTATTGACGGTAAGGACGTACCGCAAGACCCGGTTGAGGCGCTCAGACTTCATCAGGCAGTCTGGACCTGCGGCGTCAGAACAGCATTGGCTCACGGCGGCGTTGTAAACGACCACCACGGCGTGGGCATTAAGCTCGGAAGACTAATGAAAGAGCAATACGGCCCTGCTATGCAGGTGTTTGAGGGTCTTAAAAAATCGCTTGACCCGAACGGCATTATGAATCCGTTTAAGTTAGGTCTTTAATAGGGGGAAATGAAAATGAATTTATCTGATAAAGCTAAACAGCATGTTGATTCCTGCCGCTTTTGCTGGATGTGCCACCATATCTGCCCGATAGGCAACGCAACAGGCCATGAAAGAAGCACTGCCCGCGCCCGCGCGCTCGGTATTTCGCTTGTAAACCGTAATGCTATCGAGCTTTCGGAAATAATGGATAATATTTACGAGTGCTGCACCTGCGGCGGCTGCGTAAACGTTTGCGTTACAGGCTGGGACCCGGTTATGTTCACAAAGGAAACAAGGCTTAAGGCGGCGCTTGAGGGCGCACTGCCTGAGTACATAAACAAGCTTGTGGATAACTGCCTTGAAACGGGCAACGCCTATGGCGAAACCGAAATTTCAGCCGAGCTTAAAAAGGCAATAGAGTCTCACTCCGCCAAGACCGATACGCTCCTTTATTTGGGCGTGGACGCACGTTATAAAGTATCTTGTCAAGCCGTAAAGGCAATAAAGGTACTCGAAAAGGCGGGCGTGGAGTTTACCGTGCTTTGCGACGAGCCTGCAAGCGGCTCACAGCTTGATTTCCTTATAAGCGCGGCAGATGAAACCAAAAAACAGATGGACGCCGCGGCAAAGGTATTCGGTGATTATAAAACGGTAGTGCTTTACGACCCGAACGACGCGAAAACCGTAAAACAGCTTTATAAGGAATACGGCATTGAGGTAAAGGCAGACGCCGTTACATATACCTCGTTTGTAGCAGGTCTTTTGAAGGACGGCAAATTAAAGGCGCATAACACCGGCAAAACGGTTGTTTTCCAGGATCCGTATCAGTTGTCCCGCGACCTTGAGGAAACCGAAGAACCGCGCGAGATAATAAAGGCATATGCCACGCTGCACGAAATGCTTTTAAACCGCCGCGAAACCGTTTGGGCAGGAAATATTTTAATGGCTGAGTATCTGCCCGAAGTTATAAAAGAAGTTGCCGCGCGCAGACTTTACAATGTTGAAAGCATACACGAAACCGCGGTTGTAACCGCCTGTGTTTCGGAATATGCGGCTTTGAAGTCCGTTAATCAGGATAAAATAACCGTTCTTTCAATCGAAGATCTGATATTAGGAGAATAATACAATGTTAGTAACATTACAGGAAATAATAGGAATGGCGGAAAAGGGTAATTACTGTATACCGGCTTTTAACGTATACAATACCGAGACCGTTATGGGCGTGTTTGATGCGGCAGAGGAGGCAAAGGCTCCTGTTATAATGCAGGTTTATCCCCGTCTTTTCAACGAATATGTGGGCTATTATTTAGCACCCGCAATTTTAGCGGCGGCTAAAAAGGCAACCGTACCGGTTTGCTTCCACCTTGACCACGGACCGAGCGAGGCAGAGGTTATGAAGGCGTTAAGGCTGGGCGCTACGGGCATTATGCTTGACGGCTCTACACATCCGTTTGAAGAAAACGTTGCGCTCACAAAGCATATCGTAGAAAGCTGCAAGGCGGTAGGCGTAGGCGTTGAGGGCGAGCTCGGTCACATAGGCAGCGTTAACGACGACGCTATGGACGAATTTACAAGCCCCGAAGAAGCGGCGGAATTTGTAAAACAGGTAGACGTTACCTGCCTTGCGGTGCTTGTGGGCAACGCGCACGGTCATTACAAAAAGCCCCCGAAGCTTGATATCGAAAGAATAGCCGCAATAAGAAAGGCAACGGGCGGTATTCCGCTTGTTCTGCACGGCGGTTCGGGCATACCGGACGACCAGGTTAAGGCGGCAATAAACGCGGGTATCCGCAAAATGAATATCGGAACGGACGTATGCTGCGCCTTTGCGGACGGCACGCTTGAAAGCCTTAACGACCCGAACAGAAGCCTTGCGGTTGATATGTTTATGAAAAAGCCGATTGAAAGCGTAAAGAAATTGGCGCTTTCAAAAATAGCCCTTACGGGTGCAGACGGAAAGGCAAGATAAAATGAACAAAGCAGTAGGTATCGGCGCGTGCGTTATGGATACGCTGATAAACGTGCCGAATTACCCCAAAGAGGATACAAAAATGCGCGCCGAGTCATCAAAGCAGGCAGGCGGCGGACCCGTGGCTACGGGACTTGTCGCCGCGGCAAAATTAGGCGCAGAAGCCGAATATATCGGCGTTTTGTCAGACGACGCGGGCGGCAGCTTTTTAATAAAGGATTTTAAGAAATACGGCGTTAAAACCGATAATATCGAAGTGCTTTCGGGCTACCGCTCCTTTACCTCGGTTATATGGCTTTCTGCTAAAGCGTCAAGCCGCACCTGCGTGTTTGATAAGGGCAATTTGCCGCCCTTGAAGCTTAATGACGAGCAGAAAAAAGCTATAATCGGCGCCGACCTGCTTATGATAGACGGCAACGAAATGTCCGGCGCTTTAGAGGCTGTAAAAATCGCACGTGAAAACGGCACAAAGGTGCTTTACGACGCAGGCGGGCTATATGATAATGTGGAAAGCCTGCTGCCGTATGCCGATATACTTATCCCGTCCGAGGAGTTCGCGCTCGGTATTACGGGTGAAAAAAAGGCGGAAAACGCCGCTAAAAAGCTATATGAAAAATATAATCCCGACGTTGTTGTTATAACACAGGGTAAAAACGGCGGCACGCTTTATGACGGAACACGCCTTACGGCTTACCCGGCATTTTCCGTAAAGGCAGCAGACACAAACGGCGCGGGGGATGTTTTCCACGGCGCGTTTGCCGCGGGCTATTTAAAGGGCTACGATTTTCTTAAATGCTGCTATTTCGCAAGCGGAGTATCCGCCGTTAAATGCACCGGCGTAGGTGCCAGAGAAAGCGTGCCCGATTTTGAAACGGTAAAAAAATTTTTGGAGGAGAACGGTTATGAACTTTAAAAAAACATACAAGCCGAAAAACGGCTATACGCCCATAAGCAAAATAGGCGAATGTTCTTTAAAAATGCTTGAATTCGGTATTATAGAGCTTGACGGCGGCGATTTTCTGGAATATTATACAGATGATAAGGAAACCGCTTTTATAATGCTTGAGGGTCACTGCGATGTTGAAGCAAACGGTGAAAAGTGGGAAAATATCGGCAATCGCAGCACTGTTTTTGAAAACAGAAAAGCCGAAAGCTTTTATATGCCGCGAGAGCAAAGGCTTACAATTACCGCAAGGGATCACATTAAAATTGCGGTTTGCGCGTCTTTAATAGAAGAAAAGACCGAGCCGCAGGTGCTGCGCGAGGATCACGTTGTGTTAAAGTTGTTGGGAGAACAGCCTTATCAGCGTGAGACCAGCTTTATTATAGACCAGAACTCAAACGCCAAGCACTTAACGGTAGGCGAGGCTTATGTTACCGAGGGCAACTGGGCAGGCTTTCCTCCCCACAAGCACGATACGGACAATATGCCGAAGGAGTGCATAGCCGAGGAAATTTATTACTTCCTGTTTGATCCCAAGCAGGGCTTTGCGGTGCAGTGCCTTTACACGGCGGACGGCAGCATAGACGAGGCTTACCGCGTTAAAAACGACGAATTGGTTGAGTTCCCCTACGGCTACCATACGACCGTGGCAACGCCGGGGTATCAGACATATTTCCTGTGGCTTATGGCGGGCGACCACCAGGGCTTTAACAGAAGCTCAGACCCCGACCACGAGTGGATCGAGAAAAAATAACAAAGCGAGGGAAAGAATTGAAATACCTTCTCGGCATAGATTTCGGCGGCGGAGCGTCAAAAGCAACGCTTATAGATGAAATGGGCAATATAACTGCCGAAAGCACGGCGGAATACCCCACCCTTTACCCCGAACAGGGTGCTTGCGAACAGTCGCCCGACGACTGGATAGCGGCGCTTTGCGAAAACACCTCAGAGCTTTTAAAAAAATCGGGGATAAACCCCGCAGATATACTCTGCTTGGCGGTAGACTCCGCTACACATACATTTTTACCCTGCGATAATAATTTTGCGCCGCTTATGAACGCGGTTCACTGGACGGACACGCGCTCACGCACCGAGGCTAATGCCTTAAAGAGCGAAAAGGGCGACGAAATATTTAAAAAGACCTTTCATAAGCCCGATACCATATGGACCTTGCCGCAGCTTTTATGGCTTAAAAACAGCCGCCCCGAGGTATTTTCAAAAATCGGGCATATCTTTTTTGAAAAGGACTATATCCGCTACTTTTTAACGGGCGTGTTCTGCACCGATTATATTGAGGCACAGGGCAGTATGCTTTATGACTGCGTTTCTCAAAAATGGTCAGACGAGCTGTGCGCCCTTTGCGGAATTGATATTTCGGTTTTGCCGCCTATTGTGGCGCCCACCGATGTTATAGGAAAAATACAGGAAAGCGCTGCCAAAAAAACAGGACTTAAAGCAGGTACGCCCGTTATTTGCGGCACAACCGACACCTGTATGGAGGTTTTCGCTTCGGGTGCTACCCAAAAAGGGGATATTACCGTTAAGCTTGCAACGGCGGGGCGCATTTGCGTTATCACCGATAAGCCCTACCCCGACCGCGACCTTGTAAATTATTCGCATATAGCAAAGGGGCTTTGGTACCCCGGCACGGCAACCAAGGCGTGCGCCGCCTCTTACCGCTGGTACAGAGATACCTTCGGCGGGGATTATAAGGAATTAGACGCCGCCGCCGCAAAAATCCCGATAGGCTGCGAGGGTATGATATACCACCCATACCTTAACGGTGAATTATCGCCATATGCCGACCCTATGCTCTGCGGCAGCTTTACGGGTATTCGCGCAACCCATACAAGGGCGCACTTTACCCGCGCGGTGCTTGAGGGCGTGTGCTATTCACTGCTTGATTCAAAGGCGGTGCTTGATAAATTAGGTATTGAATACGGCTCTGTTGCCGCGGCGATAGGCGGCGGCACAAAGGGCGAGCTTTGGCGGCAGATGACGGCGGACGTTTTGGGAATAACCTTAAAGACAGCCGAGAGCAGTGACTCATCTTTAGGCTCTGCAATGCTTGCGGGCATTGCCGCGGGCGTGTTTAAGAACCCTTTAGACGCGGTGGCAAGGTGTGTTAAACCGAAATCCGTAACCGTGCCGAACCCCGAAAACACCGAAAAATACCGCAAGGTATTCTTAGAATATAAAAAGATACACGACGCGCTTGCCCCGATATACGACGCGAGGTAGAAAATGAAAATTGTTGTTTGTGTAAAGCAGTCTGCCGACGGCGAAATAAACCCGTTTGACGCAAGCGCTTACGAAACCGCGCTCGGCATAGACGGGGCGGAAATTACGCTTTTGAGTATGGGTCCCGAAAAGACCGCGCCGTTTCTTGAAAGCTTAACGAGACTCGGTGCTAAAAACGCCGTGCTTTTGTGCGACCGCGCCTTTGCTGGAGCGGATACTCTTGCAACATCATATGCGCTTTCCCTTGCGATAAAAAGGCTCTGCCCCGATTTTGTTTTCTGCGGCAGGCAATCGGTAGACGGCGATACGGGGCAGGTAGGTCCGTCACTTGCGGTGCGGCTGGAATTTTCGCTTGTAACAAACGTTATGTCGCTTGAAAGTGCGGAAAACGGTCTTTTTTATACCGACCGCTCAGAAAACGGCGGTAATATATCCGCACCCGCGGTTATAACGCTTGAAAAAAGCCGAAGGCTGCGGCTGCCGAGTATTCGCTCTAAAATCAAACCGGTTGAAACACTTTCAGCAAACGATATTAACGCCGATATCTCGCTTTGCGGGCTTAAAGGCTCGCCAACGCGCGTTTTAAAAACCTTTGAGAACGATTCCGACCGCCGAAGCTGCACATTTATATCTCCCGATAAGCTGATGTGGGCAATAGACGAGGGACTTAAAAAAGGCAGACAAAAAATAAAGCCCGCCGAGAGTGCAAGCAAGCTTAAAAATGTGTGGTGCGTTGGCTCCTCACCCATAGAATTTGCAAAAACGGTAGGAGAAAATATAACCGTTATTGACCCCGATACCCCCAAAAAAACGGCGGAAAAGATCGGTTCAGGTCACCCCGATGCGGTTTTGTGGGGGAGCGATATTAAATCAAAGGCTTTAGCGCCGCAGGTTGCCGCCCTTTTAAACACGGGGCTTTGCGCCGACTGCACCGCGCTTGAAACCGACGGCGAAACGCTTTATATGTACCGTCCTGCGTGTTCGGGCAATATAATTGCAAAAATTAAGTGCGAAACAAAGCCGCCAATGGCAACCGTGCGCACTGCCGAGGAAGAACAGAAAAAAATTATTATAGGCATAGGCTACGGCGCGCGTGAGCATATAGCGGAGTTACGGGCATTTGCCGAAAAAATAAACGCGGGTATAGCCGCAACGCGCAAAATGACAGACGGCGATTATCTGCCCTATGAATTTCAGGTGGGGCTTACGGGCAAAATGGCAAACCCCGATGTATATATCGCAGTAGGTATTTCGGGCGCGGTGCACCATATTGCGGGAATAAAGCAATCGGGAACGGTAATCGCAATAAACACGGATAAGGACGCCCCGATATTCAAATACGCGGATTACGCAATAGTGTGCGAAGCCGAAAAAATAACTGATTTTAATAGATTCTCCGAAAAATAAATCTGCAAATCAAGTTGACGGCAATAGAGGAAATATACCTGTATTCTTATAAGGCATCAGATGAGAGTGCAGCGCTGTCTGTGTATTACTGATATGCGGTCTGCCTACTGTAGTCTCGATATTCAGTCTTCAAGCCCCGAGCGGCGGCAGACAAAGGACTTCGGCGAACCAAATCTTTACGAGGTTACTGCGGAGCTATGCCGCGGAGAAAGACGCGGTTCGGATACCGCAGACCCGAGGACGCCTTGCGCTTTTCAAACCGTTTGGGCATGCTTTGAAAATTCGGGCTTGCCAAACGAATAAAAACCGTCGGATGTATTCGGATCGGATGTGTAAAACAAAAGCTTCCTCTACACAAGGAAGCTTTTGTAAGCCTATAAACCTGATTTTTTTGCGGCGGCAACGCCGCCTTTTTCATTTTTTCGCTGCCGGAAGCAGCGGAAATTCGGCACGCTCAATCCTCCGCAGCGCTGTTTTGGGAACGGTTATATTCTTCCGCGGTAATAAGCATACTCGAAACGGCATAAAGCGTCTGCCCGTTGTAGGAAAGGCGCGTCCAGCCCTTGCTGCCGTTGGTCGCAATGCGCTCGGCAAATTCTCCTTTTTTTAGCTGACAAACTATATTATCCTCCTTGCCGTTCGGCGAGGAACGCAGGTTGACAATATCCTTTGCGGTCACTTTGCCTATTGCGGCGGTAAATTCATCCGCCGTGCTTGGTGCTTCGCTGCTCGCCGCAGGCTTTTTAACCTCGGTTGTAAGCAGGCTTGTTTTGGCGTAAACCGTTTGTCCGTTATATAAAAGCCTTGTCCAGCCCTTGGGGCTTTCGCCCGTTTTTTCCACAAACTCGCCGTTTTTAATGGTGGCTATCAGCTTCCCGTCGGTCGAGGGCTCGGCGCGCAGGTTTGTCTCGTCCTTAGCCGTTACTTTTCCCGTGGCGGCGGTAAAACCGTCGTCGGGCTTGCTTTCAGACGCTTTTGCGCTTAAATCGGTAGTTAAATAGCTTGTTATGGCATAAGCCGTTTTGCCGTTGTAATTTATTTTAGACCAACCGTTTGAGCCTATGCCCGTGCGGTTTAAAACCGTTCCGTTTTTAATATTTGCGGCAACGTCGCTCTTTGTGGTGGCGGCGGTGCGCAGATTCACCTCAATTTTTGGTGTGACCTTATCGCTCACCGCGGTGTAAACGCTGTCTTCCTTGCTCGGTGCGGCGGCAGTGCCGGGTCTTGCCGATTTATTTTTAGGCTCTGCCTTTTGCCTTGTGAAATAGGCAACCGACATATCCACATTGCCCTCAATTCCCGCAACGGTGCCGTTATCGGTATACTGCCACATATCGTACTTGCCCGAATAATCAGGGTGGGCGGTTTTGGGGTACGGCTCTGCCGGGTAGCGCGCCACCCAAACCGAAAAAGCGTTTTCAAGCCTTGCGGTATCCCAGTAAGCGGAGCCTGACAGCTCCTTTACAGAGGAATACAGCATACCCTCATAGCCCTTTGCCTTAATGCGGTTGAGAAAAGCCAGGGCGTTATTTGTGCGCTGTGTATTGGTAACGCCGTACATTCGGCTGTCCGGCTCTCTGAAGCCCTCGCAATCGTATACCACGGGGTAAGAAACCGAATAGCCGGCAACAGCGGCGGCAGTGAAGTCCGCTTCCGCCTCCGCCTCTTTTTCGGAAAGCGCGGTCGAGAAGAAATATACCCCGCAAAGCACGCCCGCCTTTTCAGCCTGCTGCAAATTATAGTCGGCGGCGGAGTCCTTATAAATCGTTCCGTTTTCGCCGCGGAAGCCTATTCTTATGATTGCAAAATCTATGCCGCTTTTTTTAACGCGGCTCCAATCAATTTTGCCCTGCCATTTTGAAACGTCTATGCCGTTTGCCCTGCCCTCTTTGACAGTAAGGCTTTCGGCATCTGCTTTCGCGCCGTTTTCATCGGTAATATCGGCGTTTTCGGGGTCCTGCTTATCGTCTGCGGTGAGGGCTTTGGCAGTCGGCGCAGGTGCGGCAGACGAGCTTTCGGCGACCTTTTTTTTGCAGCCGCAAACGGTAAGCAGCAAAGTCGCTGCCGCCAAAAGGCATAAAATATTCCTTGATTTTAACTTCATAACCGCGTCCCTCCATATAAATAACGAAAAAGCGGTAAAAAAAGGTTACAAAAAATCAGTTTTTGCCCGAAATACAATCGGCAACGTAAATTCCCATAGCGCCCGACTGCGATAAGCCGCGGCAGATACCGCTGCCGTCGCCTATTATATATACATTATCGGTAAGCTCAAACTTTTCATTCATAAATACCGGGCGAATTGAGTAATACTTGCTCTCGCAGCCGTAAAGCAGCGTATCGTCATTCGCAGTGCCCGGGGCCACCTTATCGAGCGCATAGATCGTCTCTATAATATTTGTGAGAATACGGTGTGGCAGCACAAGCGAAATATCGCCCGAGGTTGCTTTAAGCGTGGGTATAACGGTATTCTGACCGAGCCTGTGATCATTAGTGCGCCTGCCGCGGACAAGATCTCCGAAGCGCTGAACAAGCACATTGCCCTTGCCTATCATATTTGCAAGGCGGGAAATGCTCTCGGCATACTCTGTGGGCTGGTCAAACGGCTCTGTAAAGCGTATACTTGAAAGAATTGCGAAGTTGCAGTTGTCTGTCTTCTTCGCGGGGTCGGCAAAGGAGTGACCGTTTGCGGTTATAATTCCGTGGTTATTCTCCGCCGAAACAAGCCCGCCCTTATTAAAGCAGAACATTCTGCAGCGGTCCTCAAAGGTCTTGGTTCTGTAAAGAATTTTCGGCTCGTAAATGCGGTCGGAAAATTCGCGCCAGATAATATCCTTCATTTCAACGCGAACGCCTATATCAACATAATTCGAGCGCATTTTAACGCCGAACGAGCGGCAGAAATCCGCAACGAAGTTCGCGCCGCCGCGGCCTGTGGCTATAATTATTTTTTCGGCTTCTATTTTTTCGCCGTTGGTGTAGTAAAGCGTGTAGCCGCCGTCGTGCTTTTCAACCCTTTCGCAATCGTGGAAAGCGAGCATTTCAACCCCGTCATCCGCCAGCGCGTGAATGAGGTTTTGCATTGTGAGGTAGTTTTTATCCGTTCCGAGATGCTTTACATTCATATCCAGGAGGCGAAGATTATTCTGCAGACACTTAAGCTTCAGGCTTTCGTTTGATTTATAAACCGTAGGCTCGCCCGAGGTGCAGTATTCATTGAGGATCTTATCAACCTCATCAATATATTTATTCGCGGTATCATCGCCCAATTCTTCGCCGAGCGTTCCGCCGTAGGCGGTGCCTAGGTTGAACTTACCGTCCGAAAATGCACCCGCGCCCGCATAGCCGCTGGTTATAGAGCAATGCTTGCAGTGAACGCAGGTGTTATTTTTCCCTGCGGGGCAGTGCCTGTTTTCAAGGGTATTGCCTCTTTCGGTTATTACTATTTTAATATCCGGTATATTGCGGCAAAGCCTGTAAGCCGCCATAAGGCCGCCTATACCGCCGCCGATAATCGCAACATCGTATTTAAAGTTAGACATGATCCGCTCATCCTTTTAATTTCATTACGCAGAAAATCAGGCTGTATTCTCCCGCTTCGGAAAACACAGCCTTTACTGCTTATCTATTTTATACTATAAGCACACGTTTGTCAAGTTATTTTATGCTTTCGTCCTTCGCAACCTTTTCCACGTGCTTTAAAATTTTATTAAGCGCCGAGGAATTTATTTTACCCATTTCAATGCCATCAATGCTGTACTGATATTTAGCCGCGCCCGACTTTACAAATTTAACGTCGGTTTTGGCGCGCGAGGTATCGGAATAGGTGAAAACAATTGTCATGGCAGGCTCGCCGCTCACCTTATCCACCGTGAAATCCGAGCAGGAAAGCGAAATGCATTCCTGATAGAAATTCTGGAAGTTTTCTGCGGTGAGCTTTTTGCCCTCATAGGTTATAACGTAGGTTTCCTTCGCATCTTCGGCATCATCATAAACTATATCAAAGCTATAAGTCTTTTCGGGGGTTTTGATAGTGAAATTGGAAAGCTCGTTAATAGATTGCAGGCAGACCCACGAAGCGTAGTAATTATTGACCTTGTAATCAATAAAGGTAATGCTTGAAGCGTCAACCTTTTTAATAAGCTTTGCGCCGTCGTACCAAACCGCGTAGCCGCCGTCCTCCTGCTTTTTAAAGCTGTAGCTTTGCTTTACAGAGCCTACCTTAATTTCGGCGGTAAGCTCGGGATTATCAAGCCCCAGCTTTTTGCGGGAAGCTACAGAGGTATCAAACGAATACGCACCGCTCACGGAAACGCCGCTCTTGAAAAGCCCGAAAATGCCGTCCACATTATCGGCAATGCGCTTTGTGGGCGAGGTGGTCATATACGCCGCATAGGTTGAAAGGTTTTTATCGGTGTTCGGCGCAATTATCAGCTTTTCGGGGAAATTAGAGCCCGTAAGGGTTATTGAATCAAAGGATGAAAGGTCGCCGTTATCATCCTTATAATCTGAAGATAAATCGGAAGTGGGCACACCCGCTATAGAATCGGTTGCGGCAAGGCTCAGGGCGTCAAATTCAAGCGACGAATCAATCGAGCTGTCGTTAATATATATCTTATCATCGGTAGAAAGCTTGATATATATTCCCGTGCCGTCGGGTGATTCTCCGCCTATAAGCAAAGAGAACTCCGCGCCGTCCTTTGTTACAACGTCCGCCTTAACGGTCGGTTTTTCGAGCCCGCACTCGGCGGCGGATTTAGCGGTAACCTCTCTTGAAGCGGTAACGCTTGCAACAGAGCTTACAATGCTTGAAACGGACGAGGAATTTATAACGTCCTTTGCGTACCCGCCAAGATACCACACCGTTTTGGAGCTGCTGCTTGAAGTGTCAGATGATGAGGAAGAAGACGAGCTTTCTTCCTTTTCCTCTTCGGAATAAAGCTTAAATGTGCCGCTTTTATTGGTAACGGTAACGGTTTTAAAATCGTCCGAGCTTTTATCAAGCACCTTTATTGTTTCAATTGAGGGGGTAGAGGTATCATCCTCACGCTCGGGGATAAGTTTTATTACGGCAACCGTGCCGCCCGCAAGAATTGCCACAGCCAGTACAGCCGAAATAATTATGGGTAAAAGCGAGCGCTTTTTTTTGACGGCGGTCTTTTTGTGGTCGGCGGGGTCGGAGAAGACGGTGGAAGCACCGTCCTCTTCCCTGTCGATATTTTCTGTATTTTCGTTTAAATTATTATCCTTTTCGGGAAGGTCACTCATTACGCATTCTTTCTCCTGATAAAGATATAAATTCCTGCGGCAATGCACGCCACGGGCAGCAGCCCCATAAATATAATTCTTACAATTCCCGCAGAAGTCTCGCTTACCGAATCCGCGAAGCTTTCGTTGGTTATTGTTTTAGAAACAAATGAGATTCCGGTATCCTCGGCACCCACCGCGCGCTCCGCGCAGGCAAGGGTAAGGTTTTTATTGGAAACCGACGACTGCTCGTTATATTCCGACTGAATGAACTGCACACTGTCAAACGCGAAAACATAGCTTGTTATCTTCTTGTTGTCATCGTCATATTCGGACTGCGCCGCCTGAAGCACCGCGGGGAAGCTCTTTTTGGTGTAGTTATCGGCACCCTTCCAGTTTGCGGCGGTACCGACAGGCGCTGCCACAACCGATTCAAGCGAGCTCATAAGAGCCTTTACGGTTATGCTGTTTTCGCTTTCAAATGCGGCGGACATGGGAACATTGTAGCCTGTAATGCAAAGCTGCATTCCGCTTGTAAGGCTCTCATCGCTGCTTGTGGGATAAATTCCCATAGTCATGGGGTCATCCGGAATATGGTTGTTTGTATTGGTTTCAAACAGTATGCCTTCCTCTATCGCAATACCCCACTGGCTTAAGAAATCGTAAAGATTGGTAAGGTAGGGGGCAGAAGCGTCCGCAAAGAACAGAAGGCCCTTGCCGAGCTTGCCGTCGTTATCAAGGAAGTCGGAAAGATTATCAAGCTCGCTGCCTATAAAGTCGGTGGTAGGACCCGCGATTATAACCGCGTCAAAATCGGAGGATATTTTACCCACGATATTATCGGAAATCGTCTCTATTTCGTAGTTATTAGCCTTTAAAAGCTTCTGATAATCGGCTGTGTAGTCGATCTTGGAATGCCCCGTGAGCAGCGCAACCTTCTTTGTTTTGCTGCTTGTAACATACGCAATAGCGCTTGTAACCGCGGTTTCAACGCTGTTTCCGCTCACGGTTGACTGGCTGTAGCCGTAGGCGGCGTAGGTGTTGTCTTCGGAAAGCTGATAAACATCCTTAAAGCCCAAAACCTTGTAGCGCACGTTATTATCCGAGCCTTTAGCCGAAACAATTATATCGCCGTAGGCTAACTTTTCGTTTGAATACTTCTGCGATATCTCGGTAAATTCCGAGCCTTGAGTATCAACATATTTCAAGGTAATCTTGTTGTTGTATGCCGGGTATTTATCAAGAAGCTTTAAGGTCTGCTCGAAATACTTAGAAGCGTCGGATGATACGCCGTAAAGATTCTTCGCGTAATAGCCCATATAGCCGCCGGTATATCCGTCCTTTTCGGCGCAGACGGTTATATTTACTTCCTTATCAAGGTCTTTTAAATATTTGATATTGTCCGCGCTCATTGAGTTTTCCTTTTCGGTTGACATATCAAATTCCAAAACAAAACGGTTTGAAAGCGCGTTTACCAATACGTTCAGCACAATAAGCCCCGCAAGCACCGCGGCAGTTATTGCAACCGAATATCCGCCCCTGCGCAAAAGCGCCTGGTTTTTAAGCTTTTTAGGTTTTTTCGCCTTTTTTTCTTTTTTGGCTTTCTTTTCCTTTTTCTCGCCTGTCTGTTCTGCGGCGGTCTCCTCGGCGGGTGTATTCTCCGCAACGGTTTCTTCCGCAGCTTCCGCTTCGGGAGTTAAATTTTTATTTTCTTCCATTTTGCTCACCCTCCTTTAAGCCCATCTTCTCTTATCAAGCGAGCGGACGCACAGGAATAAAAACGCCGCGCTTATGCTTACAAAGTAGAGAATATCCGCAACAGACAGTATATTTTCTCCGAAATTTTCAAAGGCGCTTATAAACGCCGCCTTTTCAACCACCGTTGCTATCCAGGAAACCTTTATCATGCTTGCAAAGTTGGACATATAAAGCACAAGTATATTGATTACAAGCGTAAGTATTGCCGAAATTACCGGGCTTTCGGTAAGGGATGATATAAACATGCCTATTGAAATAAGCGCGCTGCCGAGCAGCAGCATACCGAAAAGTGCGTATATATACGACATCACATTAACGCTGACATATGAAGCTACGATTATTTCAAAAATAACCGTGGGCGCAAAGCCGATTGCGAAAACCGCAAGCGCCGCGAAAAATTTACCCAGCACAATGGATGTAAGGCTTACGGGCGCCGTAAGCAGCGCCTGGTCTACCTTTTGCCGCCTGTCCTCGCTCATAAGACGCATTGTAAGCACCGGCATGGTAAAAACAATAACGGTGGACATTGCCACTATTACCATTGCGGTGTCCGGGCTGCCGTAGCTGTATATCATTGAAAAATACAGCCCCAAAAAGAAGTAAAACGCCGCTATAACAATAAAGCCTATTGGCGTTGTGAAGTACGCCCTGAATTCTCTTTTAAATACCGCGCTCATTGCTCTGCCTCCTCTGCCTGCTCTGTTTTGACGGTAACGCTGCCGTCCTCGGCTATTTCAACGCTCGGCTTTTCCGCCGTTTCCGTTTTATCGGTTATTCCGAGCATACGCTTTGCTTCATCGTTATCGGCAGCTTCCGTAAGCCGCAGGAATATCTGCTCGAGGGACACCTTGTTGCTGGTAAGCGATAAAAGGGTCTTCCCACGGGATACTATGCGCTTGAAAACCTCGGCGCGCACATCTGCGCCGTGCTCGGGCTCTATAAGGAAATCGAACGAGCCATCCTCTTTTCTGCCGAGGGATGTAACCGATTTTACACCCTTAACGGTGCTTAAAGCGTCAATCATTTCCTGTTCGCCCGCTACTATGCGCGCAATAAGGGAGTGATCGCTCGACAGCTTGTTTGAAAGGTTTTCGGGCGTGTCGTCGGCAATTATCTGCCCCTTGTTTATAATTATTACCCGCTTGCATACCGCCTGAATTTCGGAAAGTATGTGCGAGGACAGAATAATCGTGTGGTTTTTACCGAGACGGGCTATAAGATTTCTTATCTCGATTATCTGCTTGGGGTCAAGACCGACGGTCGGCTCATCAAGAATAAGTACATCCGGGTTGCCTATAAGCGCCTGGGCAAAGCCTACACGCTGACGGTAGCCCTTCGACAGGTTCTTTATAAGGCGGTTCTGCACATTGTCAATTTTAACAAGCCTTAAAATTTCATCAATATGCGGTTTTTTCGGGAATTTGACCTTTTTAAGGTCGTAAATAAAGTTTAAATACTCGCGCACCTTCATATCGGTATAAAGCGGCGGTATCTCAGGCAGATAGCCTATTCTGCGCTTTGCGTCCTCGGGGTATTCCGCAATATCGTACCCGTCAATCTCCACCTTGCCCTGAGTCAGGGAAAGGTAGCCGGTAAGGATATTCATTATTGTGGACTTACCTGCTCCGTTTGGGCCCAAAAAGCCGATAACCTCGCCCTTTTCGATGCTGAAGCTTACATCCTTGACGGCGAGATAAGTACCGTACCTTTTGCTGAGCCCGGTTACTTCGATCATTTATATTCCTCCAAGCATAATTTTTGGTTCTAAACCATAATACCAAACAAATTTACAAAATTATTAAACAAATTGTGAATAATTGCAATTACTACGCCAAAAGCTGCGCCAGCGTTATAACCGCAGGCATTGTAATAATTGATAAAACCGTGCTGAGCGACACCATATCGACCGAAAGCGCAGTATCGCCCCCGCCGAATTTTGAAGAAAACATCGTTGTGACTGCCGCAACGGGCGCGCTTAATGATATTATTGCGGAAACAAGCAATGTGCCGCGTATTCCGAAAAGATACAAAACCCCGAGGGACACCAGCGGATAAACAATAAGCCTTAATAAAACAGCAATTATGCACTTGACATCCTTAAAAGCCTTAAGCACGTTGGTTTTGCTTAAATGGTAGCCGATAATAAGCATGGGCAGCGGGGTGTATATTGCCGCAAGGTAATTTACGGTAGATGAAAGCACATGCGGCACGGGAACGGAAAACACGAAAATTATAAGCCCTATAAGCAGCCCCGCAATGCCGGGGTTTACAAAAAGCTTTTTCGGCTGTATGTAGCGTTTATCGCCGCTTATAAGGTAAACGCCGTAGCTCCACACCACAAGGTTAAACATTATAACATAGGCAGAGCCGTAAAGCGTGCCGTCAGACCCCAGCATTACCTCCTGCAGCGGCAGCGACATAAACCCGCAGTTTGCGAAAATCGAGCCGAAGCGCAGAGTTCGCTGCCGCCTTAAGTCCTTTGATCGAAGGAGCAGCGTACCGAGAGTAATCATAAGCACCTGCACCAAAAGGGTTAAAACAACGGCAAGCAGCAGCGATTTCATAACCGCCGCGTCGAACCTGCGCATAAGCGATTTTATAATAACGCAGGGCGTTGCTATTATCAGCGCGATATCGGTGCAGCAGGCGGCTCCCGCCTCGGTCATGATTCCCGCCTTTGCCGCAATAAAGCCCGCCGCTATCATCAGCATTAAAACGGAAACCTGGGTGAAAACGGTTATGAACATTTATTAACTCCCGCGGCAAATTTCAGGAATGCGCGTCTTCCCTCCTCAGTGCGCTTGAAAACACCCGCGTGCTCAAGCACATGTGAGAATACAAGACCTATTTCGTCCCTTATTATTTCGCTGATATTGTCTTCCGTCAGCTCGCCGTATTTTCGGCGCACTTCGTCTGCCCAATCGGCATGCTTTGCAAGCACCTCGTCTTTTCGTATATCGCGGTTTTCAAGCATTGCCTTTTCAAGCAGCGCCATTTCGTTTTTAAGGCGCGCCGGCAGCACCGCAAGACCCATAACCTCAATAAGTCCTATATTTTCCTTTTTAATGTGGTGCAGCTCCGCGTGCGGATGGAAAACGCCGAGCGGGTGCTCAGCCGTGGTAATATTGTTGCGCAGCACCAGATCAAGCTCAAATTTACCGTTTGCCTTTCTTGCTATCGGGGTTATTGTGTTGTGGGGCGTGCCGTCGGTTTCGGCAAATATAAAGGCGTCGGGATCGGAATATCCGCGCCAGCAGGTAAGTATTTTATCGGCAAGCTCAACTAACCTTTCGGTATTTTCAGAGCGCAGGCGTATTACAGACATAGGCCACTTAACAATTCCCGCCTCAATATCCGAAAAGCCGTCAAAATGCAGCTCGGTTTCAATCGGTGCCTTTGCCATTGCAAAGGTGTGGTTGCCGCCCTGGAAATGGTCATGACTTAAAATCGAGCCGCCCACAATAGGCAGATCGGCGTTTGAGCCTACGAAATAATGCGGAAACTGCGTTACAAAATCGAGCAGCTTTTTAAAGGAAGCGCGGTTTATAGCCATAGGCGTGTGCTTTGCGTTAAACACAATGCAGTGCTCGTTATAGTAAACATAGGGCGAATACTGTAAGCACCAGTCGCTGCCGTTTATCGTAATGGGTATAACGCGGTGGTTCTGCCTTGCGGGAAAGTTTATTCTGCCCGCGTACCCCTCGCACTCGCGGCATAGCATACATTTCGGGTAGCCCGCCTGCGGCGCATTTTTGGCGGCGGCTATCGCTTTCGGGTCCTTTTCGGGCTTTGAAAGGTTTATGGTAATTTCAAGCTTGCCGTAGGGCGTTGCAGTCAGCCACTTAATGTCCTTTGCCACACGGTAGCGGCGTATGTAGTCGCTGTCCCGGCTTAAAGTATAAAAGTAATCGGTGGCAGCCTTGGGGGATATAGCATAAAGCTCCTTAAATTTATTTGTAACCTCGCTCGGTCTCGGCATTAAGGCCCCCATAAGCTTTGTGTCGAATAAATCGCGGTGAGTAATGTCGTTTTCCGTCAGTCCCTTTTCGGCGGCGTAATCAAGCAGGGCTTTCAGCGTTTCTTCAAGATTTACACCCTCAAACGCGGTATCGCAGTTATATTCGTCAAGCTGCAAAATTTCAAGAATACGGTTGGTAACGTATATCTCGTCACGCTCCGTGAAAAGTCCCTTTTCAAGCCCGTAGCAAACTAATTTTCTAACCTGTTCGTCTATCATTTTTCATCAGTTCCTTTACTGAAAAGTAATATTGCAGCCTATCTGCTGCTGACACTGCGTAAGCCCCGCCGCCAAAATCGCCTTGGTTCTTTCGTAGGATTTAGCCGACTTTGTCGCCGCGGTGCCCGTAAGTCCGAATTTCGCCGCGCCGTCGTTTGCCGTTTCAAGAGGATAAACCGTGTATAAATATCCGCTGTGACCCGATTCCTTATATTTATTCACCCAGGTCGGCACAACCTTAAGCTCCGAAAGAGCCACGCCGTCCTTATTCTTTTTAAGTGTGAAATCAAACAGCAAGCCGTCCTCTGTATGACCCGAGGGGCAGCTGTCCATAAGCTCCTGCCGCTGATTTGAAATGCAGTTTCCGGTGGAATAAAGGCATATTGTGTAGCCTTCGCCGCCCTCGGGACGGATAAGCTCCACCGGCTGAATAACATGCGGATGACTGCCTATTATCATATTAACCCCTAAATTTGAAAGCTTTTGAGCAATTGTTTTTTGCCAGGTGTTGGGACTTGTCTGATACTCGTTGCCCCAATGCATATAAAACACAATAAACTCCGCGCCCTGTGCCTTCATCTCGCCTATCACCTTTTCAGCTTCGGTGTAAAATGCGTCAATTTTATCATACGAAAAGCTGTTTATAAGGTTGTTAGCCTCCTCGGCAATTATAGCGCCGTTCAGGTATTTCCTGCCCGCGGTCTGCCCGGAGGTCTCGTAGGTATAATCGGCAAGCCCTATTTTTATGTTGTTTATCTCCTTTACGGCATAAGCGGGATCGGTTTCAACCTCCCTTGTGCCTATAAATTCAATTCCCCTTTGCTTTAAGACCTGTGCCGTGCGCTTAAGCCCGAAAAGCCCCGTATCGTAGGAGTGATTGTTCGAGGTCACAAGGAAATTAAGTCCCGAATCCTTTATGGTATCCGCAAGGCTGTCGGGCGTGTTAAAGGCGGGATAACCGCTGTATTTGCCCGATTCCGTGCCGCCGAAGGTAACCTCAAGGTTTGCGACGGCAAGATCCGCCGCCTTAAAGTATGAGGAAAGATTTTTGAAATACGGACTGAAATCATATTCGCCCGTCTGTGTTCTTGCGCCGTCAACCTGGGTCGAGTGCACCATAATATCACCTGTTGATATTACCCGCGCGGTGGTTTCGGGTATTTCAACGCTTTCGACCTTTGAAGAATCGGCGCTCTGTGAATTATCGGGCTTCTTTTTATCGTCCGATTTCAATATCGCGCTTGCCGCAAACACAACAATTGCCGCAACTGCCAGAAGCACTGCCGCGCAGCATGTGAGAAATATCCGCCGTTTTATAATTGCCTGCTGTCTTTTAGTCCGTGTTTTTGCCATTTAAACATCTCCTCTGTTTTATTCTGTGAAAAGCCTTTCTATTTCCGCGCGGTCTGCACACACGGTTCCCTGCCTTATGCCGTTCCTGCCGCCGCCGCGTGTATTAAACGCGGCCTTGAATTCCGCAAAAAAATCTCCCAGTGCGGTTTCTTCGCCGCATATTGCAAAGGCAAAGCCGCCGTTCGCCCCCGAAAAAGCGCCGCGTATGCCGCCTGCCTTTTGGCACAGTGCGTCGGCTAATAATTGCAGCTCTTTAATATCAAGCCCGTCTTCAAAAACGGCGGTTTTATCGGTATCGGGCGCAAAGCCCGCCGCCTTTTCGGCAATCAGGCGTTTTTTAAGCGCGGTTGCCGCCGCTTTCTCGGCTGATAGCTGCTCGTTCAGTCGCACAACCGCCGATGATACCGTGGGCTGCTTGGCAGAGAGCAAATTTGATATTTCCAGCACGTTTTTGTACTTCTCGCGGTAATCCCGCAGCGCATCCGTGCCGCATTTTACAAGCAGCCTCACGCCGCCCTTGTATTTTTCAAAATCCAGGATTTTTATAATGCCTATTTCGCCGGTCGACTTTACATGCGGCGCGCAGCAGGCGCAAACATCCACGCCCTTTATTTCCACTATGCGCACATTTTCCTTTAAATCAAGCTTGCTTCTGTAATCAAGTTGTTTAAGCTCTTCATCGGTCGGATAATAGGCTTTTACCGGCAGATTTTCATACACCGCTTTGTTTGCAAGGTCTTCAATTTCGTCAAGCTGCTGTCTTGTAAGCTCGCCGTCAAAGTCCATTGTCATTTCCGCTCCCAAATGAAAGCCGACATTATTAAAGCCGTAAAGGCGGTGGATTATTCCCGAAATTATATGCTCGCCCGAGTGGTTCTGCATATTGCGAAAGCGGAAATCAAAATCCAGCTTACAGTCATAGGCTTGTCCCACACTCAGCGGCTTATCGGCGAAGTGAAGTATTTCGCCGTTTTTTATCTGCACGTCCGATATATACGCGTCCCCTATATATCCGCGGTCTGACTGCTGACCGCCGCCCTCCGGGAAAAATGCGGTTTGGTTTAAAGCTACGGCATATTTTTCTCCCGTTTTTTCACAGGATAATACCGTGCCTGTAAATTCTTTTAAATGCGAGTCCTTATCGTATAGCTTTTCGGTCATTCCGCGTGCCTGCCTTGTATAATGTGCGCCGCCTTGTAAATATCGCCGCCGCCCATTGTAATAACCAGATCACCGGGGCGGGCAATTTCCTCAATCTTATCGGCTATATTTTCAAATCCGTCCACTACGCAAACATCGTGGAGCCCCGCAGCCAAATCCTCGCTTTTAATGCCGTAGGTGTTTTTTTCGCGCGAGCCCATGATCGGGGTCAGTATCACCTTATCGGCAATGGAAAGCGCCTTTATAAAATCATCCTTTAAAAGCGCCGTGCGCGAAAAGGTAAAGGGCTGAAACACCGCTATAACATTATTGTAGTCAAGCTCCTTTGCGGCGGAAAGGGTAGCTTTAATTTCGGTCGGGTGGTGAGCGTAATCGTCAGCCAGCATAAAGCCGTCATACTCTCCCAAAAATTCAAAACGTCTGCCCGCGCCCGTAAATTTTTCAACAGCGTCCTTAATTCCGTCCGCCGAAACGCCCATATCAAAGCACACGGCAAACGCGGCAAGCCCGTTTAAAACATTATGCCTGCCCGGTATATGCATTTCAATATTTATGATTTTTTTATTATCTCTTACAACATCAAACGCAAAACCGCGCTTGCGGCTTTCTATATTTTCGGCACGGTAAAAATTGTCCGCCCCAAAGCCGAAGGTAATAGTATCAGCCTCAATATTTTCAGCAGCAGTTAAAACGCGGCTGTCGTCCCCGTTTATATAAGCCGTTTTCGCCATTTTCAAAAACTTATGGAAAGAGAGTGTCATATTCTCCATAGTTTTGAAATAGTCAAGGTGGTCGTTATCGATATTAAGCAGCACCGCAACATCGGGCGACAGCTGCAAAAAGGTATCAACAAACTCGCAGGACTCGCAGACCATGGTTTCGGATTTGCCCGAAATACCGTTTGAATTTATAAGCGGCAGCTTCCCGCCTATAACTGCGGTAGGATCCATCTTGTTTAAAATTAAAATTTGTGTTATCATAGAGGTGACGGTGGTTTTGCCGTGCGTACCGCATACGCCTATGACATTATCGAAATGACGGGTAAGCGCCCCTAACATATGCGAGCGTTCCATTGTGGGTATACCCTGCTCGCGCGCGGCACAAAGCTCGGGGTTATCGGCGGCTATTGCGGCGGAGTACACCACAAGCTCCGCTCCCTTTATGTTTTCAGCCCTGTGCCCCATATAAACCTTTATGCCGAGGTTTTTGATTCTTGTAAGCGGGTCGCTTTCGTTATTATCCGACCCGGTAAGGAAGTACCCCTTACCGTGCAGTATTTCGGCAAGCGGGCACATTCCGCTGCCGCCTATGCCTATCATATGAATATGCTTTACCTGTGTTATGATCTTATCCTCATCACGAAGCTGCTTCATAATCGGTCTCCTTAAAAACATTATTACTTCTTATTATATTGCTAAACGGCAAAAAAATAAACCCTTTTTTGAAAGGAAAATAAAAATTATGTTATTTTTACCGAGTGACACCGAATATATTATTGAAACTCTGCAAAAAAACGGCTATGAGGCGTTCGCCGTGGGCGGCTGCGTGCGCGATATGCTGAACGGCGATACCCCTCACGATTTCGATATTACCACCTCCGCAGAGCCCGAGACCGTGATATCCCTCTTTGAAAAGACGGTGCCGACAGGCATAAAGCACGGCACGGTTACGGTTATTATAAACGGTGTGCCGAACGAAGTAACTACCTACAGGGCAGACGGCGAATACCGCGACCACCGCCGCCCCGACAGCGTAATTTTTGTAAAGAGCCTGCGCGAAGACCTCGCCCGCCGTGATTTTACCGTAAATGCAATGGCATATAATCAAAAGGACGGCTTAAAGGACTTTTTCGGCGGCAGGGAGGATATTGAAAACCGTATTCTGCGCGCTGTGGGTGAGCCGGGGCGCCGATTTTATGAGGACGCGCTGAGAATCATGCGGCTTTTCCGCTTTTCCTCGGTTTTGGGATTTGATATAGAAGAAAACACCCTTAAAGCGGCTTTGGAGTATGCGCCCACGCTTAAAAGCGTAAGTGCGGAGCGAATTTATTCCGAGCTTTTAAAAACCCTTTGCGGCAAAAACCCCGCCGCATTAAAGCCGCTGACCGATATAGGCGGGCTTGGCTTTTTAGGGGTTAATACCTCCCCCGATTACGGCATATTACCGCTTTTAGGCTCTGCCGATACAAAGCTTTTTGCCTTTCTTTATTCGGGCGGAGCGGAGGTCTCTCCCGCGCTTGATTTTTTGAAGGTACCGAACAAAACCAAAAAAGCCGCGCAGGATATGCTCACGCTTCTTAATATGCCCTTTCCGAAAACAAAGCCCGAAATTAAAGAAATGCTTTATTTGACCTCGCCCTCTTCCACAGAAAATTATTTCGATTATAGGTCGGCTTACGGCAAAGACTGCGCAGCCGCGCGGGATATGCTTACGGAAATAATAAAAAACGGCGAGCCCTACAGAATTTCCGATCTTAAAATCGGCGGCAAGGATTTGAAAAAATGCGGAATAAGCGGCAGAGCAATCGGAGAAACGCTTGAAAAGCTGCGCCGCTCGGTTTTAAAGAATCCCGAGCTTAACACGCGCAGCGAGCTGATAAAAGCCGTAAAAAACGGATTCCCGAGAGAAAACCGTTTTCGCTGACATATTTTTGCAAACTTGGCATTATGTAAACTCAGACAACCTTGCTGTAATTCGACTTATACACCGTGATATCCACTAATCCACATTGTTTAAGGCGATTATTCGGGCTTTAACACCCGTATTCGGTGGATAACTTTGTTAATAAGTTGGATAACCGAGTCTCTGCAATAAAATCACAGCAGCGGATTATGTAAATCGAACCGAAAAAAATCACACAAAAAAACCGCCGAAATACAGTCAAAACGGCGGTTTTTAAAAATGCTCTATTTAATGCCTGCTGAACAATTCAAAAGTACCTTAACCAAGCATGTAGGTGTAAACTTTTGAATTGTTCAGGTGCAAGGTTTTTGCGCAATTTTGCGAAAAACCTTGCACTTTAAAAAGAATCACATTTTGATTCTTTTTAAAATCAGGCGACAATCAATGGATACTGACGGTCAAAAC
>CDYU01006194.1_pt1 | contig 39658 bp, 38 predicted proteins | sample 480701 | NCBI WGS metagenome assembly CDYU01 (sample SAMEA3182105, study PRJEB8094) | gut metagenome | biome: human; feature: gut; material: Stool; isolation source: human stools | place: Canada | collected 2013-02-26 | reverse complement strand
ATATAAAATCGAGTTAAAATCTCGATTTTATGAGTCAAAACCTTTATTTTGACCGTCAGTTTCCATTGATTGTCGCCTGATTTTAAAAAGAATCAAAATGTGATTCTTTTTAAAGTGCAAGGTTTTTTCGCAAAATCGCGCAAAAACCTTGCACCTGAACAATTCAAAAGTTTACACCGACATGCTCGGGTTAAGGTACTTTTGAATTGTTCAGCAGGCATGAAATAAGCATAAAGCATTACACCCCCGCCGCTGTCAAACCGAACGACAGCAGCGGGGGTGCTTTATTATCCGTTTAAATTTTAATGCGTTAAGATTATTAATCCTCTTCCAAGAGCTTTGAAGGCGGTACATTTAATACCTCTGAAATCTTAAACAGTGTTTCCAAAGAAATACCGCAAACCGTACCCGTTCCCTCTACTTGCCCGATAAAGCTTACGCTTTTTCCTATAAGCTCTGCCAAATATTCCTGTGTATAACCCGCTTTTCTTCTGTAATATGCAATTTTCAAACCGAGCGTTATATATTTGTCGGGAAAGTCTGTTTTCATTTTAATTCCTCTTTTCCTTTGCACATATATATTTTACCGAAAAAGAAAAAGAATTATTATCACATACAACTGCAGATTTATTTACTTTAAGTCAATAATGATGTATAATGATTGAATAATAATAATTTTAAGGTGAAGCGTATGGCAAAAGAAAATACCTGCTGTTTTATAGGTCATAGAGAAACAAAGGATACGAAAGATTTAAGATTAAGGTTAAGCAGCGCCGTTGAAAACCTGATTAAGGCAGAAAATGTCGATACCTTTCTTTTCGGCAGCAAAAGCCGATTTAACGACATATGCTATGAGATTGTCACAAAAATCAAAGAAAAATTTCCTCACATAAAGCGTGTCTATGTGCGGGCGGAATACCCTTATACAGACAACAGCTATAAGGAATATCTTTCAGAAAGATACGAATACACTTACTATCCCGAAAAGCTGTTAAATTCAGGAAAATCGGTGTATATAGAGCGCAACTGCGAAATGATAGATAAAAGTGAATTCTGTATTATTTATTTTGATAAAGCCGCCGCCCCGAAATCACGCAAAAGCGGCACTGAAATTGCTTATAATTATGCTGTAAAAAATAATAAACGCATTATAAATCCAGGCAGAGAATAAAAATCCGCTGTCTGTAACAATCCCTCAGCCGCTATCCGCGGCAGCGTCTCGGCTGCCGCCTCGGTCGGTGCTTCTACTTCGCAGAGGTGTCCGCCGGACACCCGCACCCTTTACACAAGGGAGCCGATAGTCTGTGCGGAAACTTTTATTTCTTAATATGGGTGAGTAATCCCCCTACAAAAGCTTAAAAATAAGATTTGCCGCAATACACAAAAGCACGCCTGCGGCGGTGGGCAGCAGGAACGCCAGCACCGTCCATTTAAGGCTGCCGGTCTCCTTTTTTATCGTAAGCAGGGTCGTTGAGCATGGCCAATGCATAAGTGTGAAAATTATAAAGCAGACCGCCGTGCGAACACTCCAGCCGTTTGATAAGAAAAGAGCAAGGGTTTCCGATAAATTGCCCGCACCGCCGATCGTACCGCTCGCGGCATAGGTCATGATTATTATGGGTATCACCGTTTCGTTGGCGGGGAAGCCCAGGATAAAGGCAAGCAGTATCACCCCGTCAAGCCCCATTATTTTGCCTATGGGGTCAAGCAACGCTGCGCAGACGCTTAAAACATTCGCTCCGTTTATGCTTATATTCGCCGCAAGCCAAATTATAAGTCCCGCAGGTGCGGCAACGGCGACGGCACGCCCCAAAACAAAGAGGGTGCGGTCAAAAACCGAGCGGACTATTACCCTGCCTATCTGCGGTCTTCTGTAGGGCGGCAGCTCCAGAGTATACGAGGACGGAAGCCCCTTTAAAACGGTTTTTGAAAGTATTTTTGTCAAAGCCATGGAAACGCCTATGCTTAAAATTATAAATGAAGTTAAAAAAATTGCCGCAAGAAAAGAAGACCCTCCGCCCGATACGCCTATAAAAAACATTGTTATAACCGATATAAGCATGGGAAATCTGCCGTTGCAGGGAACGAAATTATTTGTAAGCATCGCAAGCAGCCGTTCCCTCGGTGAATCTATTATCCTGCAGCCCACAACCCCCGCCGCATTGCAGCCGAAGCCCATGCAAACGGTAAGCGCCTGCTTTCCGCATGAGCCGCAGCGCTTAAATGGCTTATCCGAATTATAGGCTATGCGGGGCAGATAGCCCGAATCCTCAAGCAGAGTGAAAAAAGGAAAAAATATCGCCATAGGCGGCAGCATTACCGAAACCACGGTTGCCGTAACCCGCCATATTCCGAAAACAACGGCGTTTTTCACGGCATTCGGTATACCTATGGAGGTAAGACCATACAACAGCTTACCCTCCAAATAGGAAAAAAACGAAGACAAAAGCTCGGACGGATAGTTGGCGCCTACAATAGTCAGCCAAAAAATAACGGCAAGCAGCGCCGCCGTTACGGGAAGCGCCGTGAATTTTCCGGTAAATATTTTATCAAGTCTTCTGTCGAACAGGCTGTATTTTTCCTTTTTGTATTTAACCGTCGCCGCCGCAATCTCCTCTGCCGCAGACATCAGCGCCGAAACCGTAATATCCTTAAGCTCATTATGCGTTATGCCGTTTTCGCAAAGTATGCCCTCCGCGTTTTTTACAGCTGAGAAAAGCGCGGGGCTTTTTAAAAAATCCTCACCGAAATAAGCGTTTATCTCCTTTATGAGCGATGGGTCGCGGTCAAGCAGCCTTAAAGAAAGCCAGCGGCTGTCAAGTCTGCCGTATGACAGTCTTTCGGCTTCGGGCATGATTGCGGCAATCGCCTTTTCCACAGGCTCGGGGTAACGCACCCGAAAGCCGCGTGTGCCCGCCGCCGTAATGCCGTCGAGTGCGTTCGTCAGATCCGAAAGAGTTTTTTTATTGCGTGCCGCCGTGCCCACTACAGGAACGCCGAGCAATTCCGACAGCCCTTTCAAATCGATTTCAATGCCGCGCTTTTTTGCCTCGTCCATTAAATTTACACAGACTGTAACGCTTTTTGAAATCTCGATAGTTTGCAAAACAAGGTTTAAGTTTCTTTCAAGGCTTGTGGCGTCGCACACCACGACCACCGCGTCCGGCTCGCCGAAGCAGATGAAATTCCGTGCGACCTCCTCCTCTGCCGAATGTGCCATAAGCGAATATGTTCCGGGAATATCCACCAAAACATAGCCCCGCTTCCTTGTTCGGCAAAAGCCCTGCGCGCTCCTTACGGTTTTCCCCGGCCAGTTGCCGGTATGCTGATTAAGCCCCGTAAGCGCATTGAAAACAGTGCTTTTACCGACATTCGGGTTGCCCGCAAGGGCTATTATTTTGTCCGTTTCGGACTGTTTTTTTATTTCTAGGCCCGAATCGACCGCGCCGACCCCGACCGAGCTTTTGGTAAGACCCATAGTATATGTCCCCCTGTGTGTAATAACTCTTCTATATAATATTCCGCTAAGGGGCAATGGGTTAAAAGCGAAAGCTCGTATTTGACAAATCGTGGCTGCCATTCTATAATAGGCTTAACGCTTGTTTAATTTGAGGTTGACAATGAAATTTAATAAAATCATACCGTCCATTTTGTGCGCGGCAATTATATGCACATCCTTTACCGCCTGCTCGCCCGGTAAAAAGCCTAAAATCAGAAGCGCCGAATTCAGCCTGACTGCCGAAGCGAAAACCGCAAATGTCGAGCTTAACGGCGATTATGCGAAGATTGATTTCATAAATCCCGGGCTTGATACCGCCGATATTTCCGTGTCGGTTTTTTCACTGGCAGAGCAAAAGGAGTTCGCAAGAGTAGCGCTCGGAAACGGCACATGGAGCACCGGCAGCCTTGAAAACGGTTTTTTTGCGGTGGATGAACGGAATAAATCCGTCCGCTTTTTCGGGTTTGACGGTGAAGAGACCTTCCGTACCGAAATACCGACCGATGCCAAGTTCTTTGCCGCTTCATATGTAAGCTCCGACGGCAAATATTTGATGTATGCCGACCCCGAGACCCGTGAAATACGCCTTTATGAGTTTTCAGGCGGCAAAACCTATGTTGCCGGGAAATTCATAGAAAAGGTCGAAGCGGCTGGCTATGAAAACGGCTCGTTTTACATCCGCTCCGGCAGCGGCTGTATGCTTTCGGTCGGCGTTAAAAAGAAGCTGCTGATAACCGCATTCGATTCTTCCGACCTTTCGCTTGTCACAAAGGACGGCGGTATCGGCTTCGACGGCGAATACTGCTACCTCAACGATCCGTTCGTCGGGAAAACGGTCAAATATGATAAAAAGCTTACCGAAAAAAGGTATTGCGAGCTTGGTAAACAGGCGGTCGCGATAAAATAAACCGCATGCGGTAAATCACTCCGCATTATTATGTGCCTCATTTCTTATAAACAGCTCATCCTGCTCCGATTTTACAAGCTCAAGCGCTGCCTGCGCAAGAAACCCGAAGCAAAGGTCCGGGTTATCCGTATCTATCCCGAAATTTTCCTTTATGCGCCGAATCCTGTAAAGCACGGTGTTTTTATGGGTGTAAAGCCGCTCGCAGGTCTCCTTAAGTGAATGACCGCAGCAAAGATATGTATAAAGCGTAAGGCACAGCTCGCCCGAGTTTACTCTGTCGTATTCAGCCATTTCCGAAACGCGGCTGTCAAACACGGTTCCCTTTCGCAGTGCCGAACGCAAAAACAGAAGCTGTGCATAATCCTCCGCAAAGACCGACAAACCGCTTTTCCCCTTTTCGTTAAGATAATCAAGCGCTTCAAGCGTCTCCTGATACAGGCGCGCCGCGGAAAAAATGCCGTTCAGCCGTGCCGAGACCGCTATTTTGATTCCGTTTTGCTCTGCCGCCTCAGACAGCCTTTTCATACTGTGATCGCCGTGCAAAAACATTATTGTTTTATCCTTATACACAAACGGGTGAGATGCGTGAAATTCGCTTGCCATCTGAGCTTGTAAAAACGCGGCGGCTGCGGGAGTGCAGTGCCGCAGGTCTATCAGCGCAAGCCGCTCGGGGTTGAAATTTGAAAGATAGGTAGCTTGCGCGCGGATTTTAAAATGCTCCTCATCGGAAAATTCTCCGTCAAAAAGCGCCGAAAGTATTTCCTCGGCTGTTCCGTCCGCAGTCTCCCTGCGTTCAAAAAACAGCTGCTTTGAAACAAGCGCGGATATGAAGTGTATTTCATCATCGCTGAAAGGGCATACTTTCGGCGCATAAAGCATAAGCATATATCCATGTACCGTGCCGTGGCTTTCAAGCTGAATAACGCGGTATTTTCTGCCGTTCATCTCAACGCTGAAATCGTCTTCCCCGCAGTGCGCCGAAATTGCGGCGCAATCCTCAAGGGCCAGCTCGCCGTGGCTTACCGCCACACGGTATACAGGGTCGTCATATTCGCCCGCAGCACAGCTTGCGGCGATGTGATAAGCGTCATCCGCCACAATTACAGGACATTCAAGCTCGGTGCTCACCGCCTTTGTCAGCGCCGAAAGCGTATTTTCCTCCAGAAATACATTTAAAAGCTTTTCCTTTATCACCGAATCATCCCCCTGTGCCGACAGCACAATTAAATCCGTTTTAATTATAGCGTCGCACAGCCCGAAAATCAAGATAAATCACGCACGGCGGCTTCAAAATTAACACGCAGTTAAAATTTATTTTAGGTTTTTATAGTAAAATAAACATATCAAATAAGAATTAAGGAAGTGATGGTATGAACGGAAATAACGGCTACTCGGGAAACGACATAACGCCCGAGATACTCAACTACTCCGAGCTTTGCACAGGCAATTGCAGGATCGAACCGCAGCTGTACATCGAACATAAGGTAAACAGGGGGCTGCGCGATTTAAACGGTAAGGGCGTGCTTACGGGGCTTACCGAAATATCCGAAATAGTTTCCAAAAAAACAGTGAACGGTGAGGAGGTTCCCTGCCGCGGCAAGCTTTATTACAGAGGCTATGATGTTGAGCAGCTGGTTGCGGGCTTTATAAAGGACGGTCGCTTCGGCTTTGAGGAAATAGTTTATCTGCTGCTTTTCGGGCAGCTGCCGAAGAAGGAGCAGCTGGCGGACTTCTGTGCGCTTCTTTCCTCATACCGAACCCTGCCGGGCTCCTTTGTACGGGACATTATCATGAAAGCCCCCTCCGCCAATATGATGAATTCCCTGGCGCGCAGCGTTTTGACGCTTTATTCCTATGACGCAAACGCCGAGGATACCTCGGTTCCGAATGTGCTGCGCCAATGCCTGCAGCTTATTGCAAGGTTTCCGCTGCTTTCGGTATACGGTTATCATTCGTACGATTATTATCTTCGCGGCAGCAACAGCTTTTTCATTCACGAGCCGCGCGCCGAGCTTTCCACCGCGGAAAACATACTTTATATGCTGAGGATCGACGGTAAGTATACCCCGCTTGAAGCCAAGGTGCTTGACGCAGCATTGGTACTTCACGCAGAGCACGGCGGCGGTAATAACTCAACCTTTACCACGCATGTCGTATCGTCCTCGGGAACAGACACATATTCCGCAATCGCGGCGGCGCTCGGCTCGCTCAAAGGTCCGAAGCACGGCGGAGCTAACATTAAGGTTTGCGCGATGTTCAACGATATAAAGGAAAATGTGAAGGACTGGAATGACGAAGAGGAGATATCTGCCTATCTTAAAAAGATACTTCACAAGGAAGCGTTTGACAAGACCGGTCTTATTTACGGCGTAGGTCACGCGGTATACTCCGTTTCGGACCCGAGAGCCGAGGTCTTCAAAGGCTTTGTCAAATCCCTTTCGGAGGAAAAGGGACTTGACCGCGAATACGGACTTTATTCTGCGGTTGAACGGCTTGCGCCCGAAATCATTGCCGGAGAGAGAAAGATGTATAAAGGCGTCAGCGTAAATGTGGATTTCTACAGCGGCTTTGTTTACGATATGTTAGGACTGCCGCATGAGCTCTACACACCCCTGTTCGCAATAGCGCGCATAGCAGGTTGGAGCGCTCACCGAATCGAAGAACTGCTGAACGCCGGAAAAATTATCCGCCCCGCGTATATGAGCGTACAGCCCCACAGAGACTACAAGCCTATCGGCGAAAGATAAGTCTAACGCCTTTCAGGGCTGATTGATTGAAAACCGAACATAAGCATAAGAAAACCCCCTCGGTATTGATTGCTCGATACCGAGGGGATCAATTTAATAACAAACTTAAAAATTTGTTTTGCGGCGGTAACGCCGCATTTTTCGTTTTTCCCATGCCTGTGCGGCGGAAAAACACATTGTAAGCGAAAAACCGCTTATCAGCGGTTTTTCAAGGACACTGGGGTGGTATTGGCGGAGCATAACGACCGACTGCCGCCTGCGGCGGATTAAAGGAGGGTGTTATGGCGCCGCGGTCAAAGAAAATTCGCGCTCCAAGCGAATATTTTCTTTGGGTACCGCAAGAGTAGGGAGCGCAGTCAAAAATCTTTAATTTTTGCGAGCGGCATTCCCGTCCAAAAGCGCAGCGTAATTATTCAGCTTTCTTTTTTCTGCCGAGAATAACATTTGTGATTATTCCGAGGATAAGTGCGCAGGCAACAGATGTGATTGTGATCTTTCCGAACGATACGGTAAGTCCGCCGATTCCGCAAATAAGGATTACGGCCACCACAAAGAGGTTTCTGTTATCGTTAAGGTCAACCTCCTGTATCATCTTAAGACCGGATACCGCAATGAATCCGTACAGGGTAACGCATACGCCGCCCATTACGCAGTTCGGAATTGTGGAGAGGAAGGTTACGAACGGCCCGAAGAAGGAGATTATTATTGCCATTACCGCAGTTGCGAAAATGGTTACGACAGAAGCATTTCCCGTTATTGCAACGCAGCCTACCGATTCGCCGTAGGTTGTGTTCGGGCAGCCGCCGAACAAAGCTCCTGCGACAGAGCCTACGCCGTCGCCGAGAAGAGTTCTGTGAAGTCCGGGCTCCTCAAGCAGATCCTTTTCAATTACGGAGGAGAGATTCTTATGGTCGGCAATGTGCTCTGCGAATACAACGAAGGCAACCGGCACATACGCTACCGCAACGGTCGCTATGTACTGACCGTCAATCTTTCCGAAGCCCTTTGCTGCCTCAAGGAAGGTGAAATCGGGAACGGAAACAATGCCCATATTTCTGAAGACTTCAAAGTTGATTATCTGCAGTGACGGATTATCGGTCGCAATTCCGATAACCGTGAAGATCGCGGCGGCGGCATATCCCGCAAGTATACCGATGATGAAGGGTATGAGCTTCACCATTTTCTTGCCGTAAACCGAGCAGATGGTTACAACCAAAAGGGTAATAAGTCCGCAAAGCAGGCAGATAAGCGGGTTTGCAGCGGAATTACCTTCAGCGTCAAGCACCTTGCCCTTTGTTATATCGCTTACCGCATTTGCCGCAAGAGATAAGCCGATTATCGAAACGGTAGGCCCGATAACCACTGCAGGCATCAATTTATTGATCCAACCGACGCCGACAAATTTAACTATAATTGCAATTATAACATAAACGATTCCCGCAAAGGCAGCACCGATGATCAATCCGGCATGTCCCGCCTCAGCCGATACAGCGCCTGCGAACGCCGCAAGCATTGAGCCTATAAACGCGAATGATGAGCCTAAAAATACCGGGCTTCTGAATTTGGTGAACAAAAGATATACGAGTGTTCCGATACCCGCACCGAAAAGTGCCGCCGATTGCGACATCCCGTTCTGCACAATAGTCGGAACGGCAATTGTTGCCGCAAGAATCGCAAGCAGCTGCTGCAGTGCGAAAATTACGACCTTGCCGAAGCTCGGCTTGTCCTTAACATCATAAATGAGTTTCATATTTTTCTTCCTCCGTTTTTCAGCGCCGAGCCCCTTACGAATCCCGCCGCATTTTTTATATACACGGTATGAACCGTTTATACCTCGTAAAGCTCCGCCGCGGTCATGTCGTCATACGGCGGAATTTTAACCGCAATGACCTCGTTTTTGGAGGTCGGGACATTTTTACCGACATAGTCGCCGCGTATCGGCAGCTCCCTGTGTCCCCTGTCAACCAGCACCGCAAGCTGCACCGCCGCCGCTCTGCCGTGGCTCATAAGCGCGTCAAGCGCCGCGCGCACCGTTCTGCCGGTGTAAAGCACATCGTCAACCAGAATCACCTTTTTATCGGCTACGGAAAAATCAAGCTCGGTAGGGTGGATAACGGGGTCCGGCGATATTGCGGTAAGATCATCGCGGTAAAAGGTTATGTCAAGCTCGCCTGTAGGTACTCTTACTCCCTCTATTGCGAAAATATTATCGGACAGTATTTTCGCAAGCGCCGTTCCTCTGCGCTTTATTCCGATTATGCAGAGGTTTTCGGTGCCGTTGTTTTTTTCGAGAATTTCGTGGGAAATGCGTTTGAGCGCACGCGCCACCGCTGCCTCGTCCATAAGAGTTGCCTTGAATTTTTCCATTTCTCAACACTCCCTCAAAAAAGCATTAAAAAAGCGCCCTGCACACGGCAAGGCGCTGAAGCACAGCAAACACAGGCATAAAATGCCCTCTTTTTCAGCCTTGCCGGTATCTCTGTACCGTCTTAAAGGATTCACTGAGAATTACTATACCACACTTTTCTTCGGTTGTAAAGACCTTTTTTATTTTTTGTCGAATTTTGTTTTATTTCTTTTTGCTGTTCACATACTCAACATATTCCTCAAGGCACATATTCAGCCTGTTCATTTCCTTGGCATTATTTATGCCCACAAAGCGGTAATGCCAGGATTCATAAACTATACCGGTTTTTTCCTGCTTATCCTTCGGAAAACGCAGAACAAAGCCGTAATCCGCAGCGTGCTCCTGCATCCAGGTGAACATAGGTGTGCTTTCAAAGCTGTCCTCCGCAATGTTGAAATCGGCGGAAAAGCCCGTGTTGTGCTCGCTTGTGCCGGGTCTCGTGACCACCGTTGCCGCCTTTGCTTCCGCTGCCTCGCTTGAAAGACCCGTTGCAAGCCACTTTTTGGTTTCATTATCGAAAAGCATTTTTTGGGTCTTATACGAACGGTACGGTGAACGGACATAGAGCCAGTTCTTCGAATCGGTTTGGGTCGCGCGTTGGGCGTCTATCATCGCCTGCATATACGGCCATACATTTTTATCTATCTGCTTCAGCATACCGTTGATATATTTTGAGGGAATTTCGGTAAGGCTGCCCTCGTAATCGTAATTCTCGGGCAGCGGGTTCTGTGCGTTTACAAGTAAAAGCTGCTCATAGTTTGCGTCCAAGCCGTTAGGCCCTGTTGCAGGGTAACTCGTCGTTGGGTCTTCGCTCGATACATCGGATACGATTTCGCCCGCTGCGCTGCTGCTCCCTTGCGAAACATCCGAGCCATCAGTCTTCTTGCCGCCGAACGCTGACTTTATAACAAACGCTATCAGTAAAATCAGCGCTGCCAAAATGCAAACGCAAACGGCAATGAAAATTCTGCGCTTTACTATTGCCTTATGTCTTTCCGCTCTTGTCATTTTTTATATTCTCCTTATTCGTCAAGCTTTAATACCGCCATAAACGCCTCCTGCGGAACCTCCACAGAGCCTAAGCGGCGCATGCGTTTTTTACCCTCCTTCTGCTTTTCAAGCAGCTTTTTCTTTCGGGTAATATCGCCGCCGTAGCACTTTGCAAGAACATCCTTTCTGAGTGCCTTAACCGTTTCGCGCGCGATTATCTTGCCGGACACCGCCACCTGTATAGGCACCTCGAAAAGCTGGCGCGGAATGTAATCCTTCAGTTTTTCGGCAATGCGGCGGGCTTTATTGTATGCGTTATCCGAATGGACTATAAAGGAAAGTGCGTCCACCACATCGCCCGCAAGCATAACATCAAGCTTTACCAGCTTTGATTTTTCATAGTCCTTTGCCTCGTAATCGTAGCTTGCGTAACCCTTTGTGCGGGATTTCAGCGCGTCAAAGAAATCGTAAACAATTTCGCCCATAGGCATTACATAGTGAATATCCACCCTGTCGCCCATGTACTTCATATCAGTATACACTCCTCGGCGCTCCTCGCAAAGCTGCATTATCGCGCCGACATATTCGCTCGGGCTGTATATATGAACATCCGCCACAGGCTCAAGCGCCTCGGCTATAACTGCCGGGTCGGGGTAGTTGGTGGGGTTATCCACCGTTACGGTCTCACCGTTTGTAAGCAGGAATTTATACTCAACGCTCGGCGCGGTGGTAACAAGATCGAGATTATACTCGCGTTCGAGCCGTTCCTCGATGATTTCCATATGCAAAAGCCCCAAAAAGCCGCAGCGGAAGCCGAAGCCGAGCGCCTTTGAGCTTTCGGGCTCGAAAAGCAGCGACGCATCGTTAAGGCTCAATTTTTCAAGCGCTTCGCGAAGGTCGGGGTACTTTGCGCCGTCCGCCGGGTAAATTCCGCAGAAAACTACGGGATTCACCTTTCTGTAACCCTCAAGCGGAGCGTCCGCCGGGTTTTCGGCAAGGGTCACGGTATCGCCCACACGCGCCTCGTTCACCGTTTTGATTGATGCGGTAAGATAGCCCACCTCGCCCGCTTCAAGCGTATCGCACGGCTCCATATAGGTTGCGCGCTTTCTGCCTATTTCAACCGTATCAAAATCGGCGCCGGTCGCCATCATTTTAATTTTATCCCCTGTTTTAAGCCTGCCGCTTATTACCCTGAAATAAACCACAACACCCTTGTACGGGTCGTAATAGGAATCGAATACGAGCGCCTTAAGCGGTGCGGATCTGTCGCCCTTGGGAGCCGGAATATCGGTAACGATGCGCTCCAGCACCTCTTCGACATTGAGTCCCGTTTTGGCGGATATCATGGGTGCGTCCTCTGCGGGAATGCCTATAACATCCTCAATTTCCTTTTTGACCCGCTCCGGCTCTGCGGAGGGCAGATCAATCTTGTTTATAACCGGCAAAAGCTCCAGCCCGTGATCCACCGCCAAATAGGTGTTGGCAAGGGTCTGCGCCTCGATTCCCTGCGACGCGTCTACCACAAGCACCGCACCCTCGCACGCCGCAAGCGAACGCGAAACCTCGTAGTTAAAGTCAACATGTCCCGGAGTATCTATAAGATTCAGCTCATACTCCCTGCCGTCCTTCGCCTTATAATAAAGGGTTACGGCGTGAGCCTTAATGGTAATGCCGCGCTCGCGCTCTAAGTCCATGCTGTCAAGTATCTGTTCCTCCATATCGCGCTCGGCTACCGATTGCGTCAGCTCCAAAAGCCTGTCTGCAAGGGTCGATTTGCCGTGGTCTATATGCGCCACTATGCAGAAATTTCTTATGTTTTCAAGCGGAAAAGCCACTGTTGTTTCTCCTTGTTAATAAAATTCCATTTAATTATAATACATTTGATTGCTTTTTTCAATTCTTTTTAATTCAAAGAATAAAAAAACGGACAAAACCTTAAAGCATCTCACAAAACACAGAAAGAACCGCAGCCGTTCTTGAAAAGCGGTTTGCGGTTCCTTGATTTAAAATTACTGTTCCATTATGGCTCTGAACTCATCGCCCGAAATTTTTTCCTTTTCAAACAAAACCTTGGCAACGGCGTGCAGCTTCGGCATAGCATTATTCAAAAGCTCCAGTGCCTTTGCATACTGTTTCATTACGACTGCCTCGATCTCCTCATCGATTGCGGCGGCAGTCTTCTCCGAATAGTTCGGTGTGGACGAGAAATCACGGCCCAAAAATACTTCGTTATTATCATGACCGTAGGTAACCAGACCGAGTCTGTCGCTCATGCCGAACTTGGTTATCATCTGTCTTGCAAGCGAGGTTGCGCGCTCAATATCGTTTGAAGCGCCCGTGCATACATCATCCTGCGTCAGCTGCTCTGCTGCTCTGCCGCCGAGCAAGGAGCATATCTGCTCGGAAAGCTGATTTTTGGAGGTATGACCCTTTTCGTCAACCGGCAGATACATTGTATAGCCCGCAGCCATGCCGCGCTGAATAATAGAAATCTGGTGTACGGGATCCTGCGTGGGCAGGAAGTAAGAAACGATTGCGTGACCCGCCTCATGGTATGCGGTGACCTTTTTATCCTTATCCGATACAATGTGGGATTTTTTCTCCGCACCCATAACCACCTTAATGGTAGCATCCTCGATCTCCTGCTGTGTGATTGCCTTTTTACCGTGACGCACAGCAAGCAGCGCCGCCTCGTTAAGCAGGTTTGCAAGGTCTGCGCCGGTAAAGCCCGAGGTGGATTTTGCGATGGTGGCAAGGTTAACATCGGGGCCGAGCGGTTTGCCTCTTGAATGAACCTTGAGTATTTCCTCCCTGCCCTTAACATCCGGGTAGTTTACGGTTATCTGACGGTCGAAACGACCCGGGCGCAGAAGCGCCTTGTCAAGAATATCGGGGCGGTTGGTCGCCGCCATTACTATAACGCCCTCATTAGCGCCGAAGCCATCCATTTCAACAAGCAGCTGGTTAAGCGTCTGCTCGCGCTCGTCATGGCCGCCGCCGAGACCCGCGCCTCGCTGCCTGCCCACCGCATCTATTTCATCAATAAATATAATGGCCGGAGCCTCGCGCTTTGCCTCGCCGAAAAGGTCGCGCACACGCGAAGCGCCCACGCCTACGAACATTTCAACGAAATCCGAGCCCGAAATCGAGAAGAAGGGGACTCCCGCCTCGCCCGCAACCGCACGCGCAAGCAGGGTTTTACCTGTTCCGGGAGGGCCCACAAGCAAAACGCCCTTGGGTATTTTAGCGCCCAGCTCGTTATACTTTTTCGGGTCTTTGAGGAAATCGACTATTTCAGCCATTTCCTCCTTTTCCTCGTCTGCTCCCGCAACATCCGCAAATGTGGTTTTACGTCTGCCGTCGTCCTTGCGTACCTTTGCTTTTCCGAAGCCCATGGTCTTATCCGTACCCATTGAGGCGTTCATACGCTTCATGATAAATACCCAGAATAGCACCATAACTCCGAGGGTTATAAGAGTCGGCAGCAGATTCATTATCCATGCGGTCTCTCCGCCCGATTTATAATCGTACTTGATTATTTTATCGGTTCCGCTGTTTTCCGAATTGTTTTTCAGTACAAAATCGTTTACGTCGTTATAAAATATCGAGGGGTCGGCAACCGTATAACGGTAGCTTTTGCCGTCGTCACGCTTTGTGTAGACAAGCTGACCGCTATGCAGATTTAAGCTGAACTCGGAAATTTTATTTTCCGTAACCATTTCAACGATTTCATAGTACTTTGTTTCCACCGTGTTTTTTGAAAGATAGGAAACCGAAAGCACAGAGATTATAAACGCAATGGGGATTCCTATAAACAAAAGCACATTTTTCAAATTCTTGTTCAAGGGTTAAAGCTCCTTTCCTATTTGTCGGCGTAGACCTTAGGTGATAAAACTCCGACATAAGGCAAATTTCTGTATTTTTCATCATAATCAAGCCCGTAGCCGATTACAAATTCGTCCGGTATTACTTTTCCCACATAGTCCGCCTGAATATCCGCGCGGCGGTTTGCGGGTTTATCCAAAAACGCGCAAACCTTAATGCTTGCGGCGTTTCTGTCCATCAAAACATTTTTCAGGTAAGCCAGCGTAACGCCCGAATCGAGAATATCCTCAACCAGCAGTATATCGCAGCCGTCCGGGTCAATATCAAGGTCCTTTTTGAATTTAACAACGCCTGTGGTTTTGGTTCCGCTGTAAGAGGATACCGCCATAAAATCGATTTGACAGTCGCAGGTTATCGAGCGCATTAAGTCCGCCATAAACACGACAGCACCCTTGAGCACGCTCACAAGCAAGAGGCGCTTGCCCTCGTAGTCCTTTGAAATCTGCTCGCCCAAGCGCTTACAGATTGCTTTTGCCTCCTCCTCTGTCACCAGTATTCTTTCCACATCCTTGTCAAGCGACAATTCGTTCAACCCCTTAATCCGTAATATTTTGCACCGCCGAAGCGGTAATAACCGTAATCTCCTTCGTTTTTTTTGTGACCGCACAGCGGTCGGCAACGCCTATGCCGTATATCCATATAACGCCCTTATCGTCCGCCATGACGGGAAGATGCTCCCTCATATTCTCAGGTACGGCAAGCTCATTATAAAGCTTTTTGAGCGTTTTGGTACAGCCGCGGCCCGCAAGCCTTATGCTATCGCCCGGCTGTCTTGTTCTCAATACAGATTGTCCTATAATTTTATCACAGGCAATCGAATTTTTTAATAACAAATTATTAACTTTTTCGTCTTTTGTAAATAAATCGTTAATTCGCCGCTCCGTTTTAACCTCAAATAGGTATTTTTTACCCTTTTCGGCACTTATATCTTTAATCTTCAGTATTTTATTTTTGCAAACGCCCTCGAAATCACCGGGCAGGCTCGTTCTTCCGCCATTGAGGGCGGTATAATACAAAGCCTCTGTGTGTGTATTGTCGGGCTGAAGACCCGTGCATATTTCCGCAAAGCGCCTGATTGCCGCCTTTGCGGCTGCCGGGTGCGGCAATGAGGCTACACACAGTCCGCCGTCCCTTATATTGTCCGACAAAAATTTGTCGGCAATACCCGATATAAAGTCGTTTGCTTCCGAAAGCGATAAAACCGTCCTCATAACCGCCGTTTCGGCCGACGGATTTATCTCCTTCAAAATCGGTATTACATTGTGCCTTATCCGGTTTCGCGTATAATCATCGGATAAATTGGTGCTGTCGGTAATAAATTCGAGATGATTATTTCTGCAGTATTCCTCGATATCCTCCCGTGTACAAAAAAGCAGCGGGCGGATAAATTTGCCTCTTTTCGGCGGTATTCCGCACAGTCCGCCGAGCGCCGCTCCGCGCGTTAAATTAAAAAGCACGGTTTCAAAATTGTCGCTCGCGGTGTGCGCCGTGGCAACAAGCCCCTCTGCCCTTTCCAAAAAAGCGTAGCGAAGAAGCCGCGCCGCGGTTTCCTCGCTTATTTTATTTTCCGCCGCGTATTTCGGAACATCGCCGCGCCTCGCAATAAACGGAACGCCGAGCCTTTCACAAAGTTCCCGTGCAAAGGCTTCGTCCCTGTCAGCCTCCGCGCCGCGTATCATATGGTTAAAATGCGCAGCCGATACGGAAATACCGAGCTTTTTTTGCAGCTGCAGCAGAGCAAAAAGCAGGGACACCGAATCCGCCCCGCCCGACAGCGCAACCGTAACCCTTTCGCCGCATGATAACAGCGAAAAGCGCTTTACGGCGTTTAAAATCTTTTCTTCCATCACCTGAACACATCCACAGAAGTAAATCTGGTAAACTGACCGTCCCAGTGAAGCGGTATCGTACCGATCTCACCGTGGCGGTTTTTAGCCACAATGCATTCCGATTTTGTTTGATCGCTCAGATCCTCGTCATCGGATTTTTCACTATCGTAATATGCGTCGCGGTAGAGGAAGAGCACTATGTCCGCATCCTGCTCAATAGAGCCCGAATCTCTTAAATCCGAGAGTGCAGGCTTATGCGATTTACCCTTTGCCTCGGTGCCGCGCGAAAGCTGCGCGCAGGCAATAACCGGAACCTTAAGCTCCTTTGCCATTATTTTAAGGTTACGGGTGATTTCCGAAATTTCCTGTACACGGTTATCAATCTGCCTCGCGGAGTGCATAAGACCCAAATAGTCAATAACCACAAGATCTACCTTTTTCATTCTTCTGAGCTTTGCCTTCATTTCGGGCACGGTTATAGATGAGGTCTCGTCGAAATATATATCCGCCTTTGAAAGCGCATCGCCCGCCTGTGCAAGCCTTGTCCACTCGTCCTCATCAAGCTCGCCTGTGCGGAGCTTTTCGCTCTTTATACCAGCCTCACTTGAAAGCATACGCTGTGCCAACTGGTCGCGGGTCATTTCAAGTGAGAAAAAGCAGACCGTTCTGCCGGTATTAACCGCCACATTCCGCACAATATTAAGCGCAAACGAGGTTTTACCCATACCGGGGCGCGCACCGAGGATTATAAGGTCGGATTTATTAAGTCCCGTTATCATCCTGTCAAGCTCGCCTATACCGCAGGGTATACCCACATAGTCCGCGCGGGTCTCGGGGTCTGCCATTTTGGAAAGTCGGTCATAGGTCTCGTTTTCAATTACGCTTTTAATGTGCGTAAGACCGGTTACTTCCCTACCCTGACGAATTTCGTAAATGCGCTGTTCGGCGCTGTCAAGCAGGCGGGAGGAATCAAGCGCGTTATCGTTGATATCCTTGATTATATCCTGCGCCGCCGTCATAAGCGAACGCGCGGTATAGCGTTCCCTTACGATTGCCACATATGTAAGCACATTCGCGGCAGACGGAACGGTTTGCACCAATTGAGTGAGATATGCTTTCCCGCCCGCCTCGTCATAAACGCCGTCGCGCTTCAGCTTTTCAAGCAGTGATATAAAATCGATGGTCTGGCTGAGCTCATACATTTCAGTCAAGGTCGCATATATTTCGCGGTGCTGCGGAATATAGAAATACTCGGCTTTAATAGATGTTGCAACATCATTAAGGCATTTGGGGTCTATAATAATAGACCCCAAAACTGCCTGCTCCGCTTCAACGGAATACGGCAGCCGTGCCCCGTCAAGGTCGTAGATAAGCTTTTCGTCAGCCATCCTTTTTACTCCGTTACCTTAACTGTCAGCTTTGCGGAAATGCCCTTGTGCAGCTTTATCTCTGCAGTGTACTCACCGAAAGCCTTTATATCCGCCACGCTCATTTTTTTACGGTCGATTTCAATTCCGAAGGCATTTTTAATTTCAGCCGCTATTTCCTTTGAGGTAACAGAACCGAAAAGTCTGCCGCCCGAGCCTGCCTTTGCCGTAATTGTAACGGTTTTGCCGTTCAGCTTTTCGGCAAGCGCATTTGCCGCGGCAATTTCCTCCTTAAGGTGGTGTTCCTTTGCCTCCTCGCGGTTTTTAAGCTCGTTTAAAGCGGCGTTATCCGCCTCTACCGCCAATTTCTTCGGGAAAAGGAAATTGCGGGCGTAGCCGTCGGATACATTGCAGAGCTCACCCTTTTTGCCGTGACCCTTAACATCCTGTAACAATACTACCTTCATTTGCTTTAAACCTCCATTATTATGGGAAGAATCATAGGCGCGCGGCGCGTTTTTGTGGTCACATAACGCGATACACGCTCTTTAATTTTTGTTTTGATCGATGCCCAGTCGTGAATACCCGCCGACATTGAATAGTCAACCGTATCGCAGACTAAATGGCTTATGTCGTTCATCATTCTTTCGGATTCCTTAACATATACAAATCCGCGGGATACCACATCGGGACCCGAAATTATCGCATGAGTCACGCTGTCGATAGATACGGCAATGATAATAATACCGTCATCTGCCAAATGCTTTCTGTCACGCAGAACTATGCTGCCGACATCGCCGACTCCGAGTCCGTCAACCAGTACTCTGCCCGCCTGAACGGTTTCGGTGGATTTAATGCTCTTATCTGTAACCTCAATAACGCTTCCGTTCGAGGCTATTAAAATATTATCCTCGGGTATGCCCATTTGCCGCGCAAGACCCGCATGCTTTACAAGGTGCATCTGCTCGCCGTGCAGGGGAATAAAGTATTTCGGCTTGATAATGCTCATCATAAGCTTTAATTCCTCTTGGCAGGCGTGTCCGGAAACGTGAACATCGTACATTCTCTCATACACGACATTCGCGCCGCGCTTCATGAGCTCGTTTATAACCTTATTAACAAGCTTTTCGTTGCCGGGAATCGGATTTGCCGAAATTATTATCATATCCCCCGGTATAATTTCAACCTGCCTGTGCTCCGAAAATGCAATGCGGTGCAGCGCAGACATCGGCTCGCCCTGGCTGCCCGTGGTTACGATAACCATTTCATTTGCGGGGTAATTTCTTATCATTTCGATATCAACCAGCACATTGTCCGGCACATTGAGATATCCGAGGTTTGCGGCAACATTGACAACATTTATCATGCTTCTGCCCGAAACCGCAACCTTTCTGCCGCAGCGCACCGCTTCATCGATTATCTGCTGAATACGGTGAATATTGGACGAGAAGGTGGCTACTATAATGCGGCTGTCCCCTGCCTGACCGAAAAGCTTTGAAAACGACTCGCCGACTATGCGCTCCGACGGAGTATATCCGGGTCTTGCAGCGTTTGTGGAGTCGGACATAAGCGCCAAAACGCCCTGCTTGCCGAGTTCCGAAAATCTTCCGATATCTATAACAAAATCATCTATCGGTGTAGTGTCAATCTTAAAGTCGCCCGTTTGCACAACAGTACCCGCACCGCAGGTTATCGCAAAGCCGACCGAATCGGGGATCGAGTGATTCACATGTATAAATTCCACCGTGAATTTGCCGAGCTTTACCGTCTCGCCGGGAGCTACGGTGTTAAGCTTTGCGCTGGACAGCAGGCGGTGCTCCTTAAGCTTGCCCTCTATAAGCCCGATTGTCAGGCGTGTGGCGTATATCGGAACATTAAAGTTGCGCAGCAAATACGGTATTGCGCCGATGTGATCCTCATGACCGTGGGTCACAACCATACCCTTGATCTTATCCTTGTTTTCAAGTACATAGGTGAAATCGGGTATTACAATATCGATACCCGGGGTTTCCTCATCCGGGAAGGACATACCGCAGTCCACCAAGAACATATCGCCGTCATATTCATACAGGGTTATGTTCTTTCCTATCTCACCGAGACCGCCGAGCGGTATTATTTTAAGCGGCTTTTTATTTCTTGCGCCGGTGTTTTTTCTGGGGGTATAGCTTCTTGTTTTGGCTGCGGCTGCGGTACCCGTGCGCTTCTGCACGGTCCTTTGTGCCGCAGGCTTTTCCGATGCCCTTTTGGTCTCGACCGTCGTTTTGGCTTCCGCCGTTTTCTTGGCGGGGGTCTTTCTGTATCTTCCGCTTGTTCCCGTACTCTTACCTACATTCTTTTTTTCGTTTGTTTCATTCATTAAATAGATTTCCTCCGAATTTTTTCTTTTTTAATTTTTTATAAAAATACCGGCTCTCACTTACCGATATCAATAAACCTTAAATACACTGTATATTCTACATTCTGTGCGGTACTCTTGTCAAGTTTTTTGTCTCTCTGTATGATATTTGGTGCTTTTTAACCGCAATATTCAATCTAAGCGCAAAAAATTCATTTAATTCCGCATTACGCATTCCGAATATTATATTTACAGTCTGTCAATAAACCCCAAATCCTATTTCTGCGGCGTTCACGCCGCATCTCTGTTTTTCCGCTGACATGCGCGGCGGAAAAACACCTTGTAAGCGAAAAATAGCTTAAAAAGCTATTTTTAAGAACACTGGGGTGGTATTGGCGGAGCATAACAACCGACTGCCGCCTGTGGCGGATTAAAGGAGGGTGTTATGGCGCCGCGGTCAAAGAAAATTCGCGCTCCAAGCGAATATTTTCTTTGGGTACCGCAAGAGTAGGGAGTGCAGCCAAAAATCTTTGATTTTTGCGAGCGGCATTCCTGCCAAGAGCGTGTCGAAAAATCGACACGCTCAACTATATGTATTTGTGCTGCGATTTGCGATTAACGCCCAATATCCCGCCTATTACCGACGACAGCATAAGAATAACAAAGCGGAACAGCGTGTTCTGCGTAAGTCCGCCGCGGTTTATCATCAGCGATATAAGCGTTAAAACACAAAAAACAATTCCGCCGACCGCCGCGCCCGTAAGCCAGCCGCGGCTGCCGTTTTTTCCCGAAAGATAAAACGCCGCCGCAAAAGCGCCCGAAGCCGCCGAAAGCGTTGCAAAAAGTGCGGAATACTTAAAGCCCGCCGCAAAAATATACATTATGAGTGCAAAAAACATTACCGCCGCCGCGAAAACCGCCGCAAACAGCAGCAAAGCCTTGATTATTAAACCGATTTTTCCGCTCTTTCCCGTTAAAAGGTCTTTTTTCATAGAAATTCCCTCCCGAATAATTATATTCGGGAGGGACAAAATGTATTACTTATTATTTTGTAACCGTGTCGTCATGAACCGTAAGATTGGTCTGTAACGCCCAGCGAGCAATCGTAAGCTTACTGTGGTCGCTTGCGGACTCGATTACGATGGTTTCCTCTTTAAGAGAAATAACCCTGCCGTAAATTCCGCCGATAGTAACAATTTCATCCCCTACCTGGAGATTATCACGCATTTTCTTTTCTTCTTTTTGTTTTTTGCGCTGCGGCCGTATCATAATAAAATACATAGCGCCGAAAATAACCGCAAGCCATACAATCATTAAAATCATGCTCTGCGGGCCGTTCGCAGCGGTGTTTGTTGCGGCACTGTCTGCCAAAGTTATAGGATTAAAATTCATTTATTTTTGCCCTCCAAAAAGCTATTGAATATATTATATACCATATTCCGTTTTATTGCAAGATAATTTTAACAAAGTCCGCGGTTCAGGTGGAATTCCCGCGTTATTCCTCCGTATTTTCTTCGGAAATCTGCTTACTTTCCTTGTATATTTTTTTATAATCGGTCGGGTCGTATTCCTCCAGGAAGGCTTCCCATTGCTCGTCGGAAATATCGTCGGAATTAAGGCTGTAAAGCGCGTAAAGATTATCCAAAACCTTTTTGTACTGCTTTTCGGTCTTAATGCGTGCTCTTACCGCAATCACGGTTGTAACAGCCATTAAAATTACAAGAATCAAAAGCGGAGCGAAATGCCGCCAAAAATAAGAGACCTTAAAGCCCATTACGCCGAGCGAATCCTTCATAATAGACCCGAAAACCACCACCAGCATAATTTCGGGCAGTACACTTAAAATTCCCGAAACAAGCTTAAACCGCGTAAAGCTTAAAACATAACCTGCAATTATAAGCACCGTACAAACAATAACCGTAATAAGCGAGTTTAAGATACCCTTAAAATTATCCGTTCCGAGCCTTGTTATCAGCATGCCGCATATAAACAGCAGATTTATACCCATAGTGTAAATAAAAAGCAAAGTATAGCTGACTCTCAGCGCCTTATACAGCCTTCCGTCTGTTTTGGCGTATGTAATTCCGTGCTTTTCCTCAACCATTCTGACGCGTCTTAAAACGCTTTCCTGCATTTTCATTATTTTTCGCCGCCTTTTTCAATTTCAAAGGAATCAATTATGCTCTCAAGCATTTTGAAATTCTTTTTCATATACGAGGGCTGCGATGAAAAGGTCACCCAGAAAAATTCATCGCTTTCCTTAAACTCAACATAGCAGAAATACTGGTAAATTTTCGATTCCTTATATTCTGCGGAGTAAAGCTCGGTTGTTATCTTCTTATCTGTTGATGAGAAGGCAGGCGTATGCTCCACCCTTTGAACATTTATATAACGCTCGGTGTTATCCTTCGATTGCTGCGACAGAATATCGATGATATTTGTACCGCTTGCAAAATCGGAGCGGTAATAGCCGAAGATTCCCATGCCGACCGAATCGTTTCCGCAGTACCAGTCAAGCTCGGTATCCTTATTGTCGTCCTTCCAGTCAGCCGGCGTTCTGAATTTAAGATTGAATTTTTCGACCTTGAATTCCTTTTCCGGTTCCGCCTTTGCGCCGACAAGCGCAGTATCGGAAGAGGTCTGTCCCGCGCCGCCGCACCCGGCAAAAGCCAAGGCGCAAACGAGAGCCAGCAAAATTGCCGCCGCTTTTTTAATTCTCAAACCGTTCATCCCCTACAGTTTTATTTTCCCCTTAAAATTCTCTGCACCCTCGGGTGCAGCATATGCATATAAACCGCTGCCGAGCGCGAAACGGCAATATCGTAAAGCACAAACACAGCATTGCCGAGCAGCAGAAAAATATACTCGCTGTATTTACCGAGCTCCCCGAATTCTTCAAGAGATACTCCGAAAAGGCGGGCAAAAACCGCATAAACCGCAATAATTGCCGCATTGAAAACCGCAAGCTTTAAGAACCACTCGACAATGCGGCTTTTGCGTCTGTCAAATACCGCCTTTAAAATGGGGTAATACCCGAAAAAGCAGATATACAAAAGCTTGCCCTCCGGCTCAGCAAACAGGAATACAAGCACCGAGGCGGCGGCATACGCGCCGAGCGCCCATTTGTACCCCGCTTCGATTACCGCGACCATTATAAGCAGCCCCGCAACGGCGGGCACCGCGTAGGTCAAATACGGAAAATAGGAAAGCAGCATAAAAACCGCCGACAGCGCCGCGAGTATTCCGCAGAGTGTGATTTTAACCGTTTGTTTCATATCAGCAGCATGGTATCAGGTCGCCGCCCATACACTCGCAGCAGCAATCGGCGCAAACAAGCCCCTGGCACACATCGCACGCGTTGCAGCTGCCGTTTCCGCCGTAGCTGCGGTAGGGGTTATACTGTCTTCCCTGCTGGCGCGCTGCATTTTGCGCCGCATTTTGGTATTCGGGGTTATTCGGGTTCATTCTTGCAGCCGTTGAAAAGCTTGTAAACGCCTGGTCAAACCAGCCGCGGCGATAAAGCACCGTACCGTTTAAAAAATACCACTCGGCGTCCCGCTGCTGCGGCGGTACGCCGTCAAGCACCTCCTGCGCCTGCTCAAGCCTGCCCTGATTTATAAGGCTGCGCACCTCGGGAAAGGATGAAGCCGCATTTGCGTTATACGCGCTGCCGCCCGATGTCTGCCCCGCGCGGCGGGAATTCACAATCTGGTCATAGGCATCGTTTATTTCCTTCATCTTTTCGCCCGCCAAGTCGGAAAGCGGGTTATCGGCGTAATTATCGGGGTGGTATTTGCGCGCAAGCTCCCTGTAAGCCTTTTTAATTTCCTCATCGCTCGCGTTTTCGGAAACGCCCAACACCTCATACGGATTTGTCATTTTTGCCAAGCTCCTTTTTGAATGTATCCTCAAGTCCCAAATAGATTATATTTCCGAGCAGGGATCTGTATTTTTTAATATCCAACAGCTCAAACGCCTTGCCCGCCTCGTTAGCGCAGAAATAAAGCTGCGGCGTTATTCGGTTTTTTGCATATTCCGCCGGGTCGCCCTCGCAGGTGTAGGAAAGGCAGTTGTAAGAACCGCTTTTAATATCGTCAGGTAAATCACACGCCGCGTCAAGCAAATATATATACCTGCCTATGCAGTAGCCCATGCGGTCGAGCACCCGTTTTTGCGAAGTGTTCTCGCTGCAAAGCTGCAAAATTTCCGAAAGTAACAGCGCCGTGGGGTCGGCGGCAGCGTCTAATTCGCGGCAGCCTGCCTTTTCAAGCTTTGTTTGCGCCGAAATATAATCCGAAATTATCTTTTCAAGCTGCGGGAACTTTTTCGCGGCTTTTTTATTTGCCCTTTTAAAAAGCGGCTTAATAATAATATACCCTATTTTCTTAATTCCCTTTTCATCGGATATATTATCCAAAAGCTTATAGTAGCACATTATCATTGCCGCCGCGGCGGGCATATAAAGCGGCTTGCTGTTTTTGCAGTAGTTACACTTTTTTAAGGGGTTGAAAAAGCACCTGCCGCGCTCCACAGGGTCGCAGCCGCTTTTAAGCGACATATTAAGCAACGCCAAAAAAGTGAAATCATAGCTTAAGGTGAAGCGCGACCACAAGCCGTATTCCCGCCCCATAAGACGGCAAAGTGAGCAATAAACCGCCTTGTATGTCTCGTATTCCTTGATTTTAAGCTCCGGCTTGCAAGCCCTTACATACCCGAACAAGCATTTTCACCCCATTTGTTTCATTTTATACGCTGAAAACGCACGTTTGGTGAATAATGTGTAAATTTAAAGCAGTTTTTTCAAGAACTTACCCGTGTAGGATTTTTCGCAGGCGGCTATTTTCTCGGGCGTTCCCGCGCATACCACCGTGCCGCCCTTATCGCCGCCCTCGGGGCCTAGGTCCACAATATAGTCCGCCGTTTTAATAACATCCAAATTATGCTCAATTACAAGCACGGTATTTCCGCCGTCCACAAAGCGCTGCAAAACCTCAATCAGCTTATGCACGTCCGCCGTGTGCAAGCCCGTTGTGGGTTCATCGAGAATATAAACCGTCTTGCCCGTGCTGCGCTTTGAAAGCTCCGCCGCTAATTTTACGCGCTGCGCCTCGCCCCCCGAAAGGGTGGTTGCGGGCTGACCTATTTTAATGTAACCCAGCCCCACGTCAAAAAGCGTTTTCAGCTTGCGGTGAATACGCGGTATGCTCTCAAAGAAGTTCATACCCTCTTCAACCGTCATTTCAAGCACGTCGTAAATGCTCTTGCCCTTGTAAAGCACATTCAAGGTCTCGCGGTTGTACCTTTTGCCGCCGCACACCTCGCACGGAACGTAAATATCGGGCAAAAAGTGCATTTCTATTTTAAGAATACCGTCGCCCTGGCAGGCTTCGCACCTGCCGCCCTTAACGTTAAATGAGAACCTCCCCGCGGTGTAGCCGTGGGTCTTTGCGTCCTTTGTGGAAGCAAAGAGCTCGCGAATATCCCCGAAAACACCCGTATATGTGGCGGGGTTTGAGCGCGGCGTTCTGCCTATGGGCGCCTGGTCTATATTTATTACCTTATCAAGGTTTTCGGTTCCCTCAAAGCTCTTGTAAGCCCCCGGTATCGTCTTTGCGCGGTTAAGCCTGTTTGCGAGCACCTTGTAAACAATTTCGTTTACAAAGGATGACTTACCGCTGCCCGAAACGCCCGTAACGCAGGTGAATGTGCCCAGCGGAATCTTTACGTTTATCTTTTTAAGGTTGTTTTCCGCCGCACCCTTGATTTCAAGGAAAGTCCCGTTGCCCTTTCGCCTTTTTGCGGGCACGGGTATTTTTCTGCGCCCCGTAAGATAATCGGAGGTTATGGAATCAGTGCACTTTTCAAGCTCGGGCACCGTGCCCGAAAACACTATATTGCCGCCGTGTATACCCGCTCCCGGGCCTACGTCCACAATATAATCGGCGGCGCGCATTGTGTCCTCGTCATGCTCCACCACAATAACGGTGTTTCCAAGGTCGCGCAGTCTTTTAAGGGTGGCTATAAGCCTGTCGTTATCCCGCTGGTGCAGCCCTATGCTCGGCTCGTCGAGTATATAAAGCACCCCCATAAGGGATGAGCCTATCTGCGTGGCAAGCCTTATTCGCTGGCTCTCGCCGCCCGAAAGCGTACCCGATGAGCGCGAAAGGTTAAGGTACTCAAGCCCCACGCTTTCAAGAAAGGTAAGGCGCTCGCGTATTTCCTTTAATATGGGTTTTGCAATCATACCGTCGCGCTGACCAAAGGTAAGGGTATTTAAAAAGGCAAGCTCGTCGGTTACCGATAAATCGCAAAATTCCTTAATGCTTTTGCCGCCAACCGTAACCGCCAAATACTCGGGCTTCAGCCTTGCGCCGCGGCAATCGGGGCAGGGGCGCTCGGTCATATAGCTTTCAATTTCTGCGCGTGCATAGTCGCTTGTCGTTTCCTTATAGCGGCGCTCAAGGTTATTTATAACTCCCTCAAACGGAGCTTCGTACTGCCCGCCGCCGAAGGTGCCGCTGCGCTTTAGTTTCAGCTTTACGCCGTTTGTGCCGTAAAGCACGGCGTGCTTTACCTCATCCGATAAATCTTTATAGGGCGTGTTAATATCAAAGCCGTAGTAATCGGCAAGCCCATTGTAATACATTGTGGCAATGCTGCCCGAATCGGGGTAAAACCAGGAGTTTACACCCCAGCCCGACGCGCGAATAGCACCGTCTAACAGCGATTTTGACTCGTCGTTTATAACAAGCTGCGGGTCTACCTTCATAAAAATGCCAAGGCCTGTGCAGGTGGGGCATGCACCGAACGGACTGTTAAAAGAAAACATTGTGGGGGTAAGCTCGGGTATGCTGACCCCATGCTCCTCGCAGGCAAAGCTCTGCGAAAATTGCAGCTCCTCCCCGCCTATCACGTCCACCGTAACCGTGCCGCCCGAAACGGCGGCGGCAGTCTCAATACTGTCGGCAAGGCGGGAGCGCATACCTTCCTTTACCACAAGCCTGTCTACCACAATTTCAATGTTATGCTTCTTATTCTTTTCAAGCTTTATTTCTTCGGATAAATCGTAGATGTTCCCGTCTATTCTTACCCTTACATAGCCCTGCTTGCGCGCGTTTTCAAGCTCCTTTACGTGCTCGCCCTTTCTGCCCCTTACCACGGGTGCGAGTATCTGAATTTTGCTGCCCTCGGGCAGAGCGGCTACCCTGTCCACAATTTGGTCGGTTGTCTGCTGGCTTATTTCTTTACCGCACACAGGGCAGTGCGGAACGCCCACCCGCGCATATAAAAGCCTTAAATAATCGTATATTTCTGTAACCGTGCCAACTGTAGAGCGCGGGTTTTTGGATGTAGTCTTTTGGTCTATCGATATTGCGGGTGAAAGCCCCTCGATGCTCTCAACATCGGGCTTTTCCATTTGACCCAAAAACTGGCGCGCATAGGAGGAAAGCGATTCGACATACCGCCGCTGCCCCTCTGCGTATATGGTATCAAACGCGAGCGATGATTTGCCGCTGCCCGAAAGCCCCGTGAAAACTATCAGCTTATCGCGCGGCAGGGTCACGCTCACATTTTTAAGATTGTGCTCGTTTGCGCCCTTGATTATTATTTTATCGTTAGCCATGTTTTATCCCCTAAATGCCGAGTATGGATATTGCAATGTTAAAGTAAATGAAAAGCGAGATTGCGTCCACTATCGTGGTTATAAACGGGCTTGCCATAACCGCCGGGTCAAAGCCGACCTTTTTTGCAAGTATGGGCAGCGTGCAGCCCACAATTTTCGCCACAATAACGGTGAAAAACAGCGTCAGGCACACAACCGCTATTTCGGCTATCTGCTTGCCGGGGTCGAAAGAGTGCAGCATTAAATAGTCCACCAAAATCATTTTAACAAAGTTAACAAGCGCCAGCGCCGTGCTGCACAAAAGTGCCACGCGCACCTCTTTCCATATTACTCTGAAAATATCGCGGAACTCAATATCGCCCAGCGAAATACCGCGAATAATGGTAACCGACGACTGACTGCCCGAGTTTCCGCCCGTATCCATAAGCATAGGTATAAAGGCTATAAGCGCGGGCAGCACCGTCAGCTTTTCTTCAAAATTGGATATTATGGCGCCGGTAAATGTGGCGGAAATCATAAGCAGCAAAAGCCACGGTATGCGCGCTTTAAAGGTTGAAAACACGCCCGTTCTGAAATAGGTGCGGTTAGAAGGCAAAATAGCCGCCATTTTTTCAATATCCTCGGTTGCCTCTTCCTGTATAACGTCAATAGCGTCGTCAACCGTTACAATGCCCACAAGGCGGTTTTCCTTATCCACCACGGGCAGCGCCATAAGGTCGTATTTTTCAAACTGCCCCGCAACCTCTTCCTTATCGTCAAGAGTGTTTGCGTATATAATGTTTTCGTCCATTATGTCAGACAGCACGCAGGTCTTGCTGTTCAAGAGCAAATCCTTGACCGTGACTATTCCGAGCAAATGGCGGCTGCGGTCTATAACGTAGCAGGTGTATATAGTCTCTGAATCAATACCTATCGCGCGTATGCGGTCAAACGCCTGCTCCACCGTCATATCCTTTTTAAGGTCAATATACTCGGTGGTCATAATGCTGCCGGCGCTGTCATCGGGGTATGCTAACAGCTGATTTATCATTTTGCGGGTTTTGGGGTCTGTCTGGCTCAAAATACGCTTTGCCACCGTTGCGGGCATTTCGTCGATAACGTCAACGGTATCGTCCATAAACAGCTCGTCCATAACCTCTTTAAGCTCGGTATCGCTGAACGCCTCAATAAGCAGCTGCTGCATATCGGGATCCATTTCAACAAAGACCTCTGCCGCAAGCTCTTTGGGCAGTATTCTGAAAATAACCGGCAGCTCCCGCTCGGGGATATCCTCGCATATCTGCGCTATGTCTGCAGGGTTCATTTCCGAAAGCAGTTCTCGCAATCGCGCGTACTTCTTCCCGTCTATCAATTCAAAAATGTCTTCTTCCTGCATGTTGATATCCTCCTTCTTGCGGTATTTGCGGGCTGACGGGAGTCAGCCTGAGTTTTACCTTATTTGTTTTAAATTTAGTTCTTCAAGCGGCTTTAATCCGAGTGAAATTGCAAAATTATACGCGTTTTTCTGCATTTCGGTGTTAAGCAGCATATCGGGCGAGTGCGCGTCGCACCCTATAATTACATCATTCCCGACTTTTGCGGCAATTCTGAAAAATCTTTCGGACGGATAGTGCCGTCCGCCGCTAAGCCCCAGCATGTTTATTTCAAGCGGAACGCCGAGCGCTTTTGCCGCCTCGCAAAGCCGTTCGTTTTCGGTGTAGTACCAGTCAGCATCCGATAAGCAGAGAAACACATCGGGGTGCGCAATATAGCTGAAACAGCCCGTGTTTATGCCCTCTATAACCTCGTCAACATATTTTTTAAGCATTTTTCTGTCGCTGCTGCCCGAGCCTACATAATAACCGCCGTCCTCATTTTCCAAAAAGTGCTGACCCATTATCATATAGTCAACATTATGCTCTGTGCAAAACCTTTTAAGTTCAGGGAAAAGTGACGGGAAATATTCCGCCTCAAAGCCGGTGTAAATCTTTATTTTCCCGCTGTATTCCTCTGCTAAATTCTTAATACAGCTTACATATCCGGGCGCCTCGTCGGGGGTCATTCTCATGCCTGAAACATACCCGCTTTTAAAAAACTGCGGCGTATGGTCGGAAAAACCGAGTATTTTCATTCCTGCGGCAATCGCGTTTTCAATATACTCGTGCTCGTCTCCCACGGCATGCCTGCAGCGTACCGTATGCGTATGATAATTTGCTTTCATAAACTCGCCCACTTTCAATCTATCAATTATACACCCATATGCTTAAAAAAGCAAGTTTTACCGAAACAAAAATGTCAGGGCGATCCCCTGACATTTCCTAAAAAACGTTTATCAAAAACAGGCGTGCCTGTGAAGCAAGCGAAGCTGTGCGGTTGTTCTATCTCTTGATATCCTTATAATCGGAGATCGAATAAAGAACGCCCGAGCAGTTCTCAAGATAATCAAGCAGCCGCTCCGGCCGATCGAAAAATTCGCACAGCCGCAGGCTTTGCGGGGTCATAAACTGCTTGTTTACCGCATTCTCAAGCACCGCGCGCAGCGGATCGAAATAACCGTTGATATTAAATACGGCTATGGGTTTTGTGTGCCTGCCCAGCTGCTTTAATGTGAGAATTTCAAAAAATTCATCGTATGTGCCGAGTCCCCCGGGGGTCATAATAAACGCGTCGGACTTTTCCTCCATTATACCCTTTCTTTCCCGCATTGTATCGGTATAGATCATTTCGTCGCATTCATCGAAAAGTACGCCGTCTACCTTAAAAAAAGCGGGGGCTACACCGATTATTTTTCCGCCGCCCCTTAAAACGCCGCGCGCAGCTGCACCCATAAGCCCCAGCGCACCCGCACCGTAAACCAGATTATGCCCGCGCTTTGCCATTTTTTCTCCCAATTCCTCCGTGGGATTGATATATGATTTTGCAATGGTGCTGCTTGAAGCACCGTAAACGCAGATATTCATAAAACTTCCTCTTTTTATTCCGCAAAATGCAGAACGGAATTTATCAGCCTATCGCCTGTATATTCAAGCTTCAGTGAAAAGAAGGGCGATGGCTTTTCCAAAAGCCTTAAAAATATTTTGTCGCCCTCCCAAATAGGTTTGTTATAAAGCTCCTGCTTATCTATCCATTCAAGCGCTCCCTCATCACATTCCTTAATTTCACCCGTGAAGCTATCGGAATGGAATATGTGCATATACTCCGTTTCCCATTTATCCGAAACAAAGGTCACTATTCCTCGGTAGTGCGATGAAAGCAGCGTAAGTCCGGTTTCCTCTAACACCTCGCGCGCGTTGCATTCCTCGGGGCTTTCGCCGTCCTCAAATTTTCCGCCTATGCCCACCCATTTATCGCGGTTTAAATCGTTTTCCTTCTTAACGCGGTGGAGCATAAGGTACTTGCCATCCTTTTCTATATGGCAAAGCGAGGTGTTTCGCATTTAATTTTCCTCCCCGTTCTCACTTGACGCTTCTTCTTCGGCAGCCTTAGGCACATATCCGTTAATATAGAATATGTCGGAATCGGCGTTGGCCTGATCGAAAATATTATTGTACTGTATCTTCTCGTATTCAGCGAGCAGATGGCTGTAGGGAGATACATCGCTCCATTTGTAGTAGTTGTTTTCGCTGTCGATATATCCCACCGTATCAATGACCGGCAGTGTCTCCGCAAGCTTCAAAAGATACTTGTTATATTCCGTAAGCTTAACTCCGGCTGTCTTAAGCACCAAGGAGGACAAATAGTTCGAGCTTAATTTATCAATGGTCTGCGAGCCGATATCATAATTCGCCCATATTATAAACGGCGTTACATGGCGGCTCTGCTCCTGTGCGGGGTTAAGCCCCGACAAACCGCTCGTGCCTATGACCTCGGCTATAAAATCCGATTCAACAGAGGGCTGGTGGTCGCCGAACATACAGATGACCGTAGGCTCGTCAACATTTTTAAAGTATTCTATCAGCTCCTTAAAGGCGTTATCGCTCGCCTTTACAAGGGAGAGATATTTATTCGCTTTGGTATACGGCTTTGAAACCGAGGTGGCGTAAATGCTTTCGTCAAAGTTTACGCAGCTTGTGGTGTATCCGCCGTGGTTCTGCATTGTAACATTAAAGCAGAAGAACGGTACGGATTTATCCCGCTGTTCATAGTCCCTTATTAAAAGCTTATAGTCATATGAATCGCTTATATACTGGCGTATCAGCATATTTTCGCCCGGATAATTCTGTTCTATTAAGGATTGCAGGTAATTCGGGTCACTGCCGTTTGCCTGGTATTCGCGCATAAGTGAAATATCAATAATATTTTCAAGGCTTGTAAATTTATTAAAGCCCAAATAATTGTAGACCTTGGTTCTGTTCCAGCCCTCGGCATAATACGGATGTAGCGCCGCGGCGGAATAGCCCTGCCCTTTAAGGGTGGAAACAAGCGAGGCTATCGGATTTTTGATGTAAAGCATATACGCGTTGCTGCCCGACGGCAAAAATGCGGTCGTGTGCCCGGTCAAAAACTCGAATTCGGTATTTGAGGTGCCCGCGCCTATTACCGGAACATAAAGGTTGCCCTTAATTGTATTTTCGGTAAGACTGCGCATAAACGGCATATAATCCTCGTTGGTTTCAAGGCTTCCGAGTACCTTCAGATCCGAAAGTGATTCGTTCATTATGCAAATGATGTTGGGCTTTGTATAATTGTCCTCCTCATTCTTTTTATCGTCGGTATCGCTTATAACGCTGCTCACATAATCCTTTATCTGCTTGGGGTCGTAATCGCTCGGCTGCGACATATAAAGATATTTCGTATTGCAGAAGAAATTAAAGGCAAAGCCGTAATTATGGTAGCCTCTCGACTGATTCCAGAAATCCGGCTTAATGCCCATATCGGCAAAAATGCTTGTGAAATAGAAAAGAATAAGAATAACCGAGGAAAAGGTGCCCGCAAATGTGCGCGATATTACCCTTGTAAGAATATTATATTTGGGAGTTTTCGTTTTTGCGCCTATGATTATAATAAAAATAAATATAAGCGCGGCGGTCATTACTTTATATGTGGGAGTATAATTATATGTGTTTGCAACACCTATACCGGTCTTTATTCCCAAAAAGTCCATAGGTATAAAGGGCGTACCGCGGAAATCCATAATATAGCTGTGCGCAACGCCGAAGCCGAAAAGTATCGGGTTGATTATAAGATACGAAAGCCTGAAGCTGCCCGAAACGGCGAAGACCAGGAAATACATTATTATCACGAGCATATAATTCCCGAGGAAGCCCAAATAGGTCATATTGTAAATAAACACATTATTAAGGCACTCGGTCATCGTGATGGTCACGAACGGCATGAGAAAAAGCCCCGCAAAATGCATTATTTTATTTAATCGGTCGGTTTTGATTACAACAGAATATGCCGCGGCGATTCCGAGAATAAACGGACACATAAGCGCGAACGCGAGCAGCACCCATTTTGAGGCAAATTCCTGCGAGGTGTAGGCGTTGACATCGAGTATTACGGCTATAAGGGTCACGGCGCATATGACCGTGCCGATTATTTTTGATTTCTTTGTGCTTGTTATTTCAAAATTCTCCGTAAAAAAGCGTGGGAGAGTACGGCTGAAAAAAAGTAGGATATCATTTCCTGCTTTACCGAAAGACATATTTACAAACATTCCTTTCAGAGTGCGGGTTTCAATAAATCTAACTAATTATAACACATTTTTTCAAAAAAACAACCTCTAAAAATTTTAAGATTTAATTAAGAAAGCCTCTCTTCAAAAAAACCTTGTAATTACTTTAACTATGTTATATAATTATACTATCTACTTTGATTGGAGCTGTATTGCTTGATAAATCAACTTATATCGGGAAGAATAACCTCTGTCGGAGACGGCATAGCTTACATTCTTTCCACACTCGTTGTAATATTTTTAACACTGCCGATACATGAATTTGCCCACGGCCTTGCCGCTTCAAAGCTCGGTGACCCCACGCCCCGCTATCAGGGCAGGCTGACGCTGAACCCGCTGGCGCACATCGATTACATCGGCGCCGCCTGCATTCTGCTTGTCGGCTTCGGCTGGGCAAAGCCCGTAGGCGTAAATCCAACCTATTTCAAGCACCCGAAGCGCGATATGGCGATTACCGCGCTTGCAGGGCCGGTATCTAACCTGATAGTTGCGCTTATATCGCTTATTATCTGCAATATTTTTCGTTATCTGCTTACGGGCGCGGTGTTTTTTTACTTTGCAATTTTCTTTTTCTACATTGCGAGCATAAATGTTTCGCTTGCCGTTTTCAACCTGATACCCATTCCCCCGCTTGACGGCTCACGCCTTTTATCCGCACTTCTGCCGGACAGGCAGTATTACGCCCTTATGCGCTATGAGCGCTATATATTCTTTGCGCTTATGGCTCTTATCTGGCTCGGTGTGCTTGATAAACCGCTCGGCTATTTAAGCAGCGGCGTTATGTGGCTTTTAAATATGCTGGCAAGCCTGCCATTTGCGGCGTTTATTTGATTATGGAATATATACCGTCTTATAAAATCGAAGGCTTCGAGGGCCCGCTCGATCTGCTTTTGCAGCTCATTGCCCGAAACAAGCTTAATATTTACGATATTCAGCTGTCAGTGCTTATAGACCAGTATTTAGCGCAGATAGAACTTTTCCGCAGTGAGGAAATGGAGATAAAAAGCGAATTTCTCGAAATGGCGTCAAGGCTTTTATACATCAAGACCGTAAGTCTGCTGCCGCGCCATGAGGAGATTCAAAGGCTTAAGGAGGAACTGACGGGCGAGCTGATAGAATATATGGTCTGTAGGCAGATTGCAGCGCAGCTGTCGACTATGCAGTCGGGGTTTGATAAATTCGTCCGTAAGCCTGCCGAGCTTGAATTTGACAATACCTACGAGCTTACCCACTCGCCAGATGTTATGTATCTTTCGTATCTTGCGGCGGTAGGCAGAGGTCAGCGCCGTTTACCGCCCTCAACCGCGCCGTTTACCAAAATCGTGGCAAAAAAAATTGTTGCCGTATCCACCAAAATTGTTTTTGTAATGCGCAATTTGTGGTCGGGCGGCTCTAAAAAGCTTATGTCGCTTTACAAAACGGCAAACAGCCGCTCGGAGCTTGTCGCCACATTTTTGGCGGTGCTTGAGCTTTGCAGGGCGAACCGAGTTAAAATTGAGGGCGACGCAGAGGACGCAGGTATAACACTTATTAAGGAGCATAAACGCAAATGACAATGTCAGAGCTTACCTCCGCATTTGAAGCGGTGCTTTTCTCGGGTGGCGAGCCGCAGAGCATAGACCGCTTTTCGCAGGTTTTCGATATCACGCCCGAAAAGGTCGTAAAGGTAATGGAAGCGCTTGAAAAAAGGCTCAATGAGCAAAAAAGCGGCTTGGAGCTTTTGCGGCTTGATAACACATATCAGCTGGCAACGAAGGCGGAATATGCCGATTATATAAAGAAAATGTTCGATATAAGGCGGCGCACGCCGCTGTCCCCCGCCGCGCTTGAGGTATTGGCGGTTGTGGCTTACAATCAGCCCGTTACAAAATCGTTTATCGAGCAGGTAAGGGGCGTTGATTGCTCGGGCGTTGTTACCACACTTGTGGAAAAAGGGCTTATTGAGGAGCGCGGCAGATTGGAATTACCCGGCAAGCCCCTGCTTTACGGCACCACCAAAAATTTTCTGCGCTGCTTCGGTATAAACGATCTGTCGGAATTGCCGCCGCTGCCTAAAAACGAAAATGCCGAGGAAAGCACCGCCGAGCAAATACCGCTTGACGAGGAAACGGCTGCGGAGACTTCGGGGAGCGTGACCGCTTGATTGCTTTAACTATTATTTCCGCAGTCGTTCTTTTAATCGTTTTGCTGCTTTTTCTGCCTATAAGCCTTGATATAAAGTACACCGACGATTTTTTTATGACCGTTAGATTTGCGGGAATACGAATTTTTAAAATCGAGCCCGGTAAAGATATTAAAAAGCCCAAATCAGACGCAGAAAGCGATAAAAAGGCTGAAAAGCAGGCAGAAAACCCCTTTAAAAAGCTAAACCGCGAAAAGGGCTTTAGGGTCGCACTCGGCGAGATAACGGCTTTTGTAAAAGCCCTTATTCTAAGAATAAAAAATCAGCTGCGGCATATCAGAATAACCCGACTTTGTTTGGGTATAAATGTCGCAACGGACGATGCGGCGCTTACCGCAATCTATTACGGCGCGGTCTGCTCCGCGGTATACCCGCTTTTAAGTCTGCTTGATTCACTTTCAAGCATTGCATTTAAGCAAATTGATATTCGTGCAGACTTTGAAAGCACAAAGCCCGGTCTTGCATTTTCGGCAAGAATTAAATTACAGCTATTCTTCCTGCTTGCAGCCGCCTTTGCGGCGCTTTCGGAATTCAATAAATTTAAAAAGAGGAATGAATTATGAGCGAAAACAGCATTAAAAGCATTATGGATGTAACGATGGACAAGCTCCGCGCAATGGTGGACGCAAACACTATTATAGGCGATCCGATAGTGGTGGGCGACGTTACCCTGCTGCCCGTTTCTAAAGTCTCTTTCGGGCTTGCAACAGGCGGCAGCGATTTTCCGAGCAAGACCCAATCGGGGCTTTTCGGCGGCGGCGGCGGCGCGGGGGTTACAATAGCACCTGTTGCCTTTATAGCCGTTAGCGACGGCAGCGTTAAAATGATGCCCGTATACAATGAATTAAGCTCCGCCGAAAAAGCGTTTGCAATGGCGCCCGAAGTTATCGAACGCGCGAAGGAGCTTTTCTCAAAGAATAAAAGCAAAAACGCAGACTGAGTAATATAAGCTCTCCCCTTTTAATAAGCTTTTTAAGAGGTGGAGTTTATGAAAAAAATTGTCGCGCTTGTTATTATATGTACGATTATTTCATTGCCGGTAAGTGCCGTTTCATCGTCTGCCAAAGCGGCGGCGGTAATAAACGGCGATACCGGCGAAGCTTTGTACGCTCAAAACGCCGATATGCGCCTGCCGATGGCAAGCACCACCAAAATAATGACATCGCTCCTGCTTTGCGAGCATGGCAATTTGAGAAAAGAAATAACCGTAACGGCGGATATGCTGCGAGTCGAGGGCTCTTCAATGGGGCTGCTGCCGGGTGATACCGTAACACTTCACGACCTGCTTTACGGTATGCTTTTAGCCTCCGGCAACGACGCGGCAAATGTTACCGCAATTGCGATTTCGGGCTCGGTTACGGCATTTGCCGAGCTTATGAATAAGCGCGCGGCAGAATTAGGTCTTAAAAACACACACTTTGTGACCCCCTCGGGACTTGACGCCGAAGGGCATTACACAACCGCACACGATTTGGCGCTGCTTGCCGCATTCGCGCTTAAAAACAAAGAATTTGCTAAAGCCGCCGCCTCAAAAACCGCAACTCTTTGCTACGGCAATCCGCCGTATAAGCGCACCCTTTCAAACCACAATAAGCTTTTAAAGCTGTACGATGGTGCAATCGGGGTCAAAACGGGCTTTACCAAAAAATCGGGGCGCTGCCTTGTTTCGGCAGCACGAAGGGACGGTAAGCTTGCGGTAGCGGTAACCCTTTGCGACCCCGATGACTGGCGCGACCATGTTTCGTTGCTCGATTACGGGATTGATTCAATAGGTCAGACCTCCTACACACCTCAAATTTCACATTTTTCCCTGCCCGTTATCGGCTCGGACAATGAAGATCTCGATGTTTTTATAGAGCCGTATATTATAAACACGCTTGAAACCGAAAAAATAAGCTGTAAAATAGATCTGCCCCGCTTTTTATACGCACCCGTATCCCGCGGCGAAACGGTGGGATATGCCGAATACAGCTTTAACGGGAGCGTTATCGAAACCGTGGAAATAAAAGCTCCGCGCGGCATTGCGGCAACAAAGCCGCAGCAAAGCGTTTGTTCAAAGCTTTTAGCCAATATAAAATACATATTATTAAGCATTTAGGAGTACAGAATGAAGGATAACAGAATAAGACTGCAGAAGCATCTTGCGGAGTGCGGCGTAGCTTCACGCCGAAAAGCCGAGGAGCTTATAGAAAACGGAAAGGTAAAGGTTAACGGCCATGTTGCCGTTATCGGTGCGAAGGTCGATCCCAAAAGGGATAAGGTGACCGTTCGCGGCAAGGCGGTAGTACCGGTTTCCGAAAAGGTGTATATAATGCTGCACAAGCCGCGCGGATATGTTACCACCGCAAAGGATGAATTGGGGCGTAAAAACGTTTGCGATTTAGTAAAGGACGCAGGCGTGCGCCTTTTCCCCGTGGGTCGGCTTGACCGCGATTCCGAGGGTCTGCTGCTGATGACGAACGACGGTGATTTTGCAAACAGGCTCACCCACCCCTCCTCCCATGTAAACAAGACCTACCGCGTGACCGTAAAGGGCGATGTGACGGACGAAAAGCTGATAGAACTGCGCGAGGGAATTTTGCTTGACGGTAAAAAAACGCTCCCCTGCGACTGCTTTGTGGCGGAACGCAAGGAAGACAGAACCGTGCTTATTTTTATACTGAATGAGGGCAGAAACCGACAGATAAGGCGCATGTGCGAGGCGGTGAATTTAAGCGTTGTCCGCCTTAAGCGCACCGAAATTGCGGGTGTTAAGCTCGGTATGCTGCCGCAGGGCAAATGGCGGGAATTAAACGAGCGCGAAATGCGCAGACTCACCAATGTATCGCAAAGCAGGGAGGAAGAAAATTGATTACCTTAGCCCCCTTGACCGATAAAAAAAGTGTCCGCGCCGCATGGGAGCAAAACGGGCTTACATACTCCGATATATCGGGTTGTGTTGAGGCACGCTGCGGTGATGAGGCTTTAGGATACTGCCTTTACACGCTTGACGGTGAAAAAATGATTATTTTTAAGCTCATTACCGATGATTTTCTTGCAGACGGACTTCTGCGCAGTACGCTGCACGTGGCAGCGGAGCGCTCGGTTCTTAACGCATTTTATGAGGGAGCCGATACAGAAAGGCTTTGTGAAAAGCTCGGCTTTATACTGAATCGCAATGAAAAAAGACTTGACACGGACAAGCTTTTCAAAAGCTGCTGCTGCAATAAATAGACAATAAATCAGGTCACCTGATTATATTACCCAAGGAGGTTTTTTACTATGCGCTACAGATTTTTGCGTTTCCCGGGCGGACTTTACAAGGCGGTCACGCTGAGCTACGATGACGGCTGCAAGGACGACATCCGTTTTTCCGAGACAATTTGCGCCCACGGGCTTAAATGCACCTTTAACATAAACAGCGGCTTTATAGCCGAAAAAGAGGAAGATTGGCATTTAACACGCGAACAGATTAAAAAATATCTTATCGATACGGGCAACGAAATTGCCGTGCACGGTAAGTACCACCGCGCTTTGGGAAAGGTAACGCCTGTTGACGGCATACGCGATGTGCTTGAGTGCAGAACCGAGCTTGAAAATGATTTCGGTATGATAATACGCGGAATGGCATACCCCGATTCGGGCATAACACGGTTTGAAAACGGCGCTGACTACGCAGATATAAAGCATTACCTTAAAGACCTCGGAATAGTTTATTCCCGCACCCTCGGCGGCGATAACGACAGCTTTGCCCTGCCGACAGACTGGCATGCCTGGATGCCTACCGCCCACCACACCAACCCTGAGTTGTTCGGCTATATTGATAAGTTTTTAAACGAGCCTATGTCCTCTTACGATGCGTCTCAAACTCCCAGGCTTTTCTACCTTTGGGGGCACAGCTTTGAGTTTGAAAACAATAAAAATTGGGATCTGCTTGACCGAATCTGCAAAGAGCTTTCCGGAAAGCCCGATATTTGGTATGCGACAAATATTGAGATTTACGATTATGTATCGGCATACGATTCGCTTATTTTCAGCGCCGACTGCAGCAGAGTCTATAATCCCTCGCTCATAACCGTTTGGTTCTCCGCCGACGATAAGCTCTATTCGGTAAAATCGGGCGAGACACTGATTATCAAATAAAATGCCTTTGTTCGGCAAATAAAGAGTCTGCCGTGCCGCAGGATTTTGCGGTACGGCAGGTTTTACTTTATATAATGCCTGCTGAACAATTCAAAAGTACCTTAA